>Ga0315906_10009323_pt1 | contig 11684 bp, 13 predicted proteins | sample LakEriMetagenome_4_FD_203526 | JGI IMG/M metagenome (GOLD analysis project Ga0315906, IMG submission 203526) | Freshwater fungal communities from buoy surface, Lake Erie, Ohio, United States - Buoy 2 MA122 | ecosystem: Environmental > Aquatic > Freshwater > Lake > Lake biofilm | place: USA... | reverse complement strand
CGCACAGCAGGTATCTATCGAATACTGGCGGAACGTGAACACATCACCCTCTTCAACGGGTACAGACAACTCGCCTGTCGCGTTGTTCTGTTGTGTAATCAAGGTGTATACGCCGTTGATGCCGTACTGCGGCGGGTCATACACCCACCCATCAGTTGTCTGATATGCCCAAGTGAAATCTATTGTGTCCACATCGGCAGGGATTGTGGTCTCAATCTTCACCCAATGAGCAGCACCGGAACACCCACCCTGATCTGGGCCATGCAAGATGATGGTGTTGTCAACTACTTCGATTGAACCTGATGTTGAACAGGACTGGCTGTATGTCCATTCACCGAGAACATCAGCTTTGGCAGGTTTAGCGAATAACGCGAAAAAGACTGCTGGAATGATTATTAACCAGCGAGTGTTACGACCCACATCACTCAGGGGTTTCAGTTATAGGTGCAACTGCTTCTACCAGAGGAACAAACTTATCTAGTTCTGCGTCATAGGTGTAGCCGATGCCAGCGAACACACCACGAAAATTATTGTTGTACGAAGTCTGCAACCATTCGCCATCTAAACCAACGGAAGCAATAAACGCTTGACCTACTGGTTCTGATTCGGGGAAATCTCCACCACCACAATCGTTGTTTGATACCACGATTACACGTTGAACGATGCTGTCTGCTATTTGAGCGAAGTGTGCCATAGTCCCTACAGTACGAATGTTCCAGTTGATGTGTATTGATAAATCCTGTACCCACCCGACACGGTAATTGTTGGTGAACCAGTAGTGGTTGTTGCTGCTGCCATTGAATCTGAGTATCTAATGACTACTACGCCAGCACTTCCGTTGCCACCACCTCTGTTGGCATCTGATCCACCACCACCACCAGAACCCCTGTTAGCAGGAGATGCGTTAGCACCGATACCAGCAGGGTTGCCTGCACCACCAACGCTTGAGCCACCTGCGCCACCAGTGCCACCCCACACACCACCGCCACCACCACCACAATAGAACAGTGATGAACCAGTGATGCTATTGGCGACACCTGCGCCACCTGCGCCACCGTTGCTCACGGTTGAGTTTCCACCCACTGCGCCTGCGCCACCACCACCGCCAGCACCAGAACCGCCACCACCTGTTGATTGACCAACTCCACCCTTGTTGCCTTGTGTGCTGTAGTAGGTACTCGCATATGACACCGAGCCATTAGATGTAGATGCTGTACCACCAGTACTGCCACCACCGCTTGCAGGGTCGCCTGATGCTCTGCCACCAGTGCCACCTGATGCAATAATCGAAGTAGTGCCGTTAGAAATAATACTGTCAGTGCCAGCAGTACCAGGGTTCGCTGTTCCATCTGCGCCACCTGTACCTGCAGCACCGACAAGAATCTGCAGTGTCTGACCTGCGACCAAAGAGTAAGTAGATGACGCATAATATGCACCAGCACCACCACCACCACCGATGTTTCCTGCACCACCAGCACCACCACCAACTACAAGCACATCGGCGTTTGGTGCAGCCACTGCACTACCAGCCTGTCCCCAATTAGCGACTGTTGGTTGTGCAAGAAGTGTGCGCTGTGCGTAGCGTGTCATAGTTACGCCGTAATTCTGTTTACAAAACCAAAAATCTCAATCTTTGATGCTGCAGAAGCGAACGCTCGAACAACCTTAGCCGTAGCGTTTCCTTGAATAATCAGACCAGCACAAACAAGAACAAGCCCAGATGGGGATGCAGCAATACTTTGCTGGATAATATCTTTTGTGGTTGAAACACCACCAAACTCAATAGTCAAGGTACGTGCAGCCGTGTCAGTGTTTACTGCATATAACCAAAGTTCGTCAATCGTTGTGGTTGTTGTTGATGCAGTATGGATTGCCGTACCAGCAGTAGCAGTAGCAACAACGGTAATACCTAGACCATCTCCTGTAGTTCCTGCTGGTTGTAAGGCTATTTTGCTAAATGTTGCCATGTGTTTATTCCTTTATCCGAATATCTGTGAAATTAAAACTGGTTGGTCAGTGTCCCAAACAGGAGTCTGAGTAGGGATAACAGCCCACGCTACACCATTAGTCGCAGCAGAATCGGCGGTGAGGACATATGTATTCGTTCCAACAGCCAAACGGTTCAAAGCCGAACCAGTAGTAACCAACAAGTCACCCTTAGTAGTCAGCTTGCTAACAACCTCATTAGCCTCATCCGCATCATTCGCCGTGAACACCGGATAGATCGTCGCACCCGCAGAGTGACTGCTTGCACTCGTATCATCTTGCGCCCTAGTAAGAGTAAGAGTCGAACCCGAAATAGTTGCACTGCACTTTTCCTCAGCCGAAGTACCTGGATCAATAACCACATAAAACGGGACACCCGCACCCGAAGGCCAGCCAGTAGTGGCAGTCAAAGAACAGGTCGTGTCGCTGGTGTTGATACCTGCGGTGATCGTTGTCGCTGCGGCAGCACCGCTGTATTGTCGTCGTGTAAAAGCTGGCATACGGGGCTATCTTACACTACGCATAATGATGGTGCAGGTTCCGTTCCAGTCCCAAGCATTATGGTTGTTCGCAGCGTCCACAGGTTGCCAACGGACATCCTCCACGATCACTGAAAAGGTACTTGCGTTTTCTTGGTAGGTCACAACCCGCGGGTTCTCCACAAGGTCACGCAGATAGTTCAATTCGGTATCCACATCCACGGAGTATTCAAACCCACGGATGTTCAACTTGTGGTGCAAAAGTAGTGGCACAGAGAAAATCTGTGAACGCAACGGGGCAGCATATGCTCGACCCAACCAGCGGGTAAGAACAGGGCCTTTCGTAGCGTCTGTATCAGAACGGGTCAAAGTCAGGCGAGCCTCAGCCTCAAACACTTTGGATTCAAAACCATCAAAAGTGGACTCCAACGAACCTTCGGTGAACTGTACGCCAACCGAACGGAAATCCCCCGAATCGGCAGCCACCGAAACAGCAACAGTCCCAAACAACGGTTCGGTACGCAAGTCCCATTTAGGAATAAACTTTGTGTCCGGCACACCCCAACGGTAAACACCAGACTCTAATGTTCCTGAAGCAACCTTGTCGGTTGGGTGTTGACGGTATGCACCAAGACCAGCAACAGTGAACACCACCTTGTTATCAAACTCATGGATGTCAGCAACAGCACCTTGCCCTGTAACCATCAGGTCTGAGGCGTATGCAGGCTGGTTGGTAGCGACCTGTGTGCCAATGTCCAAACGACCGATGCCCGTAGAGGTGGTGTCATAGTTCGTCCAACCGAAGTACACGTACTGCCCAATAGCAGCGAAAGCATTAACAGATGTACCAGTCTCAATCAATGGACCAACGACAAGGTTGCCGTCGCTGTCCGACGAGCAGAACCGCAACCCTGTCGTTAACCCAATAACCACGAAACCGAGGTACGCATCGATTGTAGTCACAATTTCACCCATCGGCAACTCGGCTGCAACCGTAGGAATATCTAACGCTGTACCGTCAGCTTTGATACCAGTCTTGTAGATCAACGACTTGTTACCTGCGTAACCTGCACAATAGATTTGGTTCTGTCCACCAGCAAAACCAACCCAGTTAAAGTCGTCGTTTGGGTGAGTGAACAAAGCCGTCGGGTTGTTGGCTGAAGAACCTGGGGTTGTGGTGATGTTCCAAATCTTGCGTTTGTCTACCCCTTGACCAGCAACCATCAAACGACCACGGACATAAGCCAACACACCAGCCTCAATGCCGGTGATGTAGTTAGATGCAGCAGAGGTTCCAGCGTTGGTTTGGTCTATGTCGCCGTCAGCGTAAGAGAAGAACACGTTGTAGCCGTCAGAAGTGATGCTGTAAAGGTTTGACGCATTGGTGCTAGTGACCGTCGTAAAGGTCGACCAATCGGTTGTGTAACGAACCGTTTGCCCTTCCGTACCGTAGATACGGTTACTTGCTGTAGCCATATACAAGTTGGACTGTGCAGAGGAATACGCTTGCGTAGTCGCTGGAAGCAACGACAACTTGCCACGGTTCCAAACATCAATACCCTTGCTAGAACGGAAACGGTACGCCTCAGCGTCAGCAGTATCCGAATAAGTTTGCCCCGCACCATAATGCCAAGACGACTGCGACCTACGCCACAAACCCTGCGGGTTAATAGCCGACTCACCAGGTTCAGCAGACTGGTCAACCGAGTCACGAACACGCGCATCAAACTGTCGACCGAAACCATTTGACTTCGTATCAATCATGTACGGTCTGCCGTTAATAGCGACAGGATAAATGTATGGAACTACCTGTGTAGAACCTGTACCCGTAAAGTATGCAGGCCCACCACGGTATGCGGTAGTAAAATCTATAAGCGTTGCCACCGCTACGCCCTAATAGTCAACGGATATTGTCTCGCAAGTTTCGCTGCTTCAGCGATGATACGGTCACGACGCAAACGCAGAATATTGCTGAACGAGTCACGCATAGCCCCAGGTGGAACCTCATCAGAACGACGAGTATCACCCTGTGACTCAATGAAGTTACGTTTCACCTCACGGGTTGACAACATTCGAGACATCACACCCATCTCCAAAATGTCTTCCATCGTTACAGGCAGATTGGCAACCGACTGCAAGCTGTCGCTGATAGTGGACACACGGGTGAACGGGGCTTTGTAGCGGACACGCAAAGTGCCAGCCATTACCGACTCATCAAACACCAAAGCAAACCCTGAAGCAAAATCGCTTGTCGGCAGATCACGCTGCAAACGAACCTTTCGGATCACCGGATAGTCGGTAGCAAGATAACGCAAACGAACATCAAGCAAGTCAATTATCGATGTTGCACTAGTCAAGTTGATCTGGCGGTCAGCACCGTTGTAATCCACGTTGGCAGACACAACACGAAACAAGCCGTTTAACGGGCTAGACAAGTCATCAATGTCCTGATTCAACGCTTCCAACATTTGTGCTTTAGGGAACCGAGGATTCAACACCACTATCGCACCAGCAGAATGTGAAGCTGCGGTAGTTCCACCGTAGCCACGCTCAACCGTCAATGTCTTGTTACCGCTTGTTGCTTCCCAAACATAAATCAGTTCAGAATCAACCTCAAAAACTGTGCCAGCACGAAGCCCCGCCAACTCATAAGACATGACAAAAGACGTGTCATCAGAGTCAACAGATGACGCTAACTTATTTCGTTCTTCAATGGTTCCCGAAAGAAGTTGGCGTGACACCCGATCAAGGAGCGCACCAGCAGTAGACATTTACTTCTTTTTCTTAGCCTTCTTCATAGGCTTAGCCATCTTCTTCTTGGCTTTCTTGGCATCAGCCATACCCTTAGCGGTGTAAGGGAACTCCATCTTTCCGACCTTTGGCATAGTACAACCTTTCGCTAGTTAGAAAAACAGATTACCACGCCTCAACAATCCCACTTCCGCAAAGCCAAAGCCTTACGAGTAGGACGACCCTTGCTGTCTTTCAACGGACCTGGCATACCACCCATCCGCGCACAAAACGATTTACGTCGAGCCGCTGCTTTCGGAGACTTCTTGGCCTGTGAAGCAGAAACAGGTGGCTTCAAATTCATGCCCTGCTTCTTTGCTGAAGCACGACCTTTAGCGTTCAAACCACCAGCAGGGTTCTTACCTTCCTTGCGTTGCCAAGCAGGAGTTTTAGCCACGCTTCTGAGCGGCCTTCATGTTGTCAATCAGGTTCGGGTAAGGACGGCCAGCCTTCTTCGCTGACGCTTTAGCCATAGCCTTCTTCTTAGGGGAAAGCTTCTTAGATTTCTTCTTAGGGTTTGGTCGATCCCAAACAGGCTTACTTGTGTTGTTCATACCAATGCTCCAGAATCTCTTAATACATCACGCACATTCAACACTACACGGTACTTTTGACCTGGTTTCAGATCAACATGATGCCTACCAATGTCGGCTTTCACCTTGCGTTTCACCTCCACCTCACAGGTTGGTTCTAACGGTTGCCATTTCCCCGTCACCCTGTTTTCGGTAGGTTTCACCACCTGCAACAGTTGGTCGGCTGCCGTGTCCCAGTTGAACGCTGCTGTTTCACCAGCATAAGTTTCTGCTTGTTGCCGGTAACGGTCACGGTTGTCATACAGGTCTTTGATCGCACTAAATATCGCATCAAATTCAGGTTCATCCCAATCACCCATATCTTTCCAAGTTCCCTCATTCGTTGGCACAGAACGGGTAGGGATACGGTGGGTTGCTAGATCAGAGAACTCTCGATGACCATGCGCGTCAGACAAAATAGTTGGGACACCAGCAGAGATCGCCTGTAATGGCATCAACCCGAAACCTTCACCACGGGACACCGAAATGAAACAGTCAGCAGAACGAACCAAATCTGCTTCATCCTCAACAGTCATCCACTTGTTATGAATAACCACGTTCGGGTAAACAAGATTCTTTGGCGCACACAAATATGGGGGGACAATTTTGATGTGCAGTTCAGCGTCAGGCAGGTTCATCTCCAGGAATACTTTGAGTACAACATCTAAGCCTTTGCGATACCACTCTGACCCGCCACACAAAATCTTGAACTTGTCGTTCTGTGGCCGTTCCTTCGGATGCCAAACATCACGATCAACCCCTAAAGGGATAACACGCACGTTGTCATGGAACTGTGAGAACAACTCCCAGTTATGCAGCGAAGGCACAATCACCGTGTCAAACAGTTGCAGATATTCGGAGAACTCTGGTGGCAACCAGTTCGTTTCCCACATCGTCAACAACGCAGGATTCTGACCCTCAACCCAGCCTTTAATCAGGTTAGGTCTAAGAGCAAACACCACCCGTTCAGCATCATCAACAAGGTCCACTTTGCTTGACAAAGCATCCCGTAAACCTGCAACCATTTTCCCGTACCCCACATGAGGTAGGTTCACCCCAACAAGGTTTAGGTATTTGGAACTATCCCCGTTTCGACTTGCCATTTTTCTTCTGCTCGTTTCTCAACCTGTGCTGAGCCATCAATGTTCTTAGGTTGAACACCGTTCTGCCTCATACGCTTGTATGCGTCTAGGTCTTTGTCTAGCACACGATCCTTTTGATTGATCGTCGCGACCCTAGCCTTACCGCCCCGTGACGGCATAGCATCAGCACCAATACCGATGTGAGAAATCTTGCAACCGAAGCATCCCTCAACATCCAAACCTGGATGCGTTTCTTGATGTTTAACCACTTATGTACTCCCCGTATCCTGCTGCGGTAAGCGATGCTACCTCAGTAGCGTCAACCTCAATGTCATGCCCACCGTAATATACCTTCGCAACAGTATCCATATCTGATGGTTCGTTCTCTGTGTAGTTACCGTTCGTTAACAGAAACACGTTCCTGCCTCTAGCGGTTGGTCGAACATGAGCTGCTAAACGGTTAGCGAGGCGTTGCTCTTTAGACAGCACTAAACCTTTAGTGAAGTTCTCTGCGAGTGTAGGCCGCACAAAGTTATCGGTGGGTGGTCTAAAAATTGCCATCAGGTGATGCTATCTCCAAAGCCTGCTGCGGTCAGTTCTGCGACCTCAGCATCATCCAAGAAATGCAGGCGACCACCATGCCACAGTTTCTCCACCTGACCTAGATCACGCTGGTCAACGATGGTGTACTCACCTGTTTTGAGTTTGTAAAGGTTTCGTGCGCGAACACCCGAACGGTCGTAACGGCCTAAACGGTTCGCTGAATCCCCACCACCGAAGTATCCACCTGGATAGTTGTAGGTGTATGGCACACGGAAGATACGGGACTTAACCCAATCGGCAGACGAAGCCCCAACACCCGATCCGGTAGCACTACGGAAGTACAGGATGCCACCAAGCGTGACTGATGTGCCTTCACCTGAACCTGTGGCGGTACGAATGTTGACAACAAGATCAACACCTGACCCTGCACCAACACCCGAACCCGTAGCAGTACGCAAAGGCACACGAATGAACGTGACGCTAGAAGCCCCTGATCCGCTACCCACAGCCGTTCTAACAGGCGTAATAGACCCAACAGCACTCTGAGAGCCAACACCGCTACCTGACGCTGTACGAGGCGCAATATGCAACCCCGTTGAATCCATCGTCCCGACACCCGAACCAGTTGCGCTACGAAGAAGAACAACAACCCGTGTCGCAGACTCCGAACCAACACCACTACCCGTACCCTGCCGTTGACGCAACACCTGCGCCGAAGAAGAAGCAGTACCTAAACCTGATGCGGTAGCAGTAACGGTGATAACCGCACGAACACCCAAATAGAAACGCCCACCGAAACGGTAAGGGAAACTGAAGTCAGTTAACTGACCTAAACGAACCTGAGCAGAACCCGAAGCAACAGAAGCAGAACCATCACCTGAACCAGTCGCAGTACGACCAACAACACGGAAATAGGTTGCCCGATAAAACGGGTGGGTGTCAACAAACGGTTCGCTAAAACCTGTGACTGCTGTTTGCGCCATGAGGGGTTATCCCCTAACGGCTAGTCGAGCGACAGCGTGAGAGTAGTGATCTGAAAAGTATCGCCCGCCGTAACCGCAGCAGATGACGACAACGCGCCAGTCCACAAACAGTTACCCGCAGTCAACGCATCCCACAATGACCAATGCGTATAAGTTTCAGTAGCAGCAACGTTCGTCCACTCTAAAGTTGCCGAAGTAGCAATAGAACCAGAAGCAGCAGTAGCCCAAGCCGCAACCTTGCGAGTTGTTTCAGTAGCAGCACTAGAAGTCCCATCCTCACCAGCATCACCCGTATGCAACTTCACATACACGTTTGAAGGAATAGTCCACGCAGTCTTGCCTGTGGTGTGTTCAAGGATTTTCAGTTCCGCATAATTAGAAATCGACATACAAACCTTTCGCTGGAAAGACTATACCAAATACAAAAAGTGGGGCAACCGAGCGAGGGGACTCGGCTACCCCACATCTTGTGGAGGATTAAACGAACCTAACTAATTAGGCTGCGTTTGCACCAATGCTGGATGACGACTCAATGCGACGCAACGAAGCTTCGCGGAAGCGACCGTAGCCACCGAGCCAATACCAACCGATTGGATTGAAACGCATAAGCGAGTCAACCACTGGGCCGCGAACGACCTTAGGCACAATGCCATTTCCGTCAACCTGGCTGTAAGCCTTAGCCAAAGCCTGACGACCCATGATGTGTGTGCAATACACGTCAATCGTTCCAGTTGTGCTGGTTCCGTTTGATGCGTTGGTGAACACCTTTGCGCGAGGGGTTTCAATGAATCGTACTGATTCAAAGGTTCCGATTTCGCCGTTGTAGATGTTCATGGTGTCCACGTTTACGTGAGGTGCGTTCCATGATGCGTTGCCGGTTTCACGACGAAGGTCGTACGACACGTCAGGATGGATGTAACCCATGTAGTAACCATTGAACGTTGCAACGTTTGCACCACGCAAAGCAGCAGTCTGCTTACGGATGTCGTTGGCTTCGATGATGTCTTCTGCTGCAACCGTTACACGGCTTGAAGGATCAGATGATCCGCCGCCGCCGTAGGCTACGTTGTCACCGCCAGCAAGAACGTCGCGAACAACCTTGTCGATTGAGTCACCAGCGTTGTAACCGATAAGGTTCGCTGCTGCTGCATCAACGTCCAAGAACGAAGTTCCACGGAGTTTTGCGGTGGTGTTGATTGTGTTGCCGTATTCGGCAAGGGTTACAGTCACTTGCGTGTCACTCATCGCTACAGGTGTAACGTCGGTGGTTTCAGCAAGTGTGCTGGTTGCTTCTGCAAGGTCTGCGAAAATCGTGAAGATTACCGAAGAACCTGGCATTGACTGGTTGGTTGGTTGAACATCGGCTGCCTGATCAAACAGCATTTCTGAACGTAGGGCGAAATACGCCAAACGGTCATACGCTGCCTGGTCGGTGTCAACCGAACTTTGCTGGGTATATGACATGACTTTCCTTTAGGGGTAGCCCCAAAGAACGTGAATCCTATGGGGAGTGATTAGTATTTTTCTGCTTCGGCTCTCGCCTGGGCCAAAAGTTGCATCACTTCGTCCGTGGATTTTGCTTGTGCAATACGCTGAGCGTAATCGACAGGAGGTTCGCTAGTCTCGCCAGCTCGCGCTGCCTGTGCCACCCGATTCCATGACTGCTGTTCAGCAGCCACTTCCTTCTTCTGACTAGGTATGAGACTTGCTTCTTCTGCCGCTTGTCGAATCGCCTCCGGTGTTAATTCACCGTCGTAGCCTTTAACGAAATACTTGTACTTCGGATCGTTCGGGTCCATGCCCGCTTTCACGAAGTTAAGTTCTCGACGGGCTGACTCCGCTTCCGCTGCCTGCTCACGTAAAGCCTTATTCTCGGCTTCAAGTTTCCGCAAGTGCGCTCGCACAGGGTCCTTCGATTGCTGCTGGTCTTGTACTGCATCATCCTCAAACTCGTAGTTTGCATCTGACATGACCCACTCCTTCTGCCCACACTCGGATGGAGGTTCCCGAATGGCTGCAAGTCTCACCCCTTTTGCACATTGAAATCGGGGGGTTTCCAATGGTGTCCGTAACCGAACATTCCTAGTATACACACACCTTGCTTGACAGTGTCAAGTATGCTATTGCGCTTTACCCACCGAAGTAGAAATAGAGCCTGATGTTTCACCAGTTGTCCGAGCAAATGATCCGCCACCAGCGAACTCACCAGTACGAAGACGCTTACGACGCTCTAACTCTTGTTGCGAGGCGACATCAATCCCAAATGCCGCACCTGCCAGTTGTTCACCGGATAGTGCAGTCTCACCCGCGAAAGTCTGTCGTAGTTCGCCTAAAGCACCGACTTCACCGAAGCCTGCGCGAGCCTGCTGTTCAGTAATTCCTCGTCGGGCCAAGTCTTCAGCAAACGCACCGGACAACTGGATGCCACCCTGCTCTAGTCCACGTGCAGCGATGCTGGCTGCTTGCGCCTGACGGGTAAGTAGTGGAGCTGTGCGCTTAGGGTCGAGGAAGTATGCGGCTAGTTCGCCTTCGCCAACGCCGTACAAGTTCTTCATCTGTTCCTTGACTGCCGGATCAGCGTCAGCTACAGCACGATAGCCCTGCTGGACACGCTCATTAAGTTCCGCAGGGGATACATCACCCTCAATCAACGCTTGGAAGTCATCTGATTGGTCATAGAAGTTTGCTGGCAAACCATTGGACTGGAGCGTTTGACGGAACTGATTTTCTAACCCGATATACGAGGCAGGGTCAAGTTCAGACAAACCCTTCTTCAACCTGGCCGCATTACCAGCAAAACGCTTTTGATATGCAGGCTGTTCACGGATAGCAAAAATGATTGCGTCAGGGTTGTTGATGTTCACTGTTTCTTTAGCGATAATTTCGTTATACACGTAGTCAGACAAGTCTCCTAGACCGTAGGTTGCGAGAACCGATGTCATTGTTGAGCGGGCATTTTGACGACGCTGTGTTGTTTCAAGTGCTGCTTGTTGTTGAGCAAAATTAAGTTCATTTGCACGTCGAGCATCCTCTGCTTCTCGATCTAAACGGGCAATACGTTCCGCTTCTGTTTCTTTACCATCAGCACCACCGCCAGTTCCTAAACCACCAAAGTAGTTTGCGTACTTAGGGGCGTACGCATCGTTAACTATCTGCGTGTAATCAGGCCCAGTCGGGATAACCGGAACTTCAAGACCAGATGCAGCAAGATTCGCTTGACCCTCAGGGGTCTGGAAGTACGCTGCTAAA
>Ga0315906_10009322_pt1 | contig 11686 bp, 3 predicted proteins | sample LakEriMetagenome_4_FD_203526 | JGI IMG/M metagenome (GOLD analysis project Ga0315906, IMG submission 203526) | Freshwater fungal communities from buoy surface, Lake Erie, Ohio, United States - Buoy 2 MA122 | ecosystem: Environmental > Aquatic > Freshwater > Lake > Lake biofilm | place: USA: Lake... | reverse complement strand
CCTCCCCCTCCTCCTCCTCCCTTTTGCTGCCCGACGCGCAGCGCGACGTCGACGCCCCCTGAAGCCAGGCGCCGCAGCGTGTCGACCTCGAGCGGGTAGCGGTTGCCGCGCAGGTTCAGGAGGCGCAGGGAGGGGAGAGAGGTGGGGGGGCGGCCGACCACCGCCGCCAGCAGCGCCTCGTCCGTGAGCGTGCAGCCGCCGAGGTCGAGACGCACGAGCCCTGGGAGCGAGAGCGGGTGGGGCGTGCGCCTGGATGATGCTGAGGAGGAGGAGGTTGTCATAGCTGCCGCAGGAGGAGGCAGCAGCAGGGCACGCAGCCCTGTGTCAGTAAGACCTCCGGCGGCGCCGAGGCGCAAGGAACGCAAGCCCGAGCGTGTGGCTTCGGGGGCCGAGGCCAGCGCTTCGCCGAGCCGCGCCGCGCCGCTGTCGCCGAAAGCGAGCGGTGGCTGTGCGCCGCCGCCGTGCTGCTCCTCCCCGGCCAAGTCGACCTCTGCTAGCGCCCCAGGATGACAAGCACGCACGGCCGCAGCCACAGCGTCGCCGACGCCGCGCTGGCTGATGAGCACGAGCGCAGGGGCCTTGGACCTCGCGGCCACGGCCGACGCCCACGCCGCCAAGGGCGCGGCCGACCAGCGAGAAGAGGGGGAGGAGGAGGAGGCGGAGGACGAGAGCCTCTCCTCCTCCTCCTCCTCGAGCTCGAGGATGCCCCTTCCAAGGTCTGCGTCGCACAGAAGGAGTACAGCGGACAAGGCGGAAGGAGAGAAGGAGGAGGAGGAGGAGGAGGGCACGAGCTCGAGGGCCGTGGCGGGAGGGGACGTTGCCGCTGCCTCACCCGACGATGACGAGGCCGCCACCAGCGCCGCCGACTGCCGCAGCGCCAGCTTGCATCCGCGACCGCCGTCATCGTCGTCCGGCACCAGCAGTGCTAGCAAGGCTGCCAGGCCGTCCTCGGAAGCTCCACCGTTGCCGCCACCCTCGACATCCTTGCGCCGCATCACGATCGTCGACAGAGAGGAGGAGGAGGAGCGCGTGCCAGCAGCCGACGAAGCCGCCTCCCTGAGCGCCGCCGCGAGCTCGCACGCCGCTTCAGAGCCCACGCGCGAGTAGGCCAGGTTGACGCGCTCGAGCGTTGCCGGGAGCGTGCCAGCGCGCAAAGCTGCGGCCAGACCAAGCGCCAGGCGCGTGCCGCCGCCGCCGCACCCGCAAAAGGAGAGCGAGCGAAGGCGAGGAGGAGGCGACGCGGCGCCTCTGGCTTGCAGAGCGCCCGCCACCAAGGCGTCGGCCGCAACGTCCGCTCCTCCCGACACGGAGCAACAAACGATCGACAAGACTTCGAGGCGCGACCCGCCATTGGCGATGGCCGCGCAGGCGCCGCGGGTGAGGTGGCAGCGCGAGAAGTAGAGGCGCCGAAGCACGAGCAGCGGAGAGAGGGCGGAGGGCTGCCGTTGCTGCTGCTCCTCCTCCTCCTCCCTCGACAGCAGCAGCGGGCGCAGCGCCTCGCCCCCAACGTGGAAGCGCTCCAGGCGAACGGCGCAGTCGAGGCGGCCGCCGCTGCCGCCGCGCTGTCGCCGCCCTTGCGAGCGGCAGAGCTGCGCCACGGGGCGCACTAGCGCTGCGACGTCGTGCGGCCGAGAGTGCGACCCGCCTCCGCCGTCGACGATTACGGTCAGAAGTGGGCGGCGGACAGAAGACGAGGAGGAATAGGACGAAGAGGACGACGACGACGAAGAAGAAGAAGCCACCGCCGCCGCCTCGTCCTCCTCTGCCGCCAGCAGCCTCCGCGCCGCACTCTCCACGGCCGCCGCCGCAACCCTCGCAGCTTGAGCATGCGTGAGCATCCCCCCGTCGGCAGGGAACAAATGTCCAGGCACGATGCGCACGCCGTCGTCGTCCCCCTGTGGGTAGGACGCGCGGTCGTGCGCCTCGTCGTCGTCGTCGTCCTCGTCGCTTCCCCTGCTGTCGTTGCTGCGGCGGCGGGGGCGGCGCGGAGGGGCCGTCCCAGGAGCCCAGCCCACGCGGCGCAAGCGCAGCACCGCCGATGATGATCCGTACGCCTTGCCCTTGTCCTCCTGCTCCTCAGAAGCACCTCCTGATCCTGCTGCTGCCGCTGCTTGCTGCTGCCCCTGCGCACAAGCCACCGCCTCCCTCGCCAGCGCCGAGGGCAACACCGCCCCACCGCGCATCAGGAGAGCGCGGTGCGCGTGCTGAACCACCGAGGGCGCGCCCGTCAGCTTAGCTTCGAGCCAGAGCAGCAGGAAGCGCAAGAGCACGTGTGTCGCCGCGAGAGAGAGGCACGCGATCAGCAGCGGACGAGGCGGCAAGGGCGGGTGCACGCTGCTGCTGCTGCCGGGCAGCGCCAGGCCCAAGGGCTGTTGTTGTTGTTGCGGCGGCAGCGGCCCGAGGTGATGGTGTCCAGGCGCCATCGCTGACGGCCACCACCACCACCGCGCGTCCACTCCCAAGAGCGCTGCGCACACCCCAACCATTGGCAAAGACTCGAGGGCAGCCTGAGAAGCCCCACGGAACGAGCGGTACGACTCTACGAAGGCCAAGTCGCGCCGCCGAGCAGAGGCGCGGAAGCGACGGGAGAGGAGCGCCACCGCCGAGACGCCGTCCAAGACTGGGACGCTGAGTAGAGCGAGGGTTGCGTAGCAGCACGCCACATACACTCCAGCGATGAGCGAGGCCAAGGTGAGGAGTGAGGCGGCGAGCAAGGCACGGGCCAGGGCGAAGGAGCGGCGGAGGGCGGCGAGTGTGGCTGCGGTTGAGGCTGTTGGTAGCGCGGGCGTTGTTGCGTCTGCTGCTGCTGCTGCTGCTGCTGCTGGTGCTGGTGCTTCCAAAGCGTCTGCCAGGCTCAAAGAGGTAGCTTCCTCTGACGCGGAAGGAGGAGGAGGTGGAGAGGGCGGCGGCAAGGAAGGCCGCGCGCCAGGCCTCGGAGCGCTGCGCGGGCGTTGCCGGCGAGGTGGTCGTGTTGTCGCCGCTGCCGCCGCCGCCGCTGCCTCGCCCGGCTGTTGTTGCCGCCTGCTTCCCGTCCTCAGGTGCATCCGAAAAACGTCCTCGACGGCCGACGCGAAAAAGTTGACGGCACCAGAGACCCACCGGTTGCGCGCGAGCAGCACTCCGCCTGCCAAGCACACAGGCGCCAAGAGAGCTCCGACGGCAGCGAGCCCTGCCAGAGACATGGCGGGGGAGGGTGTGGCGTGTTGCTGCTGCAGACGCTGTGACAGCGACGAAGCAGCCGCAGCGGCCGACAGCAGGGCGGCGGATGGTGGGGAAGAGGGGGCGGCGCTCTCGTCCGTGGCGCGGTAGCGCCATCCACCCATGCGGTGGTGGTGGTGGCGGCTGCTGAGGGCGGTCGCGTCTTGCTGCTCCGGCTGCTGAAGGAGCAGGCAGCCGCTGCCAGCTCCGAGGCCGCCAGCTCCATCGCCCGACAGCAAAGAGCTGCCGCCGCCGTTGCCGCCCAAGGCACCCGTGAGCGTCAGCAGCAGCACTGCGACGGCCAAGTCCAAGGCAAAGGAGGCAATGGCGACAGGGCGCACGACCGCTCCGCCCAGCAGCGCCAGCAGCGCGTCGGCGCGCGTCGGCTGGTTGCTCAGGGGCAATGCGCGCCAGAGGGTGGTGGCGAGGGTGGGGAGGAAGGGGCGGCGGTGTTGGCGGCGGGCGGGGGCGTTGTTGTCGCTGCTGATGTTGCTGCTGTTGCTGCTGAGCGTTGTCGCGCCTGCCTCGTCGTCGCCGTTGCCCCCGCGTTCCTTGTCGCCGCCGCCGCCGCCGCCGCCGCTTTCGCCGCCGCCGCCGCCGTTGCTCAGCCGCGCGCGCATAGGAAGCCTTGGCGGCGACGGCGAGGGCGAGGGGGCCTCGACGTCGAATGGTTGCGGGGGTCGGTCCATTGCGTGTGGTCGGGTCGACGTGGTGGTTGTTGTTGGCGCGGGTGGGGAGAGCTCGCGAAGCGGGTGCTTTTTCGACTTCCGCTCTCCGGAACGCCAAGATGCTGTTACCGGCCAGACAGCGCCACACCTAGGTCTCTATGTGTCGAACTTGGAGGTAGTAGAGCTGTCGAGAGGCGAAGCGGAGCTCTGACGTGGCGTTCTGGGCGCGGCGGCGGGTGGGTCACTCAGAGGAAGAACAACGCTTTTCCCCGACACGTCCGGCGAGGGAGCTCAGCGAGCGAGAAGCAGAACAAGGGAATGCGGGTAGGGGGGGAGAGAGATGAAAGATGACGAAAGTTGTTGCGTTTGACAAAGACGTGGTGCCACGGGCAAAGGGGAGAGCGAGGCGTCTTTGCTCTCGCCGGCGCGACCCTGCGTCAGAGCGAAGCGCGCGCGCCGAACGCGCCGACACCTTGTTCTTCTCCCCTTGATCGTTTGCACACGGTTCCCTCTACATCTTAAAACCTCGGCCCCCCGCGCGCGCGCGCCTCCTCCACCGCCTTGGCCGCCTCGGCCTTGCGCTTGAGTTTCGCGGCCAACGCGCGCGCCTCGGCCGCGGCCGACAGCACAGGTGCCGGCGCCGCCGCGGGCGCAGCGACGGCCACCGCCGCCTTGGCCTCGCGCGACGACGGCGCCGCCGCCCTCGCCTCGTCGTCCTCCATCCTCTGCCGCGCGCGCCTCCGCCTCTCCTCCTCGGCGCGCCCGCGCTTGCCGCCGCTCTTGTCCGCCGCCGACGACAGGCCCAGCGCCGCGCGGCGCTCCTGCATCAGGCGGTAGCGCGGGTCGGTCGGGTCGAGCGCGAAATCCGAAGAGCTCTGCAGCAGGGGGCCGAAACGGGGGTCGGAGAGGGGGTCCGGAGGGGCGGCGGCAGCGGGGGGGGGGCCGCCTGCTCCTTTTCCTCCTCCTGCTCCTCCTCCTCCTCCTCCGCCACGCTCGTCGTCGTCGTCGCGCCCGACGGCCGCGGCCGCGCGGCGGTCGCGGCGCTGCTGGGCCTTGAGCCGAGCGCGCGCCTTGGCCGACAGGCGAGACGCGGAGGAGGGCCTGTTGCCGGCGTCGTCGTCGCCGCCCTCACTGCCGCCAAGCACAATGGCGGCCGCGGCGCGGTCGCCGCGCGCGGCGGCGCGCAAGGCGTCGTCGTCCATCGTGAGCAGCTCGAGCTCGGCGCGGCGGCGCGCCTCGGCTGCGGGGTCGAGATTATCGTCGTCGCTGTCGCCGCGGCCCTTTTTGCTGCCCTTTTTCGGCGCCTTCTTTTGCTTAGCCGCCGCCTTGCTGCCGACGCCCTGCAACTCGTCGTCGCTGCCGCCAGCCCCCTGGTCGCGGCGCGCAAACGCGTCCTCAAAGTCGCCGTCAGCGCCACCTGCGTCGTCCTGGAAGAAGGGGTCGTCGAACGGGTCGTCGGCAGCAACAGGGGCAGCCTTGCCGCCGCCGCCCTCGCCGTCGCTGTCGCTGTCGTCTCCCCTGCGACCCCCCCTCCTCCGCCCATCCTCATAGTCGTCGCTGCCGCTGCTGCTCCCGGCGCCAGCACGCCCCTGCTTCTTGCGCTCACGCCGGCGCTCGGCGCGGCGCTCCACGTAGGCGCGCCAAGCGTCGGACGCCGCGCGGCCGCCGCCCGCGCTGCCGCCGCCGCCGCGCTGCTGCTCGCCCTCGCCCTCGTGGCGCGCCGCGGCCTCGGCCGCCTTGGCGCGCAAGGCCTCGAGCGCCGAGCGCCCGTCCTCGGCGCCAAACGTGACGCGCATCTCCATGGCACGGTCGGCGGACTTTTTGTTGGAGGAGGGGGGCTTGGCGGCGGCGGCCTTTTTGTTGCTCTTCTGTTTGCCGCCGCCGGCGCCCTCGTCGTCGGCGTCGGCGCCACCAGCCTTCGCTGCCGCCGCAGCCGCCTTCCAGCTCTTGCCGCCCTTGCGCACGACCGCGGCGTCATCGTCGTCGTCTTCATCTCCGTCGTCGCTGCCGCCGCCAGCACCAGCAGCCTTGCCGCCGCCCAGCAGCAGCGCCGCGTACTCGCGCCGCTTGCCAGCCTTGAGCCTCCGCCGCTCCTCCTCGTCGCCCTCGCCCTCCTCACTGCTCTCCCCCTCTCCATCCTCATCCTCCTCCTCACCCTCGCTCGTCGTCGGAGACGCCAAGTAGGCCGCAAAGTCGTCCTCCCGAAGCTCGTCCTCTTTGACCCGCCTAGCCAAAGCCCTCCTCCTCCCTCGATCAGGAGCATCCCACGTCAGCCGGGGAGCAGTGCCTTGCACCGCCGCGCCCGCCGCGTCCAAATCCTCCGGAGGCGCATACCCTGCAGGCAACCCACCCACACAAGCATCCCGCGCCTCCCGTCCCTCGAGCATGCCTTGGCCACCCTCGGATTTGGGGAGCACAGCAATGTCCGGAACGAACCGCAAGTCGAGGCGGCACCCCGTGCGCTCAAACTCCAAACCGTCACACTCTCGGTAGACCCTGTCCGCCGCTTGAGGAGTGGAAAACACCGCGATGGCGTAGTACCACCTGAGCTTTGAGCGCTCGTAAGCACGGAGGCGGTCAAGGTCGACGCCTGCTAGAGCGGCGCGGCGGGCGGCGGCGGTGCCATTGGCGTTTTTGTCGTCGTCGTCGTCGCTTTCGTCGTCGCTGCCGTCCTCGTCGTCGTCGCCCTCGCTGCTGCTGCTCTCGTCCTCCTCCTGCTTATTCGTCTTGCCCTTGCCCTTGTCGCTGTCCCAAAGGCCGACGGGCCCGGACACCGCCTCGGCCGCCATGCGCTCCAGGCCATAGTCCGAAGGGTAGACGTGGACGCTCAGCAGCCGGCCGCTGGAAGCAGAGGCAGACGAGCCGCCGCCGCCGCCGCCCTCGCCGCCCTCGCCATCCTCACCCCCACCTCCACCAGTCCTAGGCAAGAACGACTCGAGCAGCGCAAAGATGTCGGCGGCGGTGATGTGCGCCCAGTCCAGGTCGACAATGGCCAACCGGCGGGTGGCGTCGGCCGTCATGGGCACGTCTTCCTCGGCGCCTGCAGAAGCAGCGGCCGCCAAAGCGCCGACGCCCCATTGCTCTCGCAGCTTGCGCTCGCGCTCGGCTTCTTCGCGGGCCTCGCGCTCGGCGATGGCTGCGGGGTCGTCGTCTTCGTCTGACGAGTTGTCCGAGGAGTCGTCGGAAGAGGAGGAGTCTGACTCCGAGGAGGAGCCGCGGCTGCCGTCGCTGCTGTCGTCGTCGCCCGAAGAGGACGAGTCGTCGTCCGACATGGGCGCGAGGCCGCGCGCGCGGGCCCAGCGCAGGCGCGCGCGCTCCTCCTCGTCGTCATCGTCATCGTCCTCCTCCTGCTCACCCGATTGCTCGTCCGAGGAAGAAGAAGAGGTGGTGGTGGCGCCGCTGCCGTCACTCTCGCTGCCGCCGGCGCGCGTCTCCTCCTCCGCCTCCTCTTCTTCTTGCGGCTGCTTCTTCTTCTGGTCCTTCTTCTGCTCGTCCTCCCCGTCCTCGCGCAAGCGGTAGAACCGGCGCAGCTCCTGCGCACCGCCGCCCTTGCCACCTGCCGCCGCCGCTGAGCTTGCTTTGCCGCCGCCGCCGCCAGCAGCAGCGCTGCCGCTGCCGCCGCGCCGCCCGCGCTTGTCAACGCCGCCGCGGCCGCGCACCTCGAAATCCGGGTCGGAGAACATGCCAGCGAAGCGCTCGTCGATCTCGACGGCCGTGCGGCGCTTGCTGATGCCGGCGAAGCGCGGGTCGGACGCAGCAGAGGCGAAGCGTGGGTCTGAGAGTGCCGCGGCGGAGGCCGAGGAGGGGTCGGTGGTCCTCTTCTTGCCGCCCGTCGCCGCGGCCGGGCGCCGCTGCTTCGGATTGGCGTCGCGCGTCATTGTTGTGTACTACTGCTTGGAGATGCTGCTGTGATGATGATGGGGGGCGGCGAGAAGTCTCGATCCCTAGGAGGAAGGGGACGCCGCGAATCGAGTGTGTCGGGGAGGCGGCGCGATTTTTGTTAGGTGCGCGGCTCAAGGTGCGCAAGGGATTCGACGACTGCGGATGCCGATAATCGAGAGCGCCCCTCCTATGTTGAGTGTATGTGTCGGTGTGCGCGCGAATGGGCAGCGGCTGTGGCGCGTGGGTCCATCTCTAACAAAGCCGTCCCGCCGCTCGCCCATCGCGGCTTCGCGCCGCGCAGGGCCGCCGACGCCAGTGGCACCCACTCTTGTCCTCGCTGCGCGATCCCCCTCGCGCTTGCTCGCACACACACACTAAAACGCCACACCAACATCAGCATCAGCATCAGCAGCACACACGCGCCCACCAAGCAAAAGAGCAAAAGCAACCAGGCTCTCTCGAGAGAGGCGCGCGCGCCCAACTCTCGCTTTCGAAAGGCTCGACAATCGGCCCGCGCGCTCGCGCCCAAGCGAGCAGCACACCATGTCGCGCGGCGGGTCCGGCTACGACCGGCACATCACCATCTTCAGCCCCGAGGGCCGGCTCTTCCAAGTCGGTGCGTCGTTGTTTCGCCGTCGCGCGGAGAGAGAGAGATAGAACCGCGCTTCTCGTGAAGGGCGATCGATCGAGTGCGCGAGACGCGCGCGCGCGCTCCCCCGTCCTCCCCATGCGCCGCGCCACCCACAGCGCGCCCCTGGGCCTCCTGCGCGCCCTGATCGCCAAGGGTTTGCGTGCCCGCAAAGGCCCCTTCGCGGCAACGAAACGGAAACGAGTGTGCTGCCAACCTCTCTCCTCCGCGCCGCCGCCGCCGCCATCGCCGCTCACGCCTCCCCCCACCCTCTCCCAAAAACAACAGAGTACGCCTTCAAAGCCGTCCGCCAAGTCGGCGCCACCTCCGTCGCCGTCCGCGCCCGCGACGCCGTCGTACTCGTCACCCAACGCAAAGCGGCCGACCCTTTAGTCGACCCCACCTCTCACACCCGCCTGCACAAAATCACGCGCTTTGTCGGCGCTCTGCTCACCGGCCCGCCCGCCGACTGCCGCGCCGTCGTCCAGCAACTCAGGCAGCACGCCGCGGAGTTTCGCTTCGCCCACGGCTATGAGATGCCTGTGGATGTGCTCGCAAGGGCGTTGGCCGATCGGGCGCAGGTTTACACGCAGCACGCTTACATGCGTCCTCTGGGAGTCGTGACACTGCTTTGCGGACTGGACGAAGAAAAAGGGCCGCTTTTGTACAAGGTCGACCCCGCCGGTTATTTCGCGGGTTACAAGGCGGCTGCGGTAGGCACGAAAGAGACCGAGGCGACGAATGCGCTTGAGAAAAAGGTGCGGGCGGCGTATGGGGCGCCTGGGGGTGGGCGCAAGGTTGGGGTGGCGGGTGGTGGGGCGGCGGACGACGACGAGGACGAGGCGGACGAGGCAGCGGCCAGGAGGCGTGCGGCTGCTGGCGGGCCCAAGGGGTTCTCTTACGAGGAAGCGCTTCACGTGGCGATCGGCACCTTGCAGAGCGTGATGGCCGAAGAGTTCAAGGCGTCGGAGATCGAGGTCGGGGTGGTGCGGGCGGACGAGGCTCCGAAAGAAGAGGAGCTCGACGGCGACGGCGGTGTGACGGCGGCGCTCGGCCCTGAGGGGCTGCCTCCTTTCCGCGTGTTGTCGCTCGAGGAGGTGGACGCGGCGCTCGTGGCGATTAGTGAGAGGGACTGAAGTGGTGGTGATGATGATGATTACGTGGCCGCGGCTTGTCTGAGCGGCGAGTGTAAGATGCAATAGCGCACACAGAGCTCTCTCCTCTCCTCTCTCCTCTCTCTTTCCCTCAAAGCCCCCGTCTCGCCCCTCTCTCTCTCCTTCAGAGCTTTACACAACAATACGACCCGAAGCGCCGTCCGCTTCGCACCTCGCACGCAAACACACACACGTCATACGCCCTTCGTTATCAGCAAACGGGCGTGCGCCTGCGTCAGCGAGAGAGAGACAGCTTTCGCCTCCTTTTGAAAGCGACAGCTCTCCTTCTCTCCGTGAGAGAGACAGAGAGAGAACAAAACCTCTTCCCGCGCGTCAATCGCCGGTCGACATCGCTGCGCGCGCACCCTCTCTGTCATCGCGCCGAGAGCACGCGCAGAGCACGAGAGAGAGACACAGAGACCCCTTCGCTCCTTCTCTCTCTCCACCACCACCCCTCACCATGAGCGGCAACAACCACAACCGCCGGCAGACGCTCGGCCCCGTGCACTTCAACACGGGAGGCGGACTGTCCGCGTCGCAGCCGGACGGTGCTGCTGGCCCTGGCGGCAAGCCCGCGCGCCTGCCCGCGGGCCCAGGAGCGCGCGCGGGCGGCGGGCGCTACTCGATGGCGCCGTGGGCGTCGACGGGCTTTGGCGGCGGCGGCGGCGAGGGAGGGGGCCTCGGCGGCCTGGGCGGCAGCCAGGGAGGCAGCCAAAACGCCCCTCCCTCGTCTTCGACCCTGCTGGACGCCGCGGGCGGCGCCCGCCGCTCCTCCGTCTACGTGCACCCGAGCACCGGGATGGGCGGGCACAAGGGCGGCAGCGGCGTCGGCGCGACCACAGGAGGCCTCGCCGCCGCCGCCGCCGCCTCCGGCCTGCTTCGCGCCGACCCCCGCCCCGTCGCCAGCCGCGACTTCCAAGAATCCTGCATCCGCGCCCTCATCGCCTTTTTATGCGCGCGCGGATACCCTCACGCCCTCTCCCCCAAGCTGCTTCGTTCCCCCACCGCCAAAGATTTCGCGCTCGTCGCGCAGTTCTTGGCGGCGCGCTTCGACCCTTCCTACGCAAAACAGTTCGGCCGCCCGGAGGATGAAGTCCCTGCGCTTCTCAAACGCCTGGGCTACCCCTTCCAAGTGCCCAAATCCGCGCTGTTTGCGGTGGGTAGTCCTCATTCTTGGCCGTCTGTGCTCGCGGCTTTGGCGTGGCTCGTGGAGCTGCTCACGTACGAAGAGAGGGCGGAGCAGGCGCTGCTGGAGCAGGAGAGGCGGGACAATGCTGGGTTGGGCGGGGGTGGTGGTGGTGGCGGCGCGGGCGGCGGCGGCGCAGGCCACCCATCTCAGTCCTCTTCCTCTTGCCCGACGTCGGTGCGCCGCCCTGGCATGCAGATGTCCGCTGCGGACGACGTGACCATGAGCGTCGACCCGGCCGCGGCGGCGCAGGCGGCGGCAGAGGGAGAAGGAGAGGGAAAAGGAGGGGAGAACGGCGACGACGCTGCCGGCCCGGACGCGTTCGACGCGGCCGAGGCCAGGGCGAGGGGAGAGCGCCGCTTTTTTAGGTACGTTTCTTCCGCCTACCGCCACTTCCTCTCAGGGGACGACGCCTCCGTCGCTGCAGCAGACGCCGCCATGTCTGCTGCCTTCGCCAAGCGCAGGGCGGCTGCAGAGCAAGCGGCGCGCGAAGCGGCAGAGGGCGCGGCCGAGTCGGCGCGCGAGGCGGCGGCGTTGAGGAGCGCGCCGTCGCCGCTGCAGCAGGCCGCCGCAAGGCGCGACGCATGCGCGGCCGACCGCGCCAAACTCGAGCAAGCGCTCGAGCAGCAGCGCCAAGCCAAAATCGCCTTGGAGAAGAAGCAGGAGGAGCGCGCGGCCGACGCTCTTGCGCGCAAAGCTCAGCGCGAAGAGCTGGAGCGCGAAGCGGCGAGGCTGAAAGCTGTTGTGGCAGCCCAAGCGTTGTCGCGCGCCGACGTCGGGAGGCTGCTCGCCGAGCGGGCGGCGGCAAAAGAAGCGCTCGAGGCTGCTTGCGCGCAACGCGAGCAGGTCGAGGCACGGTGCGCGCAAGAAGAGTTGGCGCTCGAGGCCAAGTGTGCCGCGCTTGAGGAAGCGTTGAGGCCTTACCATGCGACGGCGCGCAGGCTGGCGTTGGCCCCGCTGGCGGCCAAGC
>Ga0315906_10009320_pt1 | contig 11686 bp, 6 predicted proteins | sample LakEriMetagenome_4_FD_203526 | JGI IMG/M metagenome (GOLD analysis project Ga0315906, IMG submission 203526) | Freshwater fungal communities from buoy surface, Lake Erie, Ohio, United States - Buoy 2 MA122 | ecosystem: Environmental > Aquatic > Freshwater > Lake > Lake biofilm | place: USA: Lake... | reverse complement strand
ATAGAATCCAAATGGTGTTAAACCAGGGAAAAATGAACTAGAACCAGGATATATAGGAATATTCATGTGTTAGATTTTGTTATAAATATATTAATCTATGACAATCCAAATCTAGTTTTTCCAGCGTTATAGTTTTGGAGTACTTCCGCCGCTGAAAGTGTTCTATTATAACAATTAACTGAGTATATGTTAGCAAATTGAGTATATACATGCCCATAAACACTATCACATCCAATTGTTAAAGAGCTTCCTAATGATGTAGGTACTCCATTTGTTGTAGAATTTGTTAAACCCGTATCTTCTATTCCATTAATAAAAAGTTGGCTTCTTGTTCCAGTATTGTTATAGGTATAAACAGCATTATATATTGTTTCTAAATTTATATTTACACTACTATATCTATAAGCACTATTAGTACTAGCTCCTAAAGCGTATAGTCTATTAGGAGTTGTTCCTGTAAACCAAAACATGATTCTAGAATAATCCGCATTAGATGTTCCTATTTCTAACAAAGGTGCTTCTCGGTTTATATTATACAACTTAAACCATATTGAGATTGAATAGTTTGTCATACCTGCTTGAAAGCCTTGCGGTAATGTATCAAGTTGAACATAATCATTCGCTCCGTCAAATTTAATACTACCACCATTATTTCTATCAAATGTAGGTCCATTTATTAAACTTCCACTTAACGTGGGGTTACCTAAACTAAACCAGTTAGTACTACCACTAGTATAACTCTTTGTATTACCAGCATCTAATGCTAATACTAATCCATTAGTAACAATACTATTTCTTGTGTTTACAGCCATATTATGATAATCCGAATCGTGATTTAAGAGCGTTGTAGTTTTGGGTGACTTCTTGTTGGGAGAGTGCTCTGTTATATATTTGTATAAAACCATAGGCTCCTTTAAACCAATAAAGAGGATAAAAATCGCTAGTATTACCTAGGTTCATATTATTTGTGGTATCCACATTTAAAATAGTAGCGGAAGACATTAATGGTTCATATGTATTATTAATATAAAAAAAACCATTATTAGTAGCACCATTTTGTCTTACCATCACAATATTAGCCCAATTATTTATTAAATTGGGGAAAGTATTAGTGGTAAAAATTTCTGATGCTGATGCTCCATTTGCTGTTGACCATAAAAATTTATTTACACTATCATTCCAATAAAATCCATACCCAGCATTAGCAGCAAGTGATTGTTTGCTAGTAATCAATCCTCTAAATGTAGGACTACCATTTTGGGTTAGAATCTTTACCCATACATTAATAGTAAAATTATTTACACCCATTTTAATCGAAGATGCGTTACCTAAATTAACATAATCATTTAAGCCATCAATTATTATATTTCCTCCATTTCCACTATTAAAAGTAGGTCCATTAACTAAACTTCCACTATTATTGTTTCCACTTAAATCTCTCCAAGTAGTACTTCCACTTACATAACTTTTAGTGTTAGCAGCATCTAAATTTAATACTAATCCGTTTGTTACTATGGTAGGTGTTCCGTATATCATAAGCCAAACCTCCCTTTTGTTGCGTTGTAGTTTTGGAGTATTTCTGAGTTAGAAAGTGCTCTATTGTAAATTTTAAAATTAGCAATATTACCGTTATAGAAATAAGATGAGCCCGCTCTAGAACCTATATAAAAATCGAATGTCGAAAAATTACCCGTTATGTCAGTTTGATATATGGGACTATATGTAGTATTTAATGTAGTATCAGCATATATCTGTATTTCCTGGGTTGCTACTAAACTACGATTGATTATAGTTGTAAAATTATGCCATCTACCATCGTTAAATCCTACCGACGTGTATGCTATATTATATCCAGAGTTATATTGGCTAATTTGAAATGAGCCTACTCCCCCTAATTCATTAATATCTATAAGAAACGCGTTAGCTCCGTTAAAATTTATACTATGTTCACCTATTATTTGAGTTGATGTGGATGTAAATTTCATCCAAATATCAATCGTAATTTTATTAGTGCCTGACAAATTCACAGAATTTACAACCCCATAGTCATTTGTTCCATCAAATACTATGCTACCACCATTTTGATTATTAAAGGTAGGTCCATTTATTAAACTACCACTTAATAGTGGATTAACTAAATTTCCCCATATTACACTACCAGATACATAAGACTTAGTGTTAGCAGCATCTAATGCAAGTACTAATCCATTAGTAACTATTGGAGGTGTATTTTTGTATATAGCCATAATTAAGCAAAACTTGAACTCATATAACGAGTTCCATTGTATATAAATAGTAACGATCCACTCCAATATGCACTTCCTGTTTGTGGAGCAGTGGATTGAGATAATGGTAATATAAAGCTACCACTTACCCTCATTGTTCCATAAATGTTTACTTGTGAACCTGTTTTTTCAAATATTTTGTTTGGGAAATCGTACATGTTAACATCCCAGTTACTTGTAGCCTCTATAATTGGAATACCAGATACATCATTTACCATGTAAATACTTCCTGATGTTACATCTGTTACTGTTAATTGGCTTCCTGCACTTGTTGATCCAAAATCTGCTATTATATTTGATCCTGTTGTAGCAGTTGCGTTACTTGAAGTAAATGTTGCTGCTACTCGGAATGCTGTTTCTGTTTGTGATCCTGTTGTTTGAAAGAATGTAGGTGTAATACTTACACCATAATATTGTCCTCCAACTATATTACTAGCTGATATAATGGGTGATATACTAAATGCAGATTGTGATGCTGCAAGTGACATTGTAGGTGTAGTGAATGTTACTTGACCATTGTCTAAAACAGTTAGCAAATTAGTCGGGGTACTATTTTGAAGTAGGAAGGTAGTTGTAGCTGATGTTGCACCACTACCACGAACTTGCAACATTGAAGTTGCTGCTGTTCCATCTACATTACTTCTAATACTAACACCAGTTGATGTTGCCGCTAATATCGCTGTGCCCGCTCCATGCATGATAGTAGAATTACTACCACCCGATTTCATGGATAATATTATGTTTGAGCCATATTTTAGATATGAAGCAGCGTTTGGTGAGAATGTTATACTATTTGCATCTTGTAATACTTGTATGTAATCACTTGTACTTTTATAAAATTGGGCTGATCCACTTACATCTAGTCTGTAACCTGAGTCTGTTGTTGTGCCGATTAAGATATTACCTGTTGTTGGTGCTACTCTAAAATAGTATGTTGAAAATGCAGTATTTGTAATGTTAAAATGTCTCCCACCAGCTACATCAACACCAATAAAACCGTTTTGTAAAGGGGTTAAAGTATTACTACTAAATGTCCAACCAGTTGCTGATGTGCCAATTGAAACACTACCACCTAATGGGTTTAATAAGATCGGACAAGAACTTCCATCTCCTAAACGGGATCTACCTTGTAACCAAGATTCTCCTGCGTTATTTTGGCCTAATGATAATACCCCATTAGTTCCTGTTGAGCCAATTAATAATGTTGTTCCTGCATTTGGAATAGTATTTAATGGTGTTATTGCTTGAGTATTTGATGATCTAACATCTAAAGCTGTAAGAGATGATGTCAGTCCAATACCAACATTACCACTACTACTAACTAACATTAATGGTGTAGATCCACTTTGAAATAAAACATTACCAGCAGTTGTTTCAATCGCTCTAAAGTTAGCTGCTGAGGTCAGTGTAGGGTTAATATACAATCCTCTTGTAATGCCATTAGCACCACCAGTTTGATTTATCGTGGGTATAACTTCAAGTGCAGTAAATGCACCTGTACCACTTGTTGGTGAATAGTTACCAACAACTGATCCCATTATTGTTGTTCCACTGGTTGAGTTTAGTAGTCTATCATTTGGTCTACCAATAGTAACAGATGGAACCTCTGGGTAATCTAAGTCTCCTGTTGCTAAATATCCTATAAATAAACCACCGGCGCCTGAGTTAACTGATTGTCCTTTGTTAGTTGAAGGGAAAAGACCAAGAAGTGATCCACCAAATAAAATACTACTATCGTCACGAACTCTAAGTGAGGTACTAGCATTTGAATTTTGAACAGTCAATGTTGTGGTAGCGTTTGTAGTACCTGAGCCTCGTAGAGTTAGTGATCCACTTATACTCTGTGACCCAGTGTTAGTTAATACTTTGTGCCACCCAACTTGAGAATTATTATTATAATAATACAATCCATCATTAGACCCAGTAACATATGTTATTAAACCTTGTGCTGGTGATGAAATTAATGAGGTTGCGCTTGTACGTGGTGGTAAGAAACCTCGTGTTGTAGACTCAACTTGGAATTGAGCAGAAGAATCATTGGTATTACCATTGATAGTCATTTGAGCAGATGGACTAATTCTCCAAATTCTTGTTGTGGCACTATCTAAAACAAATACGGTTGCCCCAGCCATTGTCCACATTCCATTAGCTACACTTCCATTATCAAAATAAAGATATTGACCTGTTCCTGATAATCCTTTAAGATAAAGTGCAGCAGATCCTCCAGAACCTCCAATTCTTGCAGTTCCATTAACATCAAGATTATATTCTGCTGATCCAGTTCCTATTCCTACAAATCCATTGTCTAATACTACTAATGATGCTGATGCATTAGTGTTTTCTACACGGAGCGCTGTTGTCGATGTTGTAGTTCCTGTTCCTCTAACACGAAGTCTTGAAGTAATATCGCTAGTAGTAGTGATACCTAATCCTAAACTTCCTGCCGAGTTCATTGTAGATCTAGTTTGATTATTATCTGCAAAATTTAAATTATCTTGGATATTAAAAAATACTGTAGAACTATTTTTGCTTCTAAGTATGTACTTACTTCCAATATACAATCCTGAGTAATCAGTTATAACTGAATCGGCTTTTATACCTACTGTTGGGGCTCCACTTGGAGAAACCAAAAATACTTCAGAACCCGCGCCAGACCCACTAACCTCAAGTCTTGCGGATGGAGCAATAGTTCCTATACCTACACTACTTGCACTTACATACATTGTAGTATTATATGTTGGAAGAGATCTAAAACTAAAACCACCTTCATAATCAAAATAAGTATTTCCAGAAGAAATAGTAAATTGACCGTTAGTAGATTGTGAAAATTTATAACCCTGACTTGTTCTGGCATATCCTACAACATCTAATGCAGTCGCAGGAGTTGAAGTTCCTATACCTACATTACCACCATCTAGTATTGTTATTGGTGTTACTACAGGCGACACCATGTCTCTAACCTTTAAACTTCCATCAGTACTATCTAAAAATACTTGCCACTTATTTGTGTTGGCTGTTGAGAATGTAAGTGATGAGTTTCTATCAGCATCTGTTGTATCAAGTCTTAATTCTGACCCAAAGTTTGTAGCTGATTTTATGTGTATGCCTGTAAAGCCAGCTGTGATTGCTGGGGAGGTAATTCCAATACCGACATTACTTCCACTTACATAAAGTGTATTATTAGCATTAAATGATCCTGATATAGTTAAACTACCTGTTATTTGTATTCCACTTGGTGCTACTACTCTAATTAAATTTGGTAATGTAGCGTGAGTACTTCCAAATAATGTTATACCTGATGTTACTGTACCGTCGTTTGCAAGAGTAATGAATCCACTAGTGGTTCCACTTCTGTGTATATATCCTGGGTTGAATGTAGCACCATTTATTGCTACACCATTACCACCAGTTATTGTAGTGTCATAACTACTGATAGTGATATAATTACTAGTAGCTGCTAAGTCGCCGTTATCTTTAATACGGAAACTATAGACACTACTTGAATCTTGTATTAAGAGAGAAGACGAAAGAGATGATGTAGTGGCACCTTTAATATGAAGTGATGCAGAAGGATTATTTGTTCCTATACCAGTATTACCTTGTACAATCAATCCGTTAGCAGGGGCTACAGCGTTTATAAATGAACCTCCTATGGACATACCATTGTTTGTCCATATTATAACTGAGTTGTTATTGTTTGTTCTAATACAGACTGGGTGGTTTGATACTGATCCTACTATTGCTACTGACCCAGCAGCATATAAATTAGCTATTACTCCACTAGTATCTCGTATCCATATTTGAGGAAATGAAGTACCGTATAAATCTAAAAGAGCTTGAGGATTATTTGTTCCAATACCTACTCTTCCACTCCCACTTACAAATAAAGCAGGTCCTGCTGAAGAGCTTGCTACTAATAATGCTTCTGAAGTTGATCCTGATATGTAAAGTTTAGCACCTATATCTGTTGTTGTACCAATAAGAAGATTACCAATATTTGTTAATCGCATTCTTTCAATGTTATTCCCATTGAATCGAATTACATTATTATTTCTTGCGTTTATTGTAACTTGTCCTGCAAAATCAATACCTGAGTAATCATAAAAATTTTCGTTATTAATCTGGAGCCTGTTTCCAAATGGAAGTGATATATTCCCACTCACAGTTAAACTACCTGTTGGTATTATAACACTACCATACAAAGTTTGAGTATCGTTTGGAGCATCTCCTAACTGGTTAGAACCAGTAGAGTTAATTGTAGTATTAATTTGTAATACATTAATAGAGGCAGTACCCAATACCGTTACATTACCTGATACAAGAGCAGAAGACATTGTAACATCACTTGTAGCATTTACACTTCCTGAAAATATTGCAGGACCTATATTTGTAAATGTAGAAGAACCTGATACTAAAAATGATCCTGTTACTTGTAAACTTGAAGTTGTAGCATAAACATCATTACCTATGTTAACAAATGGTTCTGATGGTCCTGCTTCACCTTGTGGACCTACAGGTCCTTGAGGTCCAGGATTATTTACTTCTACAACACTAGTAATGGCTTGAGGTACAATTACTTGTCTCTCATCTGTTACTACTGTAATATTGGCTATGTCTGGTTGTCCGTTTACACTATTACTTTGCATTAAATTTCAGGTTTATTATAAATATTAGTATAAAGCATTCCATGTAGTACCATCATAGAAATATGGTTTTGGGGGTACGCTTGATGATACAGCAAATGATCCTGTTGCTACTCCTGATGGGAGTGGGGATTGTGGAGTAAGTGTTAATATGTTTGATATAGTTACACTTCCAGTTCCTCCAAAGAGTACATTACCTGCTGTAGTTTCTATTGCTCTAAAGTCAGTAACAGAAGTTAATGTAGGATTAATATAAAGTCCTCTTGCTACTGAAATAGTCGCGTTTGTATAATTAATAGCATTACTAATTGCAAGACCATTAAAGGTAAAATTAGATGAACCTGAGATTAGGGTTACAGGTCTTGAAATTGTTACTCCATTTCTAGTTGTGTTGGAATAAGCAACAGAAAAATTTGGACTGTCAGATGATCCTAAAATCACACTTCCATTATTACCATTAGTATGATTTAATATTAAACCTTGGTTACCGGATATGGTAAAGAAATCGTTGGGGTTTGTTGAATAACTAAATGACCCATTACCCATTACTAAAGCTCCCTGCAATCTTGTGCTTCCATTCACATCGAGCTTGTAACCGGCGTCTGTTGTTGTACCGATGCCAAAGTTTCCACCATCCAACCAGGAAAAACCATTTGCAGATAATAAAATATTTGCACTTGCACCAGTTCCATTATAAGCATAAATTCTACCAGCACCACTTGTTCCTAATTGGTCAATCAAAACTCCACCAGCATTACCAGTGGTACTTGAAACTTTAAAATCACCTATTATATCCAAATTTTTGGAAGGTGCATTATTTCCTATTCCAAATTTACCAGCGACATACGCAATATTTGTTGCATTATTCCAAATAAAATTTGTTCCAAATCTTACACTCCCATTCACATCTAAATTATACTGTGCGGAACCAGTGTTAATACCTACAAAACCATTGTCTAGTACTACCATAGAAGCACTAGCGTTAGTGTTTTCTACACGAAGTGTAGTTGTTGCTGATGTTGCGCCTAATCCTCTAACATGCAGTACAGCTGTTGGGGTTATTAGTGGACCTCCTCCTATTCCGACACCATTATTAAGATTAATGCTAGCATTGTTACCTGTATTACTTATAGCACCATTCCCTAAGGAACCTATTAATACGTTTGCTAGCCTACTGGATCGGTTATATACTTCAAGGCCAAAATTTGGGGTTGTTGTTCCAATACCAATTCTTCCACTACTGCTAATATACATCAATGGAATATCTCCATGATTAAAAATTACACTACCACTAGTAGTTTCAATAGCTCTAAAGTTAGCTGCTGCTGTAAGTATAGGATCAACAAATAAACCTCTAGTAATACCAGTTGCTGCACTTGATTGGCTTATTGTTGGAGCAGCATAAAATGAAGCAAATGAAGCTGATCCAGTTGAAGCATTATATGCTGTTGTATCAGAATAAATTCTTTTGACACCTGAGGTTGTGTTAGCTACTAGAGTTGTACTACCAGCACTATAAACAGTACTTGAACCGTATAGAAATGCTGGTGAGTTACCATCAAAGAAATTTGCATAAACACCATACCCAGCTTGAGTAGGGATAAGTATATTGCCAGTGATACCTACACTCCCATTTACATCTAAAGTACGTGTAGGTGTTGCTGTCCCTATACCAACATTTCCATTATCTAACACTACCATAGAAGCACTAGCATTTAAGTTTTCTACTCGTAGTGCTGTTGTTGCTGATGTAGTTCCAGCACCTTGTACTCTTGTTGATCCTTTTACGTCAAGTTTATATCCAGCGTCTATATATGTTCCACCAGTTTGAATAGTTAAATTACCTGTACTCCAAAATTCACCAACTTGGGAATTATTTGCTCTAAAGATTAATAAATTACTACTAGCTACAAAAGCACTATTAAAGCCGTCAGTTCCTCTTCCAATCCAAATAGTTGAGTTGTCTGTTCCTATATAACCTGTAGCTGCAAATTGTGATTTAAAGGCGGAAACAATAAAACCAGATGTTGTTCTAACATCTAAAGCATATGCAGGTACATTTGTACCAATACCAACATTACCACTTGAACTAATAAACATTAATGAAGTGGCACCGTGATTAAAAATTACACTACCACTAGTAGTTTCAATTGCTCTAAAATCAGCTGCTGCTGTTAAAGTAGGGTTAACATACAGTCCTCTTGTAATCCCATTAGCGCCTCCTGTTTGGTTAATAGTAGGAAGAATAGAATAAGCTGAGTAGGTGGCTGTTCCACTTGTTGGAGTAAAACCACCTGTGAAACTTAAACCAGTTTGTGTTCCACTTGTTGAAGTAAATGTTCCCCCTGTGAGTAATAAAGTTGTTGCTGAGAAAGTAGCATATCCAAATGCATTATGGATTGAAAAAGCACCTATGGATAAATTACCAGACCCATTAACACTAGATCCATTAGCAAATGTAGTAACTCCACTTATATTTAATGATCCAGTTATACTCTGTGAACCAGTATTAGTTAATACTCTATGCCACCCAACTTGAGATCCACTATTATAATAATATAATCCTTCATTAGTAGATCCAGTAAGGTAAGTCATCAAACCTTGAGCAGGTGATGAGATAGATGCTGTTGTGTTAGTGCGGGGTGGTAGGAAACCTTTAGTAGTAGATTTTACTTCAAGAAATGCAGATGGTGATGATAAAAAACTATAATCATTCGATAAAATAACCGCTTTTGATATAAGTCTTAAATCATTAGCAGGACCTGTGTCAATTGTACCTAAATAAATGGTTATACCAGATGCATTTGTTGTCGCACTTGGATTAATGTTTCCGCAACGTAACACACCAACCCTTGCCGTCCCATTCACATCAAGATTATAATCTGCTGATCCTGTGTTTATACCAACAAATCCATTATCTAATACTACTAATGAAGCACTTGCATTTGAATTTTCTACTCGTAGTGCTGTAGTTGCGGATGTTGCGCCTGAGCCTCTGATGTTAAGTCTAGAGCTTTGGTCTGTTGTTGTGCCAATAGCTACATTACCTGTTCCAAATATTGTTTGATGAATATTATTTCCAGTTCCAAAAGACAACTTATAACCCGCAGGACTTCCAAAATAAGCAGAAAGAGTTGTACCATACGTAGATGTATTACCTACATAACCAACAAACATTCTATCTTCACCACCAAATAATGAGTTAAACCCAAATGTTTGTGTGTTTGAAGTTGGTGTTGTTGTAATTCTTGAACTTGCGTATTGTGATAATATATTATTAGTAGCGGCAATTGATCCACTTACAGTTAAACTACCAGTAGGAATAACTACACTACCATACAATGTCTGAGTATCATTAGCATTATCTCCTAATGTATTTGATCCTGTAGAATTAATAGTTGTATTGATCTGCAATACATTGATAGAAGCTGTTCCTAATACTGTTACATCTCCACTTACTAAAGCTGAAGACATTGTTACCCCAGAAGTAGCATTTACACTACCTGAGAATACTGCTGGTCCAATGTTTGTAAATGTACTAGATCCAGATACAATAAATGATCCGGTTACTTGTAAGCTACTTGTTGTAGCCCAAATACTTCCACTTACATTACTAAAAGGTTGTGTTGAACCAGATGGTCCAACAGCACCTTGAGGACCCACAGCACCTTGTGGGCCAGGGTTATTTATAATAATTGTACGCATTATCGAGTTACTTCTTGGCTTAAACTAATTTGTCCTTCTAATAACCGAGTTACTATACTACCTGATGTTATTTCTAGGTCATATCGCGCGGTATTAAACGTAAAATTCGAAGACGATACAGCAGATATATATATGCCTATAGAACCGGAGGTAGGTGGTGTACTCCCATTGCTTCCGCTAAAATCCAAACCAGTACCATCAGCTGCTAATGAGCTTGATAGTATAGCGTATGTAGTAGGATTGTCATCAGCATAATTAGACCTAATCATCATTTTACCACTGTATCCTGTTAAGTCTACTGGGTTGTTGCTAGAGTCTTTATATATTATTTCAAAATCAACTGTTGATCCTTGTTCTATTACAAATGAATATTTTCCTGCTGCCATGTTAGTGTTTAGCTATAAATATTTAATCTCTGTACTCAGCATATAAGCCAAGTATAGGCTCTACTATCTCGTGGCGATGGTTTGTTTTTAATGTTACTACTTTTACTCCTTTAATTGATGCCTCTAAACGAGTAAAAAATCCAATACCACTATCTTTCTTTTGTTTTAAGTCTGTTTGAGTGATGTCTCCACAGAATATCATTTTACCACCTTTACCAAGGCGACCTAATATCATTTCTGTTTGACCATGAGTGATGTTTTGACATTCGTCTACTATTACTACAGCATCTGGGAATGTTCTACCTCTCATAAATGCAAATGGTACAATTTCAATTTGTCCATCTGCTACCATTTTTTCTATTTTAGTCTTATCATACAGCATATGTAAGTTAGCATAGATAGGAGCCAACCATGGATCCATTTTTTCTTTTAAGTCACCAGGTAGGAAACCTATTTCTTCTTTTGCTACTGTAGGTCGTGTAATGATAATTCGTTCAATGTCTTTTCTAAACATTAAATCTAAAGCTACTTGACAGGCAACTAATGTTTTACCTGATCCAGCCATACCTTTTAATAATGTAACTGGGTTGTCTAAGATGACTTGTTTTGCTTCTTTCTGTTCCTCGTTTAGTTGTATTTTAAAACTAATCGGATTTTTAGGCTTTCT
>Ga0315906_10009319_pt1 | contig 11687 bp, 8 predicted proteins | sample LakEriMetagenome_4_FD_203526 | JGI IMG/M metagenome (GOLD analysis project Ga0315906, IMG submission 203526) | Freshwater fungal communities from buoy surface, Lake Erie, Ohio, United States - Buoy 2 MA122 | ecosystem: Environmental > Aquatic > Freshwater > Lake > Lake biofilm | place: USA: Lake... | reverse complement strand
CCCCTGCCAACGCATCACTCCCATACATGAGCGAGGCGGGGCCCTTGACCACCTCAATTCCGGTCACAGATGCTTCATCTATCTCAATGCCGTGCTCGTCACCCCATTGCTGACCTTCCTGACGTACACCGTCCTGCATCACAACGATGCGGTTTGCTCCCAAGCCGCGAACGATCGGCTTGGCGATGGCCGGACCGGTCGTGACCGCAGAAACGCCCGGCAATGTTGTCATGGACTCAATGATGTTGGAAGAAGCAGATTGTAAAAGCGCCTGCTTTCTCAACACCGAAATGGATACCGGTGTTTTTCGTATGGTGGTAGCAGACCCGACGCCCGTGATCACGACCCCTGCATTTTCAGTAACGTATGGTTGCAATGCTATCGGAAGTACAAGATCTCGCTCCACCTCGATGTGCTGGACCCAAATGGAAAAACCGATGGCATTTACTTCCAGAATGTGATGGCCCGCCGGAACCTGCTCAAAGAAGAAGCTGCCTTGCTCATTCGTAATGGCTTGACGACGAATATCAGGAAGATGTACCAAAGCACCCGCAATGCCCTCCCCTGTACGAGCATCAACTACTCTCCCTTGAATCTTATACCCCGGAGGAAGAGATGCTGCATGCACCGTAAGAAAACTGCCAAGAAGAAACAGAAGCAAAATGGATGTAACAAAGCGCATTTTTGAAACTTTGTTGCAAATATATAATTGCAACATTGTTTCACAAAATTTTTAGTCAGATATCCTGTGTCCGGCATTCACCCAATCGGTGATGCGTTGTTTGTCGATGGTGGTGAGTTGTCCGCCCTGGGGCATGAAACTAGGCGTCCCGTCCACGCAACGAACCTTGATGCGCTGCCAGCCTGCTACGATGCTTGCGTCCGCATCGAAATTGAAATTGCCGCTGTTGCCGGCGTTTAGGTGGCAGGGACCGCAATAGCCCGAAACGATCTGTTTCACCTGCGCGTATTTGGGACCATAATTCAGGATAGTTACCTGGGCAGTATCCAGACAGCCCCGGTTGTTCCGAACGGTTACAATATAATTTCCTGGAGCCAGGTTGGAAAAGAGTCCGGAAGACTGAAACGCACCATTGTCCAATTTATAACTGACGGAGTCACCGGCTGGATTAAAAATGGCAATCGAACCATTGTTACTGCTTCCGATCGAAGGCGAAGCTGCATAGACAATATCCAATTGAACGCCGGTACAGGGATTGGGTGGCGCATCCCCCGTGCATGAGACAATACCCGTGAGGACAATAAGAAATAACGAAGAATGTAGAAGAAAATTTCTCATGGGTTTGATCAGCGAACTTTTAGCATAGCACGTACATGTTGATTGACCCCATTCTGGAAACGGGCATAATAAACACCAGGAGGTAAAGGCTCACTGTCGAATGGAACCGTATATGTACCCGCTGCATACTCCTTGTCGACCAAATTGATCAATACCCGGCCGAGTGTATCCATGATCTGGATCAACGTATGCCCACCCGCCGTTTTGAATTTGATGGTGGTGGTGGTTTGGAAGGGATTCGGGTAATTGGTGACCATCACCTCAATTGGTGAAGGAGCCGGCGGCAGTACCCCATTGCAAACACCTGCTTTGATAAGCGGCAGGCTTTGCAACTGACTATTGATGTTGGGCGGGAAAAGTGAATCGACCACAGACTTATCCAAACAAAACCACTTCTCCAGTAGCGTAGCGTATATACTTCTGAAATCATACTGCATGGGTATGTTGTCATTCACCGTAGCCGTAGCCGGAAGGGTTGGATTCACGCCCAACATGCCGGGATCAACCGATTTTCCGAATAAAAACATCGGTGCAGCAGCGCCGTGATCAGTCCCTGAACTGGAGTTTGACTTGATGCGTCTACCAAATTCACTGAAGGTCATGCCCATCACCCGGTCTTCGATGTTCAAGAATTTGAGATCTTCTTGGAAAGCACGGATCGCATCCGACACGCGCTGCAACAAGGTCGCGTGCGAACCAGTGGTGGTATCGGCTGCGTTTACCTGTACAGAGTGCGTATCGAATCCGCCAAAACTAACCATGTACACGCGCGTACGCAGACCACCTTTAATCAACCGGGCCACGATCTTCAATTGATCGGCCAGCGAATTGTTGGTTGGGTAGGTGAATTGCGAAGTCACATTGTTGGCAGCGGTACGAACCGCACTTGCATATCCTTGTGTTTGTTGATTGACCTGACGGATGAACTTAAGCTCTTTGCCCGCCCTCGTATCCGGAACCGGATCCGTAGTACCATTGATTAAATTGTAAAAGCTGGTGGGATTGGTGATGCTCATCCCCATATTGACAGTGGGCCCTTGCAGCGTCAGGGAAGTCGTGGATCCGATCTGAATCGCCAAGGGATCGGGCATGTCATCGTTTGGATAACCGATGGGAAAATCGGGGTACTCGTAATTCAGGTAACGACCGGCCCATCCGGTATACACCTCTTGATTGCTATTCGAACCACTCATCCAAATGTCTGTGGCCCTGAAATGAGAAAAGTTTGGCTGCGGATAACCGACTGCCTGAATCAATTTGGCTTTCCCGTCCGTGAACAAAGATTGCAGACCGGTCATGGAAGGGTGAAGACCCGTTCCTGTTACACCAGCGATCGACAACACCCGATTTTCGGGAATGGCTACATTCGATCGAGCATTGAAGTAGCGGGAATAATCCGCCACGGGAATCACGGTATTCAATCCGTCGTTGCCGCCCGACAGCTGAACGATCACCAGCACATGATCCGTGAGGGTCGTTCCTTGCATCAAGGCCTGCACCAAGGGAGACTGGGCATTGAAGGCTTTGATCGAGTAGCCATTGATCAACTCCGGAAGCATCGCGGCCGCTGGAATCGAACTATACAAAAAGTCTTTACGTTTCATATGTGTCGGTTGTCGAAGCTTAGATGAGTTGATATTCGGCCAGGTTGAAGAGATACTTGAACAGGTTCATCAAACGCGTGTTGACCGTGTTGTAGTTGGCCGTAGATGGATTGGCGATGTAGGCCATCCAGGCGTTGGTCCAATAATAATCCCATTGCTGCCCGGTGAGCAGGATCTGGGTTTTGATCTGCGCCTTACTTGCTGAAGAAAGCGGATTTCGGAAAAATCGGTTGACCGCTTCGTCGATCAGGTCGTTCGGATTGCCTGGATTGTAAAACGTTCCAGCGACAGCCACCGCATCGAATTTCACCCGAACCCCGCTGACCAAATAACCGGTATTGAACATCGTATCGGTGAATTGATTCCGTTTGGGCAAAGAATCCGAATTGATCCATACCTCATGGAAAAGCGGTTCTTGATAATACGCCGGCATGCCTGCCACATTGGGCGGATCATGCAAGTTCATACCCATGTTGTTCATCCAACTGTAAAAAGTGTTCCACATCCCATAATTAGAGAGATAATTGGATGGATCCGGGAAAACGGTATCCAACTCCCGGATGGCACCGATCACCTGATCGGCCGGATTCTTGATCACACAACCCCGATTCATCACATCGAAAAAATGTTGGCTTTGGAACAAGGCACTCAACACCGGCTTCCATTCGTAATTGCTGTTCCGGAAGATTGTGGCCAGCGGGGCGATTACATTCTGCTCTGCTGCCTCATCGATCACATAGTATACGAACCAGCGATACAATTTGCGGACCAAAAATTTGGCAACCTCGTCCTGCGCAAAGGTCATGTTCAACAAATCATTCAGTTCCAAGTCGCCGGCAGTAGCACCGGTTCGACCGGTGATGACCGTATTGTTGAAAAATGACGAAAAGGTTTTGTTTGTAGTTGAGTGTCGAGAAGCGGTAAAAACCGTTTGCCAAGTTGTTCCATTGATCTGCCACCCGGTTAACACCTTCGCTGCTTCTTTTACGTCCGCTTCGGTGTAGCGGGAATCAGGGCCTTTACCAAGTGTAAACAGTTCAAACAATTCTCGTGCATAATTCTCATCCGGTGCACTCGCATTGTTGAGGTAACCATTCAGGTAGCGAAGCATCATTACATCCTTGGTGATGTTGCGCACCAATTCCTTGTAGTTCCCCAGGACATGTTGCCGAACGAGCAGGTGTTGACGATAGGCCCAATTCCCATTCCCCACATCGGAGGCTTCGTTACCAAAATGATCGACAAGAAACAGAACGAGTTTTTCTCGAATGCTTCTATCCTGATTGATCATCACTCCTGTCCACCATTTCTTATAGGAAGCCCTTCGTTGTGCTTGTACGGTTCCATCGTTGTTGATGTCATTGATCCAGGTGCTGCCTTGAAGGATGTTCACATCTGCATTCACCCCCGGCGTAGTGGAGGTGGTATATTCTTTGATCGGAGCGGTTGGATCGGGTGCCGTCGGATTGAGCAGCTCATTCACCGATTGCGCGAGTGTGCGTGATTTGAAATGATTCACGTCGGACCGTTTGGCACCAAACATGGTGCGCTTTAACAGGTGAATCACCTCTTGTTCCGTCCAGGGTCCGGTATACGCATCGATCCCGGATAAGGTGCGGGGCAGTTTCGTTTCAGGGGATGACGATTGCCGTTTGGCAGCGGTCAAAAATTCTCTTCTATCCATGGCAGTCGGGTTGTGCGCTTGGTTCAGACTGAAAATAGAGAAAAAGTTTAAAGCACCCCGATTTCTCGCAAGGAAAAACGATCAAAAAGCCGTACCAATCGTAGTTCTACGTAATTGATCAATAGGATTCTAGAATGCCTGCTATGCCTTGTCCGCCTCCCACACAAGCGGTGATCATCCCGTATCTTTTTCCTAACCGCTTGAGATCGTGCAGGTTCTGTATCGTCAGCTTACAGCCGGTACACCCCAATGGATGGCCCAGGGCAATGGCGCCACCATTGATGTTCACAATTTCCTCCTTCAGCCCGGCCTCCCGAATAACGGCCAGCGCCTGTGCGCCGAAAGCCTCATTCAATTCGATCAGGTCGATCTGATCCAAGGTCATTCCAGCTTGTTTGAGTGCCAAAGGAATAGCTGCAACGGGACCAATCCCCATGATGCGGGGATGTACGCCAGCCACGGAACAAGCAAGCAATCGTCCAATGGGTTCAAGACCGAGTTCTTTCATCTTACGGGCACTCATGACCACCACAAAGGCGGCGCCGTCTGATGTTTGCGAGGCGTTTCCGGCCGTTACGCTTCCGGCAGGCGCAAAGGCGGGTTTCAATTTTGCCAATGCCTCCAGGGAGGTATCTGCACGCGGACCTTCATCCGTATCTACAACAAATTGACGTGTTTTCTTTTTCCCGTTTTCGTCGAGATATACCTCTTCTACCAGTATGGGCAGAATACCCGGCTTAAAATATCCGGACTCAATCGCTGCCAAAGCTTTTTGATGCGAGCGCAAGGAAAATGCATCCTGATCCGCTCTCGAAACATTGTATTCCTTGGCCACGGCTTCAGCCGTCAAACCCATGTTCAAATAATAATCCGGTTCTGAAGAGGCAATGTCAAAGGAAGGGACAGTCTTCCAACCAGAGGTAGGCACCAGACTCATGCTCTCGACCCCGCCCGCGACAATGATGTCCGCCATACCGGAACGGATCTTGGCAGTTGCTATGGCAATGGTTTCCAATCCAGATGCACAATATCGGTTGACGGTCATGCCCGGCGTCTCAATCCCCAATGCCCGGGCAGCGATGATGCGACCCACTTGCAATCCTTGTTCCGCTTCCGGCACCGCATTGCCCACGATCACATCATCCACTTTCTGATCCGCCAGAGCGGGGACGGATCGGATGAGCTCGCGGATCAGCGTGACAGCGAGGTCATCTGGACGCGTAAAACGAAATCCGCCTTTTTTGGATTTGGTCACGGCCGTGCGATATCCGGCAACAATGTATGCTTCGTTCATGGGGAATGTGCTTATCCAAAATTACCGAAACAGATTGGGCGAACAATGGACCCGTACAATGGTATCTTTGAGCATCATGTACCAACTGATCCGGAAGATTCTGTTCTTCTTTCCTGCTGAAACGGCACACACCCTCTCGATGTCGCTGCTTCGAATCGCCTGCAGTCTCCCACCGGTAAAAGGGTTGCTAAAAAAAGTATTTGCACCAAGAGAAAAGCCCCTGCTGTTGTGGGGCATCCGGTTTCTTCACCCGGTGGGGTTGGCCGCCGGCTTCGATAAAAATGCCAAGTATCTGCGCGAACTGGAAACACTCGGATTCAGTCATGTCGAAATCGGCACCGTCACTCCACTGGCACAAGCTGGAAATCCAAAACCTCGGTTGTTTCGCCTGCCAAAAGATCTTGCCCTCATCAACCGCATGGGCTTTAATAACGACGGAGCCGAGGCAATCGCAAACAGATTGAAGCATTGGCGCAAAAAAAATCCCACCACCCAATTGATCGTTGGCGGAAACATTGGAAAAAACAAACAAACACCCAATGAATCTGCCTGGAAAGACTACCAGATCTGTTTTGAAACGCTCTACCCCTATGTAGATTATTTTACGGTGAACGTAAGCTCCCCAAATACACCCGGACTACGCTCCCTGCAAGAACCGGAGCAATTGAAAAAAATCCTGCAAGCACTCCTGGAAGCGAATGGAAAAAAATCAAATCCAAAACCGATCCTGCTTAAAGTTGCCCCGGACCTGGAGCCAGAAGCAATGGATGAGGTGATTGAACTTTCCATGCAGATCGGACTAAACGGACTTGTTCTATCCAACACTACGTTGTCGAGAGAATCGCTCAAAACAGCGGCTGGAAAAATTGATTCGATCGGTGCCGGCGGCTTGAGCGGCGCACCTTTGAAAAACCGGTGCGTCCAATGGATTCGCCACACAAATACAACCACGCAAGGAAAGATCCCCCTCATTGCTAGCGGAGGCATTTTTAAAAGAGAAGATGCGCAAGAAATGTTGGAGGCGGGCGCCTCACTGATGCAGGTGTGGACGGGATTCGTATACGAAGGCCCGAGTATCGTTAAGAAGATTCTGTGCGCAAAAAAATAGGGAAACGTATTTTGCGCGTCATCGTTGGAGACGCAACCATGCCGACCCAACCACCCCGGCCGTTTCCGTGCGCAATCGAGTTGCACCCAACAACACAGGTGAATATCCTGCTTCCAATGCTTGGCTGATTTCCAATTCGGTAAAATCCCCTTCCGGACCAATCAATAGTTCGACTTCATCCGATAAAACCAACTGAGAAAGATCGGTTCGTTCGGCATCTACACAATGTGCGATCAATCGTTGATGTCGGGACGACTTCATCGCCATTAGGTGATCGGAAATCGAAATCGGTTCATCTAGTTTCGGCAACCAAACTTGTTGGCTTTGCAACATCGCCGCAATGGATATTTGTTTCAGTCGATCGATGCGCAAACGTTGTTTTTCCGTGCGGGCGGTGAGGATGGGACGTATGCTGCGTACACCCAACTCGGTAGCTTTCTCGATCAACCACTCGAAACGACTGTTGTTTTTGATGGGTGCAACGGTGAGATGCACATTTCGGCCGAAAAACGGTTCAACAGTTCGTTGCGCTACCTGTACTACACAAGATCGTTTTGCCACGGAAGTCAATTGCCCATAAATCTTATGGCCATTCCCATCTGTCAAATACAATGGCTCACCCACCTGCATCCGCAGCACCTGTGCAATGTGGTGACTGGTATCGGCATCCAACTCGATCACGGATGCATCAGCCAGGAAAGGGATGTAAAAAAACGGAGCCATATCAATCGTCAAAATCTTCCGGATCCGGTTCGTTCATTCTGCTGGGTGTTTGCAGGAAGACCTTGGCTTCCCCGCGCTCATCCACATCATTCACCGGTTTCCAATTGGACGGCATGCCACCCGAATACCCCCCGCCACCTTGTTCGTCAATAAATTTCTGTATGTGCAGGAGTGCGCGCAAATGAACCGTCTCCAATGAACCGTTACGATGCTTGGCAATTTTCACGAGGGTCTCTCCTCGGTTGCTTTCGCCGTTCTCATCCATCGTGACTTCATAATATTCCGGACGATACAGGAACATGACTAGGTCCGCATCCTGCTCGATCGCTCCGGATTCACGCAGATCGCTCAATTGCGGGATCTTGACACCATCCTTGCCGGCGCCACGGGTTTCCACGGCACGACTCAACTGAGAAAGTGCAATGATCGGAACCGCCAATTCCTTCGCCAATGCTTTAAGGTTACGAGAAATGTTGCTGATCTCCTGCTCACGGTTGCTGTTTCGATTGTCTCCTGTTCCGCTCATCAACTGTAAGTAGTCGATGATGATCATACCGATGTTGTGTTTATTCTTGAGTCGACGACATTTCGCACGCAACTCAAAAATGTTCAGTGCCGGCGTGTCGTCAATGAACAATGGTGCTTGGGCCAATCGCTGGATGCCCTTGGCATAGAGCTGTTTCATTTCATGATCAACCAGGTTCCCTCGGTTGATCTTCTCCATATGTATCTCACTCTCAGCCGCCAGGATACGCTGCACCAATTGAGGCGCACTCATCTCCAAAGAGAATACAGCCACTGGTGTAGGTTTGGAGGCATGCATGGCCGCATTGCGCGCCAGGTTCAAAGCAAAGGCAGTCTTTCCCACCGCGGGACGTGCAGCCAAAATGATGAGGTCGGTATTCTGCCATCCGTAGGTAACGCGATCCAAGCTGGGAAACCCACTGGGTACGCCCGTCAGATCCTCTTTCTTGTTGCGTAGATCCTCGATCCGTTGAATGGATTGCACAAGAATCGAATCAATGGTCTGAAAATTTTTGCGCAAGTTGCTGTTGGTGATCTCAAAGAGTTTGGATTCGGCCTGATCGAGCAGTTCAAAAACATCCGTAGAGTCCTCGTACGATTCTCCGATGATCTCTCCACTCACCCGAATCAATTCACGTTGAATGAATTTTTGGAGAATGATGCGGGCATGCGCCTCAATGTGACTGGCAGATACGACCGCATTGGTCAATCGGGTCAAATAATAGGGGCCACCGATCGCCTCTAAATCCTCCCGAAAGCGCAACTCCTCCGCCACGGTCAGAATATCGATCGGTTGGTTTTTGTTTGCCAAGGCTTGAGCCGCCCGATAGATCCGTTGATGTGCATCGACGTAAAAACATTCGGGTTTCAATAGTTCGGTGACTACGTCGAAAGCTTTTTTCTCCAGCAAAATGGCACCCAATACTGCTTCCTCCAGGTCTTTTGCCTGAGGAGGCATTTTGCCATATACCAGACTGTTCATGTCCAGCGCGGCTTTGCCCCGCTTCCGATCTCGATCTTTGGCTGTACTCTTTGTATCCATAAAAATGATGGCCTTGGCCCGGCCAGTGCCCACGAAATAACTCGTTGCCCCCCTTGGAAAAAAATTTTTCTTTCTGCACGAGTTCTGCACCCCCAGTTCGAGGGTTATCCACACTCATCAACTCGACAGCAATTCATGGGCATTTTGCAGAGCAGTTTCTGTTGGCGATTCGCCGCCAATGATCCGGGCCAATGCCTCCACCCGTTGGGGGCGACTCAGCAACGTTACGCGGGTTTCAATGCCGGTGCTTGTTTCAGATTTGACCACATGAAAATGGTGTTGCCCTTTTGCTGCCACTTGCGGCTGATGCGTCACACAAATGACCTGACGGTGGTTGCCAAGTGCGCGCAGGAGGAGTCCCACCTGTTTGGCCGCTTCACCGGATATGCCGGCATCGATCTCATCGAAGATCATGGTGGGCAGTTCCATTCGGTTGGCGGCTAGGGACTTGATGCACAACATCAATCGACTGAGTTCGCCACCGCTCGCCACTTTCTTGACGGGTTGCCAGTTTGGGGCGGTTTGTCCCATATGGTAATTCGCATCCAACAGAAACGTGCACTCATCCATTCCATGTGGACCTAAATCCGTTTGTTGAATGGAAACGCCGAATCTTGCCGTGGGCATCCCCACTTGTGTGAGCAATGCGTTCACTTGCTCGGTCCATGGTCCAACGACCGCCGCTCTGGACGCATGCAAGGAATCGGCCAGCTGCCGAAGGGTTGTTTCGAGTTTCGTGCACCGATCTTTTTTGTCCTGAATCTGGCCATCCAAATCGTGCATGCTCTCCAGTTTTTTCGAGAGTTCTTTTTGCAGTTCGATCAACTCCTGCGTATTCTTTTTTCCGTGTTTTTTCAGCAAGCGAAATCCCATGGAAAGGCGTTCCTGCATGATGGACAATTCGCGGGGATCAAAATGGAGTTGAGCTCCAAAGCGATCCATTTCCCGAGCCAATTCGCGCAATTCGAGATCAATCGTCCGGATCCGCTCCAGCCATTGCTGTATGGTCGCTTGGTTTTTCTCATGAGGGGTCAATGCTTGGATCGCCCGGCGCAATTGAACAGACATATTTTCTCCCTCTCCCTGCAAGTTCTCGACCAAGGTTGCCAAGGCTTGTGTCAATCCCTCGGATTGTCCGGACAGGCGTACTTTCTCCTCCAATCCTTCCAGCTCATCTGGAAGCAAGGCGATCTCTTCGAGCTCCTCCAACAAATGCTGATCGTATTCTTTTTCTTGTTGACGACGCGTTTGTTCAGTTTCCAGCTGCTGAAGTTGTTGCATCAACGAACGCCACTCCGCATAGAGAAGTTGGTAACTGGCAACCGCTGGCACATGTCCGGCCATGACATCCAACAATTCCCGTTGTCGGTCGGATGCAGTCAGTTCCAGCGTATCGAATTGCTGATGCAAATCGACCAATCCGGATGCAAAGGATTGCAATTGGGTGAGCGTGACAGGCGTATCATTCAGGAAAGCGCGTGATTTCCCATTGGAGCTCACTTCACGGCGCAAACACCAATCGGTCTCATCTTGCAGATCCAATTCGAGCGCAAGGGGGTGATGGGAAAGGGCTGGCTCGATAAAATGACCTTCCACCACGCATTTTTCGTTGGGGTCGCGCAGGACGGTAGAGTCGGCTCTTTCCCCCAAGATCAATCCGAGTGCCCCGAGCAAGATGGATTTACCTGCACCGGTTTCTCCGGTCATCACGGTAAAGCCTTCCGAAAGATCCAACCGAATCTCCCGGATCAGGGCATAGTTCCGTATGTACAGTTGTTGCAACATCAGGAGGAGCAAATTACTTCATCCCCTTCTCTCCCACACGAGAATGGGATACAATTTTCCGGGCATAAAAAATCCCGGTCATTGCCGGGATTTAAAATTTTGTTCGCTTGGTTAGTCAAGCGTGACTTTGCTATTCAGCTCCTCGTCGACCAGGATCCTTCCACAATTCTCGCAGATCATGATCTTTTTGTGTTGTCGGATCTCACTTTGTTTCTGAGGGGGGATGGCATTGAAGCAACCACCACAGGCATCCCGTTCTACGGGCACAACGGCCAGTCCGTTGCGATAATTACCCCGGATCTTTTCGTAACTGACGAGCAGGCGAGGCTCCACAGCGGCTTTGGCCGTTGCGGCTTGCTTGTTGAGTTCTTTCTCTTCTTTTTCGTTGGCAGCAATGATCTTATCCAACTCTCCTTTCTTTGTTTGCAAAACGCCATCCTTCACCTCGATGTTCTTTTTGGCTGCTTCCAATTGGACCGCCTTCATCGCGATCTCGCCCTCCGCGTCTTTGATGTGCTTTTTGGCCAACTCGATCTCCAGCTGCTGCATTTCGACCTCCTTGTTGATGGCTTCGAATTCTCGGTTATTCTTTACGTTGCTGCTCTGCTTTTCATATTTCTTC
>Ga0315906_10009316_pt1 | contig 11690 bp, 10 predicted proteins | sample LakEriMetagenome_4_FD_203526 | JGI IMG/M metagenome (GOLD analysis project Ga0315906, IMG submission 203526) | Freshwater fungal communities from buoy surface, Lake Erie, Ohio, United States - Buoy 2 MA122 | ecosystem: Environmental > Aquatic > Freshwater > Lake > Lake biofilm | place: USA... | reverse complement strand
CCGGGCGTGGTGTTCTCCTCCGGGGATGAGGTCGAAGTCTCTGCGAAGATCTCGGCGGATGGCAGCGCCACGCCCAAGTCAGGGGAACCTGTCGGGCGCCTGACCTACACCGTAGGGCGTGACGTCACCCGCCCACTCGTCATCGATGGCTTGACGCCGTGACGGCCGCCCATCCCGCGGATGAGGCGCCGTGGCGTCTCGGCGGGCTGTTGCGCCATGGCGAGGGCAGGGCGGTGCTCTCCGGCGGTGCGGCCTACTTCTTCCTGCTGTGCGGCTATTACATGCTGCGCAGCTTGCGCGAGGCGTTCGCGCTCGAGGTCGGTCGGGAATCCATCGCGACGCTGTTCTACGTCGCCTCCGCTGTGATGGCATTCGTGTTGCCGATCTACTGGTTCGTGGTGGCCCGGTTGCCGAGACGGTTGATGTTCCCGGTCATCTATTCGGCCGTGGCGGTGTTGTTCGCCGGTCTCGCGCTCGGGATGTCCGCATGGCCAGGCTCCCGAATCTTGCCCGCGATCTACTGGGTTGCGGTCACCTCGCTGAACCTGTTCATCGTCTCGGTGTTCTGGAGCGTGATGGTCGACGCCTGGCGCTCCGTCGCGGCTCGGCGCGTTTTCGGTTTCATCGCCGCCGGAGGCAGCGCGGGTGCGATCGCAGGTCCGCTCTTGAACGCCTTGTTCGTCGAGCGCTCGGGTACAACCGTCATCATCTTGGTGGCGGTCGGTTTCCTTTTGATCGCTGCGGTTTTCGGTCATCGTGCCCAAGCTGCCGAAGCGCGCAGTGAGGGGCAGGACCCGGCCGCACGGTTGGCCTTGCCGGTCGGCGGCCGCGCGACGGATGATCTCAAGCGCTTGTTGACCTCGCCCTATCTATTGGCGATCGCCGGCATCGTGGTGCTCGGGCAGGTGATCGGTGGTTTCATGTATCAGGAGCAGGCGAAGTTCGTCGAGGTCGCCTACGTGGGGCTCGAAAGCCGCGCCGCGTTGTTCGCGAAGATCGACCTGGCGACCAGCGCGCTCGCGCTCTTTTTCCAAGCGGTGGTGGTCGGTTGGTTGGCCTCGCGAGGCGGTCTGCGCGCCGCGCTCGGTGCGGTGCCGGTACTGCTGGTGGGGTCCTTCTTGCTGCTGGCCTTGGCACCGATCGGGGCGGTCTTGATCGCCACCCAGGTGCTGCGCCGTGCGACCGACTACGGTCTCTTCAAACCGACCCGCGAGATGCTGTTCACGGTCCTCAATCCCGAGAGCAAGTTCAAGAGCAAGAGCCTCATCGATACGCTGTTGCAGCGTGGCGGCGACAGTCTTTCGCAGTTGGTCTATCCGCTGGTCGCGGGATTCGGTCTGGCGGGTGTCGCGTGGGTCTTGGCCGGTGTCAGTCTCGCGATGCTGGTGGTTGCGCTGTGGCTCGCTGCGGTGTTCACCCGGCGCGAAGAGGCGAACGGCACCCGATGACACAGGCGTTCGAGGTGCCGGTCGCTGAGCCGGCGGCACGCGGTCCGTTGCCGGTGGCGCGCATCGGTCCCGATGGTCGACGGCACATCGATCTGCGCGCGTTGTTGCATCTCGCGGCCCCCTTGATGTTGACCAACGCGATCCAGGCCGCGTTGAACCTCACCGACACCTGGTTCATCGGTCGTTTGTCGACCGAGGCGGTCGCCGCGATCGGGACGATCTACTGGCTGATGACCGCCGTGATCCTCGCGCTTGGGGGTGTCGGGCTCGCGGTGCAGACCTTCGTCTCGCAAGCCGACGGAGCGGGGCGTCGGGTCCGCGCGGCACAAAGCGCATGGGGCGGCGTCTGGGCGGCGGCGGTCTGCATCCCGCTCTTCTGGCTCGCCTCGGTGATGGGCGCCCCCTTGCTCGGCCTCTTCGATCTGAAGGCGAGCACCGCCGCGCTCGCCGTCGAGTACTGGGAGCCCCGCATGCAAGGGGCGGTGCTCGGCGCGATCACTTGGGCGTTCCTCGGTTTCTTCAACGGCATCGGTGCGACGCGCGTGACCCTGTGGGTCACAGCCGTCACCTTGGTGGCCAACGTACCCGCCAACCAGTATCTGATGTTCGATGCGGGGCTCGGGATGGCGGGCGCCGCTTGGGGCACCAACATCGCACAGGGCTGTGGGGTACTGGTGGCGCTCGGGTTCTTTCTGGCAGGGCCGATCGCCAAACGGTACCGGACGCGCATCGCATGGCGTCCTCAGCCCGCTTTGGTCGTGAAGCAGCTCAGCGTGGGCCTGCCGATCGGTGTCATGTATGGCGCGGACGTACTCGGGGTGGCGCTGATGCAGTTGATGGTCACGCAGGTCGGTAATGCCGGCGCTGCCGCGACCCAAGTGGTGATGATGCTGACCTCGATCGCCTACATGCCCACGCTCGGCCTGGCCTCCGCCGGCACCACCGTCGTCGGGCAGGCGATTGGCGCAGGCGATCCCGATTGGGCGGCTCGCCTCGGCAATTTCGTCATCCGCTGTTGCGCCGGTCTGATGTTCGGGGTCGCATTGATGTTGTTGGTCTTCGCGCCGTGGTTGCTGCCCTCCTTCGTCGGCAGTGGTGACGGAGATTCCGCCGAGGCGATCCGGATCGCTTTGATCCTGCTCTGGCCTGCGGCCGCCTACCAACTATTCGACGGCCTCTATTTCGGATCCAGCTTCGCCCTGCGCGCCGCCGGTGACACGAGTGTCCCTGCGGTCGCCTCGCTGCTGCTCTCTTGGGTGGTGTTCGTGCCGCTCGCCCACACGTTGGTGTTCGACGAGCAGTCGGCGTGGTTGCCCGGATTGCCGCAGGCGGGGCTCGGCGCACTCGGCGGCTGGCTCGCGTTGACCGCCTATGTGGTGGTCCTCGGTGGCGTGATGTTCCTGCGCTGGCGCAGCGGCCGATGGCGCCGCATCAATCTCTGGGCGCGTTGACCCGCCACCGCTGCAACATCCAGAAGCCACCGAGCATCCCGCCGAGATGTGCGAAGTGCGCGATGCCCGGGGCGGTCCCGCTCACCCCGAGGTATAGCTCCAGCGCGCCGAACAGCAGCACGAACAGCCAAGCCGGCATCGGTATCGGTGGGATCAACAACATGATCCGCCGCTTCGGGAACATCATCGCGAAGCCGAGCAGCAAACCGAACAAGCCGCCGGAGGCGCCGACCGTCGCCTGCGTCGAGCCGGTCGCTGTCGTGACCGAAAGCTGCACCAAGGCCGCGCTCAGCACGCTGGCAATCCAGAACCGCAGGAACGCCCGTGGACCCCACCAAGCTTCGAGTTCCCGACCGAAGCTCACCAAGCCGATCATGTTGACCGCGAGATGCCAGAGGCCGCCGTGCAGGAACGAGTAGGTCAGCATCTGCCAAGGTTGGAAGCCCGAGCCGATCGGCCACAACGCGAAGACCTCCATCGCGGCTGGTTGCCAGACGCCTAGCGCGAAACCCGCAAGGCAGGCGAGCAGCAGGCCACGGACTGCAGGGCCGAGCGATCGCAACATCGGGAGGTCTCAGGTTTCCTGGCGCGGATGCCGGACGACGATCACGTCGATGACAACCAGTCGAACAGGCGCCGCGCGAAACGGATCTTCTGCTCCTTGCCCGCCACCACATGGGCGAGATCGTCCCAGGTCTCGCCGATCGCGCCAGGGATGCCTTGCTCGATGGGCAGCGTGGTACGGGGGCTCGTGACCTGGTCGAGCGCAGCGTGGAGCACCAGCGTCGGACATCTCACCTGACCCAAGCGGCTGCGCGAGTCGAAACCGACGCAGGCATCGATCAGACGAGAATGGGCGGGATATCGGCCGTTCAGCTCCTTCCAACCACCCTCAGGTCCGAGCAATTTCGTGTGGTGGGCGTTGTAGTACTCCGGTGTGAAGGACAACAGCGTCACCGCCTTCTGGAAGGCCTCGAAGCCCGCGTCACGGTGCAGCCAGCGGAACATCTCCAGCTGGTCGCGCAGGAACGGGTCCATCTCGCACCAAGCGCCGGTGTTGAGCATGCTGCGAGCGAGATCAGGACGCTTGATCGCCATCTCCTGTGCGATGCAGGCCCCCATGCCGACCAGACCCACCAGATGCACCCGGGTGAGGCCGAGATGGTCCAAGAGACCGATCGCATCATCGGCGTGAAGCGCCATCGTCGATGGCACGCTGAGGTCGTCGCCCGAATCCCGGATGCCCCGATAGTCGAACAGGATCACCTGCCAACGATCCGTGAGCCCTCGCGCCAGATGATGATGGTTCTCGTGACAAAAAGTGCCCCATCCGCCCATGCAAAGCACCGGCTCGCCGCTGCCCAAGACTTCGTAGTACATGTCGTGGCCGTTGATGTGTGCGAGGGGCATGGGATCTCCGTGTGGTGTGGGGTGGGGCGAGGTGCTTACCGCGATGTCCCGGCAGGTCAGCGAACGGCGAGGCCGTAGCGATGCATCGTGACCGCATCGATGGGGATGGTGGTCGCCTTGAGCTCGGTGAAGAACTCGAGGCTGCTCTGCGGGCCATCGCGGCCGATGCCGGAATCCTTGAAGCCACCGAACGGCGCCCGCAGGTCTCGCATCATCGGCGTGTTCACCCAGATGGTGCCGGCGCGGATCTCACGCGAGCAGCGCATCACCGTGGTCAGATCCTCTGACCAGATGTAGGCGACAAGCCCGAACATCGAGTCGTTGGCGAGCCGGATCACCTCATCCAAGGTGTCGAACACGATGAATGTGGCGAAGGGGCCGAAGATCTCCTCTTGGCAGATCCGGGACGCATTGCTCGGCGCCAACACCGCTGTGGGTTCGATGAACCAGCCGCGAGAGGGTGTGTCGGCGCGCCGGCCGCCGGTCAGGAGGCGTGCACCGTCGGCGCGCGCCGTCTCCACAAAAGAGAGGACGCGCTCCATATGGGCGCGGAACGCGAGCGGGCCGATCTCCGTGTCTGGCTGCAGCGGGTCACCGATGCGGATACGCTTGCTACGCTCGACGAAGCGCTCGATGAACGCGTCAGCGATGCCGCGTTGCAGGAAGATCCGCGATCCGGCGAGGCACTGTTGGCCGTTGTTACCGTAGATCCCCGCCAGGGCGCCGTCCAAGGCGCGCGCGACATCGGCGGTGTCGAAGATGATGTTGGCGGATTTGCCACCGAGTTCGAGCGCGACGGGTTTCAGGTTGCGCCCGGCGGTGGCGGCGATCACGCGCCCGGTGGCGGTGCCGCCGGTGAACCCCACCATGTCGACCCCGGGATGCGACACCAAGGCGTCCCCGGTCACTGCGCCGCGACCGTTCACGAGATTGACCACGCCTGCTGGCAGTCCGGCTTCGTGCAGCACTTCGACCATCCGCCGTACCGAAAGCGGGGTGTACTCGGAGGGTTTGAGCACACAGGTGTTGCCCCAGGCGATGCATGAGGCGATACGCATCGAGGACAACGCGAGCGGCGCGTTCCAGGGTGCGATGCAGGCTGCGACACCCTTGGGTTCGCGGGTGACGTAGGTCAGATACCCGGCGGTCTGGGTATAGGTCTCACCGTGAACGTTGCTGGCGACTTCGGCGAAGAACTCGAAGTTCCGCGCCATCCTCTGGACTTGGTTCCTGACGCTGAGCAGCGGCAGTCCGACGCTGGTGCACTCGAGCCAGGTCAACTCCTCTGCGTTGCGCCGAAGATGGTCCCTGATCGAATACAGGATGTCTTTGCGGGCGTTGATGTCGAGCCGTGGCCAAGGACCGCGGTCGAAGGCGTGACGGGCTGCCTGCACTGCGGAATCCACCTCTGCCGCGTCAGCCTCCCGGAGCGTACTGATCTGCTGCTCGGTGGTCGGGTTGATGATCTCGATGTCGTGACCGGGCAGCTGCGCAGACACGGCCACACCATCGATCAGGCTTGTGACCCGCGGTGCAATCAAGTACGGGTGCGAAGCGTGGTTTGTGGTCACTGCGGACTCCGTGGTGTTCAGGCGTGGTCCGGCCATTGGCAGAGGGCGAGCCGGCGTGTCATCATGAAACTATAACGAGTGCCGGACCTTCATGACAGACCTCCGCCGATTCCTCGAAATTCATCGCGACGCGGTTTGGGAACTGCCCGGTGCCGTCTCTCCGGTGCACGAGCTTACCGCGTTGCAACATGCATTGGATGCGGCGGGGCGGGCGCCCGTGCTCCTCGCCCGCGATGTGGCGGCCTTAGATGGTCGACGCTCGCGTTTTCCGGTTGTCACGAACCTCACAGCGAGCCGCGAGCTCACCGCACGCGCAGTCGGTCTGGATGATCCACGTCAAGCCGCGCGATTCTTCGCGACGCGCAGCCGGGCCGCCATCGAGCCGGTGACCGTGTCACGCGCCGAGGCGCCGGTGCAGGAGGTGGTGCTGCGCGAGGGCGACGCCGACCTGTTCTCTCTGCCGGTGTTGACGCAACACGAGGGCGAACCCGGTCCGTATCTCACCGCCGCCCATGCCACGACTTTCGATCCCGACAGCGGGATCGACAACACTGCGATACAGCGATGTTGGGTGAAGGGCTCTCAGGAGATGACCTGGTTCCCTTACCCGGCGTCGCATAACGCGCGCAACCTGCGCAAGTTCCGTGATCGTGGCGAGCGCTGCCCGGTGGTCTTCTGGATCGGCCACCATCCGGCAGTGCTGCTCGGGACCCAGGCCAAACTCCGGTATCCGGAGAGCCATTGGTCTGCCGCCGGTGGTGTGATCGGTGCACCGCTGCGCCTCGTCGCTTCGGTGCTCCACGGTGAGCGGTTGCGGGTCCCTGCGGATGCGGAGATCGTGCTCGAAGGCTGGGCTGACCCTGCGCGGCTCGTGAGCGACGGACCGTTCAGCGAGTACACCGGATTTTTGGGCGGCGTTGTGCAGGCGCCTGCGGTCAGCATCGAATGCATCACCTTCCGCCACGATGCGCTCTACCACGACTACGGGTCGGGACTCGCCGACATGCTGGTGCCGGATAACCTGGTCATGGAAGGCAAGCTCTACGAGTTGGTACGGCAGGTCGCGCCATCGATCATCAATGTCCATGTGCCGACCGCTGGGCGCCGGTTCCATGCGGTGTTGCAGCTCGATGACCCGTCGCCCGGCGAGGCCCGCGATGCGGTGATGGCGGCCTTGGCCTACCGGCGGGTGAAGACCGTCGTCGCGGTCGGTCCGGAGGTCGATATCTTCCAACCGCAGTCGCTCGAGTGGGCCATCGCAACCCGGGTGCAATGGTCGCGCGATGCGATCATCGTCGAGGGTCTGTCGGGTTCGAGCCTCGATCCGTCGCTCGATCCGCCTGGGCCCACCACTTCGAAGATGGGCCTCGATGCCACGAGGCGAAGTCCCGGCACCGCGGTCGCGACGGTCCCCGACCATGCTCGTGAGCGTGCCGCGGCTTGGCTTTCCGGCGCGGACCCTCGCGCTTGGCCGGCATGTTGAGATTCAAGGTCGCTGCAGACCCGATGTTGCGCGTCCTGTCTTTGTCCCATCCTCTTTGAATGATCGATCCGAGGTGAGCCGCGATGTTGCAGACGCAGGATTTTTTCTCCGCACTCGAGGCGGCCCGTCGACCGAAGCATGGCGGTGGTCATCCGTTCAGCCGTGCGTGGGCCGCCGGGGAGCTCGACCGCGCCCGCCTCGGTGATTGGGCGGTACAGCATTTCCACTACATCGACCCCATCCCGCAGCAGTTCGCGCAGTTGTTCGCGCGCTTGCCGGATCTCGATGCACGCCAGCACCTGCTCGAGAACCTGCTTGGCGAAGAGATGCCGGCGTGTCCTGAAAAGCGCCATCCTGACCTGTTGCGCAAGTTCGCCCGGGCCTGCGGCGTCGACGATGCGCGGGTCTTGGGTGCCGAAGCGGCCGGCGAGATACTGCCGACCACCCGCGCGATGCGCGCGTGGATCTGGGAGCTCGCCAGCATCCGGCACATCGCGGAGGCCTGTGCGGGGATCATGGTCGCGCTCGAAGGTCAGCTGCCGACCTTGTACCCCGGGTATCTGGCAGCGATGCGCCGCATGGGGTTCAGCGACGATGAGCTCGAGTTCTTCATCGTGCACATCGAGGGCGATACCGAGCATGCGCATGTGGGCCTCGAGCTGACAGCGCGCTATGCGACCACGCCGGCGCTGCAGCAGCAAGCCATCGCCGCCGTACGCGCCTCGGCGGCGATGCGTTATTCGATGCTCGACGGCATCCTCTCCAGCGTGTCGGGCCGTGACGCAGACTGAAAGCGGAGCCGACGGGGGTGCATCGGGCGGCGGCCCGGTGGTCTTCGTCACCGGTGCGGCCGGTGGACTCGGGCGCGTACTGGTGTCGAGGTTGCATTCCCGCGGCCTTCAGGTGGTCGCGACCGATGCCGCCCTTGCCGATCTTCCCTGCGCCGGACCGGTCACGGCGATGCAGCTCGACGTGACAGATGCCGCCGCAGTCGAGGTCTGTGTCTCGCGTACGCTCGCGCGGTTCGGTCGCATCGACCATGTCGTACACCTGGCGGGTCGTGCCGGTCGGGGCCCGATCGATCAGGTATCCGCATCGGACTGGGACGCGCTGCTGTCGGTCAACCTCGGATCTGCATTCGTCCTCGCGCGTGCGGTCCACGATGCGCTTGCGGCGAGCCGCGGATCTTTGGTCTTGACCGCCTCCAGCAACGCCTTCAATGGGGGCGGTGAGCTATCTGGCCCGGCCTACGCGGCGGCCAAGGCCGGCATCGTCAACCTCGGCCGCTACCTGGCGCTCGAGTGGGCGCCGCAGGGTATACGCGTCAACACTGTCGCCCCAGGCCCCATCGACACGCCGATGGTGACCGGTGGTCGTCTGAGCCCGGCGGAATTGGCGCGGTTGCCGACGGTCGTGCCGCTCGGCCGCATCGGCGAACCTCGCCATGTCGCGCACGCGATCGAATATCTCCTGCATCCGGATGCCGACTTCGTCACTGGCACGGTGATGCATGTGTCCGGCGGATTGGTGATGGGATGACGGGGGTTATGGGAGTGACCGCCACACCCCGCTATCACCGGGTCTATGTGACGGTGCGTGCATGGGTGCAGGACGGCAGCTACCCTCCCGGTGCGCAACTGCCGACCGAGCCTGAACTGGGTCGTATCTTTGGCGTATCGAGGATCACGATACGCAAAGCCATCTCCGCTCTCGAAGAGGAGGGTTGGCTGCAGCGTAAACAGGGGCGGGGGACATTCGCGCGATCGCCGGGCGTGGGTCGGGCGGTCGCGATCGATCTGGGGGCGGTCACCGGAGCCGTGTCGGACCTTGCGGCGCGGACCCTCGTCACCCGCTTTAGCGCGGCGGAGGTCGATCCGGATCAAGAGACTCTCGCAGCGCTGCAACTTCTGCCGGGTGAACGGGTGCGGCGCGCAACGCATGTCCGAGAGCTCGACGGCGCGCCGCTCGGTCTGATCACGACCTTCGTGCCGCTCGACATCGCGGCTCGGCTCAGCTCGGCGAATGAGCGCGATCAACCCATGTTCATGTTGCTGCAGGAAGCCGGTGTCCCGATCAAGAGTGCGGAGCAATTTCTCGGAGCGACACTCGCCGGCCTCGAGGCGGCGGAGGCGTTGGCGGTGGAGGTCGGCGCACCGTTGTTACGCTTGGTACGCGTCGTGATGGAGACCTCTGGCCGACCGGTCGAGCGCGTCGTGGCCCTCTATCGTGCGGATCGCTACCAGTATCACCTGCACCTTGAAGCCCAACCCGGTGCAGCGACCGCCCGTAGCGTAGCCGCGGCGTCCGTTTCCGCCGCCTTGAAATGACCGACAGCCCATAATCCCACCACCGAAATCCCGACCGACCCATGAGGAATCGTCCATGTCCGAGATGCGGCCCGAATTCGATCTGCTGATCAAGAATGTCAGTGTGGTGCGTCCCCGCGAAGAGGGCCTCTTGCAGGCCGATATCGCCGTGAAGGACGGACGCATCGTGAAGGTGGCGCCCGGTATCGATGCGGGCACCGCCGCTCAGGTCTTCGATGGCAAGCAGCGCCTCGCTTTCCCCGGGCTGGTCGACGCCCACATGCATACCGGCATCTACGGGCCGCTCGCCCAAGACGCGCGCAGCGAGAGCTTGGCGGCGGCACAGGGGGGTGTCACCTCCAGCCTCAACTACATGCGGACGGGCGGTTACTACATGGGCCGCGGCGGCCCCTATGCGGAGGTCTACCCGGAAGTGCTCGCGCAGTCGGACGGTAATTTTTGGGTCGACTACGCCTACCACCTCGCGCCGCTCGATCGCACACACATCGGTGAGATCGACTCTCTGATCGACGACTTCGGCGTCACGTCCTTCAAGATCTTCATGTTCTACGGCGGTTACGGCCTGCACGGCGCTTCGAACTCGCAGCGCGAGTTCCTGATGATCGGTGAGGATGAGAAGTACGACATCGCGCACTTCGAGTTCGTGATGCGCGGCGTGCATCGCGCGATGCTCCGCCGGCCGAAGCTGCGCGACTCGATCTCCCTGAGCCTGCACTGCGAGCTCGCGGACATCCTCAACGCCTACACCAAGATGGTGCAGGGCGGCGCGAAGGTGACCGACCTCGACACGTATCTCACCGGCGATACGCATGACCCGGCCTGCGTGGATTGCGGGCCGCTGACGGGATTGCGCGCCTATAGCGCTGCACGCCCTGCGCATTCGGAGGGGCTTGCGATCACCATCGCCGCCTATCTCGCCAACGAGACGAACTGCGCGAACATCAACCTGCTGCATCTGACCTCGCGCAAGGCGGTCGAGGCGGCGCTCACAATGGCGAAGGCGTTCCCGCATGTCGATTTCCGCCGAGAGGTGACGATCGCGCATCTCTGCCTCGACTACGACACTAAGGTCGGTCATCTCGCGAAGGTCAATCCGCCGATCCGTTCGCGCGACGATGTCGAGTTCCTCTGGGAAGCGCTGCTCGATGGCAAGCTCGATTGGGTCTGTTCCGATCATGCGTGTTGCCGGTTGGAGGACAAGGTCGGCAAGGGCGGCAAGGACGATATCTTCGTCGCCAAATCCGGCTTCGGGGGTACAGAGTTCCTGTTGCCGGCGCTCATCACCGAAGGGCGCCCACGCGGCCTGAGCTGGAGCCGGATCGCCGAGCTCACATCCTGGAATCCGGCGCGGCGTTTCGGGCTCAAGGCCAAGGGCGACATCGCCCCGGGTTTCGATGCGGATATCGCGTTGGTCGACCCGACCCGAAGCTTCATGGCCGGCAGCAAGACCTCCGACTCCGATCAGGGGTTCTCGGTCTTCGAAGGCGTCGAGATGTCGGCCAGCGTCGCCAGCACATTCCTGCGCGGACGGTTGATCTATGACCAAGGTCAGCCGGTCGGTCAGCCGAGCGGGCGCTATCTTCACCGCCCTTATGCCTAGGCGCGGAAGCGCTCCAGCGCTTGCGGTATCATCAAATCCCCTACGACACGATCACAGAGGAAACGAATCATGACCATCAAGACCGGCGACAAGATGCCCGTGGGCGCCTTCAAGACCCCGACGGCAGAGGGCATCAAGGAGATCAAGTCCGACGAATTCTTCGCCGGCAAGACGGTCGTGCTGTTCTCGGTGCCCGGCGCCTTCACGCCGACCTGCGACGCGCGCCATCTGCCGGGCTTCGTGCAGCATGCCGCCGCCTTCAAGGCGAAGGGCGTCGACATCGTCGCGTGCACCGCCGTCAACGATGCGTTCGTGCTCGGCGCTTGGAGCAAGGCCGGCAATGTCGGCGATACCGTCACGATGCTTGCCGACGGCAACGGTGATTATGTCCGCGCGCTCG
>Ga0315906_10009315_pt1 | contig 11692 bp, 20 predicted proteins | sample LakEriMetagenome_4_FD_203526 | JGI IMG/M metagenome (GOLD analysis project Ga0315906, IMG submission 203526) | Freshwater fungal communities from buoy surface, Lake Erie, Ohio, United States - Buoy 2 MA122 | ecosystem: Environmental > Aquatic > Freshwater > Lake > Lake biofilm | place: USA... | reverse complement strand
GTCAGGGAACGGGTACTTCTTTAGCACCTTGACTTCATGGTACCGACGAGCACAGCCTTCGAAGTCTTTCAGCGCGGAGTGCGACCAGCGTAGGTTCATTTGTCAGTGTCCTTAACTTCATTTGCAAAACGCAAACCAGCAGCGAACCCACGCTCGTACTCTTGCTTCAGCAGTTCCTCTGGTTTCCACGGCAAGTCTATGCCAGTGTGTTTGTATGCTTCGTTGCGCCACATCTGTGCGCTCAGTTTGTATCGTTCGCAGTCTGGGCAAGTCATATGTTCTTCCCCTTCAGCTTGGCTTCGATGGCTTGGACGATTAAGTTGAACCGCATGGAGCCGCGCCCAAAACCCGCTGATACGCACATCTCCATAATCTCTTCATCCGTCAGCCCCTGCCATTCATCTTTAAATCGCGGCGCTTGATAGCTACACTTAGGGCAGATGTACCACTCTCTGTGTTCAGTGTTTGTTTTTATCCATTTGGCTATTGCCTCTTGCGGCTCCGGTTCAGGCTGCGCGAGTCGGGTGCGGAGAATTGGTGTTACATCGTTAGCCCAGTCAGGATGACCGCCCATACTTATTTTTTCCAACGCATCCAGCATCTGCTGCGCTTCCTCGCGTGTTAGTGTGATCACGGCGCACCTCGCTCTCTGATTCGCAACGCTGCTACTTGGTAATAGTTCGACAGCTTGTCTGCCGCTGCCATCTCGTCGAGTAACTTTGCGCATTCTTCACGCTCTGCTGCTATCGCTGCGTTCACCAGCTTCAGTACCTCTTCATCACAATCCAGTAACCGTTTAAACGCCACAAGGTTTAGCTCAAGTTTGTGGAACAGTCTGACGTATTCATCTCTGTTCATGCCTGCCCCCTTGCGCGGATTTGATCTGCCAACACTGTCCTTGGCATACCGTTACATCTCCAGTTCTCAGCAATATCAGCACACGCCTCGCGCTCCGCTGCTGCGACTAACTTGGCAAAGCGTTTGACTCTCGCTATTTCGTCATCCTCGCCGTACATATCGCCTTGAATGGCAAACCCCGCCTCCCGTGCCATATGCACTATGTCATCGCTGTCCATCAAATCCTCCGCTGACATGTGAATGCTTGTATGTCCACGCGAAACGACCCAGCGAACTTGCAGTCGGATACGATGCGGCCTTCCGTGGTTACGCTGCCTATCCACAACCCGATGACGAACAACATCACCGCCACTAACGACTTCGCCCAGACCGCGTTTATCCATGCCCATACCGCCTTGTAGTTAATTGCTTCTGTCAACATTACTTCTCCTATCGTGCGGTGCAGATTGCATCCGTTAAGTGCTTGGCAAAACGCTTCACGAACTTCTCGTCACGCCACAGCGGGTGGTTCATCTCATACAGAATGGCGTGCGTCATCTCATGAAACAAGGTTTCATAACGCTCCTCTGCTGAAAACTTACTGCCTGCTACATCTTTCTTGCCTAGCTCAATACGCTTGGCTTTTACATCTACTACACCTTTGTCGTACCCGTTACTTAACTTCTCGTGCTGCTGTACCACATACTTTTTATTACCAATCTGCATCTCAGTTGGTATCCAATACCTCATACATTCCTCCTTATTGTTTTGCGGCGCCATAGCGACGGTTACTGCCACTCTCCGCCTTGAGCGGTATACCCGGCAGGTACGCCGGTTCCTTCACCATCTGGTCGTAGACCCATGCCTCTCCCTCCGAAACCTCAGTTTCAGGAACAAGTACTACGACTTCATCGTGCACGGTCAATACGCACGGATAACGTTTTTGTATCCGCAGCATGCCGTCAGTCATCACGCAGCGAGCAACCGCCTGAACAATGTTTTCAGTCAGCTTCCCACCATACATCTTCTTGAAGCTCTCGCCGTACACCCACTGGATGCGCCCCTTGGCATCGGCAGAACCTTTCAACTCAGGATACCGCAAAGACAGACCGCTTGGCAAGACCACCTCGCCCTTCCTGAATGTGACGCACTTGTGGGTGTATTCATGTCCTTCATGCAACGAACGCAGGATCAGGTCTTGGCACATCGCCCAGTAGTCCACCACAGGCTGCGCTGCAGCACGGTACTTGTCGATGATCTCCTTCGCCGCCAAGCAATGCACGACTAGCTCCTCCTGCGTACAGGTGTGCGGGATAGTTGCCATCTTCTCAAGGTTCACATCCCACTCAAGGAACCGCTGCACCTTCTCCGGTGTCACTCCCAACAGCTTGGCAACACGTTTGTCGTAACGCATGGGCGGCGCACCGAGGAAGCCGGTCAACAACTGCGCAGCGAAACTTGTCCAGCCGAGGTTGTACCCAGCGCCCAGCATAGCGGACTTGGCGCTCTGTCGTAGGTCAGGATGGCTCTCCTTGGTCATGCCCGGTATGTTGAACATTTGCGCACCGAACATAGAGTAGGCATCCTTACCCGAGCGGAAGATGTCCAGCATGTCGTCGTACCCAGCCAGCCACGCCAGCACACGCGGTTCGATCTGCGAGAGGTCACACACCGCCAACGAGTAGCCCTCTGGTGCCATGATTGCTTTGCGCAAGAAGCTGCCACGCTTTAGGTTCTGCATGTTGATGCCGCTGCCCTTGGATGCAGTCCACCGTCCCGTGTGTGCACCGTAGTAGTTCAGGGGAACCGGGAGCGTTCCACGTTGCGAGATGTCGTGGAAACGTTGCGCTCTCGTTCTTTCAAGGGTGGACTTGACCTTGAGTCTAGCTTCGCATAAGAGTGAAATTTCCTCACGCTCACTGTTGAGGAGGGCTTGAAAGAGAGCGTCGTTTTTAGCGAGTGCAAGCGTTTGCTTGCCCGTCGTTTTGCTCGTCTTGTATGGAACTTCGCATCCCAAAGTAGCCAGCAAATCCGCGAATTGAGGGTTGCTCGCCAGCGTCGCATCGTCCACCCCAAGCCGTACCAAAAGACCTTCACGCTTCTCCCTTTCTTCATCAATAGCATCCCGCAGCATGTCTGGGTCTAGCTCCAGCACGGGGTTGGTAAACATCTTCAACGTCAGGTCAATCAGTCGAAGCTCTTTCTGTGGGAAGTCAACAGACAGACGTTTGAAAACTTCTTCACACAAGAATGTATCGTGGCGGCAGTAGTCAGCAAGCTCTTGCTCAACCTCGAAGCTGATGTCCGACAACCCATCGGTGCTGTGCACGGCACGACCTTTAGGCGGTAGCTCGAACTCCTCTGCAAGTTTGGCAAGACTGTTACCTGCCTCTACCCCACGCAGCGCACGCGCCATTGATAGCGAATCGAATATGAAGACCGGTCGCGCGCCGTATACCCAAGAGAGAATGGCAACATCGAACTGCGCGTTGTGCGCAAGCACGGCAGTCTTAGACCAGTCGATACTGTCAACCCACTCCTGTATCTTGTCACCACGCACCCACGTTGCTGGTAACTCGTCCCCATATTCTTTGATGCACATGCCGAACGCCTTGAAGCGCGGGTCACGTATGTACTCCTCGGTCGTCAACTTCGATAGCGTGTATTCTTTACTTGACCATCGCGTTTCGAAATCGACGACGAGTATTTTGTCGAAAGGTTTTGTCATATGTTTAGTTAAGTAATCGTTGTGCTGCAACACCGCTTAGTTCTTCTCGAATCATCTCCATCGTAGAACCCAACATCATCACAGCCAATGACGGCGTGGTGTTGAAGTTGAATGTCTGCAACAGATGATCATCCTCGTCGAGCATCAGCAGCACAGCGTGTTTGTTTGGCGAAGCCTCGATCAAGAACTGACGTAGTGCTGCCAGCGTATTGTCGATATACTCCGCCTTCTCCTCATCCGACATTGGTTCGTCACTTGCAAGTTCCATCAACGCTCCAGTAAAGTAGTCAGCCAGTTCTCCAGTATCGATACGTTCTCCTCGTTGATAACGATAGTGTAGCCTCCGGCCTGCCGTATCTTCTGCATCTGTGCTTCTTGCAAAGGTGTTGGCTTGTTGCCTTTAGCCTTGCACTCAATACCTATGAACACGCCGTTATAACAGCAGATGATGTCTGGTACACCAGACGAACCATAGCCGCCAGTTACAGGGAAGAAGTAATAGATACCAAGCTGTTTAAGTATCTTCGTAACTGAAGACTTCACTTTGCTTTCTGGTGTTTGCATAAGGCAGTAGACTCCTGATCTTTTCGATTGACCATCCGGTAGCGTCGTACACTTTCAAGATGAACTCTGCTGTAATGGCGCTGGTGCCGTATCTGATCTTTGATATAGCAGAAGGTGGTGCCTTCAACAGCCGCGCTAAGTGCGCATCGTTATGTATATCTAGCTCTCGTTTGATATTATCCAGCAATTTGTTCTCTGGCAAATCTCTTTTCTTTACCATCTTACTTCTCCTTATTTTTTGGTGGTTAGCATTTGCTTAATAAGTTTTCGTATTCATCAAAGACCCAGTACCTCATACCCGCAACACAATGCTGAGAACCTTAGACAGAAACGAATACTTGGTCTCTTGATGGTTGAGCAGGATGCTCTGCGCCAGCCTCTCCTCTGGTGTTGGCGTGTCCTCTTTGAACTTGGGTACGTAGAACTTGCCGATCTTCGGCGGGTCTTCTTTGATGAATTTGCCATCACGTAGCATTAGTAATCCTCCTCTTCGATGAAGTAGTTCGGCACGTAGCTTCGACGATCTTCATTCTTGCGCCGTGCTTCTACTTTCTTACGATGTATCTCCGCTGCCATCTTCGCCATTGGTTTCTCTACAACAGGCGGCGGTGCTGGTTTAGGTGCATCCCGATATTCTGTCGTCAAGAATGAAGCGCGGCAGGCCACACACTTACGCTGCCTGCGCACGCCCTGATCTATCTGACGGGTATTGACCACCTCGGTACGTCCGCCACAATCACATAGCATCATCAACTTCCTGTGGGAGAGCCATGTCATTCGCCAGCCCTGTTAGCTGCGCCGCCGCAGAAGTGCGCCATATCTCGATGTACTTGTCGGTCTTCTCCAGCACGAACGACTTCTGCCCCCACATGCGGGTCGCTGTGGAATGTGTTGTTGAGTACACCGATTTCGGGTGGTACTTCTTGTAGGGAATCTGCACTAACTCATCTTCCGCTACGCTCTCCAGCAACGGCCTGACGTACGCTGCGATCTCCCCGAACTTGGCATCAGGATTGCGTGGTGTACGTATCATCTTGGGTACGCGATCTTTCAACGCACCCTCACGAATACCGTAGTCATCCTGCACCAGCGCGTACTTGAAACCGAACTTCGACTCCAACATCTTCATACGCACTTGCACCTGCTCAAGAATCTTGGCAGCAGTAATCGGCAGTGCTTTTTGTTTCTTGCTCATAGTTTCATCTCCTTGATTAATGGGCATCGCCCAGTTTACGCGACACGTTTACCGTGTCAATAGTTAGACAACTCCAACAAGCTCCATCAGAAAGAAAATTTGTCCAGCAGTTGCTCCACTTGGGCACGCACGTCAGTACGTACTTCCATGTTCTTACGCAGTTCATCGGCATCTACTCCCGACAACAGGTTGGCAAGAGAGCGGCGAGTATCCTCAAGGTTCTCATCACCCACTACATTCAACGACTTGACGATCTCGCACAACTCCAGTGCACCCGTGACCAGCGAGTCGTGGAAGCGCCGGGTCTTGACCTCACCGTTGATGACATCGACTGCCAGCCGGTCAGACATACGCTTTAAGTGGTCACCCAGTCGGGCACGTACGTCAGCCATCGCAGTCTCGACACGCTCACTCTGCAGACGCTCAAGTTGTTGACGCAGTTCTTGTTGCGCTGCATTACCCACGTCCACACGGAAGTCACCCGCAGTCGGCACCGGCATGTAGCCCACCCGGAAGCGGAACTTGTCAGCGATAGCCTTGGCGGTGGGGTATTCGTCACGCTTGAACATGTCACCGAGTGCCATAGCTTGCGCCGTGATCAGCGTCGGGTACACATCCACGAACTTGTCCACCAGCGTGTTGAACTCCTCCTCGTACTCATTCATACGAGCCGTGAACGCCATGAAGTTGACGGTCGGCAGCAAGCGTAGGCCAGAGTCAGACCACGGCAACGTGTTGTCATAAACAAAGGTACGTACCTTGCCCACCTGTTGATTGATCACGTCCAGTTCAGGGCGACCAGCCAGCAGGTTCTTGTTGACGCGTGCTGCGTCCTTGGCCTTGGCGGACTTGGTGCTGATGACCTCATCGGTCGTGCCCTTGTCCAGCTTACGCGCAGTCCATACGGATGCGTTGAATTCCACCAGCATGGCGCAGGTGTCGAGGTTGTATCGAGTAGTTTTCATATCATGCTCCTTTCGGTTTAATTAAACGCCCTCTACTAGCGACGAGATGTTGACCAGCTTGCCTTGCGGTGGCGTGAAGCGGTCGTTGTCAATGACACCCCACAACTGCGGGATGTCGGTCTGCAGGTTGTTGTTGCCGTAGAAGTAGCCATCGGTCAGCCAGATGATGCCCTTGGCCTTGATGTCGTTCTGTCGGATGTGGTCAAGCACACACTGCGGTTCAGTGCCGCCACCGCCACGCGGTTTCAATGCCCGTGCAATAGAAGCGAAGTCCTGCTTCTCGAACACCTGCTCACCACAGACGGCGCTGTCCCACCAGACGATGCGTACCTTCTCAGGGTTGGCGATCTCACAGATACGAGCGATCTCACCGAACAGCACAGGATAGATGCCGCCCATCGAGCCAGACGTATCACCGGCAATCACTAACTCACCCGTAGTCTCAGCGAAGTGTGACCACAGCAGGATGCCCAGCGGCAGCATGCGTTTGTTGGGTGGCGATAGCCGAGACAGGTCGTGCCCCATGCAGACTGATGTAGCGAACTCACGAATAGCCGAGCGCCAATCGGTATGACGGGGTGCCAACGCGCCATCGATGACTGTACTGCGTGAGCCTTGGCCTGCTAGGTTGTTGGCAGTGATCACGCCTTGGCGCACCGCTTCCTCAACCATCTCCTTCAGTTCGCCAGCCTCGGCCTCCTCGAAGTCACCCTCCATGTGCTCGTCCAACGACTGCCCACCGCCTTCGTCCTCCTGCTCCTCGCTGTCCTTGATCAACTCCTTCAAGACCTCAAGGATGGACTTATTGGCGAAGCGTGCCTTGTCGATCAGCAAGTCATCGGTAGGCCGCTCAACGAACGTGAACGTGGGGTCGATCTCCTCGATCATGCCGTTGACCACGTAGTCAGCCGCCCTCGCCAAGTGCTCTGGATACTTCTTGGCTAGCGGCTTGTACTCGGTGCAGTGGTGCAGCATCTTGTGGCCGTTCTCATGCAGCACGAGGTAGCGCAACTGCTTGCGGTTCAAGCCTTCGCAGAACTTATTGCCGTAAATAACGTCCCGCCCGTTGGTGGCAGCGGTTGGCATCGTGTCGCTGAACTTGACCGCACCGATCATTGCCACGCCAGCCATGCGGGTGAAGTCCTTGTGGCGCATGATGTCCACGTGGGTTGCCTCGATACGCTCGGGCAGCGGTAAATTACTCCAAGCCATAACTCCTCCTTACCGGATAGAAAGTAGTTCAGCGTTCTTAGCCAGCATCGACGTGAACGCAGGCACCGACATGAACAGCGCGGCTTTCTGTAGGTTCTTTGACGTGACGGTGGTGAACAGGCCACGCATCTCGCCACGCATGCGCTCGACGTAGGTGGTCAACGCCTCGGCCTCGTTGCGGTCTGACACACGGTTGACGAACTTGAACACTTGAACAGTCTGAACAATCGCGTTGTCCGGCACAGGTGTGCCCGTGGGGTCAGCCACTACAGATTCGTACAGCGGCATCTGATCACCGAAGCGAATGATCGACATGATCTTGGCAGCGAACGGCGCACCGACCGTACCCTCTAACGCCTGCTGCAGCGACTCGTCGTCCATACCAGCGCGACACTTGATGACATCGGACGCAGCTTCCATTGAGCGTGGTGAGGCGTACGCATCCTGTGCGGCATCGCGTGGGTTGAAGATGTCAGGGTTGTGCTGCTCCAGCTTCTTGTCGGCAAACTTACCACCCGGCAAGTAGTCGGTGAACGAGTCGAACACGGTGGGGTACTGGTGCACGGTCGTGATCAACTCAGGTGCCAGCCCACGGTTGGTGGCGTACTGCACCCACTCCGGCATGTTGGACTTGCGCATCTTGATTCTGATCAGACGGTTGCGCTGGTGTGCCTGCAGCATGTCGCCCAGCCCCTCCAACGCTAGGTTGGTGGTGGCAAACACCACGCTACCCTCGGGCATGTACAGGTTGCCTAGCCTGCGCTCGTAGATCAGCGGAGCCAACTGCGGCTTGATGTAGGACGGTGCCTTGCCAATCTCGTCCAGACAGATCACCACAGGCCGGGAGCCATCCAGACCCTTGCAGTTCTGTTTGCTGACCCCGAAGCGGTCGTTGGGAATCTCCCTCGACACACCCATTTCGTTGTCGATGGTTGGCATCCAGATGGAACCGTCAGCCAGTTGTTGGCAGTCGATGATGCCGGGGAAGATGTGGTTTGCGAACTGCGGCATGGCCTTCAGTGCGTGGTAGATCGACGTTTTGCCGATGCCGTTTTCGCCCTCGATCAGCACCGTGCGTAGGTGGCCGACAGAAGAGATGACACTGGTTGCCTGAGAAAAGGATAAGAATTTTGCTGCACTCATTGTGTTTCTCCTTTGTAAATACTTTTGTGAAAGATGTTATGGCTAGATTATAACCATGAAAGATTACGGCGTGCAACTATGTCTAGTGATTTTACCTCCATGTAGTTGATTCATAGGAATACTCGGCGGGGTAGCCGCTCGGGGAACATAGGCAACTGCACCTTGGCGTTGGGTGTGTGCAGGGCGCAGCACTTCAGCACGGCGTACTTGAATGTCCGCATGAACTCATCAGGCTGTATCTGTGCCTTGACCCTCTCCCACATCACCCCACGGTCACGCGCAGACACGTGGTTCATCTCCGCCTCCAACGCCTTCCATTTCTTTGAAGCAATAAAGGTCAGCACCTCACCGGCCAGCAGCATGAGGGTGGGCAGCGCGTGGTCGAGCGGGATGGGGTTGATCGGGTCACTCAAGGCGTACTTCTGTACAACACGTACTACAGAGAGATCACTGCACTCACCCACACCCCGCGCATCGACCTTGATTGGGTCGAAGTTCCCACCCCAGTACCGATCATGCAGGTGTACACCAGCCAGCAAGTCCTCCGACCGCATAAGCGCAAGGTTGGCAACAGGCAACATCTTCTCCAAAACTTGTTGTGCTAAGGCCTTTTGCTCCAAGGATGTGTGTCGGGTGAAGATCGGCTCGTGGTGTGACATTTTCAGTACGAGTTTGTCGTTCGCGTCGAAGGTCAGAAGTGTGCGGTGGTTGGGGATGAACGGTGCGCAGACCATCGTGCCTTTGTCTGTCTCCAACCTCGGCACCCACGACTGCCATCGATGGTGGGCAAAGAACCTAGACATACCCCGCGTGCCGTTGTTCGTCACCTCCACTTGGCGCAGGTATGGGGAGACGAGATGATGCCCAGACGCTACCTTCGTCACCTCCTCCGGCTTGGGTCGCAGGTACTTGATGATGGGTTGGTCGTTGCGCAGCAGGATGTACATACCCTCCTTGTGCACCAGCCCATAGTCTCGCCCACGGTTGCCTCGCAGCGGCACGATGTGCGGTTGACCATCGTAAGGTTTGATTGAATTGAATACCTCTGCTGCTGTCTCGTAGTCAGGTATTGGTGGTTGGTCTGCGTATGCGTCCTTCATATCACCCCCTCATACGTCATCAACAGAACACCGAACAACACCAACGCACAGATCACCCCAACCCAGTCGTACGTATCCATAAGTCACCTCCAAAGAAAACGATTAACAGTACAGCGATACACGCACCCAGCACCGCACCCATCAATGCGACGAGGATGAGTATCCACTCTTCAGGTTCGAGATTCATTACCTACCTCCCTTCCAAAAATACATAACCATAATGACGAACAACAAAACATAAATCATTGCAAGTCCCTTTCCTTTACTTCGTCGTACACGATGTTTGCCAGTTGGCTGAACCGATGCACCGCCTGCAGTTTAGATACACCGCCTGCCTTGAACGCAACGGCTAACGTTTGACCCAGCACCACCATCGCTTCTTGTGGTGTGAGTCCGCTGTTGACCAGCGACACGGTTATCTCAAGCGACATATCGCGCATGAGTTTAGTTACATCTGCCATGTTTTTATCATCAGTCATCTTACTTCTCCTTAGTAAATCTCAGGGACACCATGTCCCCGAGTGTTAGTGCACGTGGCACATATCAAACAAGTCGAGCAGCACAGACTCGACATCGAACCCAGCTTGCACGGACTCAAGCGCATAGTCCAACTCATCACGCGATATGTTCTTCAGTCGCATGTGCTTGCGTGCTAGTGCTGGATCATCAGGGTACGCAGCTTGTGCAATGAATGACTGCAGCGTATCGGTGTAACCCACCGTAGCATCCATCAGCGCGTCGATGACATCGAGTCGGTAGTACTTCATGTCCTCGTACTCATCCCATGATGCAGGGTCACCATCCCACCATGTCTTGTCGTATGCGCTGGTGTATCCCTTGTACCCACCCCATTCCTTCTCGTCAATGACTGTCGGGTCACGATCAGTTGGTAGGTTGTCCCAGTTGATACGCAGCGCAGCATCAGCGAGTCGTTGCAAGTGTGCGGTATCCAATGACTCGTGTTCGGTGTGCTCACGGTAATACCCCACGCTGATGTTGGTGCACTCGGGGATGATGTCAACAAACTCTGCGGTGTCGGTATACACACCGCTGTCATCGGGTGAGTACATGAAGATGTCAGGGTGAATGTCGTTGAGTGCATTGGCGAGTGTCTGCGCAAACAGATCAGAGCAACACCTACCCCATCCCTGATGAGAGATCACGCTGTCTGTGCCACGGCGGTCGAATGCGATAGCCCGATCAAACTGCGCAAGCAGAGACTTGTACGCATTGGCAACGAACGTCGCACCGATGCCACCTCGCTCTTCGCCTTGTGTAAATATGAAATAACCTGCCACCCCCTGATGAAGTAAATGAACAAGCAACGCAACACCAGCGCCATCATCAGCACCGAGTTGTACGCCACCGTACGCATGCCACACATCACCCTTGACCTTGACTAAGTTCTTGCCATCAGCAGCGTGGACTGTATCAACGTGTGCGACGAATAGTGTGCGGTGTTGCTTGGTGGTACGTGCGTCAACGTGCAGGTTGCCTGCGTTGTCTGTGAATGTGTGTGGCTTTAAGTGTGCAGGTACAGCATCCTCCAACCATGTGGTGAACATGGCTACGCCTTTGCCACCATGCGGACGCTTCACGGTCAGCGCAGTCTTCAATGTGTGCATGAGCATGGTTGTACCCTCAATGCGTTTAGTTTGTTTAGCTTTGCGTGTCATGGTTACTCTCCTTCGTTCTCGTCGTTGTTGTACTCGTCAGCATGGTCGGGGTGGATTGTCAGCGTGTTACCTCGTGCATCAGTCACCTCGATGCTGTCCTCGTCATAGCTGTAATACTCGCCATCGTGCTCACACCGCCACGCATTATCGCGGTGTTCGTAGTCGCCGTTAGCTAACGTGATGACGCCGTTCCTATCCAAGTAGTCAACGTCGTAGTGCATATCGGTTGAGTCGAGGTAGATCACGTTGTCCTCGTGTATCTCGCGCTCTCT
>Ga0315906_10009314_pt1 | contig 11692 bp, 27 predicted proteins | sample LakEriMetagenome_4_FD_203526 | JGI IMG/M metagenome (GOLD analysis project Ga0315906, IMG submission 203526) | Freshwater fungal communities from buoy surface, Lake Erie, Ohio, United States - Buoy 2 MA122 | ecosystem: Environmental > Aquatic > Freshwater > Lake > Lake biofilm | place: USA... | reverse complement strand
CGCAAGAAGTACCAGAGGTGCACCTTAATCTATTAGGTAATACCTCTGTACTACACACCATTCATTCACTTAACAACCCATGACTACTCATCACTCCACCATCAATGAATACTCACATCTCTCACGTATCCTTGAAGAACTGAAATCAATCTCTCAACGTGAGAGTAAGAGGCATGAAATGGATCAACACCTGACTCCATCCATGCTCTCTCTACTGGAAGACGAGATTATTCCATTGATTGAGAATGAACTAGACTATGAACCATCAGATGACGAACTTGGTTATGGCAGTGAACCACCACTGTCATCCAAGGAGATGCTTGCAGAAGCCTGGCGTCAGCACCAGGAGCTGCACAAATGATAACCTCAAAGTATCTCGAGGTCTTTATCCCAATCAAACCTACGTCTCGTACTGGTAAATGGGGTAGAGATATCAAATGCCCACGCTGCAATCACATTGAAAGCATCCATCACTTTGCATGGTCTGCACTTCAATGCACCAGTTGCAAGCAGATGGTTGACAAATACGATTACACAATGCGTTTGTTGACCGGGCATTGGTTAACTTAACCTACCGCAACATTAAGGAATCATTAAGACCACTGGTCATGGCTTGCCGCCACCTGGTAGACTTGCCGTGACCACACTCAGATCCCACTTGACGCCACACCATGTCCGACAGCATTCGCATTCCAGACTCAATTGATCTTCAACGTCTACAAGCTATGCAGCTTGTAGCCAAGATGAAAGAATCAGCTGATAAACATGGGGTTGGTTTCATTGGGGGCTTTATTGCTCCCAATGGAGAGAAATTCATCATGTCAAATCTGGATGATGAAGATTCCCAAGCCCTGCTACCTGACAATTTGAAATGACAACAATGGAACTATTTGTTCTATTTGTTATTTTGATTTGTTTTTCATTGCTCTTGAATAATTTACTTTACAAATGACTAACCAACAACATCCTGTTGTTCCAGACCCAGAGCTACTACAAGAATGGTATGACGACAAAACAGATTACTTCACAGACATGATACGCGCCGCCCAATGGGGCGCTGACCAAGAACTGGAGGCTTGCTGCGAATGGCTGGGTGATGCTCCTGTTGTATATAACGACAATGGCGATCTTCATCCAGGTCCATATCTAAGAGATGCACGACGTTTTCAGCTATCGAGCCTGAAGGAGCAGGCACTAAAAGCCATGCACCGCAACTGGAATCCAAACAACAGCGACGACTTCGATACCATCCGTCGCGCACTGGAGCAACTTAATGACTAACCAACAACATCCCATCATTCCGCCGCAAGATCTACGCAACAAGTGGCTTGATGAGGCGCCAAGTACCAGTGTGTACGACTATCTCATTGACAGCGCAGCACAATGGGGCGCCGACCAGGAGCTAGAAGCTTGTTGTGAGTGGCTTGTAACACATCAATGGCATGGACCATCTGGCGCATGTCTTGTAAATCTTCGCGCAGATCGCCGCCCTAAGCCTCTGAGCTTAAAAGAGCAGGCACTTGCAGCGTTAAGGCATGCACCAGGGCCGGACTATCCAAACCCCATCACACTGCTTACTGCTGATGAACACGCACTAATCCGCCGTGCATTGGAACAACTCAATGACTGACAAATCACCCATCAACTTCGATAAGACCATCGCTGGGTTTAACATAACCGAGCATGGTATTAAATCATTCACCAAATCAATTCAACTTGGTCCGTTCCAGGTAACACTTAATGCCAGAGAATCTGGTGTACGTGGATCTATCTCATTGCCTGGCACAGGCTTGAGCAAACGTAACATCAAGTTGTTTTAAATAACTGGGCGTCTGTAGTCGTTAAGCCCTGGAGCTTAGAAAGACGCAGTGTAAGTCCCAGCTTTCAACCAGTCCAACTCAACCTCATCTCATGAACTCGACCGAACTTCACGCCATGATTGCCCGTATGGACAGCTATGGCGGATCATTTGTCTCATCAATTGCACAAGCACTACGCTTTGCTGATCCAAAGAATCGGCAGCGTTTGCTCGATGCATTCCCTGACCTTGTCCAGAAGTATGGACCTCAAGGTCAGTTTGCCCAAGCCAAACAACTCACACAGGTGTAACCCATGCACGTCCTGGCAATCGAAGACACATTCATTGACGGCAACGATGTCACAGTTACAGCAGTGGTTGACGAGATGCGTCTCATTCGCAAGTCGACTTACCTCGACCCTGATGAGTACGCTCCTGCACTATGCAGAACAAGCTTCGAACTGGATGAGGGAGAACAGATTCCTCTTGACGAAGATGGCTTCTGCGATTATCTTGCTCTGCTCAACCCTGACTGGGAACTACTCCCAGTAGATAACGACTGACATCACACGTCCTGGACATGACGTTAAACTGTCCATCAACTTCATTCAATTCCATTAATGAGATGCACCTTGATTATCTTGAAGGTTTTACCGGACAAGACAAAGATGCTTTTGGTAAGACCATGGAACTTGTTCGTAACTATTGGTCTTACAAAACACCTCCTAATTACATTGAATGGTCTGATCTTTTTATAGTAACTCAACCTGCTTTTGAACTTGCAAACAAACTTAGAAAAGAATATTCCACTACTAAAGATATAGAAAAATTTGACGACCAAAGGAAATCAGCGTGTATTGTAGCTGAAACTTTGTGGAACTTTGTTCCACCAATTTGTATTCACGAGAATATTATTCCAGCGCTTATGCAAACAGATGTTAAACCTATGGAAGATCCTGAGTATGCCCTGCCATATTTCTTATTTCTTTTACCAAAGAATTTTAAATCTATTTGCAATCTACCTGAACAAGCAGGGTTTGATTTAAATTTTAAAGCTGCGTTTGTAGCATGTCTGCCTGACCAAATACTAGTAGCTTACTTAAGTAAAACTACAGCTTGTTATGGTTCATATCAATGGTCTGATCCATTTGGCAAAGATGATGTTGAATGTAAAACAGAAGATTTTATTCTTGAAAAGTTCATGAAGAATTTAATACTTACGTTAACTTACGAATCAAAGTATGTTACTGAAGAAAGCATTAAGCCATCTACCAAAGGCAAAGGCTTTAATTCTAATGCTACAACTAAACCTTTTCAGGTACGTTGGCTAGGCAAAAACTATACACAGATAAAACATTCTGTTGCAAATAAGCAAGATCAAGATTTAATAAATGGGAAGCGTATTGTACGCGCTCATTGGCGACGTGGACACTGGCATACAGTATGCTGTGGTCCCAAGCACAAGCAACGTAAACAACAATGGTTCAAACCAGTGTTTGTTAACGCTGCTTAACCATACGTCCTGGACATGACGCTAAACTGTCCACTTACTCCGAACTTACTCCGAACTCACCATGCAATTCCAACTTCCTTCGAACCTTCAAACAGAACTCCTGGCTTATGATCCCAAGCTCAAGCAGCTACAACGTGAGCAGAATCCTACATCAACCAAAGCTAAAGCTAAGTTTCCACTTGGTGCAGTCTTTGATCTGATACCTGCTGATGTTGTTACACCTGCAAAGCTTGAGGAAGTAGTAACTGATCTCAATGCCAGGGGTGTAGAACATCGCCATGCTCAGTTTACCAAGGTGGTAGATGTTGCTACGCCAAGAGCACGCACCATTACTCGTGCCATCATCTATCACTATGAGAAGGTATGGTATGCAGCATGGCTACCACCCAAAGGACAAGAGAATGATTATGTATATGGCTACGCATATGCATACAAAGATCTTGCATCAGTACGTAAATCTATTCCAAGTGTCTTGCTTCAAAACAACAGTAAAGTTTCAGTTGAATATGTTAAGTACGGACGCAGTGAGTTCTGCGTTGTACGCCAGAACTTAACCAAGGAAGATATTGCTAACGGCAATACAACCCATTGGTGGTGCCCTTGTTACGTATCATATGGCAAAGGCTGTAACATCAGGACAGCTATATCAGCATTTGAATCTGCACTTGGTCAAACCATTCCCAAATGGGATGACGCACGTGGATTCTTTGATCGGATTGTTACCAATAACTGGGCTGCGATTCTTGGATTAAAAGATCGCAGTAAGTATTGGAATACTTTTTCTGATCCAGAGCAAGCTAAACGTGACTTGGTTCCATCTGCAGATTTGTTTTATGCATTAGCTGATGTATATAAGAAGAATGATAATGATTATCACAGCCAGGCATATTGCATTATTGATCGTGTAATGCGTGTAATTGGTACACCATTCTTTCGCAAGTGGATTCAATCACAATGTGATGAAGCCATTGCAATGTTCAACAACTCAGGCAACAATCTATTTCGCAAGGTAACTCAACCTTGGAATCGCATTGAAAAACTAGTACAAGCTATTGATTATGTAAATTTGATTTGGCCGGACTGCCCTGTTGATTTCTATCAGAACCACATTGAATACCTAATTGGCACACGCCTTGATCGTTGCGTAGGTGAAAAGGCAAAGACTTGGTTGCGCACACATATGCAACCAGCTTCTTTCTTTCATATCCTCAAGAAAAACTACGAAGATCAGATCAATGACAAATCCAGTAGCTTGTCTTACTACACAAACAGTGAGACAGGCAGACTTACATTTTATTTCAGTGAATGGAATGACACACTATCAATGCTTGATGATGTGCTTAACAATGACATGACCATTGATCCGCCAAAGCGTTGGCGACTGACTGAGTTCCATGATCATGTGCAAGCAGAAGCATGGAAGATCAAGCATCCAAACGCTAGCCTGCCTCAGGATCTATTCCCCTCACCTATCAAGGTTGAGGTGGGTGATGAACGCTGGTCATTCTTCCAGCCTCATGACACACATCAACTGTCAGCATGGGGCCAGGCCGTACGTAATTGCGTCGGCAATGCCAGTGAGTATGCCACTGGTGTACGCAAGAAGAAACATTTCATTGTGCTCTGTATGGTTGACGGCAAACCTCAGTTCACTGTCCAACTCAAAGTTGAGATGGGCATGATGAGTGTTAGCCAGATCGTTGGTACATCCAACCAGCGGTTGACGCAAGGGCAAAAGGATTCCTACACAGAAGCCTTTGGCAAGGCGTTGAAACTTCAAGCAGATGCGCTAGAGTCCGTCTAGCCCGCACAGGCTTGCCGGCCTTAGCCTCGATACTAGGGCTGGCATTCACCTATGACTGAGTACACCGACGACCAACTCCTGGCACAAGCACTCGCCAACATTGGTGAGTACATACATACTCATGGGGCACCTGATTATGTATTGATTGATGAGCAGGATCCTCGCAATGAGGATGACTATGACAGTTGGCAATACGGTTTAGAAGTATTGCCACGAGATCACACTTGGCAGTCAACATCAATTGACGTAAGTCCAAGTGAGCCTGGCTAGCCCAACGGAAGAGGCCACGGATTTAAGCTCCGTTCAGTGTCGGTTCGAATCCGACGCCAGGTAGTCTTTATACTGGGCATCTGCAAGGTGTAAGTCCCAGTTGTACCAACCATCCACTCAACTCAAACACAATGAACATCTTTGGTTGCTTCAAGCACATCGTCCCTGAGTTCCATGCATACTCAGATCATGAAAAGCGTTACAACATCGGTGCCACTTGGACTGCTCAGGATGGCCTACAAGACTTCCACAACCTAGAGCTTCGCTACGTACATAACTCAGAGCGTCTTGCCCTTCAAGGGGATCCTCAGCCTGATGGGAGCTGGAAATACGTAGAGCCCAATGGCAACGTCCACACCATCAGCGCAGAACGTGCCAAGCACTTCATGGATCAGACCCATGCCCATGCCACCATCATGTGTGACATGCTGGAAAAGTTAAGATCCTCTGGTGTAATGGGTGATGCACTAGACACCAGCGCTGAACCCGTCTAGTATTCATCCGGAAATATCTGGACCCCGGCGCAAGTCGGGGTCTTTCTCTATGAACCAACCTAATCTCATTAATCTTGATCTCGTTGATGAAGTAGTCTTCCGTGTCCCAAGCTGGACGTGGCCTGCAGTGCGTGACTCACTGGTAGCAAACCTAGTCGATGCCATGCCCGGTGCAGTGGTTGAACAACTTACTGGTGACTACGACAACTTTGATCGGGCAGAAGAAATTTTATTGGATTACTACAGCCCAACTGAACGCAACCATGATTTAATTGTTGATGCATTCAAGATACTGGGTGATGAAAACACTCTGTATATTCTTGATGCATTGCAATTAGATAAGGTTGCTGAACCACAAGACAATGCACCTTGTTCTATTAATCCACAATGAGATGTCAATCATGTGATAGCAGGAACACTCGTGTTACTTGCACTGATCACAGCGAAACATTTAGCAAACGTTACTGCCGCTGCCTTGACTGCGGCTTTAAGTTTCGTACCATTGAGCGTTATGAACATTACCGCCGTGGTCCCAAGAAAGGCGGTAAGCTTACGGATACACAAGGATCCAGGAATGGATTCTCTGTGTTAACCGAACAGAACATCTTGGACATTCGCAAGTTGAAACGGGAGGGCAAAACTAATTTTGCAATCTCTGTTATCTACGGCATCAACCGTGGACACGTCTCACGTATTGTCAACCGCAAAGTCTGGACTCACATCTGATGACAACCAAAGCTCAATTCACCTATCAAGTTGGCGACCGTGTTGCCGAACGCCCCAAGACCCATGGCTTGATTGCAATCAGGCAAGAGGTTAAAGATCGTATTGCTCAGTACCGCAATCAACGGTACGGCACTGTGGTCGAGGTGGTCACCAAGCAATTGAAGAGTAAGCGCACCATGAAGATGTTGCGTGTTCAATGGGATCATCTCAAGACACCAACGGAACATGCACAATGTCGCATCTGTCCTGTTGAAGTATTCCCTCAACTCATGGATCAAACCCGTGCATTACTTGGAGAATGACAATGAATGATCATCCCATCACCCCACCGCCGGAGCTGGTGCAGCAGTGGTCAGCTGCTAGCCCTATTCAAAGCAACGACGAAAACTGGGCATACGAGTTGTTCATTGCCCACCGCGCGGCCCAATGGGGCGCCGACCAGGAGCTGGAGGCGTGCCTAAGGCTGGTTGAAATTGACGCTGGTGAGGATGCTTATGACTTTGCTCGCTACATCCGCGCCGCCCGCCGCCCCAAGCCGCCGAGCTTTAAGGAACAGGCGCTTGAGATGCTTGAGAACGCTTGGGAAGGTGGGCACATCAGCAACAAAGCCGCCCAAACCATCCGCCGCGCACTAGAGGCTTTGCCCAATGACTGACATGAACTGGGCGAACGCCAAGAGCGAACTGAATAGACGCATCACTGAGTTACGTAGTGTCTACGAAAGCCTGCCATCCCTTTACTCAGACTCCGTTAAGGGATGGGATGTGGACAACGTGTACATAGCAACCAATCATCTCCTAGCCGCTATCGAAGCACTTAAGCCACTTACAAATAGGCGTCATGTTTAACTCAATTTTCATCTATCTCACTTTGGGGCAACTCCATGACTGACTTCCGAGAGCTGTGCGCTGAGCTTCACGCCGCGTTCAATACCTATGCGGTGGATGAAGTCCATCACGCCTTGCTGGAACGCGCCCGCGCCGCCCTGGCCCAGCCCGAGCCGCCGAGCTTGAAGGAGCGGGCGCTGGAAACTCTTAAGTATCCAAAAGACCTGTGGAGTGAAGCCGAGGTGGACACCATCCGTCGCGCCCTGGAGGCCCTGCCCGAATGAAACACAAACACAAGCAAGCCCTGCGTTGTTTCATTCTTGAGAAACTTGGCGAGATAACTTCCCTTCAGTTGAGTGAGCTAGCTGAGACTCACGACTGTCCGCCGTTTGACATGGCCGAACAGTTTGACATTGAGTTTGAACGCATTGCAAAGTTATTTAACTATCCCAATTACTCCGACGACGAATGACTGACCTCTCCCCTGCCGCGCAGGCTGTGTTCTGGGCCTTCAACAGCAAGTTTGACTGGATCGAAGACGGTGTGCCGGGGCCTCAGTTCAAGGCCATCGCCGCCGCCCTCCGCGCTGCTGTGCAAGAACTTAAGTATTTTGGTATCACTGAGAAAAATATTCTTGCCATTGCCACCGAACTAGAAAACACCCATGTCTAAAGTCAGTTACCTCACCAGGAAGATGTCTGATAAAGACTTCTATTTGTCCCAAGCATCAAGGCCACGGCCAGCTAATGCATTCAGCAAATACCGTGGCGTAAGTAAAGGCAACAAAGGTATGTATCGTGCCGTGTTGACTTTCAAAGGTAAGCGTTATTACCTTGGTAATTACGAAGATGAACTAGACGCAGCACGTGCCTATAACAAGGCAGCGCTTGCAATCATTGGTGACTATGCTTTAATCAATGAACTACCAGAAGAATCCAACGCAATTAAACAACAATGAACCCAGGAGAACAACGTTGCCCCAAATGCCACGGTATCATGCGTCTTGTTATGCAAGAGCAGACGTATAACAAACGTGCTAAACGTAAACGTCATGAATGCTACGAATGCAAACACAGGAGTACAAGTTACGCAGTGAGCGATGAATTCTTTCAGCAGTTAATTGCTGCACATGATATTGTGCAGCGGCTCCAAGGATTTTACTTTGACCATTGCGATCCATTGGAAGATGACTGACCCAAAAGAGAGGCTGTGTTCTCAGCAGATTGAAAGGCTAATTGAAGACTACAAGGAACCAGAGAAAGCTAGGCAGTTTCTTATGGATGCAGGAATCATTGATGAAAATGGTAACTTAATGCCACCGTACCAATCCGATTGATATGGATTACTCCGTTAAGCAAATAGCTATTGAATCATGGGAAGCACTTGCTCTTGGCGGTTTAGATACACGGGAGTACGTACATACAATGCTGTACATCCGCAACGCCTTGGAGTTTGTGCCAGATGATTTGATAAGTGAGGTGGTGGATGGTGAGTACTCTCGCGTACTGACCTACCCGCCGTCCACCGGCGACGGAATGCCTAGTGACTCCGAAAAAACTACGAACGAATCGTAGCACCAAAACCTTTGCACCGCAGAGGATCTGGTAAGATTCAATGGTCCTGGAATGACCTTAAACTTATCCACTGGTTACATTAGAAAAACTAATCATTCAGCTCATGTCACAGCTCTCGCCTTTTGCTCAGTTCTTTATTGATGAAATAAGGGACATCTATGCTGAAGAGCAAATTCCTGACCATGTCCACATTCAAGCATTGAAAGAAGTCTTACTAAAAGGTGACAATGTTCCGCCTCATGTACTTGCAATCATCCGAGAATTAGAAGCTCATCTTTGTTGATCAATGCGTCCTGGGCATGACGTTAAACTGCTCATCCACTAATCACATTCAACACCAATGCAACTCCTTAAATTTTCCAACGGCAACGGCAAGCTCAAGAATCGTCTGATCTTCTCGCTGCCTGCAGGTCACTCCTGTCCGCACGCTGGTGTGTGTAAGACATTTGCTGACCGGGTCACCGGACTCATTACCGATCTGCCCCAGTACACGGGCACAGAAGCAGATGAGTTCCGTTGTTTTGCTGCCATGGCAGAGGTACGGCCTAACGTACGTGTTGCCCGCTGGCATAACTGGGATCTTATCCGCGAGACGATGCATCGCAATGGGAACCAGGCTGTGTTGCTGCGGGACCTGATCGATCTGTCACTCAGTATGCAAGCACCCAAAGAACTGGTGCGGGTCCATGAGTCTGGTGATTATTGGTGTGAAAACTATATGAAAGCTTGGATTATGGTTGCACAAAGTCGTCCCAAACAAACCTTTTATAGCTACACAAAATCACTTGGAATGTGGTACAACCTTCGCGATATAATTCCAAGTAATTTTTATTTAACAGCTTCTCAAGGTGGTACATTGGATTACCTTATCAGCAAATACCCTGATGTTTACAAAAGAGTTGCGCATGTTGTTTATACTGAAAAGCAAGCTGCGCAACTTGGACTGCAAATTGACCACAATGATGACTTATGCTTAGGTGATAAACCGTTTGCTCTGCTTGTACATGGTTCTCAACGAGCAGGTTCGGAAGCAAGTAAAGCAATTAATCAACGTAAAAAAGAAGGAGGTTTTGTTGGCTATGGAAAAACACACAGTAAATAAACCTTGTGTCAAGTGCGGGGGTACCAATAGGTACCCTGCTCCTCCAAAAAGAAAACTAGGTCAATGTATTGATTGTCAAAACGCAAGGTATCAAAAAAATAAAGATCACATACTTAAAAATGTTGATAAATGGCAAAAAGAAAATCAAGATAAAGTTTTAAAAATAAAAAATAACTGGAAAAAACAAAACATTGAAAAAATCAAAGCGCATAACGAAGTTTTGTATGCAATAAAAAAAGAACGCCTTATTCCTGTATCTAAATGCATGTGTTTAGATTGTGGTGCATCAGCGAAAGAATATCATCATGAAGATTACAGTAAACCTCTTGACGTTATACCCTTGTGTTATTGCTGTCACAAAAACAGACATAAATCTAAAAAGAATCTGTAGAACCTTGCGTTGCTAAATAGATGAGGTAACATCTGTCAGTCTTCTTGATTGACAGATGTCTTACATGCTGGCCTGCTGGAGGTGGAACAAACCTTACGGCGTCACTGCCTCCAGTTCTTCTAATAAATTTGAACTCATTCCGCTAGACTCAGACTCTGCATTATCCAAGGTCTTCAGTCATCCGTACCGTTCGGGTGCACAGAAAATCTTGAGCTGGATCAAAGAGAATGACGACAGCATCAACGGTGAAGAACTCTCAATTCAAGATGTTGCCCGATTCCAGCGGTGAACGTTTTTTAATTTTTGACCTGGAGTCCGATGGTCTCTACGATAATGTGACGGTAATCCATTGCATTGTTGTACATGACATTGGACTCCAACAAACTTTTAGTTATGGGCCTGATCGCATTGCTGATGCTCTTGCTCATCTGGCAACCGCTGATGTTCTAATAGGGCACAATATCCTTTTTTACGACTGCCCTGTCTTAAAAAAACTGTATCCATCTGTTCAACTCAACGGAAGAATCATTGACACACTCATCTGCACCAGGCTCATCTGGCCCAAGGAAATCCTCTACACCCTTGACGATGAACAATATACGCAGGTTCCGAAGGGACTCAAGGGGTCTGCATCCCTCAAGGCATGGGGATGGAGGTTGGCCGATCACAAGATCGACTTCAAAGACTTCAGTGAATACAGTGAAGAAATGTTGGCATACTGTCAGCAGGACGTTGCTGTTACTAAGAAGCTTTGGCAGCACATCACAAAAGAAAACTACCCGCAGCCTGCGCTCAAGCTTGAGCATGATCTTGCCTTGGCAATTGAAAAACAAATTAGAGCAGGCATTCCTTTTGATGTGGATGCATGTCTTGATTTGGTGGATAGTCTCAGAGCAAAAGAAGCAGAACTTGAGGCACACCTAAAAGAGATCTTTCCACCTAACAAGATTGAATCAATTTTTGTTCCAAAGGTAAACAACTCAAAACGTGGTTATGTCAAGGGCCAGCCGTTTACTAAAGTCACGTATCAGGAATTTAATCCTGGATCTCGTACGCAAATTGTTGAACGTCTACAACAAAAGTACGGTTGGGTACCAGAGAAGAATACTGAGAAGGGTAATCCAGTTCTTGATGATGATGTACTCGATGCCTTGCCGTACCCGGAAGCCAAGCCATTGGCTGAGTATATGTTA
>Ga0315906_10009312_pt1 | contig 11693 bp, 7 predicted proteins | sample LakEriMetagenome_4_FD_203526 | JGI IMG/M metagenome (GOLD analysis project Ga0315906, IMG submission 203526) | Freshwater fungal communities from buoy surface, Lake Erie, Ohio, United States - Buoy 2 MA122 | ecosystem: Environmental > Aquatic > Freshwater > Lake > Lake biofilm | place: USA: Lake... | reverse complement strand
GAGCGCGCGTTCGCGCCAGCGCGCCGAGGAGTTGGCCGACCTCATCCTCACTGACTTCCCGCGCCGCGTGCTTCCCTTCGGGATCGCGGCGCTCGTCATCATCGCCATCGTTTCGGCGATGCCGCTCGTCAGAGACCTCGCGAAGGGGGACTCGGGCATGGTGGCTGCAGCGCCCGCCGCGTACTCGGTCGAGTCCGGCATCCGTCAGCGTGGCGCCGCCGTCAGCGACGGCATCGACGCCATCCGAACGATGGTGGCGCCGTTCGCCGCCGAGGGCGCCGCGAACGAGCCCGCCGCTGGGTCCGAGGAGCGCGTCGCCCCGCCCTGCGACGCCCGTGCACCTTTCTCGAAGTCGTGAGGCTTGATGCATGCTGCGGGGTGCGCGCTCGGTGATCCGCAGTCTGTCTGCCCAACGCCTGATGTGGGCTGTCGCCGCCGCGATGCTGATGGCGGTCGATGCGGTCAGGGGCGACAATGCTGGATTCGCGCTCGCGCCCAGAAACGCCTCGCTTGCCATCGACGCGCGTGCGGTGAACGAGTTGCTCGAGGGCGAGCGCGGCATGCTGCTTCGCCCGCTGGTCGAGGCCTTCGCAGGCGAGGACGCGCTGGCGACACTGGACAAGCTCTCGAAGCGGTCGGCCGCGCCCGGTGAGAAGCTCGCCCGCGAGGTCTTCGCGGGTCGCATTGCCTTCTTCCTTCCCGAGGGCGAGGATGGCTGGCTGCTCGGGTTCCAGAGCACCGATACCCGCTGCGAGCACCTGATCCGGATGTTCGGCGCGAAGATGAGCGCCCCTGGTCGCTTCGAAAGCGCTGCGGAGCGTCTCGCGATGCGCCGCGTCGGCGGCTGGCTGCTGGTCGCGCCGCTCACCGACGCGGGTCGCGTGGCGATCGACTCCGCGGCGGCCCGCGTACCTGCCGAGGACGCCGAGCGTTCCCTCATCGGCGATCCGCAGGTCCAGAGGCTGCTCGGCAGCGATGCGCCCGTGCGCATCTTCCTGCGCCATGGCGCGCCTTCTGGCGGTTCCACGACGCTTGCCGTTCGAGGCGAGAAATCCGGTTTCCGCGTCGAACTCGCGGGCCACTACGACAGCCCGCTGATGGGACTTGCATCCAAGCGCGGCGTGCTCGACGGACACCTCGTCAAGGCCTTCGAGGATCGCGCCGTCATGGTGCTCTCGAACGCCGCCGACGGGGTTCCAAGCAAGAGCGACGCCTTCTGGCTCGCGCTCCTGCCTGAGCTCATGCCGCCGCCCTCGATGCGAACGAACCTTGCGGGTGAGCGCGTCTTCTTCGTCGGAATGTGCGCGGAGCGGCCCATGCCTGCGCTCGCATGCGCATGGCGGGTCGAGGATGCCGAACAGGCTGAGGTCGACCAAGACCACTTCATGAAGACGGTCTGCTGCGGTCTCACGCGCGCCGTCGAGGCACCGAGCGCGACCCACGCTGAGAATGGCGCATCCGTCGCAGCGCTGACGTCGGCGGTGGAGCCAGTGAAGCAGCGCAGCTGCAGCGAACTCGGGCCGTTCGCGGATCGCTTCCTTGGCCAAACCTTCAAGCTCGGTCAATCAACGCTCTGCTGGCGCACCGTGGCCACGCCTTGCGGGGGATGGCAGGTCTACTCGAGCGATCCGCGGTGGCTGGTCGACGTCTCCGAGCGGCTCGCGACGGACTCCTGCAGCGAGGAGCAGCGACACAAGGTCGCGGGGATCGGCTTCTGCGACGGTCCGCGGGCCGCCGCGTTGCTGCGCCGCTGGCAGCCGCTGGTGACGGCGGACGGGAATGACCGCTTCAAGCGTGGACTCGCGGCGCTCTCCGAGATGATGGAGCGCCTCGGGCGAATCCGCTTCCGCTACGAGATGCCCAACGCGCTCGAGGTCGACGCCCAGTTTGACATCGAGCCGCTCGGGCAGCTGCAGGCGCAGCCCCGCGGAACCAATCCCCGCGAGATCGGCGCGGAGTCGCGCAAGTGAACGCTGAGGCGTGCCTGCGAGCACTCGATGCGAAGTCGATCTTGCTTCAGGCGTCGAGACATCCGCTCGCACATGTCGCCTCGCAGGGGCTTGCCGACGCAGGCGTCGAGGCATCCGACCCGCTGGTGCTGGCCGTGAGCGGTGGCGGTGATTCGATGGCGATGCTGGTGCTGCTCGCGGCGATCCGTTCCCGCACGGACGTCACGCTTACAAGCCTTTCTGCCGTGTCGGTCGATCATGGCATCCGCGCGGACAACGCTGCGGAGGCGGCCTTCGCGTGCGAGATGGCCCGCACGATCGGCATCGCTCAGTCGGCAGTCGTCCCGGTCGATGTGCCCCGCGATGGAAACCTGCTCGATGCGGCCCGCCATGCGCGACTGCGTGCGCTCAGCGACTACGCGCGCACGCGTGGCGCGGTGAAGATTGCGCTTGCGCACCAGGCGGATGACCGCGCGGAGGGACTTCTCCTCGGACTTTCCCGAGGTGGTGGACTCGACGGGGTCGCCTCACTTCGCGCCTCACGCACGCTCGACAGCGGCGTCACGCTGGTTCGGCCGCTCCTGCGCGCGCGCCGATCCGAACTGCGGGACTTCCTCGAAGGCGTCGGACTGTCGTGGCGTGATGATCCATCAAACGCGCTGCGGACCCGCGGCGCGATGCGCGATGATCCTTCGGTTTCTGCGCTCATCGACCGACTCGCAGCTGGTGCGGGACTTGCGCTCGACGAGGCAGCGGCGCTTGCCGAACTGCGCGATCAACTCGTCGCCGCGGCGGTGCCAATCGGCACGACGAGCCTCTTGCGCAGCGCCTTCGATCAAGCGCCGCGTCCAGTCCGCGTCGCGGTCCTCTCGCGGCTCGCGCTCCACGCCGGCACATCGATCCCGCGCCCCGTGCTCGAGCAGTGCGCGCGGCTATCCGCCGAAGACCGCCACCCGCGCAGCTTCAACTGCGGGGATGGGCGCGTGCTTCGCATCGACGCCCGTGCGGTCACTGTGGATTGAGGCAGTCGCCGCCAAAGCGGTCGGCGACGCAGGTGATCACGCCAGCCTCCACCTTCACGGTCATCGGAGGCGCGACCAGCCACAACGGCCCGGGCGCCAGCGCCTCGAACTCGCAGCTCGGGCATTGGATCGGTCCATGATGGTCGACGTCCACCAGGATGGCGTCGGCGGCCGGGGGGATCTCGACCGCGATGACTCGCTCGAGCCGCGGCTGGCTGAAATAGGCTTCGAACAGGTTGTGGCACGCATCGCAGTGGGGGTTGTAGAAGATGATGAAGGTCGTCATCTGTCCGATGTCTGCCGCGATGCGAGGGAGGTAGGTCGCGATCGGCGTCTCGGAGACCGCGCGCCCGATGAATGGCTTGAGATCGAGGTCGATCGCGTTGACGCGCGCCTTCTTTTCCGCTTCCGACAGCTGCGGGGCCTCAAAGGCCATTCCTGCGGAGAATCGGGCGGCGATCGTGGCGGCTGTGATCGCAAGCAGCGCCGTCCACGCAGGCGAGAGGCCGCGTCGCCGTGCGGCGCGCGCGTCGACGGCGCGCGATGCGAACCAGAGCGCTCCGACTGTGGCGCCGAGCACGAGCGTCGGCGTCAGCCACGCGCCCGCGCGCAGTCCCGCCGACACACAGGCGAGCGACACGAAGGCCATCGCCACCAGCGCCGCAATGGCGAGCCAGCGCGTGCCGGCAACCGCGACGGCCGCGGCGAGGGCGAGCTCGATGGCAACCACCGTGCGCGCCGCCGCGTCGGGCGACCACTCGAACAGGAACACCGAGAGTTCGACCAGCGGAGCCGGTACAGAGCCAACGCCCATTCGCAATTGCGTGAACGCGACCGCAGCGAGCATGCCCGCCACCACCAGGGAGAGGGCGCGGGGATGTCGAGCGATCTTCGTCAGCACGGGATGCCTCTTGAATGTGTCACTTCGGCGGGAACTTCAGGCACGCTTCGAGTGCCGCCATGTCCTCTGCATTCTCGATCAGGCACTCGACCACGCCGTCCTGGATCGCGAGGAGCACAGGGGTCTGGATCACGTAGTTCGGCCCCTTCACGAGCGAGACCTTCACGCACTCTTCGCAGGGATTGTCGAGGATGGAGTTCGGATCTGCATCGGGGATCGCGACGGCGAGCGTTCGAACGGGCAACTTGCCTGTGAAGTACGTCGAGAGCAGTTCATGGCAGTGATCGCAATCCTCGCGGTAGAAGATCACGATCCAGCGCCCAGTCTGGAAATCAGAGGGGACGCCGCCCGCGATGAGCGGCGAGAGCGAGTTCGCGGAGAGCGGCTTGCCGACGGCCTCGGCGAACTCCGCGATGTAGAAGGGCGCGAGTTTCGCGGGCTTCGCAGGCCAGGCGGATGCGCGAGGAGCAGGCTCCTGCGCAACGGGCGGCTTCGGCGCTTCGGCGGCGGGCGCACCGAGCACCTTCTCGAGCTCATCCTTCTTGTCGACATCGCTGCAGACCGCGGTCACGATGCCGTCCTTGAGCCGCACGACCACAGGAACCTGGACGAGATAGTTCGGGCTCGTCCCCGACTCTCCCGCCTTCACGCGGAAGAGCGAGGCCGTCACGCAGCCTTCGCAGGGCATCCCGAGAGGTGCACCTCGGGTATCGAGGATCGACACCTTCAGGACGCGTTCCTTGCGCGGCGCAGCGAAGTGCTCGCGATAGAGCGCCTGGCAGTGGTCGCAATCGGGTCTCGAGAAGACCACGAGCCAATCTCCCTTCTCGAGGTCGTCGGGAACAGGGCGCTCGATCGCGAGGGCGAGCTTCTGCGCGCGGAACGGCTTGCCGATCCATTCCGCCCACTTCGGGAAGTAGTTCTTCTCGTACTTCGCGGGAGCCGCGGGCCACGGTCCGTTGATCGCGTTTGGCGCGACCGGCACGGGCTGTGTCTGCGGATCCTGCTGGGTCTCGCCATTCTGCGCACCCGTTTCGTTGCCACCGCCGACCTCTGGTTGAGGAACCAGGACGCCGACGACAAGACCGATCACCAGCGGGATCCAGATCGGCGCGCGGCGCGGGAATGGCGCGCGGCATACGAAGGCAATTCCAGCCAGGAGCGCGCCGTCGATCGCCAGCATCACGCTCGCTGGCAAGCCTGACTTGCCGAAGCATCCGCAGCTTCCGGCGAGCGCTGCTCCGAGTCCGTCCTTGAGCCCCGCCTGCACCATCGCGATCAAGAGGATCACGCAGAAGAGTCCGAGCGTAGCTATGGCGATCCGTCGCCCCCAGTTCGAGAGCAGGATCGCCAGGGCGATGAAGACCTCCGCCCCGATCACCGTCCGCAGCGACCACTCGAAGAACGCGGCGGCATCCACACTGGTGTTGTCGACCACCCACTTGAGCAGCGCCATGATCGGCGGCGGCAGAAGGAGGGGGTTGAACTCCCAGGCCTTCATGAAGGCGCCGAAGCCGATCCAGCCCGCGCAGGCGACCTGGAGGGGAAGGAGCAACGCCGAGGTGGCTGGGCTCGCGCCCTGGGCAGATGTCTTGGCGCCTTGCTGGAGTGAACTCATGGGGATTCCATCGGATAGGCGGGGCGGCTCCCCCGAGCCAAGCGCGGGGAAGCCGATCTTACGTCCGTCTGGGCGGTCGGTTGAGGGGTCGGCGTGGGCTGGCGAATGTCTGCGGGCGCATCCAGCCTGGGTCTGGGAACGAAGCCGCGTCCATGCCGAGCGCAGCCCGAGGTGCCCGATCGACCCCATCGGTGCTCATGGACGAACTGGCTGCGCGGATGCGTGGCGGTGGCGGCGCACCCCGTGCGAACAGCTACCTCGTCCTTCCCGATCAACTGAACCTCGCGATTGGCCCGTGGGCGGGGGCCAAGCCTGAGACGAGCACGCTCGTTCTTGTCGAGAGCGGGGAGTGGCTCTCCCGCCGTCCCTACCACCGCCAGCGGCTCGCGTGGATTCTCCTCTCCCAGCGATCCTTTGCCATCGAGGCGGCCGAGGCGGGGTTCCATGTCGTCTACCTGCGCGGCGACGCGCCCATGGTCGACCTGATCCGAGGCGCCGAGCTTGGGCGAATCCTGGAGGGCATGGAGCCAGCCGAGCGGGAGACGCGCGCCGAGCTCGCACCGCTCGCTCGCGACGGCGTGCTCCGGCTGAGCCCGCACGATGGATTCCTGACCACGCCCACAGACCTTGAGCGCGCGGTCACCGCCGAGGGCTGGCGCATGGACCGGTTCTACCAAGGCGTTCGCCAGCGCACGGGAATCCTGATGGAGCGCGGCAAGCCCGTCGGCGGCAAGTACAGCTTTGACGCCGACAATCGACGCCGCTGGGATGGAACGCCCACGGCGCCGACGCCACCGACCTTCGCCGGATCATTGCTCCGCGAGGAGGTCGTGCAGGAGATCGAGTCGAAGTTTGGCGCGCATCCTGGCATGCTCGACATCGACGCGATCCCAGCGACGCGTGCGGAGATCGCTCGGTTCTGGTCGTGGGCGAAGAAGTCTTGCCTGCCGCAGTTCGGTCCGTTCGAGGACGCGATGAGCCGCAAGAGCAGGGGAGTCTTCCACACCCGCATCTCCGCGCTCATGAACCTGCATCGGATCCTTCCGTCGCAGGTCGTCGCCGAGGTCGCAGAGCTTGAACTGCCGCTCTCCAGCAAGGAGGGCTTCATCCGACAAGTCCTTGGCTGGCGTGAGTTCGTCTATCAGGTGCACCGCGCGACCGACGGTTTCCGCACCGGTTGCGCGAAGGGCGAGGAACCGCTCCCCTTCGTGGGCGACGCGGGCTACAGCCGCTGGTCCGGCAAGGCGTGGGTGCCGAAGGCGCCGCCGCCCGCGGGGATCGACGGAGGAGCCCGCCCGAACCGGCTGAATGCGCAGCAGCCGCTGCCCTCCGCGTGGTGGGGCGTCCCGAGCGGACTCGCCTGCTTGGATCACGTCGTCGACGACCTCTGGCAGGAGGGATGGACCCACCACATCACCCGCCTGATGGTGCTCTCGAACATCGCGACGCTGGTCGGCGTGAGCCCGCGGGAACTCTGCGACTGGTTCTGGATCGGCTACATCGATGCCTGGGACTGGGTGGTGGAGCCCAACGTGCTCGCCATGGGTACCTACGGCTTCGACCGGATGACCACGAAGCCCTACGTCTCAGGCTCCGCGTATCTCGAGAAGATGGGCGACTCCTGCGCGGCGTGTCGATTCACCCCTGGGAAAGACTGCCCGATTGGTCCGCTCTATTGGGCGTTCCTTGCCCGCAACGACGCCGTTCTCGGCGACAATCCCCGCATGAAGCTCCCCATGGCAAGCGCGCGTGGCCGAAGCGATGCGCAGCGCACCGCAGACCAGCGCACGTTCGTCGCGCTGCGCGACGTGCTTATCCAGGGCAAGCCGTACGGCGGAGCGCGGAACTCGGACGGCGAGCTCTTCTCCGATCCGGCGCGGAGGAAGCGTTGAAGTTCGAGCGCGTGTCCATCATTGACTGTTCAGCGACCGAACTCGGCGCATGGCATTTTCGCTCGGGTGCGATCCATCGGCTGATTCCGCCGTGGGAGTCGATCGAGGTCGTGCGCGAGGCTGCGCCGCTCGTCGATGGCGCAATCGCAGAGATTCGCATCCGCAAGGGACCGATCCGGACGACGCTGGTTGCTCGGCACGAATGCGTGGAGCCGCCCAAGCGATTCGTCGACGCGCAACAGTCGGGGCCGTTCCGCTCCTGGCGCCATGAGCACACGTTCACTGACCTGAACGGGAAGGCAGAGCTCCGCGACGCGATCGCGTTCGAGCTGCCGCTTGGAGCCGTCGGGCGTGTGCTGCTCGGCGGGCGGATGCTTGCAGAGATCGAGCGGCAGTTCCGCTTCCGACACGAACGGACTCGGGCGGATCTCCGACGGCATGCGGAGCTGGATGCCCGCTTTGGCGTCGCCAGGCTTCGCGTCGGAGTCACGGGTGCGAGCGGGCTCGTCGGCCGCCAGCTCTGCGCGATGCTCTCGACCGGCGGACATGACGTCGTGCGCTTCGTCCGCGGGAAGTCGACGGGTCCAGGCGAGATCGCGTGGAATCCGCGCGACGTCGAGAACGGGGTCGATCCACGCGCCCTTGAAGGACTTGACGCTGTCGTCCATCTTGCGGGCGCGGGCATCGCCGATCAGCGCTGGTCCGCGGACCGCAAGCGCGAGATCCTCGAGAGCCGCACGCTCGGTACCGAGGCGATCTCCCGTGCGATCGCGCGTTGCGTGCGTGCGCCGCGGGTGCTCATCAGCGCCAGTGCGATCGGGTTCTACGGCAACCGACCCGATGGGGTCATGGACGAGTCCTCCGCTCGTGGCGAGGGATTTCTTGCCGATGTGACCGCCGCATGGGAAGGGGCGACGCGGGCTGCTGAGTCGGCGGGCGTGCGCGTGGTGCACGCCCGCGTCGGCGTCGTTCTCACGGCATCGGGCGGCGCACTTGCCAAGATGCTCACGCCGTTCCTCATCGGTGCGGGTGGCCCGATCGGACATGGACGTCAGGGCTTCAGCTGGATCTCGCTCGATGACGTGATCGGCGCCTTCCTGTTCTTGCTCCGCGATCAATCCGTCCGCGGTCCAGTGAATCTCGTTGCGCCGATGGCGCTGCCACAGCGCGGATTCGCAGGCGTGCTCGGCCGAGTGCTCCGCCGTCCGAGCTTTGCGCCGCTTCCAGCCCCGATCGTCCGCCTGATGTTCGGAGAGATGGGACAGCGGCTCCTTCTTGAGGGCGCTCTCGTGCGCCCGGCCGTCCTCGAGTCGAAGGGGTTCCGCTTCGAGCACGGCGCGCTCGAGCAGGCGCTGCGATTTGAACTCGGACGGATGCCGCAGGAGACTGCCCGGACATGAGCGTGAAGACGATCTGGTGGATCCGCCGCGACCTGCGGCTTGATGACAACCCCACGCTGCAGCGGGCGCTGCGTTCTGACGCGCTGCTTCCTGTGTACGTGCACGCGCCCGATGAAGAGGCACCGTGGCAGATGGGCGGCGCGCAGAAGTGGTGGCTCGCACGCAGCCTCGCCAGCCACGCACGCGCGCTCGAGCAGGCGGGTTCGCGCCTTGTCATCCTCGAAGGGGAGACAGCGAAGATCCTCAGCGAGCTCGCGCGCAAGCTCGGCGCGACCGAGGTGGTCTGGACGCGGCGCTTCGAGCCAGCGGCGCTCGCCCAGGAGGCGCGCGTCGAGGGCGCGCTCGACAGCGCCGGCATCAAGTGGAGCTCCTACCTCGCGAACCATCTCTTCGACCCCGAGGAGATCGCGACGCAGACCGGCAATCCCTACCAGGTCTACACGCCATTCTCGAGGAACGTGCGCGCCCGCGGCGCGCCCGCGCAGCCGAAGTCCGCGCCCGCGTCGATCCCGCCCGCCGACGGCGCGCCAAAGGGAGTCTCGATCGCATCGCTCGACCTCGAGCCGAAGCTCGATTGGGCGAAGCGATTCCCCGAACTCTGGACGCCGGGAGAGCAGGGCGCACAGGCGAACCTCAAGCGCTTCAACGATGCCGCGCTGGCGGCCTACCCGACCGGCCGCGATGAGCCTGCGACCACAGGCACGAGCCTTCTCTCGCCGCACCTTGCGTTCGGCGAAGTCGGCATCCGCCGTGCGTGGCACGCGGCGGCGGCGGCGAAGAACTCTCCGCCCGCCAGCACCGACAAGTTCCACGCAGAGCTGCTGTGGCGCGAGTTCGCGACCCACGTGCTGGTCCACTTCAAGCACACGGACCTCAAGCCGCTTCGCCCAGAGTTTGCGCGCTTCCCATGGAGGAAGGACCCTGCAGGGCTGAAGGCGTGGCAGCGCGGACAGACGGGATATCCGCTCGTCGATGCCGGCATGCGGCAGCTCTGGACGACGGGCTGGATGCACAACCGCGTCCGCATGGTGGTCGCGAGCTTCCTCGTCAAGCACCTGCTGCTCCCCTGGCAGGACGGCGCGCACTGGTTCTGGGATACGCTCGTCGACGCCGACCTTGCCAACAACTCGCTTGGCTGGCAGTGGGCCGGCGGCTGCGGCGCCGACGCGGCGCCGTACTTCCGCATCTTCAATCCGACCTCGCAGGCGGAGAAGTTCGACGCCGATGCCGCCTACATCAAGCGGTGGGTGCCTGAACTCGCGCGCGTGCCCGCGAAGTTCGCCCTCGAGCCATGGGAGGCGCCGCCGCTGGCGCTCGCGGGCGCGGGCGTGACGCTTGGCGAGACCTACCCGAACCCGATCGTCGAGCACGGCATGGCACGCGAACGTGCGCTCGGCGCGCTCTCGACCATCTCGAAGTCGAAGGCAACTTGAAGCCCGCAGCCGAGGCTGCGAGAATCGGCGCACCATGAGACGCATCGCAGCAGTCGCGGCTTGCCTTCTTGCCTCCGCCACGGCGCTCGCCGTGCCTCCCGATCGCGCAGACCTCGCGGCGGCATACGTGCGGATCGATCGTCTTGCCCAGCGCCTTCCGAAGACACCGGAGAACCGCGTCGCCCTCAACAAGGGCTTCGATGGATTGACCGACGAGTTCTTCGGCGGTCTGTTCAATCGCGCGCTGACCGCGCTCGCGAACCTCGAGGCGGACGTCCTCGGGCTCGCTCCCGAGGCGCGCGACGAGCTGCTCTATCTCGTCGGCCATCGATTCGCGCTGACGCCGCGGGTGATCACCGCGGGCTCGGATGCTGCAACGACCCTCACGGTGAGTGCCATCAAGCTCGACGGCATGGCGGAGGGATCCCAGCCGGTCGCTGCGGTCTTTCTCGCAGGGCCGGTCCGCATCGAGCTGCCGTATCAGCGCGAGCTCACGGTGTCCCTTCCCGCGAAGATGCACGAGGGGCCGATCGATCTCTTCCTCATGTTCGAGCACCTCGGCGACATCCCCGTGGGGAAGGCGTATTCCCTGAAGGGCGGGCTCGACGCCCGCAGTGCCGCGATCGCGACCCGCATTGCGGCGCTCGAGAAGGCAGAGACCGTGGACGCCTCGAGTCTTGCGTCGCTGAAGGCACGCGCAGCGCTGCTTTCGCAGGACGCGAACCGGGCGCAGAGCGCCTCATTCCTCGCCGACATCCCTGCGCTCGCCACGGCCGTCGAGCAGGAACTGACCGACGCCGAGGCGGGTCGGCGTCCGTACGGAAGGCGCGGTGAACTCTGGCGCGTCTACCGAGCGCTCGGGATCGACCTGCCGACGCGACAGTACTGCCCTGAAGGTGATGGACCGTTTCCCCTCGTGGTGGCGTTCCATGGCGCGGGCGGCGACGAGAACATGTTCTTCGATGGATACGGCGACGGCACGCTGGCGAAGCTCGCCTATGAGCGTAAGTTCGCGCTGGTCTCGCCGCCGACGATCCCATTCAGCATCAGCCCGAAGCTCCTCGAGCGCTTCGTCGATGAAGTCGCGCGCGACATGCCCATCGACCGCTCGCGCATCCTCCTCGTCGGGCACTCGATGGGCGCGATGGCAGCCTCGCGGCTTGCGGTGGGAAGCGATCCTCTCGTCGCCGGGGCTGCCTGCATCGCTGGTTTCTCCGATGGCGCGCGCGATCGCGCTGCGGCGCCGCGCGCGGTCTATCTGGCCGAGCTCGACCCGATCTTCGCGGCGAATCGCATGCGCGCGAGCGTCGAAAGCGCGCGCGAACGGGGTCTCGACATCGAGGTCTCGGAAATCAAGGATGAGGGGCACACGCTCGTCGTCGATCAGGTGCTGCCGACCGCGATCGACTGGCTCCTCGCACGACCCGCGCGCACGACGGCGACCGTGAAGCCGACGGCGAGCACCCCCAGCACGAGCC
>Ga0315906_10009311_pt1 | contig 11694 bp, 12 predicted proteins | sample LakEriMetagenome_4_FD_203526 | JGI IMG/M metagenome (GOLD analysis project Ga0315906, IMG submission 203526) | Freshwater fungal communities from buoy surface, Lake Erie, Ohio, United States - Buoy 2 MA122 | ecosystem: Environmental > Aquatic > Freshwater > Lake > Lake biofilm | place: USA... | reverse complement strand
GGCTTAGGGCAACGCCCTGTGGATAACTTTTTGGTGAGTACTATGAATCAAGCAACATCATCTTCTGACGCGTCGCAAACTTTGGGTTTTCAGGCAGAGGTTAGGCAACTCCTGCACCTGATGATTCATTCCCTCTACAGCAACAAGGAAATCTTTCTGCGCGAGCTGGTGTCCAACGCCTCCGACGCCTGCGACAAGTTGCGCTTTGAGGCAATTGATCAGCCAGCCTTGCTGGATGGCGAGGGTGAGCTGCATGTTCGTGTCGATTTTGATAAAGCGGCGCGTACGATCACCATTTCTGACAATGGTGTGGGCCTGTCCCGTGACGAGGCCGTGGCCAATTTAGGCACAATCGCTCGGTCGGGTACTCGCGAGTTCTTTTCCAAGCTGACGGGAGACAAGCAGAAAGACGCACAACTCATTGGTCAGTTTGGTGTTGGCTTCTACTCCTCTTTTATCGTGGCTGACAAAGTAACGGTTCGCAGCCGTCGTGCTGGAGCTCCCGCCGACCAAGGAATTATTTGGGAGTCGGACGGTCAGGGTGAGTTCACGATCGCGGCATCAGAAAAAGCGACGCGCGGTACGGACGTTGTGTTGCATCTGCGCGCTGATGAGGATGAGTTTCTAAGCGGCTGGAAATTGCGTGAAGTTTTACGTCGCTATTCGGACCATATCTCTTTGCCGGTGCAAATGCTGAAAGAAGAGTGGGATAAAGATAAGTCCGAACAAGTTAAAACAGGCGAGTGGGAGTCGGTTAACCAGGCGAACGCCTTATGGACGCGCAGCAAGTCAGAGGTGTCCGATGAGCAGTACCGTGAGTTCTATAAGCATGTTTCACATGACTTTGATGACCCGTTAGCTTGGACACATAATCGTGTCGAAGGACGTAGCGAATATACACAACTGCTTTATGTGCCGAAACATGCGCCGTTTGATATGTGGGATCGCGATGCGCGGCGCGGAGTGAAGCTCTACGTGAAGCGTGTATTCATTATGGATGATGCAGAGCAAATGCTGCCCTCCTATTTGCGTTTTGTGCGAGGGGTGATTGATTCTGCCGACTTGCCGCTGAACGTCTCGCGCGAACTTTTGCAAGAGAGTCGTGATGTTAAGGCGATCCGAGAGGGATCTACTAAGCGTATCCTGAGCCTGCTTGAAGATCTGGCAGAGAACAAAAAAGAGGATTACGCGACCTTCTGGACCGAATTTGGTCAGGTGCTTAAAGAGGGAACGGGCGAAGACTCTGGCAATATCGAGCGGATTGCAAAGTTACTCCGTTTTGCCTCAACCCATGAAGACTCTGACGCTCAGACGGTGACCTTGGCGGACTATGTGTCGCGTTTCAAAGAAGGGCAGGATAAGATTTATTACGTCACGGCTGACAGTTACACCGCAGGACGAAACAGCCCTCACCTTGAAATCTTCCGTAAGAAAGGCATCGAAGTGCTAGTGCTGTGGGATCGTGTGGACGAGTGGATGCTGTCACATCTGCGCGAGTTTGATGGCAAGCAATTGGTTTCTGTCGCTAAAGGTGGCCTGGATCTCGAGGCGCTCGCGGATGAGCAGGAGAAAAAACATCAGACTGAGGTGGCTGAGCAATTCAAGCCTCTAGTTGAGCGGTTGCAAGAGGCGTTGAAAGATCGTGTCAAAGAGGTGCGCGTTACCTTACGTTTGGTGGATTCGCCGTCTTGCGTTGTGGTGGGGCAAAACGATTTGAGCCCGCATTTGCAACGCATGCTCAAAGCGGCTGGTCAGGCGGCACCGAATGTACTGCCGGTGTTGGAGATCAATCCGGAGCATGCGTTGGTTAAGCGTGTACAAAGCGCAACGGATGATGGTTTTGCTGAGTGGGCAAATCTGTTATTTGAGCAGGCGATGCTTGCAGACGGTGCGCAGCTTCCTGACCCTACCGCCTTTGTGAGTCGGGTCAACCGCTTGTTACTTGGGTAAGGCGTCATTTGCCCAGTTGGTCAGTCTTGCATACCTGGTCCAGTCAAAAGCTGGACCAGGATCTGTTTTACGGCCTGGTGCAATGTGACAATGGCCACGCACAGCATCCAAGGGATAGCGCACGCGTAGGCATGCAGTTAGGTGCGTAAGCGTGTCGTACTGTTGATCTGTGTAGGCAAGGGTATCGGTGCCCTCGAGTTCGATGCCAATAGAAAAATCGTTGCAGCGTTCTCGACCGGCGTAAGAAGATATGCCTGCATGCCACGCGCGTTGATCGCAAGAAACAAACTGTGTCGTGGTGCCATCGCGCTCAATGACGAAATGCGCGGATACGCGCAGCCCAACGATATTTACAAACCAAGGGTCGGCCTGCACGTCTAGCTTATTTAAAAACAAATCGGCGATATGGGGTGTTTTGAACTGGCCTGGCGGCAAACTGATGTTGTGTAAAACGAGTAGCTCGATTTCGGTATTGGCTGGGCGCTCGTCGCAGTTCGGCGAGGGTTTGAGCCAGATGTGAGGCCCAGGTAGCAGCCAGCCATGCGAATCAAGTTGCCACATTCGGCTTGGGCATTAGCGCTGAGGGCGCGCACCGAGGGAAGCATGGGCTTGGCTGCAAAAGATTACGCCGGCTTTGGTAATAGCTTCCGACTCAGGAAGATGGACGCCGCAATGAGCGCATTGAACCATCACCTCAGCCTCTACTCTTTGTTTCGCTGAAGCCTGTTTTGGAAGCGAGTCGTTATGCATTTTCTTTGCGGCTAGTTGTGCAAGCACACGCGTGACAAGCAAGCCACCTAAAAATGCAACAACCCAGAATAAAGTTTTTCCCATTTCAGTTTCTCTGTAAGATCACTTCGACTACAAAACGGCTACCAGTGTAGGCAAGCACAATAAAGGCAAAGCCAACCAGCGTATAGCGTAGCGCGATTCTTCCGCGCCAGCCACGTGAATAACGGCCTGCCAACAGAATACTAAAGGTAACCCAAGATAAAAGGGTGAAAATCGTTTTATGGTCAAGTGGCAACCATTTTCCCGATATTTGGAGTGAAATGATTGATCCCGACAAGACAGTAAAAGTGAGTGCAGCAAAAGCGATCCAAATAACTCGAAACAGGAGTTGTTCTTGAGCTAGCAGGGGCGGTTGGACATCTAAAAGTCGTCCGATCGCATTGCGAAGTTTAGTTTGTGATGGGCTAGATTCGCGAGGAAAATGCAGCCGATGGTCAAGCGCGGCCATCATCATGGCTTGCAGCGCTGAGATCGTGACTAGTGCGTAAGCGCATAAGGCAATCAACAGATGCAGCCTAAGACCTGCATCGTTTGCATGGGCAAGTAACTGCGCCTTTGGAAACAAAGCAGCTACTAGGCAAATGATGGCGCCAGCGGGTAATAAAAGGAGTTGCAAGCCGTCAATCCGGATAATCATACTTTCTAGCCAGAAGATGATCATACCGAGCCAAACAGAGGCAGAAAGGGCAAGGGACCAGCTCAGTTTCAGGTGATTGTCTTCAAGAATAGCGAAGTAAAGGGCGATAGCATGCAAAATGATTGCTGACAGCAAGCCTAAGCGGGCAGAGCGACCAACTTGAATCACCGGCAAGCCAGAGGCTAGGGAGCGCCAGAGCACCAAAGCTAAGACGGCGTAGGCAAACGCGGCTAAAGAGTGAAATACAATAGCGGAAGACATGTGTCTAGTGTAAAGCGAAACCGCCACCATGCTTGAAAATCTTACCCAACGTCTATCGCGTGTCGTAAAAACGATTCGCGGTGAGGCGCGCTTAACGGAAACCAACACCCAGGAGATGCTCCGAGAGGTGAGGTTGGCGCTACTCGAGGCTGACGTTTCGTTGCCAGTGGTGAGGGATTTTGTAGCCAAGGTCAAAGAGAAAGCGCTAGGCGAGGAAGTTGTAGGTAGTCTGTCACCTGGGCAAGCGCTGGTGGGCGTGGTGCACCAAGAGCTCACAGCCTTAATGGGTGGTGATTTAGGTCTTGAGGCAAGTGAACTGTCCTTGGCGATGCAGCCCCCAGCCGTAATTTTGATGGCGGGCTTGCAAGGTGCGGGTAAAACCACCACGACCGGAAAGTTGGCGCGTTGGCTCGCTGAGGGAGACCATGTCCAGCATGGGCGCAAGACGGGTAAGAAAAAAGTTGCTGTCGTCAGTGCAGATGTATACCGCCCAGCGGCGATTGAGCAATTAAAAACCGTTGCAGCCCAAGTCGGTGTGGAGTGGATTGCGTCGGATACGTCCCAAAAGCCTGAAGATATTGCCCGCTCAGCCCTCGATTACGCAAAGCGCCACCATTTTGATGTGCTGATTGTCGATACGGCCGGTCGCCTTGGTATCGACGAGGCGATGATGCAAGAAATCAAGATGCTGCATAGTGTCTTGAATCCTATCGAAACGCTGTTCGTTGTTGATGCGATGCAGGGCCAAGACGCTGTCAATACTGCGCGTGCATTTGGTGACGCTTTGCCGCTAACGGGTGTTGTTTTAACTAAATTAGATGGTGATGCCCGCGGTGGTGCGGCGTTGTCGGTCAGGCACATTACAGGCAAGCCCCTTAAGTTTGTCGGCGTGTCGGAAAAGCTTGATGGTCTTGAGCCTTTCCACGCAGAGCGCATGGCGCAACGCGTGCTGGGGATGGGCGACATCGTTTCATTGGTCGAACAAGCCCAAAAGAATATCGACGTAGCCGAGGCACAAAAGCTCGCGGCCAAGATGAAGTCGGGCGACAAGTTCGATCTCAATGATTTTCGTGATCAACTCGCTCAGGTCAAAAAAATGGGTGATATGGGATCGTTGCTAGAAAAGCTTCCCGCGCAGTTTGCGCAAGCAGCGGGTCAATTGCAAAGTGGGCAGGCTGACAAGCAGCTTCGCCGCACCGAAGGGATTTTGAATTCCATGACTCCGCTCGAGCGTGCGAAACCTGAGTTGCTTAAGGCGTCACGTAAACGCCGGATTGCGACCGGGGCTGGAGTGCCTGTCCAGGAAGTCAATCGTATGCTTAATCAGTTCGAGCAGATGCAAGGCATGATGAAGCAAATGAAAAAGGGCGGAATGGCTAAGATGATGCGTGCTATGGGCGGCATGAAAAATCTGGGCAAACTTGGCGGTTTTGGAAGATAGGCTAGGCAAAGACAGCGCTTGCTTTAGCGTTTGTTAAAGATTAGGTCCCATACGCCATGACCCAAGCGAATCCCGCGATTTTCAAATTTTGTGAGTGGTCGAAAATCTGGACGCGGAGCAAAGTTTTCAGCAGTGTTTGCAAGGCTAGGTTCTGCAGAAAGTACCTCCAGCATTTGCAGTGCGTAATGTTCCCAGTCAGTTGCGCAATGCAAGTAGGCGCCTGGAGCCATTCGGCTCGACAATAACTCGAGCAGTGGTGGTTGTATTAAACGTCTTTTGTGATGACGTTTTTTTGGCCAAGGGTCTGGAAAATAAATGTGCACTCCCGCCAGAGAATTTGGCGCGATCATATCCCGCAGGACTTCAACAGCATCATGTTGAATGATTCGGATATTCTGAAGCGTGGAGGCCTCGATCCGCTTCAATAACGCGCCAACGCCAGCATTGAAAACCTCAACGCCTAAAAAATTATCCTGTGGTCTTGCTAAGGCAATCTGTTCAGTCGTTTCCCCCATGCCAAAACCAATTTCTAGAATGGTGGGTGCTGATCGTCCAAATGCCTGCGTCAGATCGAGCCGTTCGCAGCGATAGGCAAGCGACCATTTGTCTAGGTAGGTGTCTAGGGCTTGCTGCTGCCCTTGTGTCATGTGGCTGCGGCGATTAACAAAGCTACGAATATGTTGTGGATGCATTAACCACCTCCCACAGCGACGACAATTTCTAGCCGATCCGCTGCAGCGAGTTGAACCGTTGGGTAGGTGCTTTTAGGCACAATTTCGCCGTTACGCTCGACTGCGATCCTCTTGCCCGTAAAGCCAAGTTGATCGATGAGTGTCGCAAGAGAGATTGAGTCGGGGAGCGTTTTAGGCTGACCGTTGAGCAGGATTTCCATGGCTGACATTGTAGTGTGTGTCGCCAGAATCTTGGTTGCTGAGAGGCATCTCGTATAATGACTCTCAGCAAGTCTCAGAGCGGGTGTAGTTCAATGGTAGAACGGCGGCTTCCCAAGCCTCAAGCGTGGGTTCGATTCCCATCACCCGCTCCAGTATTTTTAAGTGCTCAGATAATTACCACTTCAGATTGGCAGTGTTAAAAATGAACTGGTTTGAGCCTTCTTGAAAAAACTCCATTTCAACGATCAGGCGTCGAGAATTGCGCAACTCAGCTAAAAACGGAGCTTCATCTTCAACAAAGATAGTGTCCATGCTGCCACTTGAGGCACCCGTTGCTGCGATCGTGAACACCTTACCTTCGTCAAAGCGAGCAAAGAACTTACAGCCCCCGCTGCATTTGAACTGACCTTTGCTAATAATGAAAAGGATATTTAAGCCATCCTGTGAGCGCTCGCGGACAGTTAAATCCAACGTTGAGCCGCCGGCGTAGGGCGCGCTAAAGTTAACCTTGTTGGTGCTGGTGGTTTCAGCAAAGCGGGTCGTGGTGCCACGCATTTGATCCGTACGGGTGCGATACTCCCATGCCTGCGCTTGGTATGAGGCGATGGTTAAAACAGTGACCGCGATTATTTTGAGAAACTTCATCATCCTCTCCTTGGGAATAAAATAAACAAAATTCCTTGTCAATTTAATATATTTTAGACACTCAAGCATTTCTTTTTATACGTCTCATGACCCAAATCATTAATATCGCTGCTTATAAGTTTGTTGGACTCACCGACCTAGAGCAACGCAAAGCGGAAGTGCTGTTGCAGGCGCAGGCGTTGTCGCTCAAGGGCACTGTACTCCTGACCCCGGAAGGTATTAATTTATTTTTAGCTGGGTCGCGAACAGGGGTTGAGGTTTTTTTAGCGTGGTTACGCACGGATGTCGCCTTTGCAGATCTAGAGGCGAAATACAGTAATTCGCAAGAAGTGCCTTTCAAAAAACTTCTGATCAAAATCAAGAAAGAAATTATTCGGATGAATCATCCGACGATCCGTCCTCAGGCTGGACGAGCCCCTGCGGTTGACGCGCAGACTGCCGCACGATGGATTGCTGAAGGAAAAGATGATGCTGGCCGTCCTGTTGTCTTATTGGATACGCGCAATGACTTTGAAGTGCAGGCAGGTACCTTTACAGGTGCGATCAATTGGGGCCTTTCAAAGTTCACTGAGTTTCCGCAAGCGGTGCTTGACCATAAAGACGAACTTGCAGGTAAGACGGTGATCAGTTTTTGTACGGGTGGTATTCGCTGCGAGAAGGCAGCGATTTTTATGGGCGATGCGGGCGTAGAAAACGTCTACCAGCTCGATGGTGGAATTTTGAAATACTTTGAGGAAACGGGTGGGGTGGGCTATGAAGGCAACTGCTTTGTCTTCGATGAGCGCCGCAGTGTGGATGCGACGCTTAGTCCCCAACCGGTTTAACGAATACGCATCCCGGGCTGCGCACCAGAGGCCGGGTCCAGTAGGTAGATTCCTGCGTCAACGTTGTCGTCGGCGTGGCTTGCGGCAAGCACCATGCCCTCTGACACGCCAAACTTCATCTTACGTGGCGCGAGATTCGCAACGAGCGCAGTGAGTCTGCCAATGAGTTGCGCAGGCTCGTAGGCGGATTTGATCCCCGAGAAAACGTTGCGATGACGGCCTTCACCGACGTCTAGTGTCAGGCGCAGCAGCTTGGTCGATCCTTCAACATGCTCGCAATTTACGATTCGGGCAACACGCAAATCAATTTTGACAAAATCATCAATCGTGATGATCTCAGCAATTGGCTCGCCGCCAGGTACGAGCGCAGCTGCTTGGGGTGTAGCTTCTGGGGCGGGTGCATCAAATAGTGCATCAAGCATTGCTGGCTCGACGCGTTGCATTAAATGCTTGAACGCATTGATACGCGTTGGCAGAACGCCTGCGTCAGACCACACGAAGCTACGATTTAAGCCGAAGAGTTCGGTTGCGACCCGCTCCGAGAGTGCGGGCAAAATGGGCGCTAGCATGACGGAAAGCGCCTTGAATCCCGCTAGGGCAGACGAGCAAATCTGCTGCAGAGCTTCACGTTGTATTGTGTCAGCTTGGGCGAGCGTTTTGGCGATCAACCAAGGCTGGGCAGCATCAAAGGCTTGATTAATCTGGTCAGCATGCGCCATGATTTCGCGAATGGCACGACCAAATTCACGAGCCTCGATATCGGCTTGGATGGCGTTTGCAGCGGTTTGCCACTGCGTGCTGAGCTGATTCGCATCACCAGAATATCCGAGTGCACCATCAAAGTGTTTGCTGATGAAGTTCGCAGCACGGCTTGCGATATTGACGTATTTGCCAACCAGATCACTGTTGACACGCGCCACAAAGTCGTCAGGGTTGAAGTCAATGTCTTCAACGCGTGCGTTGAGTTTGGCGGCAATGTAATACCGCATCCATTCGGCGTTCATGCCAAGCTCAAGGTAGCGCAAAGGCGAAATGCCGGTCCCGCGGCTCTTTGACATTTTTTCACCGCTCACGGTGATAAAGCCATGCACATTGAGTTGGTCGGGCACTTTACGACCAGAAAACTTCAACGTGGCTGGCCAGAAAAGAGCGTGAAAATAGACGATGTCTTTGCCAATGAAGTGCACTTGTTCTGTGTCACTTGCAGGGTCAATGAGTGCATCGAAATCAAGATTCACTTTGGCGCAATATGCTTTGAGTGAGGCGAGGTAACCAATGGGGGCATCAAGCCAGACGTAAAAGTATTTGCCAGGCGCGTCCGGAATTTCAATGCCGAAGTAGGGTGCGTCTCGTGAAATATCCCAGTCGCCGAGGTTTGCCTGCTCATCGCCGTTGCCAAGCCATTCGCGAGTCTTTGCCAAGACTTCTGCTTGTAAGCGTTTTGAGCCTTGCGCGTTAGCGCCGGTCGTCCACGCTTGTAAAAACTCGACGCAACGTGGATCAGACAGTTTGAAAAAAAAGTGATCTGATTTTTTTAGAATAGGTCTTGCATTGGTAAGTGTCGAGTAGGGGTCAACTAAATCTGTCGGTGCGTAGACGGCTCCGCACACTTCACAGGAGTCCCCATACTGATCTTTCGCATGGCATTTCGGGCATTCACCTTTGATGTAACGATCAGGCAAGAACATGCCTTTGACTGGGTCAAAAAACTGTTCGATTTCACGCGTTTCAATTAAGTTTGCAGCGCGGAGCTGTCGGTAGATATCTTGCGAAAGTTCAACGTTTTCTGGCGAATCGGTTGAGTGCCAGTGATCGAACGCGATGTGAAAGCCGTTCAAATACTGTGGTCGCTCATCTGCGATCCGTGCGACGAGCTGTTGAGGCGTGATGCCCTCGGCTTCAGCTTTGAGCATGATCGGCGCGCCGTGGGTATCGTCGGCCCCAACAAAATGCACGGTGTGCCCAGCCATGCGCATCGCTCGCACCCAGATGTCCGCCTGGATGTATTCCATGATGTGGCCGATATGGAAGGATCCGTTGGCGTACGGTAGCGCAGTGGTGACAAATAGTGTGCGGGACATGGGCAACTTATGACGTGACATGGGAAGACAATCCCACGATTTTAAAGCAGTTGCACCAGGCCCGAGTAATGGACGACTAGGGCGGCAATTGTGCTCGCCGCCATGCCCCAAATGGGATTGGCCTTGGTGTAGATAACACTGAGCGCGCTGACTGCGACTAAAACCGAGACAAACCATCCACCTGGTGCTGCGATGGCCAAGTCCAAGCCTCCCGCAATCAGTAGGCCGATGGCAAGGGGAACTAAGGCCTTTTGGGCCAGCTTAAAGCCTGCGGAACCCGCGACTTGGTTGGCAATCCGCCCCACAGCAAACGCGAGGATGGCGGCAGGCAATACCATTGATACCGTTGCCACCAATAGGCCTGGAAGCCCCGCGATTTGCCAGCCTAGTAGGCTCACGACAACAACGTTAGGGCCAGGGGTGATTTGTGCGATGGCAAATAACTGGAGGAAAGTGCCATCGTCCATCCAGGCCATGTTTTCAACGATAGCCTGTCGCAAGGCAGGAAACACAGCGTTGGCCCCGCCAATGGCAACAAGCGATAGGGACGCAAAGGTCTTTGCTAGCTGCACCAGGACATTTACATCGATCATTTTTTACTGAGCCAATAGGTCAGTGCGAGTGCTGAGGGGATCAGACCAAGCACCACATAAACCAAGGGCCACTTTAAAATCAAAATACTGACCAGTACCGCCACGATAATGAGCCAACCGACCGCACCAGGTTTGATTTTTTGCGCCATTTTGAGACCCGTGCCGATAATCATCCCGGCGGCCGCGGCGGCGCCTCCGATCAGGGCCACCTTGACACCCGGAAGGTGTGAAAAATTGTCGTAGAGGCTCGCAAAAATCAGCAGGATGCAGATGGGCGGAACCATGAGCCCCAACACACTGATCAGTGACCCTTTAACGCCTTGAAAGCGATCCCCTATGACAACGGAGGCGTTCACGACGTTTGGGCCAGGAAGCACCTGACCCATGCCTAGAATGGTGGCGTACTCCTTCTCGGAGAGCCATTTGTTTTTTTCTACAATGATATGTCGCGAGATGGCAGCTACACCGCCAAATCCCAGCAAGCCAATTGTCGCAAAACCTCGAAACAGTTCGAATAGACTGACGGTAGGGCCAACCTGCGACATGCTTGGCTTTGCCCTAGCGGATATCGCGTGCTTCGACGTCGGTGACGTCTTTGTTGGCGAAAGGACCTGAGGAGGACGTGGATTTACGTTGCGATTGACGCGTCTTCCAGTATTCTCTGACTTCGAAAGGTTTGCCGCGCACACGCGCAACAATGACCAAGATTGCGATAGCAAAAATCGTGGACAGAGCAAAAATGAAGGCCATGGCAAGCCCTAGCACCGTAAAAACGATGAAAAGTACTGTTCTGAATGCATTGCGTAGCAGGTCAATCATTTCTTGAGCGTTGGCCGGTTTAAAACAAAAGTAACCAAGGAATTGCAATGAGTGTAACGCTAGTCGATGTCCGTGCGGCGCTGGAACAAGTGATTGATGTCAATACAGGTCAATCTATTTCAGCTTTGGTGAAGGATACACAGATTCAGCTCGCTGGCGTGCGCGCGAGCGTTCAGGTAGTCTTAGGATACTACCCTCCCGCTGAGCACCTTCAAGAGCTCCGGCAGAAGGTGGTTGGCGCGCTTAAAGGGTTGGGTGTGCCGGATCCTGACGTACAGGTTTCAGTCAACGTGGTGCCCCATGCAATTCAGGCGGGAGTTCAGCGTGTGCCCGGTGTGCGCAACATTATTGCAGTGGCCTCGGGTAAGGGAGGTGTCGGAAAAAGCACGACCGCCGTGAACCTGGCCTTGGCCCTGAAGGCTGCGGGCGCTCGGGTAGGTCTGCTCGACGCTGATATTTATGGACCAAGCGTTCCGATCTTGCTCGGCGTGTCACAGCGACCCGAGAGCTCGGATGGTAAGAGCATGACCCCGGTTATTGGTCATGGACTGCAGACGAATTCCATCGGGTTCATGCTGAGCGAAGACTCGCCCGCAATTTGGCGAGGCCCGATGGTGACCCAAGCGCTTGAACAGTTGTTGCGTGCGACGAATTGGGATGACTTGGACTACCTCGTGATCGATATGCCGCCCGGTACGGGTGATATCGCGTTGACGCTCTCTCAAAAAGTCCCAGTGGTGGGCGCAGTGATTGTGACC
>Ga0315906_10009302_pt1 | contig 11702 bp, 6 predicted proteins | sample LakEriMetagenome_4_FD_203526 | JGI IMG/M metagenome (GOLD analysis project Ga0315906, IMG submission 203526) | Freshwater fungal communities from buoy surface, Lake Erie, Ohio, United States - Buoy 2 MA122 | ecosystem: Environmental > Aquatic > Freshwater > Lake > Lake biofilm | place: USA: Lake... | reverse complement strand
ACGACTTGCGGCCGGAGCCATCGACCGGCTTGCCGGCGGCGTCGACCCGCACGAAGTCGTCGCGGCCGAGGGCCGATTTGTCCTTGCCGCTGACGGTGATCAGCAGTTCCAAAGGGTCGCGCGACGCCACAACGCTGTAGTTGCTGCTCGTACCCAGCGACCAGCCTCGGGAGTGGAACTCGCGGCCCACGGCCCGCAGCTGATCGATCGTGTCGGCGGATCCCGCCTCGGCAAACGTGATGCTCATAGCCCGACGTTGTATGTCACCAGCCCGAGCCCTGGCAACGAACCACTCACAGGTACGGGCTGAACAGCCGCGCGATGCCGTCGCGGAGCCGCACCGGCAGGCTGCGGGCGTCGACCTCGGCGAGCGTCTTGCGACGGGAGCGGGCGATCACCCCGGCGATCCGCCGGTCGAGCCCCGCGGCCAGCTCACGGTCGTAGGTCTCGACGTTGAACTCGAAGTTGAGCCGCATGCTGCGGTCGTCCCAGTTGCCGCTGCCGAACAGGGCCCAGGCGGCATCGACCACCATCAGCTTCGTGTGCTCGAAAGGAGGCGGCGACATCCAGACGTTGCAGCCCTTGCCGAGCACCTGCCAGAGCAACGCCGTCGACGCCCAGCTCACGAGCGCGAGGTTGTTCTCCTCAGGCAGCACGATGTCCACCTGCACGCCGCGCATCGCCGCCACGTCGAGCGCCTGACAGACGGCGTCGTCGGGCAGAAAATAGGGGGTCATGATCCGCACCGACTTCTGCGCCGCCGCGAGCGCCCCCACGAGCACGAGCTTGATCCGACCGATGTCGGGATCGTCGGGTCCGTAGCGGATGCCGCGGGCGAGCATCGTGCCGACGGCGGCGAGGCTCGGCTCCCACGCCGGTCCGGTGAGCGTCTCCTCGGTGGCGAAGGCCCAGTCTTCCGTGAACACCTCGAGGAGCTGGGCGACGATCGGGCCGCGGAGGCTGAAGTGGGTGTCGCGAACGGGATGCGCGGGCTGGTGCTCCAGCCAGCAGCCGTCGCGGATGTTGAGGCCGCCGGTGAACCCGAGTTCGCCATCCACGACCATGATCTTGCGATGGTTGCGAAGGTTGGCGTACGGAAAATAGATCGGCACGCTCGTGGGCAGGAACCGCTCGGCCCGCACACCCATCGTGGTGAGCACGTTGAGAATCGAGGGGACGGTGTACGACGCCCCGATGCCGTCCACGAGCACCCGCACCTCCACGCCCCGCCGCATCGCCGCGGCGAGCGCCTCGGCGAAGATCTTGCCGGTGGGGTCGTTGTCGAAGATGTAGGAGGCGAGGCCGATGCTCCGTTTCGCCTGGGCGATCGCCTCGAGCATCCGCGGGTAGGCCTCGTCGCCGCCGGCGAGGACGTCGATCTGGTTGCCATCGACGAGCGGCCGGTCGGTCACTTCGCCGACGAGCGTGGCCAGTGACCGCAGCGGGCTGCCCTCCGGCCCGACGGCGGCCTCCAATCGCGGTGTCGTCGGGATGGCCCCCTGCATCTCGTGCAGGATTCGGGTCTGGCCGGCCCAGAGCTGGGTCGCCCGCGAGCGAATCCGGTTGACGCCCAGCACGGCGTAGACGATCGCCCCGAACACGGGTGACAGCCAGATCAGGCCCACCCAGCCGATCGTGCTCCGCGTGTCACGCTTCACGAGGATTGCGTGGGCCGAAGCCACCAGGTTGATGGTGAGAATCGAGCCGGCCAGCACGTGCGGCCAGAGCACGAGCCACCACCGCCACGCCTCGAGTGCCAAGGACTGCATGCGACGTCGAGGCCCCGCGGCTATTCGGCTGATGGTGGGCGATACGCGACGACTGAAATATAGTATGGGCTGTCCAATCCCTCCCACCATCGAGCCCCGCCATGCCTCTCCTGCTCATGATGCTCGCCTGCGGCCTTGCTCTGGATGCCGTCGCTGCCGCTGCGGCCGATGCACCGATCGCGCCCCCGCAGTCCCGCTGGGAGCAGCCCGTCGAGGCGATGCCCGTGGCCGGCACCGAGGCAGCGGCCAAGCCGGGGGCCCCGGCGGCGTTCTCCGTGCCAGCCGGCTTTGCCGTCGAACGCCTCTTCGTGGTGCCCGCGGGTGAACTCGGCTCGTGGGTCTGCCTCGGCACCGATGGCAAGGGCCGCCTCATCGCCAGCGACCAGGGAGGCCAAGGCCTCGTGCGGATCACGCCGGCGCCGCTCGACGGGTCGGGGCCGACCGTCGTCGAGAAGATTCCCGTGCCGCTCACGGCGGCCCAGGGTCTGCTCTGGGCCTTCGATGCACTCTACGTGGTCTGCAACGGTGGCCCGGGCAGCGGCCTCTACCGCGCAACCGACTCCGACGGCGACGACATGCTCGACAGGGTGGAGAAGCTGCGCGAGCTGCCGGGGGGCGGAGAGCACGGCCCGCATGCCGTCCGCCTCTCGCCCGACGGCACGCGGCTGTTCGTGATCTGCGGCAACCACACGAAGCTGCCCTTCGCCGTCACGGACGTCACGCCGCCGCAAACGATGGGAGGCATCCGGCCGAACCAGCGCCGCGTCGAGCTGCCGGCCGACGGCACGAGCCGCCTGCCGGCCAACTGGGACGAAGATCAGATCATCCCGCGGATGTGGGACGCCAACGGCCACGCCGTCGGTCTCCTCGCCCCCGGCGGCTACGTGGCGAGCACCGACCGCGACGGGAAGACCTGGGAGGTGTGGACCGCCGGCTATCGCAACCCTTACGACTTCGCCTTCAACGCCGACGGCGAGATGTTCGTCTACGACGCCGACATGGAGTGGGACTTCGGCACGCCATGGTATCGCCCCACACGGGTGAACCACGCCACGAGCGGCAGCGAGCTCGGCTGGCGCTCGGGCTCGGGCAAGTGGCCGGCCTGCTTCCCGGACAGCCTCCCCGCGCTCGTCGACATCGGCCCGGGCTCACCCGTGGGCGTGGCCTTCGGCTACGGCACGACGTTCCCCGCGAAGTATCAGAAGGCCCTGTACGTCTGCGACTGGACGTTCGGCACGATGTACGCGATCCACCTCGAGTCCGAGGGCTCGACCTACAAGGGCGTGAAGGAGGAGTTCGTCGCGCGGACCCCCCTGCCCCTCACCGACATGGTCGTCGGCCGGGACGGCGCCATCTACTTCACCGTCGGCGGCCGCGGCGGCCAGAGCGAGCTCTATCGTGTGACCTACACCGGGTCCGATCCGACCGCGGCTGTCGATGCCCGCGACCAGCGGGGCGGCGCCGAGCGGGCGCTGCGGCACGACCTCGAATCGCTGCACCGTCGCGCCGAGGATCCGGCCGCGGCGGTGGCGAAAGCCCTGCCACACCTCGCGAGTCCCGATCGGTTCGTCCGCTATTCCGCTCGGATCGCGCTCGAGCACCAGCCGCTCGACCTCTGGCAGTCCAAGGCGCTCGCGAGCGCGGAGCTGCGGGCGCGGATAGCCGCGGCGATCGCCGTCGCCCGGCAGGCCGAGCCGGCGGCGCAGGCCGCAGTGCTCGCGGCGCTCGACACCGTGGACCCCGCCGCTCTCGATGTGGCCGGGAAGATCGACCTCGCACGAGCCTACGAGCTGGCGACCGTCCGGCTCGGCGAGCCCCCCGCCGACGCCAGGGCCCGGATCGCGGCGCGGCTCGGGCCGCTGTTCCCGTCGGGCTCCTTCGACCTCGACCGCGAGCTCGCCAGCCTGCTCGTGGGCATCCGCGCGCCCGGCATCGTCACAAAGCTCGTGAAGCTGCTGGCGGCGCCGACGGGTTCGGCCGGTGACACGAACCTTGCCCCCGACGAGGACGGCCTCCGCGGGCTGATCGCCCGCAACGCCGGTTACGGGGGGGCCGTCCGTGCCTCGCTCGAGAAGCGCAGCGACCTCCTGCAGGTGCACTACGCCTACGTGCTGCGGACGGTCCACGACAAGGACGCCTGGACGGCCGACGACGCCAGAACCTACTACGCCTGGTTCCCGCGGGCTCGCGAGTGGGGCGGCGGCGCCAGCTTTGGGAGGTTCCTCGAGAACATCAAGAACGAGAGTCTCGCGCGGCTCACGGACACCGAGAAGCTCGCGCTCGAAGCCCAGGGCATCCTCGAGCGCTGGGTGCCGCCGCCGCTGCCGAAGCCGGAGGGGCCGGGCCGGGCCTGGACGGTGGACGAGGTGCTCGCGAAGGCCGACACGGAGCTCGCCTCCGGCCGGAACTTCGAGCACGGCAAGCGGACCTTCGCCGCGGCCCGCTGCGTGGTCTGCCACCGCTTCGGCGAGGAGGGGGGCGCGACAGGTCCCGACCTCACGCAGGCTGGGGGCCGCTTCCAGGTGAAGGATCTCGTCGAGGCGATCGTGCTGCCGAGCAAGGTGATCTCCGACCAATACAAGGCGAGCGTCGTGGAAACGACCGATGGCCGGATCGTGAGCGGCCGGATCGTGAGCGAGTCGCCCGAGAAGATCGTCGTGGTCACCGACCCCGAGGACGCCACGAAGTTCGTGGAGCTCGCGCGTGCCGACGTCGAGGAGATCACCACCTCGCCGGTGTCGCTCATGCCACAGGGTCTGCTCGACCAGTTCAACGAGACCGAGGTGCTCGACCTCGTGGCCTATGTGCTCTCCCGCGGCAAAGCACGCGACCCGCGTTTCAAAAAGCGGGCGCCCCCCCTCGTGACGCCACCGCCCGCGGCGGCGGCCGCCACCGGGCCGGTCGCCCCCGCGCCCGCACCGATCGCCCACTGGACTCTCGACGAGTCCGCCGGCACAGTGGCCCGCGACGCGGTCGGCGGCCACCACGGCACCATTCACGGCGCGAAGCCGCATGCCCAGGGGGCGGTTGGTCGGGCCAGGCGCTTCGATCGCGACGAGGGACACCACATCGAGGTGCCCTACCATGGCGACTTCGACATCCCGTCGTTCACCGTGTCGGCCTGGATCTGGCTCACCGAGCCGCCCGCCTACTCGGGCATCGTCGGCACGCGGCACGGGGGCGAGCACACGTTCGACATGAAGGTCAACGCCGACCAGGTGCACGGCGATCTCGGAACCGGTAACGATTGGATCCAGACGGCGGTGAACTTCGGGGCCGGCGACGTGGGCAGCGACGGACAGGGGGGGCGGCTCGCGGTCGGCCGTTGGTACCTCGTGACGTACGTCGTGGACGACGCGGCCAAGGAGTGCCGCCTGTACCTGAATGGCGACCGCAAGAAGACGATTTCCTACGAGGGCACGCCCCGGCTCATGAAGTCGGACCAGGCCCTGCGGATCGGCTGCTCGGCGAACGACGAGTTCATGGACGGCATCATCGACGACGTGAAGATCTGGAACCGGCCGCTTGCGGACGCCCAAGTGAGGACGCTCGGGAGGCCGTGATGCGTGGCATGGCGATCATCGTCGCAGCGGTGTGCATGGCCGGCGTGTCGGTGCCGGCGCCGGCCGTCGACTTCGCCCACGAGGTCGTGCCTCTGCTCGCAAAGCACTGCGGCGAGTGCCACACGGGCGACGCCCGGCAGGGGGGCTTCTCGATGAACACCCGCGACGACGTGCTCGCGGGGGGCGATTCGGGCACGCCTGGGCTGATCGCGGGCAAGGCCGCCGAGAGCGAGATCATTGCGCGGATCGTGAGCGACGACCCCGACTACCGGATGCCGAGCGAGGGCGACCCGCTGCCGGCCGAGGCCGTGGCGATCCTGAAGCGGTGGATCGACGAGCAGGCGCCGTGGGAGCCGGGCTTCGCGTTCGAGCGGACCTCCTGGGAGCCGCCGCTGCGGCTGCGGGAGGTGACGCTGCCGCCGGCCGACGGCGGCCGCATGAACCCCGTGGACCGGATCGTGGACGCATATTGGAAGGAGCGGGGCATCCAGCGGCCGCCGCGGTGCGACGACCGCACGTTCATCCGTCGCGTGAGCCTCGATCTCGTGGGCCTGCTGCCCGAGCCCGCGCGGGTAGAGGCGTTCGTGGCCGACGCCGATCCGGCGAAGCGGACCCGACTCGTTCGCGGGCTGCTCGACGACGACGTCCCTTATGCCGAGCACTGGATGACGTTTTGGAGCGACCTGCTGCGCAACGACTACACGGGCACCGGCTTCATCACGGGGGGCCGCAGGCAGATCACGGGGTGGCTCCATCGATCACTCGTGGAGAACGTGCCCTTCGACCGGTTCGTTCGAGATCTGATTGCGCCGACCGACGAGTCCCGCGGGTTCATCGATGGCATCGTCTGGCGGGGCGTGGTGAACGCCAGCCAGACCGTGCCGATCCAGTTCGCGCAGAACGTGGGCCAGACGTTCCTCGGCATCAACCTCAAGTGTGCGAGTTGCCACGACTCCTTCGTCGATCGCTGGAAGCTCAAGGAGACCTACGACCTGGCGGCGATCTATGCGAAGGAGCCGCTGGAGCTGCACCGCTGCGACAAGGCGACTGGCGTGCAGGCCACGCCGGCCTGGCTGTTCGCCGACCTGGGGCAGATCGACCCCGCCGCCCCGCCGCAGCAGCGCCTGGAGCAGCTGGCGGCGATCATGACGAAGCCGGAGAACGGCTGGCTGTCGCGGAATCTTGTGAACCGGCTCTGGCACCGGCTCATGGGCCGCGGCCTCGTGCATCCGGTGGACAGCCTGCGGACGAAGCCCTGGAGCGAGGACCTGCTCGACGTGTTGGCCGGGGATCTCGTGCGCTCGGGCTGGGACGTGAAGCGCGTCCTCGAGACGATCTGCACGTCGGAGGTCTACGGGGCCGTGACGCCCGCGGTCGAGGGGCAGCCACGCGGCAGCGACTACATATTCAAGGGACCGCTGCCGCGGCGGATGACGGCCGAACAGTTCACCGACGCCGTCTGGCAGTTGACGGGCGCCGCGCCGCCGAAGCCGGAGGCGAAGGTGCGGCGGTTCGTGGCGGAACCCGGCTTGCCGCTTCCGCCGCCTGCCTCCGCGAAATGGATCTGGTCCAACGCCGAAGCGACGCCGGCGCAGGGGGCGAAGCTCGCCTTCCGCAAGGAGTTCACGCTGCCGGCCGCGGCCGCGAATGCCGCGCTGGTCGCCACCGCCGACAACGGTGGCGTCGTGTTCCTGAACGGCCGCAAGGTCACGACGACCGGTGAGTGGGAGGCGCCGGCGGCGGCACTGGTCACCGATGTGCTCCGGGCTGGCGGCAACGAACTTCTCGTCGTGGCCACGGACGCCGGCGGCTTCGCGGGGTTGCGGCTCGAGGTTCGCGCCCGGCTCGCGGACGGGGCCGATGTGACGGTGGCAACCGACGATTCATGGCTGTGGACGACCTCGCTGCCCGACGAGAAGGGGCGGTACGGCAAGGACCAGCAGCCGGCCGACTGGCAGCCGGCCGCGATCGCGACGGATCAGGCAGTCTGGGCCGCCGGCGACTCCGCGTTCACCGAGCGGGTCGCCGATGGCACCGTCACCGGGCCCTTGCCGATGGTTCGTGCCGTGCTCGTCAAGAGCACGCCCTTGATGGCGGCGCTCGGTCGGCCGAACCGCGATCAGGTGGTGACCAGCCGGCCGGTTGACCTGACGACGTTGGAGGCCATCCTGCTGGCCAATGAGCGGGGACTTTACGACCAGTTCGGGGCGGGCGGAGCCCGGATCCTCGCGGACACCGGCCCCGATGCCGATACCATTACGCAAAGGATCTTCGACGCCGCTCTCTCCCGGCCGCCCACGGTCGGCGAGGCCGAGGCGGCCCGCGAAATCCTTGGCCAGGCTCCGACCGGGGAAACGGTCGCAGACTGCCTGTGGGCCGTGGTGATGCTGCCCGAGTTTCAACTGATACGCTGAACGCAGCCGCAGGAGCTCACCGATGCTGACCCGCCGTGACTACCTGAAGAGCCTGGCCGCCGCCGCGACGACGACGCTCGCCCTGCCCGGGCCCCGTGCGATCGCCAGTGGCGGGTCGATCGCCCACCCCGCGCCGCGGGCCGACGCGATGATCGTGCTCTGGATGGCCGGGGGAATGGCGGCGCCCGACACGTTCGACCCCAAGAAATACAAGCCGTTCGAGCCGGGCCTCGCCGTGGCCGACGTGATCAGCACGTTCGACTCCATCCCGACGGCGCTCGATGGCTGCCGGATCGCCGATGGCCTGCCCGAGATCGCGAAGGTGCTCGACCGGGCCACGCTCATTCGCTCGCACGTGCAGGCCGACCTCGGGGCGATCCTCCATTCGCGGCATCAGTATCATTGGCACACCGGCTACGTGCCGCCGCAGACGGTCGCCTGCCCGCACATCGGCGCCTGGATGAGCCGGGTGCTCGGGCCGCGGAATCCCGTGATGCCGGCGTTCGTGAACATCGGCCAGCGGTTGGAGGGCATCGGCGAGAACGAGGAGATCAAGGCGTTCACGACGGCCGGCTTCTTCGGCAGCGAGTTCGGCCCGATGAACCTTCCCTACCCCGAGCAGGCCGCGCTCGCCGTGCGGCCGCCCACGGGCATGGAGGCGGAGCGGTTCGGCAGCCGGTATGCCAGCTACAAAAAGCTGCTCGCGTCGTCGCCCGCCGCGGAGTTCACGAGCGACTACCATCAGGAATCGATGCTTCGGGCCATCGACAATGCCCACCGGCTTCTCGGTGCGAAGGAGAAGGACGCGTTCGACATCACGCTCGAGCCGCAGGACGTCCGTGACCGGTACGACGTGGGGGGCGACGACGGCCGCTTCGGCCGTGGCTGCCTCCTGGCCCGGCGGCTCGTCGAGAACGGCGCCCGCTACGTCGAGGTGACGACGGAGTATGTTCCCTTCGTCCACTGGGACACCCACGAGCGGGGCCACGAGCGGATGGAGAAACTCCACCGGATGGTCGATCGCCCGATCGCCACGCTGATCCGCGATCTCGAGTCGCGGGGCCTGCTCGACCGCACGCTGGTGGTGATCGCGAGCGAGTTCAGCCGCGACATGATCATCGAGGGCAGGCCGGGGGGCGCCGATGCCGGTGATCAGGCGAGCTCGCCGAAGGACTTCCTGCAGAAGCCCGAGCACTACGGCCAGCACCGCCACTTCACCGGCGGCTCGACGGTGGTGATGTTCGGAGGCGGCACGAAGCGCGGGTTCGTCTACGGCAAGACGGCCGACGAGCGGCCCTGCGTGGCGATCGAAAATCCCGTCGCGATCACCGACCTCCACGCCACGCTGTTCACGGCGATGGGCGTGAGTCCGAAGACCGTGTACGAGATCGAGGGGCGTCCCTTCTACGCGACAGAGGACGGCAAGGGGAAGCCGGTCGAAGCCGTGTTCGCCTGACGTCGGCTGCGCCGGAGGCCCGTTGCTCCGCAACGGGCTGCCCGTAGACCGGTCGCGTCGTGACCGGAAAACAGCCTGTCACTCCCGGTAGCGCTTCGGGCTTTGGCCCACCCAACGCTTGAACGCGCGGGAGAACACAGGCGCGTTCTCGAAACCGACCTGCTCCGCGATCGCCTCGATCTTGTCCTGCGTGGTGTCGAGCAGTTGCTGGGCCCGCTCGATCCGCAGCGAGGTCAGATGCTGCATCGGGCTGCGGCCCAGCTCGCGGAGGCAGACGCGCCGAAACTGTTCCTTACTCGACCGATACAGGGCGGCCAGCCTGTCCAGTGTCCAGTCGGCGGCGAGGTCGCAGGCCACCTCGCCCCACACCGCCCAGAGCCGGTCGTTGACCAGCCACGGCTGTGCTATCCGCTTGGCTTCGCCGTGGGCCAGCTCGATCCAGTGATGAAGCAGCCGCTGCTCCTTGCCTCCCTCCCACTCGGCCCGTAGCCCGGACAGGATCCGCCACAGCACGTCGGTATCGCACCGCACCCGCACCGGCGACGCCGCCGACACCAGCGGCCGCACGTGCTCCGGCTCGTCGTAGCGGATCCAGGCAAACCGCCACCGGGATCCCGGCACGGCGTGAAAGGCGTTGAGCACCCGCGGCGGCGCGAGGCAGGCCACGCCCGCTCGGCTCATCTGCCAGCGGCCATCGAGCAGGATCCGCCCGCGGCCCGCGTGGCCGACCATCACGAAACTGCCCGAGGGCTGCACCCGCACACGGCGATAGGGAACCGCCACGTCCGACAGGCCGAGGTGCAGGATCCGATGAACCGCCAATTCCGGACAGTCGTTGCGGTGCACCGACCAGAGCCGGGTGCCGGAGCCGTCGACGGTGGTTTCGGTGAGGTCGAGGTGGATTTCGGTCATGGACGAGCATTCTGCCCCAGCCTACGCTCACAGAGTAGAACAGCAGGTATACCTCGCGAGCGCCGCCATGCCGAATCCCTGGACAGGCACCGGAAACCCCTATACGCGAAGCGAGGTGCTCGACCGGCTCCATGCCGTGCTCCGGGCCGGAATGCCGATCATCGCCGCCGGCGCGGGCACTGGGATCAGCGCGAAGTTCCTCGAAAAGGGGGGCGTCGATCTGATCATCATCTACAACTCCGGCCGCTTCCGGATGGCGGGCCATGGCTCGACCGCCGGCCTGATGGCCTACGGCGATGCGAATGCCGTGGCGATGGAGATCGGTGAGTTCGAGGTGCTTCCCGTGGTCGAGGAGGTGCCCGTGATCTGCGGCGTGCACGCCTCCGACCCGCGGCGGCGGATGTGGCACTGGCTCGGCCGCGTCAAGGAAATGGGCTTTTCGGGCGTCAACAACTTCCCCACCCATTGCATCGTGGACGGGCAGTTTCGCCAGATTCTCGAGGAGACCGGGATGAGCTTCCAGAAGGAAGTCGAGATGATCGGCCTCGCCCGGCGGATGGATCTCTTCACGATCGTCTACGTGGGCACGCCCGACGAGGCCCGGGCGATGGCGAAGGCTGGGGCTGACGTCGTGATCGCTCACGTGGGCACGACGGTGGGAGGCTCGATCGGCGTGACGAACGCCACCTGCACGCTCGACGAGGCGGCCACGCGGGTGCAGGCGATCGCCCGGGCGGCGCTCGACGTGCGGGGCGACGTGATCTGCCTCTCGCACGGCGGGCCGATCTGCACGCCAGACGATGCGGCCTACATCAACGAGCACACCGACGTGGTCGGCTTCGTCGGCGCATCGAGCCTGGAGCGGCTCGCCTTCGAACGGTCGTTGCCCGAGCTCACCCGGCAGTTCAAGAACATCCCGCTCGGAAAGCGGAAGTAGGCGGCGGGAGGCCTAGCCATGGCGACGATCGCCGTCCTCGGCACGCTCGACACGAAGGGGCGCGAACACGAGTTCGTGGCGGAGCGGATCCGGGCCCGAGGCCACACCACGCTGCTGATCGACGTGGGGACGGGGGCGGAGCCGGCCGTCACCCCCGACATCCCGCGGGCCGAGGTGGCTGCAGCCGCGGGCATCGACCTTGCGGCACTCGTGGCCCGTCGTGACCGGGGCGAGTGCGTGACCGCGATGACGACTGCGGCCCCCCGACTGCTCCAGCGGCTCATCGCCGAGGGGCGGATCCAGGGCGTCATTTCGCTCGGCGGCGGCGGTGGCACGGCGATCGCGTCGGCGGCGATGCGGCCGTTGCCGATCGGCTTTCCCAAGCTGATTGTTTCGACGCTCGCCAGCGGCAACACCGCCCACTACATGGGCACGACCGACATCACGATGATGCCGGCCGTGGTGGACGTGCAGGGGCTCAACCGGATCTCCCGCACGATCCTCGCCCGGGCGGCCGGTGCGATCTGCGGTATGGTCGAAGCCGATATTTGCACGACCGGCGACAAGCCGCTCATCGTGGCCAGCATGTTCGGCAATACGACGAAGTGCATCGAGGCGGCCGTGCCGCTCCTGGAGCAGGCGGGCTACGAG
>Ga0315906_10009298_pt1 | contig 11705 bp, 10 predicted proteins | sample LakEriMetagenome_4_FD_203526 | JGI IMG/M metagenome (GOLD analysis project Ga0315906, IMG submission 203526) | Freshwater fungal communities from buoy surface, Lake Erie, Ohio, United States - Buoy 2 MA122 | ecosystem: Environmental > Aquatic > Freshwater > Lake > Lake biofilm | place: USA... | reverse complement strand
CTCAGTGCTCAACCGTAAAGGAAGTAACTGACTTGCGCTTTACAGAAACATCTTCCCAAATACCTGCAAAATCAAACCGTTATTCTTCCGTTAAAGCAACTCCGTTCTTATTCAAAAACTCCCGGATATGAAGTCGTTGATCAGACATAGCCTACTGTAAGTTTAGCTTTTCCACTCTATTACCAATGGTAAGTGCTTTCATTTCCTGCTCCAGACTTTGGAAATCCGGACGTTCTACTTCTCTGGCAAGCACTCCTTCCCGTAATAAAAAGATCCGGTCACAGGTTTCGCTCAGGGTAGAAAAGATATGAGAGGAAATCAAGATCGTCTTTCCCAGACTTTTCAACTTATGAATAATTTCTGTAATAATCATATTGCTGTAAATATCCACCCCATTAAAAGGTTCATCGAGAATAAACACTTCGTTTTCCTGACAAAGTATGGCGGTAAGTGCCAGCTTCTTTTTCATTCCGGTAGAATACGTGGAAGCATATTCGCTCAGCGGTAAATCGAAAATATTTTTTTCATCGATATTACCCGGAACAATATTTCTTGCATTGCAGAGAAGCTGAATATATTCCCTGCCCGTTATCATGGAGAAAAAATACGGATCCGTCATGAAAAACCCAAGATGATCCTTCAGGTTAGTCAGATCTGACACTATTTCTCCTTCGTACTCCTCCAGCGCGGCAATACAGCGGAACAGCGTGGTTTTACCAGCGCCGTTATCTCCAACCACTCCATAAACAGCCCCTTTCTCAAAAGACAGATTAATATTCTTCAGCACCTGCTTTGACCCAAAACTCTTCGATAAATTCTTTATGTGGATCATCTCAATACTCTGTTTAATTTCTTTAAAGATTGAAGGTAGAAGTACGGAATGACAATCACCAGCAATACCGGCAACTGAATAGCTAATGCCAACATAATTCCCTGCGGCAAATTAATCGGATCCGGGAATGCGGAGTATCTGGCGAGTATCATCGTTGTCAAAGCCAAATAGCCAACACCCTGTATTATTAAAAGTGGCAACCAGCTTTCATAGAAGAATAACAAAAGCAGCAGTAATACCGGTATTGAAAGGATAGATGAATGCAGACTGGCAATCTGAATTTTCTTCAATAGAAATTTTCCTGGCGTTAAACTATTTATCCATACCAAATATTCATGCTCCGGTTGGCCGTAAAAGGAAAGCGAAAGCAGGAAAATAAAAATCAAAGCAAAAGCACCAAGATTAAAATTACCGACAATCACAGAAATTACAGTCAATAGATAAGCCAGAGCAATCAAATACCAACCATTCCGGAATCCCACTGCAAATTCATAAGGTTGTCTCGAGAATGGTGTTGGAAGCACCAAGCTATAAATTCGCTTAATCTTTATAAAGGCCATCTGAAATGCCAAAGCGAGTACAATCAAGCAAGGAATAAGCAATGATTTAAATGCTAAAAAAAGAGAAAACGGCAAGGCCACAATTAAATTTTCGATTACCCTTAACAACCGATATCCTGCTGAATCAAAACAGGTTTTCAGAAATTCATTTCTGCGAACATCGCTTAACTGAAGTAGTACTACATAGGCAATCAGGACATACAGATATCCGGCATATTCCGTCTTATTAAAAATAAAAGCAGAGCCTCCAATAAAAAAAGTTGACCCAAGCAAATAACCAAGCAGCGGAGGCATACCCGATCCGGCAAACCTTCGATTAATCATCCGGTACTGAAGAAGGAGGTAATTTTTCATTGGATCTTGTCAAAAATACCAAATTAGCTATTAGCTAACTCCCTGCGTTAGATACTAATTACCATCTTAACAAATATTATTAAGACCCCCCTTAACCCGAATCAAAAATTCAACCTTCAGAGAAATTAAAATGCACTGAATGTGAAAGCCGGATTTAATTTACTTCTCAATTAGAAAATTCAGAATGCTAATGACTTTGCTTAAACCAGTGGGCATTGCCCACCGTAGCCCTCGATGACAAATTCAGTTTTAACACAAAGTAATCAGTTATAAAAAAGCCCTCCGTCGCTGAAGCTTCGGAGGACGAACCCTCTTTCGCTGAAACTTCGGAGGACGAACCCTTTTTCGTTTAAAATCAATCAAGCACTTGTGGGCATTGCCCACCGTAGCCCTCGCTAATAAAATAACTTTTTACAAGAAAGTATTCAGTGTTAAAATAAAAAGCCCTCCAACGCGGATGCATCGGAGGGCGAAGGTGGGCCCAGTAGGACTTGAACCTACGACCGACGGATTATGAGTCCGGCGCTCTAACCAACTGAGCTATAGGCCCGGTATTAAATAAGGATTGCAAAAATAGGAGTTCCGGGCTAATCTTTATTTGATCACGCCTAATTCGCGGCCAATTTTTGTAAATGCCGCAATGGCACGGTCGAGATGGTGACGATCATGGGCTGCAGAAATCTGCACCCGGATACGCGCATTGCCTTTAGCCACAACCGGATAGAAGAAGCCGATCACATAAATGCCTTCATTCATCAGCTTCGCGGCAAACTCCTGCGCCAACTTGGCTTCATATAGCATAATTGGCACAATCGGATGCTCGCCCGGCTTGATATCAAAACCGGCAGCCGTAATTTGCTGACGGAAATAAGCGGTATTCTCCCAGAGCTTATCACGCAACTCGGTAGTCTCACTAAGCATATCAATCACCGCAATGGAAGCCCCCACAATGGATGGCGCCAGAGAATTTGAAAACAGGTAAGGACGGGAACGCTGACGCAGCATCTCTACCACCTCTTTGCGCGCACTGGTGAATCCACCCATCGCACCACCCAACGCTTTGCCCAACGTTCCGGTAATAATATCTACACGACCCATCACATTACGGTATTCATGTGTACCGCGTCCCGTTTTTCCCATGAAGCCGGAAGCATGACATTCATCGATCATCACAAGTGCTTTGTACTTATCAGCGAGATCGCAAATCTTATCCAGCTGCGCAATGGTCCCATCCATCGAAAAAACTCCATCGGTAACGATCATGCGGTGCCGAAGATGTTGCGTAGCCTGTAATTGCGCTTCGAGATCAGCCATGTCATTGTGCTTGTAACGATGACGCACCGCCTTGCATAAACGAATACCATCAATGATGGAAGCATGGTTCAGCTCATCACTGATGATTGCATCCTGATCGCTGAGCAATGGTTCGAAAACTCCACCGTTGGCATCGAAAGCAGCGGCATAGAGAATGGTATCTTCCGTGCCCAGGAAAGCGGATAATTTTTTCTCAAGCTCTTTATGGATATCCTGCGTTCCGCAAATGAAACGCACGCTCGACATTCCAAAACCGTGGGTATCAATCGCTTCTTTAGCCGCTTCTATTACTTTAGGATGGGAGGACAATCCCAGGTAATTATTGGCGCAGAAGTTAATCACTTCCAGTCCGTTTGCTTCAATATCCGCACCCTGAGGAGTGGAAATAACGCGTTCGGTTTTATAGAGACCGGCTTCCCGGATTTCTTCGAGTTCTTTGCTAAGGACCGGCTTTAGAGTATCGTACATAAGGCTTAATTGAGCCGCAAAGCTATTAAAGTGCCCGCAACCCCCTACACCCACTGGTAAATACGGCCGGGAAGCGAGCGGATTACCCCTTTCAACTCTAGTCTCAGCAGCACAGCATTTACCTGACTTACAGGGAGACCCGATTTCCAGCAGAGGGTATCGGCATCCATTTTCCCATCCTTCAGCACCCCGCAAACTTTTTCTTCCTCCGGATCCAGGCTGACGAAAAGCTTTCGCTGAACGGGCGCTTTTTCCGGTACATTCACCACCGGATCCCAGCTCATGGCGTCTACCAAATCCCGGGCAGAGGTCATCAACGCCGCCCTATTCTGTCGGATAAAAGCATTGCAGCCAGCCGAAAACTCATCACCGATACGACCCGGCACGGCAAATACATCGCGGTTATAACTGTTGGCAATATCGGCAGTAATTAATGCACCGCCTTTATCAGCAGCCTCCACCACGACAACCACATCACAGATACCCGCTACAATACGGTTACGACTTGGAAAATTCTCCCGATCAGGCACGGTCTCCGAAGGATACTCTGAAAGCAAGCCTCCATTTTCAGTCATTCGCACCGCAAATCGGGTATGAAGAGAAGGATAAATGCGATCGAGTCCGTGCGCAACTACCCCAATTGTAGGGACCCCATGTTGCATGGCAGAACGATGCGCTTTAATGTCGATACCATAAGCCAGACCACTCACAACGGTCACCTCATACTCCTTTAATTCAGAAATGAAATTATCCGTGAAATATTTTCCATAATCAGTGGCTGAGCGTGTGCCCACTATGGCGACCATTCTTGAATTATTAAGACTAACCGAACCTTTGTAATAAAGCAATACCGGTGCATCGGCACAATGATGCAATCGCTGGGGATAATTTTCATTCGTATAAAATAAGACATCGATCTGGTGTTCCTTAACAAATTTCAACTCCGCTTCGGCGCGCGCAAACATATTATGCGTGGCCAGATTCAGTGCCGTTTGAGGACCTACTCCGGGAATTTTAACCAGCAAACGTTTCTTCTGCCGAAAAACCTCCTCCACACTCCCGCAATAAGCAACCAGGTTGCGGGTATTTACAGGGCCCAGACCCGGCTGCATCGACAACGCGATCTGCTGCAGTAACTGCTCATCATTCACGTCGCGAAATTAAATTTCACGTTCTGAAATTAATCTCAGGAGGCGTTATTAAGTGCTTACAAACGATTAAAACGGATATTATTAAAAACCGACTAATTTGGTGCCGATGATCAAGTACAGCTATCTCCTGCTCCTCCTGCTATTCGGCGCATTCAATACTGTCACAGCCCAGCTAATCTTAAAAGGAAAAGTTACCGATGAGGCTACCGGTGTTGGTCTGCCTTTTACGGCGATTGACTTCAACACTGGAAACACTTCCGTAATGACGGATGCGGAAGGCAAGTTCAGCCTCCAGCTAAAACCAGGCAACTATACGGTAACCATCAAAAGTCTGAGCTACGAAGATTTCTCTGAAAAGATAGTATTGAGGCGAGACACAACTATTGTATTCCGGCTATTGCAGAAGAACATTGAAAAAAGTGCAGTTGTTATTTCCGCCGCTCGCACCGAACAAAATATTACCGACGTACCGGTATCGATGGAAATCCTGAAGCCACGATACATTGAACATTCGAATCAAACTACCATGGAAACGGCCATCGAACAAGTGCCGGGCGTAACTGTAATTGATGGTCAGGCCAATATCCGCGGAGGAAGCGGATTTAGTTACGGTGCAGGCACCCGTGTACTGGTATTGATCGATGATCTGCCGGTATTGGCGGGAGATGCGAATGATGTAAAGTGGAGCTTTATGCCCATTGAAACAGTTGAGCAGGTAGAAGTATTAAAAGGAGCCAGTAGCGCTTTGTATGGATCCAGCGCACTCAATGGCGTGATCAACATGCGCACGAAGTATGCGAAAGATGTTCCGCAAACAACCATCACCACTTACGGAGGTGTATACGATACGCCATCCAATGAAACTATGAAATGGTGGAACGGCACGCGTGGCATTGCAGGCGTAAACTTTTCTCATGCAAGAAAGATTAAAAATCTCGACCTTGTTGCCGGGGGACAATACTTCAATGATGCCGGGTACAGGCAGGGCGAAACGGAAGAACGAATCCGGGGGAACATTAATCTGCGTTATAATTTCAAAAAAAAGCCGGGACTAACTGCAGGCTTAGCCGTAAATGCGCAAAGGGCGGAAGGTGGCAATTTTCTGATTTGGGAGAATGATACATCGGGAGCACTGATTCCTTCGGGTGGATCGGGCGAAAACTCAACGCTGAGCAAATACACCACCACCCGGATTAGCATTGACCCTTCGTTGAGCTATTCCAAAGGCAATGCCAGTCATAAATTGCGCAGCCGGTATTTCATGACCGAGAATGTAAACAATACGGAACAAGGGAGTCAGGCATCGACCACCTACACAGAGTATTTATTTCGTTATGTCTTTTCGCAGGTAGTGAATCTTACAGCGGGAGCAACTGCGACCTTCAACAAGGTGGATGGTGATTTATATGGCAAACAGAAATCAGAAACTTACGGGGCTTATCTGCAACTCGACGGACAAAAAGGAATTTTCACTTGGTCGGCAGGTTACCGTGTGGAAAAGGCAAATATTTCGGATGATGATCTCGACGCGGAGCAATTGTTTCGTGCGGGAATTAATGCGCATATTTTAAAAGCCACCTGGTTGCGCACTTCTTACGGTCAGGGATTCCGTTTTCCTGCCATTGCCGAGAAATACATTCGCACCAGTGTTGGCAACATTGTGATTTATCCGAATGATTCGCTGCAAACCGAGCGCGGTTTCTCTTTTGAAGTTGGAGCAAGGCAGGGATTCGCTGTTGGAAAATGGAACGGCTTGCTGGATGCAGCATACTTCCTTACGGAATATGAGGACATGATGGAATTCACCTTTGGCGCTTATGGTAATCCGTTTGTTGATCCGCTGTTCGGACTTGGATTTAAATCGAAAAACATTGGCAATACCCGCATCACAGGTTTTGAAATCGGACTTACCGGAGATGGTGAAATCGGAAAATTCCGTGAAACCATTTCAACCGGAATCACCCTGATTGATCCTATATCGCTCGACTTCAATCCTGCGGTGGACACTCTGGCAAACACCTCCACTGAAAATGTATTGAAGTACCGTTATCGTACGATGTTTAAGCTGGATACAGAAACAGGTTACAAGAAATTTTATGTAGGCCTGAGTGCGCGCTACTATAGTTTCATGGAAAACATTGATAAAATATTTGAAGTGGCCATTCCCGGTGTAAAAATTTTTCGCGCTACTCATGATGATGGCGACTGGATTTTTGATGCGCGCCTGGGATTTATGATGAACGACAAGCTCACCTTGTCGGCCATTGTGAAAAATTTCACCAATCATGAATGGGCGACGCGGCCGGCAGATCTGCAACCACCTCGCTCATTTGTAATGCAACTGGTGGTTAAATTATAATTCTGTGTTCAGAGAAGATTCCATCTAACCGGCGAGTTACACAGAGTTTACACAGAGGAAACGCAGAGCGTACACAGATTTAACGCATTGTCTTGCAACTGGTGGTTAAAGTATAATTCTGTGCACGAAAGAGATTCCATCTAACTGCTGAGTTACACAGATAGAACGCAGAGTTTAAGCGGGGGGCCTCTGTGAATCCTCGGCGAAAACTCTGCGTTCCCTCTGCGTTTAATCTCGGCATACTGTTTGAAAAGAAATTAATCCATGAAAGGAATCTTTATCCCAACGGTAAAACTACCGTTCAACTATTCCGCCCTGACAATCTTTCCATTTGTGTTTGCGAAGGGATTAGTGCCGGAATGGCTGAAAAATCACGAGCGTATTCATTTACAGCAGCAGCTTGAATTACTCATTTTGCCGTTTTATGTCTGGTATCTGCTTGAATTCTGCATTCGGTTCCTGCAATTCCGAAACCGGGAGCTGGCATACCGGGCCATTTCCTTTGAACGAGAAGCTTACGAAAACCATGGCAAGGAAGACTATTTACAATCGAGAAAACGCTGGCAATTTGTCGCCTACATGAAGAAAAAGAGAATTTGACAATTACCGGCAGGTTGTTGTTGTCCATCGCCTACTTTTGCAGACTATGAGTTCTGCAATCATTCGGGTAAAGGATCTGACCAAAAGCTACGGAACCTTTGAGGCAGTAAAAGGAATCTCCTTTGAAGTAATGGAAGGCGAAATCTTTGGCTTGCTCGGACCAAACGGAGCCGGTAAAACCACCACGCTTGAAATCATTGAAACACTTCGGGAAAAATCCTCTGGCAGCGTAACCGTTGCAGGTTTTGATGTAGAGAAAGACTCCAATTCCATCAAACAAATTATCGGAGTACAACTTCAGGCTGCAGGATATTATCCAAGCCTTACACTTACTGAGCTGATTACATTATTCTCCGGTTTGTACAACATGCAAATCGATCCGCATGAATTACTCGCTCGTGTAGGACTAACTGATAAGTCAAAAGCAAAATACAAGGAGCTGTCGGGTGGCCAAAAACAACGTTTCTCCATTGCCACTACGTTAATCAATAAGCCCAGAATCATCTTCCTGGATGAACCCACCACAGGACTTGATCCGCAGGCCCGCCATAATCTTTGGGAGCTGATTCGTGATGTGCGCAACCTGGGAGCAACCGTTGTAATTACCACCCACTATATGGACGAAGCTGAACATCTCTGTGACCGGGTAGCCGTGTTGGAGAGCGGTAAGATCATCGCTCTGGATACGCCAGATGCATTAATCGACCAACTCGTTGCAACCGGCTTCGAACGCCCCAAAGAAGTAAAGAAAGCAAATCTCGAAGACGTCTTTCTTCATCTCACCGGAAAAGCGTGGCGCGACGAGTAGTCGCTGCGCTCCAACGCTTGACATAGAATGAAACGCTTAACACATAACATTTAACACTTAATACTTAATAAAATATTTAATGTTTGATGAAGAATTTTTTTATGAATAATGTTTGATAGGCACTGCCTGTTGAACAACTTCAACTCTTTGAACTTTGAACCTTGAACTTAAAAATGAATTCACCGGAAAAATACAGTCAGACACGGGCAATGTTTGCAATTGCGAGGGCGAGTTTTCGTTCGATAACGCGAAGTCCTTCGGCGATTGTCTTTACGATAGCGTTTCCGCTCATATTTATACTTGTTTTCGGATTTATTCGTGGCGGAAATGTACGTTTGGATGTGGCGTTGGAAGTTTCTCCTGCAAATAACTCCGCATTGCATCAGGAGATCATGAACAATCCGGCATTTACGGTACAGCCGCTGATGCCCGGTGATGAACAGTTGCAAAAATTACAGAAAGGTCAGCTGGCTGCCATTATCCGGATTCGTGAAAACGCGAAGACACCCGAGCATTATACGCTTGAAGTACAAACCAGTCAGGCATCGGGAGAGAAAAGTGTAATTGCCATTTCACTGCTGGAACACATCCTTGATCGCTACAATCTGAAGGCGGCCGGAATTACGCAGCCGGTTGCGGCACTCCATAACCGTGAGATGCCGGGGAAAACCTATAAAACCATCGACTTTATTTTGCCGGGGCAACTTGGATTTTCACTGCTGAGCACCGGAGTTTTCGGAACCGCCTTCGTTTTCTTTAATCTCCGGCAAACCTTGGTGATCAAGCGGTTCTTTGCAACACCCATTCGTCGGCCATTTATTGTTGGCGGAGAAGCAATCAGTCGCGTCACCTTCGCCTTACTCGGCGCTATTTTTCTGATTACACTCGGCCACTTTGCCTTTGGCTTCACGCTTGTTCACGGAATCAGCACTTTCTTTTCAATGCTTCTGCTTTCCGCTCTGGGGCTAATCGTGTTTATGGGTTTTGGATTTGTGGTAAGTGGCCTGGCAAAAAATGAAAGTCTGATTCCACCGCTGGCCAACGTAATCACTCTGCCTCAATTTCTTCTGTCGGGCACCTTTTTCGGGATTGAGAATTTTCCGGAATGGCTGCAGCCGGTTTGCCGGGTTTTGCCCCTTACGCACCTCAACTCCGCTCTTCGCCTGGTAGCTTTTGAAGGTGCCGGCTTTGAGGCCATTTTGTTTCCAATTGGCGTTCTGATTGCCTGGGGCATCCTGATTTATGCACTAGCTATCAGGGTTTTCCGCTGGGAATAAACTGACGCAATGGCAGAAAATTGGAATGGCCTTTAATTTGAATATTGCAGTGCACGGGTCACTAATCCGATACTTACCCTTAAATTTGCAATCGAATACTCAAAAAAATGACAGGAATTTATTTCATCTCCATTGCCTTTATGCTCATCGGCTGGCTGGTAAGCAGGCAATTAAAAAGCCGGTTCGAAAAATATTCTCAGACTCCGGTCAGCTCCGGACTGAGTGGCCAGCAGATTGCTGAAAAGATGCTGCGCGACAGTGGCATCAACGATGTACGCGTAATCAGTGTTGAAGGTCGCTTAACCGATCACTACAACCCCCTCGATAAAACCGTAAACCTGAGCCATGATGTTTATTACGGACGTAACGCAGCGGCGGCGGCTGTTTCTGCCCACGAATGTGGTCACGCGGTGCAACATGCAAAAGCCTATACCATGCTGCAGGTTCGCAGTGCGCTGGTGCCGATTGTAAGTTTCGCAAGCGGCTGGGTACACTGGGTATTGCTCGGTGGAATCCTGCTGGTAAATACTTTCCCAAGCCTTTTGCTGATCGGAATCTTATTGTTCGCCACCACCACCTTATTCAGCCTCATCACCTTGCCGGTTGAATTCGACGCAAGTCGCCGTGCACTGGTTTGGCTGGAATCCTCCCGCACCGTAACCCCACAGGAACACGGTCAATCGAAAGACGCATTATGGTGGGCAGCCATGACCTATGTAATCGCAGCTTTGTCGGCGCTTGCCACACTCTTCTATTACATAATGATTTACATGGGACGCCGGGATTAATCCTCATTCCATTCAGGAAAAACCCGAAGCATACATACTGCTTCGGGTTTTTTTATTTGTTGCCGCATGGTTGGCGGCTGAATAAGATCATGTTCCGCCTTTTGCCCCTCCACTCTAGAATGGCTATTTTCGCAACATGGCAGTTTCAGAAGAAGTTTTAAAACGCATTACCCAGCTTGAAGAAAAATTTCAGGCAAGTGGTCAGGATCTGGTTTCCTATCTCGACGGACTACTCTACTCCGATTACCTGACTTACTGGGATTACGTGCATCTCGATACGTTATTGAGTCTCCAGCAACCCAAAACTGGTTTTCCGGATGAACATATTTTTATCATGTACCATCAGGTTACAGAGCTATTTTTCAAGATGGCGCTGCACGAGATGGAACAAATCGCTGCCAAAGGACCCGATGCAAAATTTATGATCGAACGCCTGGGACGCGTGAACCGGTATTTCGGTGTCCTCACCCAGTCCTATTCGGTGATGGTGGACGGGATGGATCTCGAACAGTTCCGCAAATACCGGATGTCGCTGCTTCCGGCCAGCGGCTTTCAATCGGCACAGTATCGCATGATTGAGATTTATGCAACCGACTTCCTCCGGCTTGTCGACAAAGATCACCGGGAGCGGTTGGCAGCAAGAAAAGATGCAACTATTGAGGACCTCTTCGAATTCATTTACTGGAAAGCAGGGGCAACCGAACTGGCAACAGGTAAGAAAACGCTCACCCTTGAGCAATTTGAAAGAAAATATTCAGCCGATCTCATTGCCCTGGCCAAAAACAACAAGCATAGCAACATGGTTGCGCTTTACCATCAGCTGCCTGCTGCCGACCAGCAAAATGAAGAACTCATTCGCACTCTGCGTTTGCTCGACATCAATGTAAATATCAACTGGCCGCTTGCGCATTATAAATCTGCCGTGCGCTATTTGCATAAATCACCGGAAGATATTGCCGCTACCGGTGGTACAAACTGGCAGAAATACCTGCCTCCAAGATTCCAAAAACGCATTTTCTACCCCGAATTGTGGTCGCCGGAGGAACTGGAAAACTGGGGCCGCTCCTGGGTGGAAGAACTCCAGGCGAAGAGGAAGTAGGGCAGGGTTGCAGGGTTGCAGGGTTGCAGGGTTGCAGGGCTGCAGGGCTGGAAGTAGTGAAGGGTTGCAGGGCTGGAAGTAGTGCAGGCTTGCAG
>Ga0315906_10009297_pt1 | contig 11706 bp, 14 predicted proteins | sample LakEriMetagenome_4_FD_203526 | JGI IMG/M metagenome (GOLD analysis project Ga0315906, IMG submission 203526) | Freshwater fungal communities from buoy surface, Lake Erie, Ohio, United States - Buoy 2 MA122 | ecosystem: Environmental > Aquatic > Freshwater > Lake > Lake biofilm | place: USA... | reverse complement strand
TTACTAATTGATACGGCCATTTATACCTCCAAGGAACTCACGTTGTCAGTCACGGTCAAAATAATTGATGGGACGGCTGGGTGAACAGCCGTGGCAGGGTCTGCGTGCAGCGACACGCCGGTGTTGTCTACTTCCCACATCAACTCAAAATAATCGCCTGCGTTCATCTGTAGCAGAAAGTTCCACGCTGCGACATCCTCAGTGTTGTTTCCTTGAATACGAACGACGGTCGCGCTGTTGGTTACGTCGGTGCCATTCTTGCGTAGCCACACCCAAACGCGGTGAGCGCCGCCGCCAGTGTTAATAAACTGCGCGGAAAATTGTATGTTGTAGATGTTAGAGCGGTCAACATAAATGCGCGACGTTGGTGTGCCGCGTGTGACGCCGTAAGTTATATCGGTGGCGTTAAACGTCATGGCATAGGCCGTGTTAATGACAGCGGCGGTCTGATCGGTCGTGTCGTAGAACGAGCCATAGCGCGGCGAGATAAATTCTTTTGGTGGCGGCGCTAATGCCAGCGCCTGAAGCTGCGTCTGAATGACCGCGATTTCGCTTTCCGACGCGGCAGGCGGTGCGCTGGCGGTAGCTTGCGCGAGGCTGTTTACCTTAGCGTCTACATCTGCCGTCGCGCTGCAACAGTCAGGCGCGCTCTCTGTGGTCTGCGCCAGCGACTCCAGCATAGCGTCGTAGGACGCTATCAGCGATGTAGCGTCAGGCGCTAACTCGATTTCATCTTGGTTGGTCTGCGTCGCAGTCAACAGCGATAGAAAGAACCGATACCATTCACGGCTGATAGCGCCTGACCGCGGGTCGATCAGATCGACGCGCGGCGGCGTTAACTGTGTAGGGTTAATCGGTGAAAGCGCCATTAGGCCCGCGTCCCTGACAGCAGCAGTTCAGCACCCATGATGTAGATGCGTACAGGATCAGTCCCTGACGCCTCGTAGACGCGGTCGCGTATCTTCAGTGTCGCACCAAGGCGGCGCCAGATCGTGCGGTAGCCAGACCGGCCAATCTGCCCCATCGACTTCCAGTGTTCGTTCGACCATGTGTGACCGCCATCGTCGGACCAACGCAGCATCACTTGCGGATTGCTGCCTTGGCCGTTGTTCAGACCAACGCCTGTCTCGCAGTCAAGCTGCATGGAGTGCTGGATAGTACGGGCGAGGTTGTTAGCGCCTGTCGGCAGCGCCCGCCACGACCGCAGCCATTTCTGCGGTTGACCGTCGTCAGCGTACACGTTCAGGTCAAACTCGTAAATCTTGCCGTTCTGGTAGTCGCCGACAACGGTAGTGCTGTTGAAGAACATTTGGCTGCTGGCGCGGTGACGGTTAAACTCGCCGTTAACAAACGACGCACGCTCATGCCATGCGCCAGTAGCGACGTCGTACACCCATGTCGTGTCGGCGCTAGGGAAGTTCAGCACGTAGAAGCTGTGGCCGTCCTGCTGGTATGTGTAGCCTGTAGCGTCCGAGATGTCGGCGTACTCTTGCATCTGCCATTCGATAGCGTGCGTTGACACGCGCTGACCGATGTAGCCAGCAGCGCGGTAGACGATGCCTTGACCGCGGGCGTCCTTGCCCAGCCAGTAGACTTGGTTGTCCATCTTGGCGACGCTGTACGGCGCCGCGCAGCCCAGTTCGTTAAACGCGCCTTGGATACGCGTCAGCGGGAAGTCGAGCAGCCCTGCGTCGTACCAAACTTCGGTCGAGTTGGTACCAAACACCCAGACTTCGCGGTGGTCCACAAAGATAGCAACCACATTGTCAGGATTGCCTTCGGCGCTGGCAAACTCCAGCGGGTCAACGCTGGTGCCGTCAAGCAGCGACGTCACCCAAATCTTCTGGCTATTCGGTTCGTTGAACACAAAATAGCCGTCGATGTATCCAACCGTACCCGCGCCGGGGAAGTCAGGGTCGGTGATCTGCTGGAACACGTCAGTGTTGGCGTTGTAGATGTAGCCCTGCGGGTTGGCGGCTATGAATAGCTGCGTGCCGTTGTCGGCCATGCTGACAGGGCCAGTGCCGCCTACAGTGCCTTTGGCGACCGCGTTCCAGTTGCTGTCGATCTGAAACAGCGTTGGGCCAGACACGGCGTAGCCGTAGTCGCCATACGTCCACAGCCCGCGGATAGGTCCGATGCCGACCGTAGCCAGACGGGTTAGCCCCGGCGCGCGCTGAAGAAAGGCAGGCTCTTTGCCGCCTTCCGGCACGATCTCTGGAAAGAGGTTGACCATACGGTTGTCTGCGGCGTTGACGCTTCTTGCGACATACGCCGACCCAAGGATCGGCGTCTTCATCAGTAGTTGCCCGCGAAGATGTTAAACCGCTGACGCGTCGCCACGATGCTGTATGGCATCGACATGATGTCGTCAGGGTTGTTGATGCGCTTCAGGTTGCGCTTCGATGCCATAGCCAGACGCGATACCTGCGGTGACGGCTCTACGCCAAACTCAGGTGCCATCTCGCACGCCAAGTTGTAACGGAACGCACGCAGATAGCCGGGCGGGAAATGCAGTGTGGTCGCCAGCGTTGCAGGCTGGGTCAGTTCTTCGACCGAAATGAAGTGCCATTCCAGTTCGCGCGTAGGGCGCGGATAGATGTACATTTCGATGTCGGGGAACGTCATGTTGACGAAAATAACCTGCGGGTAGGTAGACGTCACGGTCTTGACCGCGATACCGTTATACTGCTGCTGGTTAATAAATTTGATGCCGTAGCTGACGCCAGTGCCGGGGTCGCGGAAGTACGTCGAGTCCTCAAGCAGCACAGGGCGGTTGCCGATGAAGTCGCCAGAAGGGCCAAGCGTGCGCGACAACTGACCGGCAGGCCACATGAATACTTGGTCTTGCGTTGCGTAGACCGCGAGGCGCTCAGTGTTCCAGCTATCAATCATCTGGTTCATGGCGCGCAGTGCGTCTTGCGACGTTTCAGCCGATGGAACTTCACCTTCTGCCAGAACGCCTAGAAGCCTAAGCGAACCGTTAATTATGTCCCCAGCCGTTTCCATTGGTTAGTCTTCCTGCGTTGCGCGGCGGCGTTTGCTGCCCGCCGACATTTCGTTAACGGGCGCCACTACAGGGGCGTCAGGGTAAAAGCGTTCCCAACCATACTCTTCATCGCAGCGCGCTTCTTCTTCAGAGATGGCAACTTTTGCGCCGTGGACGTCGTGAACAAGGTAGATAACAGCCATAAAAACTCCGTAAAATGGACGGCCCGAAAGCCGCCCAGATTAATTAACTGATCGCCATGAACTGCCACTTGGTGCCGTCTGCATAGAACAGCTTGCCACGGCCAGTTGCATTGGTTGTGATACCAAGCGAACCAACAGGGGCAGAAGTGGTTGTCGTGTTAGCGGTGATTGCAGTGCTAAGGATATAGACGCCAGCATTAAGGTTGGCAGCGGCAATATCGCCAGTAGTCTGGATGGTAGAAGCGATAACGCCACCGTTTGCAACAATCGCGCCGCTGACAGTTACGCTTTCAAATGAAGGATCGGCGTAAGCAACGCCTACTGCTTTAGTATTAGGCATGATTGATCTCCTGAAAATGGGCGGCCCGAAGACCGCCCAAATTGGTTAAGCAACTACAGCGAACTGCCACTTAGTGCCGTCGGAAATGAACATCTTGCCAAGTCCTGTTGCGTTCGTGGTCACGCCAATCGAACCCGCAGGGGCGTCGGTCGTCGTGCTGTTTGCAGTGATTGCAGTCGTAAGGAAGTAGATGCCTGCGCCCGATGAAGCAGTAAGGATCGAGCCGCCGAGCAGCTTGGCTGCATCAACGTTGCCATCTGAAACCTGATAGGCGGAACCGCCATTTGGTAATGCCATGATAATTCTCCTGAAAAGTTATGGCCCCCGGCGAACCGGAGGCCATGATTAAATTAGCCCCACATCCGGACGGCCATTTGCGGACGGATCGTGCTGTAGCCATACAGAACGTCAATACGGCAAGGCATACGGTCGTTGTTGATGTCGTACTGACGAACAACGCGGAGCGAGATGCCGTTGTGTACCTGACGCGATGCCATGTCTACGCCCTGTGGGAGCAGAAGGTCGGCGGTTGCGAAGGTGATGGCATCCTTGTGGTATACGAGGTTCTGCGCGTACTGCGACGATGCTGCACCGACGAACACAACAGCTTTGCTGTTGCCGGGCAGTGTGTTGACAGTGGCAAGCGCATGGCTGGCTGAGTAGACAGGTGCAACAGTGATGTTGCCTGCGCCAGAGCCGTTGAGCGTGACATCAGCCAACGCAACGAACTGGAACAACGAACCTGTGCTTTCACGCGTCTGTGGGTTAACTGCAAAGCAGTCAGCTACAGTGAACACGTCGCCAGCTTTGACGGTGTCGCCGTTACCAGCGCCAGTGATGGCGATGGTGGTTGCACCTTCAGTGGTGACAGCAGCCGAAGTCGTGCCGCCGGTTGCGTCGCGCGAACCAGTGGTGAACTGCTTGATGGACTGCGACATATTGATTTCTTCGAAACCAAGTACGCCAGTACCCATCATGCCGTTCTTGAACTGCTTGCTGACAGTGTCGGTTGGGTTGAACAAGCCCTTCATGCCTTCGACCAAGCCAGCGTTTGCGGCTGGGTTGACGGTGGCATAACGTGGCGACATCACAGCAGCGTTTTCGTTCAGCTTCTGCTGTGCAGCAAGAAGAACAGCCGAAGTAGCTGGCGTAGTGCCGGGCGTGCCGACCGAGTTACCGATGGTTGCAAACGCGTTTGCAACGTCAGCGTCGATGCTGGAAGCAAGCTGCGAGATACGTGGCTTGAGAACGCGCTCTGCGAAATCATCCAACTGCATGGTCAATTCAGCAGTCGTGAAGTTGACGCCGATGTGCTTCTGGTTGGCAACGGTCAGCGTTGTGAACTGCTCGTTGTCGTCCTGTACCTGAAGGGCTGCACCGTCGGTAACAAGCGCACGGTCTGGAAGACGGATACGCAGAGTTGAGCCGATCTTGGCGCCTTCAACAGCAAAGCTGTCGTCGTACTGGCGGTTTACGTTACGTGTAAGCACGAGGTTGTTCTCAAGGATTTCGAGAGCCTTCCGCGTGATCATATCAATGGTTAAAATGCTATTGGACATGGGGTATTCCCTATTTAACGGTTACGTTGTGCCTCGTACTTCTTGATCTGCCGTAGCCGTTCTGCTTCGATCCATTCCGACGTACTCATCGTTTTAGTCGAACGAGGGTCGGTCGTATCGTACTGGCTGGTGCCAGTAGAACGTGCAGTGACAGGAGCAATCGGTGCCGGGGCGGTTGAAGTTTTCTTAACCGGCGGATTAGAAGCCAATCCGGCCTCAATTTTTCCGATTTCCTTTGCTTGCAAGATCGGGTTCAAGCGAGAAATGCGATCAGCTTCTTTGGGGTTGGTGCCTAACCAATAAAGCAGGTCAGGGCCAACGTCCGAAGACTGTATGCTTTGTGCCATGTAATCCGTGACAGGCAGGTTAGGATTGTAGGCGACTTGGTCGAAGTCGTCATATCTATCCCGCGCCGTTTCTTCACGGTCATGGTACTGCTCAAGCATAGCCTGCTGTTCTCTGGCGGTTGCCCGCCGTTCCAGCAACACTTCCGCTTTATGCTCTGCCAAGGCATCGGCATAATCTTCGTAAGTGTCAAACTGCTCAGGGACCAAATCGGCTGGGGCTTGCGCCGGTTGCCGAGACTGGGCTTCAGCTAGTTTCTGTGCTTGCTCTCGTTCCCACTTGCGTTGTTCTCTCGCAAGTCGCTTGCCAACAATCGCGTCCAATTCTTCTTGTGAGAAGGTCTTAGATGCTTCCTGTTCAGCAGGCGTTTCCGGCGTCGTGTTTTCTACAGGCTCGATTGCTGCCGTGGCTTCGAGTTCTGGCGCGGAGGCATCCGCTTCAATAGGAACATTATCGTCCATGTTTAACCCTTAAAGAGTTCCTGATGAGCCGCATCAGTACGGTTGTAGGCCAGACTACATCATTTGATGCAGTCTGGCAATATCGTTAAACTTCTGCTTCTGGCAGTGCTACCGGCGCTAGTTTAGCTTGCTCTGCGGCATACGCAGCTACCACTTCGGCAGTGTGCGTTGCGGCGCAGACAGCCTGCACGCGTGCATCTTCGGCGCTGTAGTCATCGCCGGGCGCGACAACGTGACGGTGGAATGTGCCGCTGATCTGTTCGCCGTCTTCGAGGATGGCGGTCTTTGTGCGTACTTGCACATTGCCATTCTCAAGGACTTCAATCTTATCGACCACTACGTTTTTCTCTAAAGCCATTTTTTTCTCCTGTTTCCAGACCAGCTATCCCGCTGGACATTAGGTTATTGCAGTCCGGCAATATCGTTACGTGTCAACAACGATAGTCTTGACAGTACCATCGCCAAATACGATTTTTAAATCACCATCGGCCACATCAACAAAAATTTGCGCCCAACCTAATTCGGTGTTGGGCTGAGTAACACCGTCTACCAAACTCAATTCTGTCATGCGCCTTTTATATTGCGTTTGATCTTGAATGACCGTGCCCGTCCCTTGGAAAAGGTCTATTCGGTTATTAAGCTGTGTTTTTCTTGCGTATCCGATTGACGCATTTGAAAGCTGCACAGGAATGTCAATTACGCATCCCGAAGGGGCATCTGAAGTGTCGGCAGCATGAAAACGAACGGGGTCGTGACCAAGCGTTCCCCATTCACCATCCCATGTTCCACCTGTAATACGCACGTTGTATACGTTGCGAGTTCTGTCTGCGCCTGCGTTTGTAGCGTCGTCGTAGTCGATAACGCGGCCAATCCGAAAACCGTCATACGTTACAGCTTCAAGATACGGGTCAATCACGTTAATGTCCCAAACGCCGGCGCTGGCCCCGTTCAACGGGTCAATAACCATGGCTACGTCATTACCTTCTAGCAAAGGCCGAATGAATGTTTGGCCGTAAATGGCTTTGGATACATCCTTCGGTTGAATTACAACGCCAAATCGGCCCTCTTTAAAGCTGCAACCTACCCAAGATGAGCAAGTCACATCGCCAACTAGTTGTAAGCCAACGTAGCAGTTGTCTGACAGCACAGCCTCTGCAACAATCGGAAAGCAGAAGTCTACTTTGTAACCAACATAAAAGTTGAACGCCGTGATATTACGCAACGTGATGTTGATTGCGTAGTTAAAGAAGATGCCGACCAGCGTATGTGGTGGAACACCACTTGGGTTGATTGTACCAAGTGAAGGGCCGATAAGACTTAGCCCCTCCATGAAGAACCGCGACTTTTCCTCAAACAAGCCGAGGCCAGAGCCAAAGGTTATCATGTTGCCAGTTGTCAACGCCGTATTGGAAAAGTCTATCGTGGCGCAATCGCCGACTACAGCGTGGAAATGATTTTGCGAGGAATAGGCGACTGTAAAATCTAAAGCGCCGTCACAGCGGTAAGTCCCGGCAGGAAAAAACAGCGTGCCGTTTGACGTTTTTACGCTATTCCAAGCGGCTTGGATTGCAGCCGTTGAGTTTGTTGCACCTGTCGGATCAGCCCCATAATCTAAAACGCTAACAGGCGCTCCAGAAATCATTGAGAAACTTGCTTTTGTTAGCGACATGATAATACCTTAAACAAAATAGAACCCGTTGAACAATATTTCAGTATCATTGTTGAAGTTTGCATCCGTCAAATTGACAGTCGCTCCAGCGCCGGGGACTTTTAAAACGGCAGTCGTTGCGCTATTTTCAATGATAGCCCACGGTTGCGTTGTTACTAAAGAAAGTCCGTAGTAGAAATAAAGTTGGATTCCACCGTTGTATGTGCTGTCTTTTGCAAACGGCAATCCAGTAATTCGAGCAACACCAGTCGCGCTGCCTTTGCTGGTCAACTCAATGCGGCCATTAAAATAAACAGTGCGGCCAATTTTTGTATATTTTCCGTTCCTGCGGCCTGACGCATAAGTTATGCCCGTAGACAAATTATCAAATGAAATTCCGTAATCGGTAATTTCACCTTCCTCATAGTCATTCAGCAATTCGCTGGTCATGCCTGCCGCGTGCGTGTTCGCGCTGAAGTCGATGCCTTTGCCAGCAGTGCCGATTGCAAGGTTATCTCGTGAAACAGTAACTTTACCGTTTTTATCTATTACTACCGACTCAGAGCCAGCAAGGTTTCCGTCGGCAGTCAACAATCGAATAGTGCTTCCGCCGCCAGAATTTGACGATCCAGCATTAATGTCAAGCACGCGGCCATATATAAATGCACTTGGGTAGTTTGTAGCTTGATAAAAAGCTACGTTAGCTACATCAGAGTTTGCCCAAGTTATTGTGGAGCCTTCAACACTTTTACCTACGGTTGCGCTCAATACTGAGATGCCCCGCCCTGCGGTTAAATTAGCTATAGAAACTTTTACTGTAGCGCCGCTTTGAACTATTGGAAGAACTTCTGTTCCGCCTAATGGTGTAGACGCGCCAGTTAAAGCAGAGATTTTTTTATCGGCCATGTTTAAAACCCTTTACAAAATTCTAGCTGTTTTGGTTACCGCATAATAGGCGGTTGCATTCCCACCTGAACTTTGCGTTATTTGAATGTTTTGTCCGCTGACGCTAATAGTCATAAGTGTTGCGGTCTGCAAAGCGGTTGCCCTCAGTGTATTGCCATCTACGCTGATAATAGACACCGCGCTATAGTTTGACGGAGAGGTAGCTGACAAACCAGCAGAAACGATATAAGTCCCTAATGTTTCTGTTGGCAAAGTAAGAATTGTTTGGGCAACGCCAGTTGTGGTTGCAACCGATCCAGACACTTCTTTGTCTGCATATGCAAAAGAAGCTAGATACGCCTGTGCTTGCTCTTGCGTGTCAAAACGTAAGCACTGCCACGCAGACATACGCCATGTGGCAGTCTGATTTAAACCCTGAAAGTCCAAATACATTGTTTGGCTACCCGGCGAATAGCCGATACCAGCAAAAGTATACCACTTACCAACCGTAGGTACACGGATGTTAACAGCTAACTGTGCAGTGCCTCTGTCCCAAACATTAAATTGAACATCGCCAAACGTGCGTTTCACATCAAATGTGTAAACATACCACCCTGCGGTAGTAGTAAATGATGATGTAGGTGATGTTGGAGTTGTATATTCCGCCGAAGAAAATGCCGCCCTTGTAAACTCGTTACATAGCTGGAATATTTGCCCGTCTTGGACAACATTTCCGACAAGGGTAAAAGCACCCGCGCCTGTAGTTACAGCGTTTTCAAAGTTTATGTTGGACGCAACGGCTGCGCCGTAATCAGATGTTTTTGCATTCCGCGCATCAGTGATTGCCCATCTGCTTGACGAGTCTGTAGGTGCGCTACCTATAGTGGTTCTTAAGAATGATGGGCGGCCATTTACAATGCAGCCATCTGACCGAGGAACCCCACCCGTAGTTAACGGGTTTGTCATTACAATAGCTGAAGAAACAGGATACACCACAGTGCATTCCCCGCCGCCAGCAGCATTTAAAGACTCAACTCGGCAATCATTTACGTTAATGCGAGTGTTTGTGGAGTCGATAAAAGCGTCAGTAAAAAATGAACGGTTAAATTCAATTCTGGCCCCATCGCCTTGTGTGTATACGCTGTGGCGGAAAAACGTGTTCTGAGTTAATGTTGTTCCTACCCAAGTATCTAAAACAACCGTCGGCGATGCGTTACCAGTATTTGAAACGCCGTTACCTTCAAACCAACAGTCGTTAAACGCAACAGGTGTTACTAAATCAGCGCCGACGGTAAATCCGTAATAGGCAACTTGGTTAAACTCAAAAATTGTGCCGTTAGCTACAATAGCTTGCGGATCGTTGTTGGCGTAAATAGCGCAATCATTATCGTGAAATTCACCGCCAAAAATATATTTATTCCCGCAGTGCATAGGGGAACCAAATTTATTGTTTAGGGTGTAGATTGCGTATTTGTTGCTGGTGAACCCGCACGAATAAATTTCAGTTCCGATGTTGCCAAACGTGAATGAAATTGCCTTGTCAAAGCCTTCAAAATAGCAACCGTAAAACTTTACGTTGTTTGCAAATTCATCGTTTGCCACATAACTAAACGGGTCTGCATTGCCGAACGCAAATGCAACGCCGCTCTTTGCGGGTAGAGTTGCGTTGGAGAAAAATCCAAGGTTGCGAATTTCACTATGGTAATCCCAAAACCTGTAAATCGGATTTTGCTGCGCCGTGAACGTATACGTTAAAACAGCAATGCTGTTATTGAAGGGTTTTAAGATAGACGCTAACGATCCATCGCCTTCAATAATGGTCTTATTGTTGATCTGCACGTTGCACTTGTAAGTGCCGAAAGGTACATAGACGCGCTTACCTGTGTCTACTGCCGCTTGAATAGCCGCCGTATCATCAGCCACGCCATCGCCAACAGCGCCGAAGTCCTTGACCGAAACATATTGGGCTAGCTTGTCTTCGACGTTTGTAGCTACGCCACCGGTGAACGGGGGATCATAACTGACAATGGACGCGTCTACAGCACCTGTGGTGGTCTGGATCGCGGTGGTGAACTTGACTTCGCCGCCGACGTGTACGCCAGACGTAAACGTCACGGTGTCACTGTCTGTTTCCAAATAGCTGTCGCCGACATACTGGTTCACACCGTCGATGTAGACCGTCAGCGAGTTCGTGCCGGGCGTGTAGTTGATCGTCGATAGGTTAAACACAGTCTGACCGGCTGTGGCCGTGATGACTTCTTCCTGAACTGTGTAGTTTACGAAGTTGGAGTTGACACCTGTAATATTGTCGTAAGTGCCAAGCAAGCTGCCTGTCGCTGTTTCGATGACAAACTTGTAAACCAGACCGTCAGTCAGCCAAATCTCACCGCCCGGTACGCGGCCCGCGCTGTCCAGAATGATGGGGTTTGCGTGCGGCGTAACGCCAGACGCGCTGGTGTATGTCGCTTGCGGCGTAGTTGTGCCGGCAGCATAAGTGTAAATCTTGCCGCCTGACAAAATAACACCGTTATTGTCAAAAAATTGTGCTGCAAAACCGCCGATGGGTGAGGGGGTTACTGACATCTAATTACTCCAGCAGCAACAATCCGCCGTCCTCTTGGACGAGGTTGTCTCCGTTTTCAGTTTCAAGGTTGCCTTGCGCTTGATCCGGGCCATAACCCGAAAAAAACGAGATAATGCTGCCCAAACCGAGCGCAATACCGTTACGAAGGGCGCCCCCGAAACCCATATATTAGTTCCGGTTGATCGGCTTGGCGTATACCGTACCGCCTGTTGACACTTGAATTGCGCTTACGCGCCAAGGTGCGCCAGTGGTGTTGGTTGGCAACACGAAAGGAATTGGTGTAAACGGTGGGATTGGTGTGCTGGCTGTCGTAGCGACCGCGCCAACGCCGACTTCGACGTAGCAGGCTTGGTCAGACCAAACGACTACGCCCTGCGCGCCGGGCGCCCATGCGGACGTGTTACCAGCGGTGCCAGTGTAGGCTACGCTGTACGCAGGATAATCAGCTTTGCTTAGTGGGTTTAACAGTTCCATAGCGCGTCCTTATGCGAGAAATTTCAGTTTATACAGCGTGCTGTAATACAGGCCAAAAATTTCGTCGATAATGTTTTGGATTGGGGTGCAATCCTTATCGACGACTTTATACCGCATTTCCATCAGTTCGTCTACTTGACCTTCAAGAAACTCGACAATGTTGTTGGTTTTCTTAGCCGACATAAGCGAAATAGGGCCAATTAGGCCATATTTGCCCT
>Ga0315906_10009294_pt1 | contig 11708 bp, 8 predicted proteins | sample LakEriMetagenome_4_FD_203526 | JGI IMG/M metagenome (GOLD analysis project Ga0315906, IMG submission 203526) | Freshwater fungal communities from buoy surface, Lake Erie, Ohio, United States - Buoy 2 MA122 | ecosystem: Environmental > Aquatic > Freshwater > Lake > Lake biofilm | place: USA: Lake... | reverse complement strand
TGTCGCAGACGACGCCGTCGTCGCACCCGCCGTTCGGCGAGCACGTGGTGACGCGGCGCGCCGGCTGGCCGTGGCCCGGCGTCGAGGGCGCGAGCAGCAACTCGCTCGGCTGCGATCGCGTGCCGTTCGCCATGGGCGTCGATGCGCTGCTGGCGAACCTCGCGTTCTGGACCGGGCTCGCGTGGCTCTGGCTGCGGCGGCGCGAGCCGGCGCAGGTCGCCGCGCTGGTCGGGCCCGCAGCGTTGGCGGCGGCGATCGCCGGCGTCTTCGGCGGCTGGCAGCTGGTGCCGATGTTCGACTGACGGCGGCGAACGGCGACGCGGCCGCGTCCGCGGCGATCCGCACGGTCCGTGCGCGCGATCGACGGGTCGCGCCCGAGCGCGCGCCGCGCCGTCAGCCGTCGGTCAGCCGCTCCGCGCCGCAGTAGACCTCGCAGGTCTCGCCGCGAGCGAAGCCGACCAGCGTCGCGCCGGCTTCGGCGCACAGGTCGAACGCGAACGCGCTCGGCGCCGACACCGAGACGACGACCGGCAGCCGCAGGCGCAGGCACTTGGCGACCAGGTCGTAGCCCGCGCGGCCCGACAGCACGGCGACGCAGCGCGCGAAGTCGGCGCCGGCGCGGGCCGCTTCGCCGATCGCCTTGTCGAGCGCGTTGTGGCGGCCGACGTCCTCGGCGCAGCCGAGCACGGCGCCGTCGGCGTGCGCGACCAGCGCGCCGTGGCTGCCGCCGGTCAGCGCGAACAGCTCCTGGCGGTCGGCGAGCGCGCGCAACCAGCCGGCGATGCGCGACCGCGGCAGCTTCGGCACGCCGGGCAGCAGCGGCGGCGCGCTGGCGAGGATCGCCTGCGGATCGACGACGCCGCAGACGCCGCACGAGCTGCGGATCTCGTGCGTGCGCGCGAGGCGGTCGCGGCCCAGCGCCTGCGGCGCCTGCCGCAGCGTGACGCGCAGTTCGTCGGGCCGCGCCGCCTCGGCGTCGCCGGCCACGAACTCCATGCCGGCGACGTCGGCGGCCGACGGGATGACGCCTTCGCCGAGCAGGAAGCCGAGCGCCAGGTCCTCGTCGCGGCCGGGCGTGCGCATCGTCAGCAGTTGCTGGCCGTGAACGACCAGCAGCAGCGGCTCTTCGCGCACCAGCAGGTCGGCGCGGCCATCGGCCAGCGTGCGGCGCGCAGCGCCGGGTGGGGGCACGGGGACGTCGGCCATCGCGCCGCATGGTCGAGCGAAGGCAGCGCAGGGTCAAGCTGCCTCGCCGGGTCGCGGAGCGCGCGCTCCCTTCGCGCCGACGGCGTCGGTAGCATCGGCCGCCGCATGCTTCGCCTCGTCTCCCTCGGCGGCATCTTCGTGATGATCGCCCTCTGCTTCGCCCTGTCGCAGAACCGCCGCGCGATCAATTGGCGCCTCGTCGCCAAGGGCCTGCTGCTGCAGGCCGCGCTCGGCTTCACCTTCCTCTACTGGGACGCCGGCAACGCGGCGCTGCAGGCCTTCGGCGGCAAGGTCGACAGCTTCCTCAAGCTGGCGCAGGGCGGCACCGAGTTCGTCTTCGGCGCGCTGTCGCAGGGCGACAAGGTCGCGGCCGTGTTCGGCCCGCAGAGCGGGTTCCTGTTCGCCTTCATGGTGCTGCCGACGCTGATCTTCTTCAGCGCGTTCATGGCGGTGCTCTACCACCTCGGCGTCATGCAGCGCATCGTCCGCGCGATGGCCGCGGTGATGGTCCGCGTGCTCGGCACCTCGGGCAGCGAGTCGACGTCGGCGTGCGCCAACGTGTTCGTCGGCCAGACCGAGGCGCCGCTGCTGGTGCGGCCGTTCCTCGCGCGCATGACGATGAGCGAACTGCACGCGATCATGGTCGGCGGCTTCGCCACCATCGCCGGCGGCGTGTTCGCCCTCTACGTCGGCTTCGGCGTCAACGCCGGCCACCTGATGGTCGGCTCGGTGATGGCCGTGCCCGCCGGCCTGATCTGCACGAAGATCCTCTGGCCGGAGACGGAGCAGAGCGAGACGCTGGGCCGCGTCGAGAAGGTCCAGGCCGAGGCCTACAGCAACGTCGTCGAGGCCGCCGCGGCCGGCGCGGGCGACGGCCTGAAGCTGGCGCTCAACGTCGGCGCCATGCTGATCGCGTTCCTCGGCCTCGTCGCCGTGCTCAACGCGGCGATGTCGCTGGCGCACCCGGCGCTGACGGTGCAGAACGTGCTGGCGACGGTCTTCTACCCCATCGCGATGGTGATGGGCGTGCAGGCCAGCGAGGTCGGCCTGCTCGCCGAGCTGCTCGGCACCAAGATCGCCGTCACCGAGCTCGTCGCCTACAACAAGCTCGGCCCGATGGTGAAGGCCGGCGAGGTCTCGCCGCGCACCGCGATGATCGCCAGCTTCGCGCTGTGCGGCTTCGCCAACATCGGCAGCGTCGCCGTCCAGGTCGGCGGGCTCAGCGCCATGGCGCCCGAGCGCCGCGCCGACCTCGCGCGGATCGGCCTGCGCGCGATGCTCGGCGGCGCCATCGCCACCTGCATGACTGCCTGCGTCGCCGGCGTGCTCGGCAGCGAGGGCGGCTCGTGATCGCGGCGAACGAACGCGACGTCGTCGCCGCGGCGGCGGCGTTCCTGCGCCAGCGCCTCGGCGCCGAGCGCTGCGCGGCGCTGCGCCTTGGCCTCGTGCTCGGCAGCGGCCTCAAGGACTTCGCCAGCCAGGTGCAGCAGCCGATCGAGGTGCCGTTCGCCGAGGTGCCCGGCTGGCCCGTGCCGCACGTCGAGGGCCACGGCAGCGCGCTCGTCGTCGGCGAGGTCGGCGGCACGCCGGTCGCGTGCCTGTCGGGCCGCGTGCACCTCTACGAGGGCTGGCAGCCGTGCGAGGTCGTGCGCGCGGTGCGCACGCTGCGCACGCTCGGCGTGCCGTCGTTCCTGCTCACCAACGCCGCTGGCGGCATCGGCGACGACCTGTCGGCCGGCGACCTGATGGCGATCCGCGACCACGTCAACCTGACCGGCGGCTCGCCGCTGATCGGCCCGCACGAACCGGCCTTCGGGCCGCGCTTTCCCGACCAGACCAACGTCTGGTCGCCGCGGCTGCGGGCGCTGCTGGCGTCGTGCGGCGCGCGGCTGCGCCCCGGCGTCTACGCCGGCCTGCTGGGCCCGACCTACGAGACGCCGGCGGAAGTCCGCATGTTGAAGGCGCTCGGCGCCGATGCGGTGGGCATGAGCACCGTGCACGAGGCGATCGCGCTGAATGCGATGGGGGCCGAGCTCGTCGGCCTGTCGCTGGTCACCAACCTCGCGGCCGGCATCTCGCCGACGCCGCTCGCGCACGACGAGGTCGTCGCCGCCGGCAAGCAGGCGGCTGCGGCGCTGACCGCGCTGGTGACGACGTTCTGTCGCAAGCTCGGCGGGGGCAAGGCGGGCGCATGACCTCGGGCCTGACGATCCGGCCGTACCGCCCTGGCGACGAAGCCGCGATCCTCGAGACCTTCAACCTCGTGTTCCGCGAGGTCTGCGGTCCGACCTACGTCGACCGCACGCTCGAGCAGTGGGAGTGGGCGTACCTGCGCAACCCGGCCGGGCACCGCATCTCGCTGGCGTTCGACGACGACGGCACGGTGGCGTCGCAGTACGCCGGCATGCCGATGCGCTACGACACGCCGTGGGGCGAGCAGCTGTTCGTGCACTGCGTCGACTCGATGACGCACCCGGGCTACCGCCAGGGGCTCAAGGCCAAGAGCCTGTTCGTCGAGACCTGCATGCCGTTCTGGGCGCACAGCCGCGCGATCGGCGACGCGCTGTTCTACGGCTTCCCGGTCGACGCCGCGTTCCGCATCGGCCAGCGCTACCTCAAGTACGAGCTGATGACGGTGATCGACTACCTGATCCGCGACCGCGGACTGGCGCCGCTGCCGGTCCCGGCGGGCATCGAGGTGGACAGGGTCGCCGCCGTGCCGCCGGACGTCGGCGGCCTGTGCGACCGCGTGCGCGAGGACAAGCGCTGCCTGCTGCGCCGCGACTACCGCTACCTCCAGTGGCGCTACGTCGAGAACCCGTCGCGCGCCGACTACGAGCTGTGGACGGCGCGGCGCGCCGGCCGGCTGTGCGGCCTGATGGTCCTGAAGCCCGGCTCCGGTCTCGCGCCCGACGCGGCGACGATCGCCGACTGGCTCGCGCCCGCGGCCGACGGCGAGGCGCAGGACGCGCTGCTCGCGGCGGCCGTGCGGCGCCAACGCGAAGAGGGCAAGCAGCGCCTGATGACCGTGATGCCGCCGTGGTCGACGGAAGCGCAGCGCTTCGCCGAGCGCGGCTTCGTCTGGACGCCGTCGGCGACGTGGATGCAGCGCCGCATGATCCACAACGTCTGCAAGCCGGAGTTCTCGTCGGAGTTCCTGGCGACGACGTGGTGGTACACGCTCGGCGACAGCGATCTCGCGTGATGGGGCCCGCGCGTGACGCCTCGTCATGGCGCGGGCGCCGCGCTTCCTTCGTGCGATGGGCTCTGGTAACAAGCGAACCCGGATGCTGACCTCCGCGATCCTGCTCGGCCCGCAGCGCCACGTGCGCATCGTCAAGCCAGCACTCGACGCGCTGCTCCCCGACGACGGCCGGCCGGTGGCGCTGGCCTCGCCCGGCTGGGAGGAGCGCGAGGGCGAGGACCAGGAGTTCCGCGAGCACGTCGGCCGCACGGTCGTGAACCTCGAGGTCTGGGCGCGCGTCGAGCGCATCTTCGAGCGCGACCGCGAGCTGCTGGCGGCGATGCGCGAACGGCACGACACGCTGCGGCGCGTGCAGGAGCTCTACCGCCTGCGCCTGCAGGGGACGCTCGCCGCGGCGCGCGAGCTGATGGCGAAGCCGGGCAAGGACGTCTGGCTCGACGCCGAGCGCCACGACGCCATGGTCATGCTGCAAGGCATCGACAGCCAGCACGTCGAGCGCGTGCAGCAGGTGCACCACGAGTTCGAGGCGCGCTGGCGGCCGGCCGAGCGCAGCGCCGTGCAGCGCGAGAAGCGCGAGCTGCAGAAGCTGATGGCCGACGCCGGTTGCCTGTGCCTCGCCGGCGGCCACATCGCCGTGCTGCTGCACCGGCTGCGCCTGTTCGACGTGCTCGGACTGCACGGCGACCGGCCGGTGGTGGCGTGGTCGGCGGGCGCGATGGCGCTGACCGAGCGCATCGTGCTGTTCCACGACTCGACGCCGCAGGGCGGCGGCTGCACCGAGGTGATGGAGGCGGGCTTCGATCTCCTGCCGGACCTCGTCGCGCTGCCGCACGCCAAGAAGCGCGTCGACGTCGGCGACCCGCGCAACGTGCAGCTGTTCGCGCGCCGCTTCGCGCCGTCGATGTGCGTGCTGCTCGACGACGGCTCGCGCATCGACTGGAACGGCCGCCGCTGGTCGGCGCAGACGGGCACCAACCGCCTCAGCGAGGACGGCTGGGTCGAGGAGGTCGGCGCATGAGCCTGCTGCAGCGCATCGAGGACGCGGTGGCGCGCGGCCCGCACGCCGTCGACGAGCTGGTCGCCTCGACCGAGTTCCCGCACGTCGAGGGCCGCTCGGTGACGTTCCTGTTCCGCGGCGAGGCCCAGGAGGTCACGCTGCAGCACTGGATCCACGGCCTGCCCGGCTCGCTGCCGTTCCGGCGCATGAGGCACGGCGAAGTGTGGGTGCTGCAGCTCGACCTGCCGCCGCGCTCGCGCATGGAGTACAAGATCGGGGTGTCGATGTTCGGTCGCGGCGCGATGCTGCGCGACCCGCTGAACAAGCACACCGCGCGCGATCCGTTCGGCGCCAACTCGGTGGTCTACGGCGAGGGCTACAGCCCGCCGGAGTGGAGCCTCGAGGACCCCGAGGCGCGCAAGGGCACGATCGAGGAGCGATACGTCGACAGCAAGGTCTACGGCGACTGGCGGCCCATCAAGGTCTACCGGCCGGCGCGCTTCCGGCAGACGCGCCGCTACCCGCTGCTCGTCGTGCACGACGGCTTCGACTACCTCGGCTTCGCCAACCTGCAGCAGGTGCTCGACAACCTGATCCACCGGCAGGAGATCCCGCCGCTGATCGCGATCCTGACGCAGGCCGGCGACCGCATGCGCGAATACGCCGCCGATCCGCGGCAGGCCGACTTCCTGGTGAAGGACCTCGTGCCGCAGATGGAGCAGATCCTGCCGCTCGTGCGCGAGCCGTCGGCGCGCGCGGTGATGGGGGCGAGCTTCGGCGCGGTCTCGTCGCTGTCGGCGGCGTGGCGGCACCCCGGCTACTTCGGCAAGCTGCTGCTGCAGTCGGGGTCGTTCGTGTTCACCGAGATCGGCGACCACGACCGCGGCCCGGTGTTCGATCCGGTGGTCAAGTTCGTCAACGAGTTCCGCAAGGCGCCGGGCAAGCCGGTCGACAACGTCTTCGTGTCGTGCGGCGTCTACGAGTCGTTGATCTACTACAACCGCTCGCTGGTGCCGCTGCTGCAGGACACCGGCATGCAGGTGCGCTTCCGCGAAGCGCACGACGGCCACAACTGGGAGAACTGGCGCGACCGCCTGCGCGAGGGCTTGACGTGGCTGTTCCCCGGGCCGCTCTGGCTGGTCTACGAGTAGCCGCGCGACAGGCCGCGCCATGGCCCGCGCTCGACAGTGGACGGCGCGCGCGGCACCTTGCGCGCATCATGAAGTCGTCGCTGCTGCTCGCCTGCGTCCCCTTGTTCGCCGCCTGCGCCGCCGTCGCGCCGGAGCCTGCGCTCGCCGGACTCCCGGCTGACGTCGCGCAGGCCGTGGTGGTGCGGCCGCTGCCGGGCGCGCGCACCGACGCGCGGTGGCAAGCGTGGGAACGCGCCGGCGCTGGCTGGCGCGCCGTCGGCGCGCCGATCGCCTGCGTCGTCGGCCGCAGCGGCGTCGTCGCGGCGAAGCAGAAGCGCGAGGGCGATGGCGCCACGCCGGCCGGCGTGTTCGGGCTGCGGCGCGCGTTCGGCAAGGCGCCGGAGCTCGCCACCGGCCTGCGCTACGTCGCGGTGACCGACGACGACCACTGGGTCGATGACCCGCGCGCGCCGCAATACAACCAGTGGGTCGTCGGCGCGCCGGGCGTCAGCGCCGAGCGTCTGCGCCGCGACGACGACCAGTACGACGTGGCGGCGGTGCTGGAGCACAACACGGATCCGGTCGTGCCGGGCATGGGCAGCGCGATCTTCCTGCACGTCTGGAGCGCGCCCGGGCAGTCGACGTCGGGCTGCGTCGCCGCCGCCGAGCCCGACGTGCGTCGGCTGCTCGGCTGGCTCGACCGCGCGCAGCGGCCGGTGTGCGTGGTGCTCGGCGCCGACGGCTGAGGCGCGGTCGTCAGATGCCGACGACGCTGCGCATGCCGTTGCTGGTCACGAACGGCTGCGCGCCGGTGATGTCGAGGCTGTACCACTGCGTGAAGTAGGTGAAGCCCATCAGGCCGAGGTCGTACGGGATCGGGATCGAGCCGAACGCCCCGCCGGTGGGGCCGGTCATGCCGGACAAGGTGATGGCGAGGTCGTTGTAGGCCTGGCATCCGGGCTGGGCGCCGACCAATTGCAGGTTGAACGGCAGCGGCACGCCGCCCGCCGAGGTCGACGAGAAGCCGATCGCCCAGACGAGCGGCGACGATGCGAAGCCTCCGGTCAGCGAGTACTGGGCGGTGCGGCCGAGGCCGGGACGCATCGGGCCGGCGCCCTGGACGGCCTGCGGCGTGCCGCAGCCGACGCCGATGGCGGTCGCGACGCCGAGCGGCGCGTTGGCCCAGGTCGCAAGCGCGGCGCGGATCTCGTCGCGCAGGACCTCTGCGGCGGCCGACTTGGCGGCGTCGATCGCGTTCTGTTCGACGGCGGCGTTGTGGCAGAAGGCCCCGGTGACGAATCGGCGCAGCGTCACCTGGCCGTTGCTCCAGCGCGGGATCTCGGCGTAGGCGCCCCAGGTCCGGCTGAACCCGGCGGCCGTGTCGTAGCCGCCGGCCTTGTTGCAGACGCGGCATTCCGCCAGGAACGCGTCGCGTTGCAAGTACGACAAGCCGAGCGCCGCGGTCTCGGAGTTGATCACGTTGTCGAGCGCGCCACCCGCGTAGCTGGACGCGGTGGTCAACATCCGGTCGTAGAAGGCTTCCCGCTGGCTGCCGAGCCAGCCGTTCGCCACCTGCTCGTGCAGCTGCCCGATGTCCCGCAGCGTCGTGTCGTTGAACGCGACGTCCGTGCCGCAGCCGAGTTGGTGGCGGACCACGGTCGAGGCCATGCCGAGCGCCGCCGCGGTCGCGTTCAGGCCGGCGAATCCGCCGAAGTTGTCGGTGACCGTGCGCGTGCGGTTGTTGTCGGAGTTCTGCATCATCCGGTCGAGCACGAACTCCAGGGTCTCGTTGGTCGACAGGCCGCTGCCGACCGGGCACGAGTTGCCCGTGTAGCCGAGGTAGGTCGTGTACTGCGTCGCGAGCGTCGTCGCGCCCTGCTGCACGGCCTTCATCGCCCGCGCCAGGTGCAGCGTCTTCATCGTGCTCGCCGGCTCGTGCACGCGGTCGCCGTTGATGTAGGCGAGCACCGGACCGTTGACCTCCTTGAGGTAGACGCCGCTGTGGCCGTCGCCGTAGCCGCGCAGGAGCTCGCTGATGCGCGTCGACAACGCGTTGCTGTTGTTGATCAGCACCGCGTTGTAGCGGTAGCCGCTGAACGTGAAGTAGCGCTCGACGTCGATCAGGCGGGCGCCGATCTGCGACAGCTGGTCGGTCAGTTCGGTCGCCGTCACGCCTTGGAAGCGCCAGGTCTTGACCGCCGGCGTCGCCTGCGCCGTCATGACGACGTTGTAGTTCGCGCCGACGCCGTCGAGGTCGAAGACGCGCGCGTTGTTCTGCGCCAGCAGCGTCGTCAGGCTCGCCGCGCTGACGTTGTAGTAGTACCACCAGGCGCGCGCGTCGGCGCCGACGTTGTCGATCGTGACGCAGGCGTAGCGCGTCTGGCCGTTGAGCGTGTATTGCTCCAGGTCGACGATGCGCTTGCCCTGCGCGACGAGGTTGGCGACGCCGGCGGTCGTCGCGTCGAACAGCCAGTTCCAGGCCTTCTGGTTGGCGCCGGCGTTGGACACCATGACGCAGGCGTAGCGGATGCCGTTGGCGCCGGTGTCGACCGGCTCGAGGTCGATCAGGCGGCCGTTGTTCTGCTGCAGCAACTGGCCGATCTGCGTCGGCGTCACGTCGTAGTACCACCACCAGCCGGTCTGGTGCGACCCGGTGTTCTGCGCCATGGCGACGGTGAACGTCCACGGGTTGGCGCCGTCGACGTGCAGGTCGGTCAGCCGGAAGCCCTGGTTGGTGAGCGCCGTGACGTCGGCCGCCGTGCGGCCGGAGCCCCAGTAGGTGGCGACGGGGTCGTCGTTCTCCCGCGAGTCGGGGATCTGGGCGAGGGACGTCGCGGCCAGGGCGAGGGCGGCGAAGGCGGGGCGGGCGAGTGCGAGCATGGGCATGGGCATTGGAGAGGTAAATGCGGGTGACGAGCGCGCCACGCCATTGCCATCCCCGCGGCGCGGGCGGCGTGACGCGCGGCAGCGCAGCCGGCCTCGCCGGCGCGGCGCCCGCAGGCCGTCGGGCGCAACGGGCCGTCGCCGGCTCAGAAGCCGACGACGTTGCGGCGCGCGTTGCTGGTCTTGAACGCCTGCGTGCCGGTGGCGTCGAAGCTGTACCACTGCGTGTAGTACGTGAAGCCGGCGTTGGCGATCGCTGGCGGCACGCTGACCACCTGCGTCACGACGCCGCCGGAGCCGATCTGCGCCGACGTGATCGTCAGGTCGGTGTAGGCCATGCAGCCCGGCTGGGCGCCGATCAGGCTCAGGTCGAACGGCAGCGGCACGCCGTTGGCGGACGTCGACGAGAAGCCGATCGCGAACAGCAGCGGCGCCGCCGTGAAGTGGTAGACGCAGGTGTGGAGGGCGTTCAGGCCCAGCAGCGGCGCCGTGCCGCCGTGGAAGATCACCGGCGAGCCGCCGCAGCTGACGCCGATCTGCGTCGACGAAGCCAGCGGGACGCCGAGCAGCGACTGCATCGACGAGCGGACCTCTTCGCGCAGCACCTCCGACGCGCCGAGCCGCGCCGCGGCCGCCGCGCCGGCGTCGTTGGACGCGTCGGCGACGAACGTGCCGACGGCGTACTTGCGCGTGACGATCTGGCCGCCTTCGAGCGCCGGCATGCGCACGAACGCGGTCGTCGCATGGTTGAAGCCGGTGGGCAGCCCGTAGGCGCCCTTGTGCCAGAAGACCTGCAAGCGCGACTTCCAGGCGTCGAACTGCGCGGTGCTGAGGCCGACGGACGCGGCCTCCGCGGCGAGCATGGCCTCGAAGGCGCCGGCGCCGAAGCCGCCGGGGCCGATGTCGATGCTCAGGCGGGAGTAGAAGTTGTAGAAGTCGTCGCCGAGGCCGCCGCTGCCCACGATCTCGTGAACGATCGCGAGGTCGCGCAGCGTCGTGGCGTTGGCCGGGGTCTGGCAGCCGACGTGGTGGTTGACCTGCGTCGACGTCATGCCGATCTGGCCGGCGCGGAAGTTGAGCGGGAAGAAGCCGCCGACCAGCTGCGTCGCCGTGCGCGTGCGCGTGGTGTCCTCCGCCTGCATCATCGCGGTCAGCACGGCCGTCAGGCTCTCGTCGACGAAGGCGCCGCTGTTGCCCGGGCACGAGGTCGGGCCGCCGGCCGTGTACGTGCGGTGGACGCTGTTCATCGTCGTCGCGTTGGTGTTGACGAGGCGGATCGCCTCGTAGTTGTGCAGCAGGGTGATCGCCCCGGCCGGCTCGTGGACGCGGTCGGCGTTGATGGCCGCCAGCTGGCCCGTGCCCAGGCGCTTGAGGAACAGGCCGCTGACGCCGTCGGTGTTGTTGCGCATCAGGGCGTTGACGCGCGTCTCGACCGGATTGGTGTTGGTGCCCATCACGACCTCGTAGCGCGTGCCGAGCAGGGTCGAGTAGCGCGTCACGTCGAGGATGCGGGCGCCGTTCTGCGCCAGCGTGTCGCTGACCTGCGTGCCGGAGAGGCCGCTGTAGCGCCACGTGCCGGCCTGCCCGGCCTGCGCGATCATGACGACGTTGTAGACGTTGCCCTCGCGGTCGAGGTCGTAGACGCGGGCGCTGTTCTGCGCCAACAGCTGCGTCAGGTTGGTCGCGGTGACGCCGTAGTAGTACCACCACGAGCGCGCGTCGGCGCCGACGTTGTCGACGGTGACGCACGCGTAGCGCGTCTGGCCGCCGACCGTGTACTGCTCGAGGTCGACGACGCGCTTGCCCTGGTTGACCAGGTTGCCGATCGCGGCCTGCGTCGTGTCACCGAGCCAGTTCCACGTCTTCTGGTTCGCGCCGGTGTTGTCGACCAGGATCGCGGCGTAGCGCGTGCTGCCAGCGCCGGTGTCGACCGCTTCGACGTCGACGAGCCGCGCGTTCTGCTGTTGCGCCAGCAGCGACAGCGTCGCGGCGTCGACGTCGTGCACCCACGACCACGTCGTGAGGTACGAGCCGGCGTTCTGCACCATCGCGACCGTGAAGGTCCACGGGCTCGTGGTGTCCACCTGGATGGTGGTGGCTCGCCAGCCCTGGCTGACCAGCTGGTTCAGCGAGGCCGGCGACAGGCCCGAGGCCCAGTAGGTCGGCGTCGGGGCGCTGTTCTCGCGGCCGTCGGGCGTCTGGGCGGCGAGCAGTGTGGGTAGCGCCAGGGCGGCGCCTAAGAGGGCGGGAAGTGACCGGAACGCGTTGCGGGTCATGGGCTTGGGGG
>Ga0315906_10009290_pt1 | contig 11713 bp, 9 predicted proteins | sample LakEriMetagenome_4_FD_203526 | JGI IMG/M metagenome (GOLD analysis project Ga0315906, IMG submission 203526) | Freshwater fungal communities from buoy surface, Lake Erie, Ohio, United States - Buoy 2 MA122 | ecosystem: Environmental > Aquatic > Freshwater > Lake > Lake biofilm | place: USA: Lake... | reverse complement strand
TACAAATATTGCTCGTCGGAAAGGCCATGCGATGGCGGAATCCAAGAAAAAACCGGATACGGCTTCCAAAGTGGAGAACCTATTTGACCTCGACCTTGTCGGTCGGTTGGTCGAGTTGATGAAGCAGCATCAATTAGGCGAAATCGATCTTCAGCAAGACGACCAGCGGATACGACTCTGCAGTGCGCATGGGGCTGGGGTGATTGCTCCGACGGTTTATGCGTCTGGGGCAGGGGGGGTACCGAGTGCACCTTCGGTGGCCTCTGGTCCATCGTCGGCAGCACCTTCGGACGCTGATGCGGCGCACATTGTGGTGTTGAAATCGCCGATGGTCGGAACGTTTTACTCGAAGCCCAATCCGACCTCCAAAGACTTCATCGATGTCGGTTCGACGGTTCAAAACGACACGGTCGTATGCATTATCGAGGCGATGAAGGTTTTCAATGAAATCCCGGCCGAAATGCGGGGCAAGGTCGTTCAGGTTTTGGCCCGCAATGAGGAAGCCGTCGACGTGGGCAGACCCCTCTTTAAGATCGATACTCGAGGCTAAGGCGCTCTATGTTCAGTCGCGTACTTGTCGCCAACCGTGGCGAAATCGCTCTGCGTGTGATTCGCGCTTGCAAAGAACTCGGTATCGAAACCGTAGCGATTTTCAGCGAAGCGGATCGAGGCTCGCAGTACCTCGAACTGGCGGACCAAGCCTTTTGCGTTGGGTCCGCCAAGTCGATGGATAGTTATCTCAGGATCGATCGTGTGATTGCCGCAGCCGAGTTAGGCAAGGCCGACGCGATCCATCCTGGCTATGGTTTTCTGGCGGAAAATGCGCACTTCAACGAAGTTTGCCGCAGTTGCAATTTTGAGTTCATCGGACCGAGTCCTGAGGCGATGGAGAAACTCGGCGATAAAAATACCGCGCGGGAGATGGCGATCGCCGCGGGGGTCCCGGTCGTCCCTGGCAGTGATGGATTGATTGAAAGCGAGGAGGACGCGATCCGGTCGGCTCGCAAGATTGGGTTTCCGGTTTTGATCAAGGCCACGGCAGGGGGTGGGGGCAAAGGGATGCGGGTCGCCGTCGACGAAGCATCGCTTCAAAACGCGGTGGCCCAAGCTCAGACAGAGGCTAAGGCGGCCTTTGGGAACCCTGGGGTTTACCTCGAGCGTTACATCGATCGGCCACGGCACGTCGAGGTCCAGATCATCGCAGACCAACATGGCAATGTCGTGCATCTTCATGAGCGAGATTGTTCGGTCCAGCGTCGGCATCAGAAACTCATTGAAGAGAGTCCATCGCCCCGGCTTCCCGAAGCGACGCGTAAAGCCATGTGCGACGCTGCGGTTCGGATGGTCAAGCAAGCGAATTACTACAACGCTGCGACCGTCGAGTTCATCGTCGACCAGCAAGACGATTTCTACTTCATCGAAGTCAACGCTCGCATTCAGGTCGAGCATCCAGTGAGCGAAATGATTTCGGGTGTCGACTTGATCAAAACGCAGATCCTTGTCGCCGCGGGCCAAAAGCTCCCCTTTACCCAAAGCGAGATCAAACCCCGAGGGGCCTCCATTGAGTGTCGGATCAACGCCGAGGATCCAGACCGCAATTTCCAGCCTTGTCCTGGTAAGATTCAAACGATGTATCTTCCTGGCGGTTTCGGCGTGCGGGTCGACTCCCATGCGCACGCAGGTTACACCGTACCGCCTCATTACGATTCGATGATTGCAAAGATCATCGTCCATCGCGAGACACGCGACGAGGCCATTGCGACGATGCAACGGGCGTTGAGCGAACTGCGCATCGGTGGAATCAAGACCACGGCAGCCTTTCACAAGACCGTATTGGCTCAGCCTGAGTTTGTCCAAGGGACCGTCGATACCAAGTGGGTCGAGCGGGTCTTGCTCCCTCGGCTTCAGAACAAGTAGTCAGCTTGGCATGGATTCTGCAAGCGACCTGTGGCTCTGCTTGGCGGTAGCCATGGTTGCTTGGCTTTATTCGAGCGTCGGACATGCAGGGGCTTCTGGGTACATCGCATTGATGACGCTTTCGGGGATGGCACCCGAGCGGATCAAGCCACTGGCGTTGCTATTGAATATTTTGGTTGCAACGATCGCTTCGATTCAGTTTTATCGAGCAGGACATTTTTCCTGGGATCTGTTTTGGCCCATTGCGTTGTTGGCACCTCCGATGGCTTTCCTCGGAGGCTACTGCAGGTTGCCCTTGGAGTGGTTCAAGATCCTCCTTGGAGTCGTCTTGGCCGCTTCGGCACTGTGGCTCTTGAATCCGATCAAGCATGAGGAGAAGGTGGTCGAAGCGCCGAAGCCTTTTGCGATTGGGCTTGGAGCCTGCTTGGGTTTTTTGAGTGGATTGACAGGGACCGGCGGGGGGATTTATTTAACGCCGCTGCTGTTGTTTTTGGGTTGGGCCAAGACCAAGACAGCCTCGGCCGTATCGGCGGTTTTCATCATGGTCAATTCGATCGCAGGGCTTGCCGGGGTCGCCAGTTCAGGCACACCGATGCCTCAGGGCTGGGTTTTGTTTGCGATTGCCGTGGTTCTTGGCGGGAGCATCGGTGCGACGCTCGGAAGCTTTCGGTTTCCAGTGGGTTTGGCCAGGATCTTGTTGTCGATGGTCATGAGCATAGCAGCGGCGAAACTGCTATTGGGTTGATCGGCACTTGTGCAACTTGCAGCGATCATTGCATGGAGTACACTTGACGGCCTGTGCACGGGTGTGGTTTCGGCAACGGTTCTTTGACTTTCGAGCTATGAAGAATTCCATTCGCTTGATAGGGGTCATGCCTCGGTTGCTTGCCATCGAGTCGGTAACTTCGATGGTCGTCTGTTTGCTCATAGTGGTAGTTTCTGGGCATGGCCGCATTATGGCGCAGGAAGTTACCTCGCAGGGTATTACCTCGCAGATCGACCAGCGGATCGCATTGGGCTATAGCAAAGCATCGATTGTTCCGGCTGAGATTTGCACTGACGAGCAGTTTATCCGTCGCTTGTATTTGGATATCGCCGGTAGGATTCCAACGCTTGCCGAGCGAGAGTCTTTTATCTTGGATCGCTCGGTGAGCAAAAGGCTCGAGTGGATCGACCGGTTGCTTGCAAGCGAGGACTACGTAGAGAATTTTGCCGACACGTTCGATACGTTGTTGATGGGCCGAGCGGCTCGCGGCAAGATGGGCGAGAGGAAGAGTCACTGGCGACCTTATTTGGAGGATGTGTTTCGCAGCAACCGCCCGTGGGATCAGGTTGCCCGAGAGATCCTTTTGGCGAGGCCACAGCGGCCCGAGGAGTCTGGAGCGGTTTGGTTTCTCTATGAGCGCAACGACAATGCCCAAGCGATTGCCGAGGCGGTCGCACCGGCATTTTTTGGGATTCGGATCGATTGCGCGCAGTGCCACGATCACATGATTGCTACGGAGATCCACCAGGAGCACTATTGGGGGTTGGTCGCTTTCTTCAATCGCAGTAAGAACACCAAGACCAACGCTGGTCCGAGGCTGAGCGAATCGGCGATTGGAGGGTTTTCGGAGTTTGCGAATATTTACGGTTCTAGCTATCCGAACTTGCTGACGTTTTGCGAATCCAAGACGATCGAAGAGCCCCGACCCGAGAAAGACGCCAAGCAAGAAGATAGTCAGGAATTGTATTTGCCGGCGGCGGATCCAGCGGATCCGAAGATTCCCAAGTTTTCGCGGCGAGAGAAGTTTGTCGAGGAGATCCTCAATGGTCATCCGCGATTTGCCAAAGCCTTCGTCAATCGCATTTGGGCGATGCTCATGGGGCGCGGGATCGTGCATCCTTATGATCAGATGGACTCGGTTCATTTGCCTTCCGATGCGGAGTTGCTCGATGGGTTGGCCAAGAAGTTTATCGACTCAGGCTATGACATTCGAGGTTTGGTACGAGGGATTCTTGCGAGTCGTCCTTATCAACTCGACTCGCATCGCCCGGCGGGTGCGGAGGATCCCTCGAGGTTTGCTTGGGCACTTGAGCGTCCGCTGACGGCCGAGCAGCTTGGTCGATCGCTTCAGATCGCGCTTTTTCAGAGAGCCGACAAGGATCATGCGTGCATCGGCGATCTTCGGGATCGGATGCCTGAGGTACTTCCTGAAACGGTCGTTACCGATGTGGGTGACGCGTTGTTCTTGACGAACAATCCCAACGTGCAACAGATGCTTCTCGAAGCCAGTAAGCAGGACGGATTGGTCGGCAAGTTGGCCTTGAGGGAAGATACCGCGGCTGCTGTCAACGAGATGTTCCTTGCGATCCTCGGGCGATCTGCAGAGCCAAGCGAGCTTGATACCGTGCTTGAGTTTGTTCAGGCGCGCTTGGCCAAGCGTCCTGCGATCGAACCGATTTCGGTATGGCAAAGTGCTGTATGGGCGGTCTTAACCTCTGCTGAATTCCGTTTTAATCATTAGGGAGCTAGGCCAGTGGTCCGACGCGAAGATTGTGGTAGTCCGGAGCATCAGGCCCATCGGCGGTTGTTTCTACAGGGGTCGATGGCCGCCGGGGTTGCTTCGGTGGCGAGTTTCAACGGGCTTTTTTCGATCCCTACGTTGGCACAGGAGACCAAGAAGCGGGGTAAGAAGTGCATTTTGCTTTGGCTCTGTGGAGCGCCCAGTCAGTTTGAGACATGGGATCCGAAGCCGGGGACGATCACCGGGGGGCCTTTTGGTTCGATTGCCACTTCGCTGCCGGGAATACGGATCAGTTCGTTGATGCCGCGGTGTGCGACGATCATGGACAAGCTTGGGGTGATTCGTTCGATGAGTACCGAGCCGAGCGAGCATTTCCAGGGGATCGATGTATTGACCCGGGGCGAGGCGCCACGGCCCCCATTTACGCGTCCGATTTTAGGATCGGTCGTGGCCGAGAGGCTCGGGCAGCTCGACAGTCCGGTCCCACAGTTTGTGTTGCTCGATCCTTGTCCGGAGGGCAACGAGTTCAAGTCGTTCAAGGCGGGGAATTGGGCTGGGTGGCTTGGAGCCGAGTATGGCCCGGTGCGCTCGGGGGGCGAGTATGCGATTGCGGATATTCTACGACCCGAGTCATTGGCCCAGGTCGACCATGAGGACCGCGAGGCGTTGCGGAGTTTTCTGAGTCGCAAGTACCAGAACGATCAGCGGAGTCAGGCGGCGGCGGGCTACAATGCGGCGTTTGATCGTGTTCGAGGGCTCATGAGTTGTGCACCTCTTTTTGATCTTGAGACGCTTCCTGCGGCCGATCGTGAGCGTTATGGACCGGGTGCCTTTGCGCAGCATGCGCTTCAGGCTCGCCACTTGATCGAGAACGGTTCGACGTTTGTGATGGTTGCCAACGGGATGCCTTGGGACAACCATGTGTTTCAGCACGAGATGCATCAGATGCTCGTGCCTGAATTGGATAACGTGCTGTATCAGTTGGTGACGGATTTAGAGCAGCGGGGGATGCTTGAAGATACGCTTGTGATCGCCATGGGTGAGTTTGGTCGGACTCCTTGGCTCAATGAGGCTCGAGGTCGCGATCATTACTCGAAGGCTTGGAGTATGGCGATGGCTGGTGGAGGGATTCGCGGAGGGGTTGTCGTTGGGGGTACCGACCCGATGGGTTTTGAGGTAACTGAAAACGCGATCGACAATCGCCGTTTGTTCGCAACGATTTTCAAGGCGCTTGGGATCGATGCGAAGGAGCAGTATGATTTGCCGGATTTACCGACCTTCCACCGTGTCGAGGGGAATGTGCAGCCTATCGATGAACTATTGATCGGCTGATCGATCGGAACTTTTGGAGCGATGATGCAAAAGACACTCACACGGATCCACGATTTGAAGCTTCCGACGGCGATTCTTGGAGCCTGTTTGCTTGAGGACCAAAACGAGATGGTCGCAGCTTGCATGGATGGCATCTACCGAGTTGACCTGAGCGGCAAATCGCATCAACGGGTTGCGGAGCATGATAGTTACGTCAGTTCGGCAGTGTTCCTACCCGCGGCTCGGATGTTTGTCACGGGTGGATACGATGGCAAGCTCAAGTGGTTTTCGTCGCAGGACAATGCATTGGTACGGGAGCAAAAGGTCCATTCTTTTTGGTCGTGGGATTTGGCTGCGAGCGCCGATGGGCGGTGGTTGGCAAGTGTCACCGGGCAGTATTTGGCGGGCGACTACAGGTACGCACCGGCCAAGGAGGCGGAGCCTTCGGTCAGGATTCTCGATGCTTCTGATGGCCGCGTCGTTTACAGTCTACCGCATACACCTTCGGTGCAATCGGTGGTTTTCAGTCACGATAGCCAATGGGTTGCGGCTGGGAATCTGATGGGTCAAGTTCGGGTTTGGGAGGTGGCAAGTGGCGTTGAGGTCGGCGGATTTGCATCGAAGGACTTTACCAGTTGGGGGATCATCAAGAGCCACTGCTATCTCGGTGGGATTTTCGCCATGGAGTTTACACCTGACAATCAGGAGTTAATCGTTTGCGGGATGGGGGATATGCGGGACCCTATGGCGGGCAATGGCAAGCAGTTATGGCAGCGCTGGAATTGGAAAGAGTCCAAGCTTGTTTCGCAAACGCTTGATAAGCAGTCTGGTGAGGGGCTCATGGAAGCGCTTCGCATGCATCCGGCGCACGAGAGTTTTGTCATGGGGGGGCGATTGCGGGGCGGGGACTGGAACGGTGCTCTTTTCGATCTGGCGAGCGGTGAGCGTCTCGGGACGATCAAATCGGGATATCGCATCACCGAGTTTCTTTTTAATGAGCGAGGTGAGTTGATTGTTGTGGGTGGCCAAGGCCAACCTGGTAAGAACGACCAGGGCAAGTTTTCTGACTTTGGTCGCATTGAAGTCTACGAGATCAAGAGTTGATTCGAAAATTGGTTAGGGAGATCGAAGGATGTCGGAGTCGCAATCGGTAAGAGGTTGGGAATATAAAACGGAATTGTTTCCGTTGGGCCGGGGTTGGGGGGGAGTTGGGGGGTTGAAATTTGATTCGGACGCATTCGATGCGACGTTGAATCGATTCGATAGTGAGGGTTGGGAGTTGCTCTCTTCCTACACTATCGATACTGATGGAACGTCGACCGTGATCGTGGCGATATTCAAGCGACCTAGGGGCTGAGTCCTCGTCGGACCTGGAGGTCCGGCTATCTTTCTATGCCTACAACAGCAGCACGGATTGTCGGTTTCGATTGGCTTCGAGTTCTAGCGCTTTTGCTCGTGACGGTCTTTCATGGGCTCGTTCTTTTGGATCTTCAAAGTTGGACTCGCATTGCAGGTATGAGTTTGGGATCCCTCGGGGTTTCCCTCTTTCTTGCCCTGAGTGGCGCTTTGATTGGGAACGACAATCGACCTGCATTCGAGTGGTTGGTTGCAAGGTTGAAAAAAATCTTTCCCGCGTATTGGATCGCGACCCTATTGGCTTTTTTAGCGACGGCTGCATCGGGTTATAAACCGGTCAGTATGGTCCAATTTCTTTGGCAGATCAGCGGGATTGGACTCTATTACTCCGAGGACTTGATCAATGTCGCGACTTGGTTCATCGGTTTGTTGTTGACGTTGTACTTCAGCGTATTTTTGGCGAGATTGACTCGTTACTCAGATCTTATATTCCAAGGGATTTCGATCGGTTCGGCGGGATTGGTGTTGCTCCATAGCAGCAGCGGTTTTTTCGGAAGTTGCCTAGCTTTCTTTGGTGGGCTTTTGGCGTTCCGGACTCGGGTTCCGGTCAAGTCGCTCATCGCATTAGCGATTCCCTCGGCAGTGCTGTCCGGTGCGGATAGAGAGTTTTTGTGTATTGCGACGGTCTGGAGTCTTTTGGCCGCCTCTTTGGCGATCCGGCGAGTTCCCCCGGTGATCGGGTGGATATCCAAGTACTCCTATGAGTTTTATCTCTGCCACGGAATTTTCTTGGTGGGTTGCTTGAAGTTGTTGGGGACTAGGACCTTGAGTTGGCAGTCGGTCTTCGCGTTGTTTGTGGGGATTTTGTCTGCGGGTTTCGCAGCGGTGCTGATTCAGAAGGCCGTTTCGGGTTCTTTGGCGAGGCTTGTTAAGGCGGGAGGACGGGGCTAACCCAGGATGTGTCATCGGGCTGGCCGGATTTTGGGATGGTGGGCGTTTCGGGAAGAACGAATTCAGATACCCCTCGGGCGCTGTTGGGCAATTTGGCGAACACGGTGACTTCGCGGACATTCCGCGTACCGACTGGAAACGGGACGCTTCCATTCCTGGCGATGAAAGCCGACAGCGGGATCGAAACGGTTTTGCCTGGGGGGACGCCTGCGGGTTCCGATGCGTAAAACTGGCTGCTGCGTCTGAACTTGTTGATCCCGATGGTCAGTTGGCTCCAGGACTCCGACGTGGGATTCCAGATGGAGATTGCTGGGACCAGTTTTTGCTGCCCTGGGTTTTTGGAATCCTGGACCCACAAACCATCGAGGCGTACGCGCGCATCGAGGGGCGGTTCCGTCATTGGCTTGGACAAAAAGAACAGAACGATCGCCGAACCGACAGGGATCAGAATTGCTCCCAGGATCAAAACGGTCAATCCGAGTCGGTTCAAGCGGATCCCAGGATGCTTCGACAAACCATTGGCTCCAAGTTGGGTGGCGGTGGGGTAAAAATCGGCCTGCAAGGCTTTTGGGCAGGCTCGTGGGCTGCGGATTACTATCCTCGGTAGTCAACGGATGTCAACGCTCAGGGGGCTTTGGCCGTGAGGATTGGGGTCATAAAGGCAAGAGCCGGGAAGGCAGAAGGCCGGGAAACACAGAGTCACAGAGAGCACAGAGCCGGGAAGGCAGAAGGCCGGGAAACACAGAGTCATCTGAGAACACAGAGAGAAAAATCGCGATGGTGGGGGCATGCTTGGGAGTTGACGACTCCTTCAAAGACTTGCAATGGACGGTTTTGGATGCTACCGTATGAAGTAGGTTGCAAGCGAAGAAAAGGGAGGGAGTCCCTGGAAAACGTAGGTTTTTCGACGTTCAATCCGTGTGATTATCCCTTCGTTCGCAATCTCTGAGCAATCCGTTCGCCGTCCGTTCGCAAACCGTTCATTGCCACCGAACTCTGTGTCCAAAATCTCCCGCGAACCTCTTGCTGATCCTTTAGCACAAATCGAATTGGATTTTCTTGCGCAAGCCTTAGGGGAGGCGACGAGTTTAAAGTCCTTGTTGATCGAGCGGGAAAAAACGTTGGGCATTGGACCTGAGAGTTCTTTAGCCGGACAGATCGAGTCGGCAATGGCGCATGCAAGGACGATGATCGAGTCGCCCGTGTGCCCCATCGTCGCGGTTTTGGGGATGCTCAACGCGGGCAAAAGTTCCTTGGTCGCAACGTTCCTATCTGCATCGAAGTATTCTGGAACAGGACGCGTCTTGATCGGGTCGGCCAACACCGAGGGAACCCACCGATTTGTGCTATGGCTTCCGGAATCCTGGAGGAGCAATTCGGTCATCTGGGGGTTTTTATCGAAACGTTTGACCGAGGTCTTTGGGTGTGAGCCAGAGGAACTTGCTGAGCGTCCTGAGCAAGCCGCCGAGCAGTACAACGATCTTTCGATGCGTCAGGTGCTCGATGCTTCCGGGCAGCTTGTGACAAGAAGTGCGTTGGAGGTTCCTTTGGTGGCAAGCGATCCGCAACTGGATCGTTTGGGGATTGCGCTTATGGACTGTCCCGATGTGCAAACCGGGTTGATGTCTGGTTGGCATTCCGAGCCGGATGCATCGCGCACCACGCGTTTGGATGAACTTTCGATGGCCGCATCCCAAGCCCGTTTTGTGGTGCTTGAACGCTCTGCTTTGGTCTGTAGCGCCTACATCGTGGTGTTGCCTGCCAATGCGATGCATGATCAGACGGTCAGTCGTCTGTTGAAAATGCTCGAGGCCAAGATGCCGCATGTGCAACGGATCTTGGCCGTCAATCGTGTACCGCGAAAATACGACTCCTTAGAGATTTCGCATGAGATGCGTACCTTGTACGGTTTTTCCAATCCCAGCCGTATTTATATGGCTTATCATTTCGAAGGCCCGCAGAGGCGGGAAAAGCTCCAGTGCGTTCCTAGCGAAATATCCGATCGAAACGATACGCATTTACCGGCGTTTTACAGGATTGACCAAGTCCCAGTGCCCCAGCCTCCGGCTCCGGTCGACGATGCGGCTTGGATGCTACGGCTCGGAGAGCAGTTGCAGGGCAATGCGTTGCTTTCTGACGCCATCGATTCGTCCTTGACGAATCTCAAGATCGCGATGGTTCGGGGGTTGCAAACCGCCAGGGATTGGATTGCCGAGAGCAATGGTCGTCTTGCGGCCGTCCACCGCATCATCGCCCAGGCTTGCTTGGATTTTTCGCTCGATCCTGAAGCATCGGCAAGCCAACCGAAGATCCGATTGCAGGCTTCCCGGCAGGTCGTCGAGCAGATCGCCGAATCGCTCGAGCGGACGGCACCGTGGTGGGCCAAACCTGGTCGGTGGATGCAGCGATTGGCGCAAGCCAGCAAGGACTCCGTCGGGTATGCCACGTCGTGGATGAAGATGCCCAGTTGGATGATCGATCGTGGAAACGCAGTCGGTCAATGGGCGCGCAGTCGGCTTCAGCGAGGCGAGGGTGGCAAGGTGGTCACTGCCGATGTTTTGGTCGATGCGTTGGCCAAAAGCGATCGCGCTGGAATCTTGGGCCTCGATCAGCGAGGGTTCCAACGGGAACGCATTCGCGAGGCTTGCCAGCAGGCCATCGAGCGGTTCCAGGCCGAGAGTTCCACCCAGTTGGATCCCGAGCAGGTCGATCGGCTGACGGCCAAGCTCTGGGAGCGGATGCCGATGGGCAAGCGGATCCTCAGTGGAGTGGCTCCTGCGGGGATCCTTTTTGCGCCTTTGCTTGCAGTGATTATGATCCCGTTGGATTTTGGCGGTTCGTCGGTATTGGTTTTTGCATCGCTTAAGGAATTGCTGTTTGCAAGCGCAGCGGGTTTTGGGTTGATGCTGGCAACTGGAGACGGCATGCCTCAATTGGCCGAGTCGGAATCGGCGTGGCAGCAGCTATCGGATTTGGTTGCCGTAGTGACCGATCAACTTGGACTTGTGCGCAAGACGGCCAGTGATCCGACCGAGGTGACGCTAGGTCCCACCGTGCGGAAATTGGCACCCAGCACGATTGGGGCGAATCGTCAGCCGACGGTTTGTATTCAGGGGGTTCCATCGAGCGAGCGTTCGTCGCAAGTTCCGGCTTGGGAGTCCTTGTCGAGTGGATTGGATCGATTGCAGCAGACTCATCAAAAAACCAGCAGAGGCCCGACCGCCAGAAGCGGTCAAGGAGAGGTTCACTAGCGATGGAAGATCCCATGCATATGGTCGAGCGGATCGAGTTTGCCGCCCAGCAGTTGCTCGGCTCTCATCCGGTACGAATTCAGATCACCCGATGGTGCGAGGAGTTTCGCCAAGCGGCCAACGATATCCTGCATGACCGAGGGGTATCCTTGCCGTGCATTGGAGTCATCGGTGCTAAGGGTCAGGGGAAGACTTGGGTTGTAAGGCAGTTGGTGCTTGACCCGGCGATCGCTCAGCTATTGCCAAGTGGGGTGCTGGCTAAAGAGGCGACGACCAAACTCCATTGGATCGGACCAGTGGCACCCGATGCTCTGGATGCGAGTCGCGAATCCTATCTGGCTTGTCCCGTCCAAGGCATGCTTGATTTTCAGCGGCCCTACATGGTGCTCGACACTCCGGGTTATACCGACGAGGATCCGA
>Ga0315906_10009289_pt1 | contig 11713 bp, 12 predicted proteins | sample LakEriMetagenome_4_FD_203526 | JGI IMG/M metagenome (GOLD analysis project Ga0315906, IMG submission 203526) | Freshwater fungal communities from buoy surface, Lake Erie, Ohio, United States - Buoy 2 MA122 | ecosystem: Environmental > Aquatic > Freshwater > Lake > Lake biofilm | place: USA... | reverse complement strand
CGCTGGCGGCGGCCCGCCGACTGGATGAAACCGGATCGACGCTGGCCGCCTGCGAGGTGGGGCGTGAAGTGTTGCTCGCCAATGCGACAGGATTCACCGAGCTCACAGAGGAGCTGCCCGCCGGAGTGTCCTGTCCGCAGAACACGTGGTTTGAGATGCAATTTTCGGCATTGCCCAACCCCTTCGTGGCAGGCAGTACGCCCGCGCGCTATGTACGCATTCGATTGACGAATGTGTCGAGCAATGTAAGTTTCGCTCAAGTTCTCGGCATCGTTGATCTATCGGCCGGCGCGAGCGCCATTGCCGGTCCGAGTGCGCCGGTAACGTATGCCTGTAACATTTTCCCCATCGGGGTGTGCGCCGATAAGAGCGCGGGAAACCGGCTGTTCGGCTACACACGCAACCGCGTCTATGCGCTCCGTACTGCGGGTGGGGTAACGGTAGGTAACTTCAGCTTTCTCAGTCTCGGCGATAACGGAGCGTCCTCGCTCCGCCGAAACCTCGCCGGAGATTACGCTACCTGCCTCGCTAACAAAGAACCCGTGGATACGAAGCCCGGCCAATCGTCAGGACCCGCAGCGGAGGGGATCAATACTCGATTTGGCACCTATATAGGCGGCGGAACGAATTCTGGAGCCTATCCGCCGGATGTAGTCATCGATGAGCCGGCACCTGCGTTGTCATTTGACAGCAACACCAACCAAGTGAAGCAAGGATCGAATGTCATCACGCAAGCGAGTGAACTCGCAGTCAATCATACGGCTTACGAGGCAGATCTCGCCGCCGGTCGTTATGACAATCAGCCGCGGCCGATTGGACCTGGTGCATTCCGAAGACGCGAGATTGCAGTTCCATTCGTCGACTGCAAAGCCCAGAAGCCCGGTCGTATAGACCTTCCGATAGTCGGCTTTGGGTGTTTTTTCCTACTCCAGAAAAAGGTGGGCGGTGGATCCATTTCTGAAATTTTCGCAGAGTTTCTGCAGGATTGCGAGGCGGGCGGACGTCCGGGACCGCAACCGGGAACGGGCGGGCCTTACGTCATTCAGCTATTTCGCGACCCGTTGAGCAGAGACTCATGATTCGCCTACAGCCGCCGAAGGGCTTCGCTGTTATCGAGATGGCAATCATTCTGCCTATCCTGATTCTGTTGACACTCGCTGCGGGCGAGTTTGGTCGCGCTTTCATCCAGTATTCGCGACTCTCGCATCGCGTCGAGTCCGCTGCACGATTCGTTGCAGAGAACGCATTGCAAGGTACTACCGGCGTGGCCCTTCTGACAGCAACCGTCCACATGCAAGCCAGAAATCTTGTCGTCTACGGAACCCCCTCAGTTGGCACGACTCCGGCCGTACCGGGACTCAGCCCGGACGATGTCGTGGTTACGGTCACTCCGGACGGTGTCATCAGCGTCTCGATCAACTATGCCTACGAACCCGTAATCGGCGAGGTATTCCCTGCTTTCGGATTCGGCGAAGACATCGAGACAGCCGCAATTTCTATGAAGCCTAGAAGCGTAATGAGAGCGCTATAAAAATGACGAATTCTTCAGCACATCGTCCTTGTTTCCAGCAAGGTGTCACGATCGTCGAATTTGCACTCGTCTCATCGACTCTAATCCTCGCCTTATTCATGGTCATCGATTTGTCACGTCTCGTATATCTTCGAATGACTTTCGAAGAAGGCGTACGTCGTGCAGCACGACTCGCCGCCGTATGTCCGATCGGCGATCCGCTCCCGGCGCTTGCCGCACGCTTTGAAGATCCCTCGTCGACGGGCGTGGCTATTGCAGAAGTCACCGCATCGAACGTGTCGATCTCCTACCTGAACTCCTCTGGTCAAGTAATCACTAGCCTTGTGCAGAACTACGAGGATATCCGTTCCGTTCGAGTGAGCCTGCAGAACATCGAGGTGCCCCTGCTGATTCCTTTCATCTCCGGAATATTCGCACCAGATACGATCGACTCCACCGCGATCGCGGAAAGCCTCGGCGTCAATCCGACTGGGGTTCCTCCGTGCTGAAAGATGTGCTCCTTATCGGAACGAACCGCGAAGATCTGACCGGCGTTGACGATCAACTGCGCGATATCGCCGAGATTCGCTCTCGTACGCTGCTCGTCCACAACGCTAGCAACGGCCTTCTCCGCCGCTCGTTAGCAGAGGCAGATCTGATCGTGTTGTGCTGTCGTAGTCGTCCGCTACGCCTTCTCTCCGCTGTCGATGCTCTTGCTATGCCGCAAAGGCCACCAATTCTGGTCTGCGGGGATTTGAACACACCGGAGGAGACCAAACTCCTCGTTCGAATCGGAGTCGCCGATTTGCTTCCATCGGTACCGACTACAGACGAGCTTCAGGCAGCGGTATGGCGAGCACTACGCAATCATGGTGGAAGTCCGACATCAACTCACGATCCGAGGGTGATCACGGCGATCGGCGCCGCCGGCGGTGTCGGCGCCTCGTTCATCGCCTGTAATTTAGCGCATATCCTCCAGACCGAGGCCCACCAGAAAACGCTATTGATTGATCTGGATCGCGCATATGCGCCTATCACGGCAATGCTCGACTTGAAGCCAACACGTGGCATTGAGGACGCCGTGACAAACCTCCATACCCTGGATGCATTGGCGCTGGATGGCTATACCACTCGTCACGAAAGCGGCCTTCATTTGCTAGCTTCTACCATCGACAGCCTAGTCCCCCGCGCGGTTAGCAGCTCCGAGATGTCGAATCTGCTTTCCATAATCAAAGGAAGACACGATCTCATCATCGTCGCAGCAAATCGCTGGCTAGACGAAGCCTCAATCGAAGCGTTGGTGCAATCTCAATGTGTGCTCACTATATTGCGTCCGGAACTCGCTGACCTCAGATCTGCTAGACGACTACACTCGTTGCTAACCACGACGATGGGACTGAATGAGGAGAGCATCCACACGGTAATCAACAGGCACCCGCTCCGCCCGACTCTTCCTGACAGCCTGTTCCAGAAAGCGCTGGCTATCTCCACGGTGTGTCGCATCCCCGAAGACACCGCGCTGGTTCGACACAGCATCGACTCGGGAACTCCAATTATGGCGATTGACCGCGACGCCGCCGCGAGCCGTGCGCTCTTGCAGCTCGCCAATATCCTCGCCGAAACCCCTATCCCCGAAAGACAACAGCCTTTTGCAAGATTCTGGCGTTCATTTACCCGGAGCGATAAACACCCATGAGCGAGCACGCCATGATCTCAGATCTCACGGAGTTGGAGGTCAGTCCGCTCGAGGCGCAGTGGAAGCAGCTGGTTCTCCCCCGAGTTCTCGGAACACTAGATTTATCGATGATCGCCGTGATCGATGAGAAACGCGCCCGGTTGCAGATTCGGGATGTCGCCAACCGTCTGATCAACGAGGAAGCGGCACCACTCAGTGTCATACAGCGGCGACAAGTGGTTCGTCAGATCGAGGATGAGGTCATGGGGCTCGGCCCGCTCGAGCCCCTACTAGCCGATCCTAGCGTCTCCGACATTCTCGTGAACGGACCAAACAGCATTTACGTTGAACGTTCTGGAAAACTGCAGCGTACCGCTGTTCGATTTAACGATGACGCGCATCTGCTGAACATCATCGACAGGATCGTATCTAAAGTCGGCCGTCGAATCGACGAATCGACTCCCATGGTCGACGCGCGGCTGACGGATGGGTCGCGAGTCAATGCCATCATTCCGCCGTTGGCGATCGACGGTCCAATCCTGTCGATCCGCCGATTCAGAAAAGATGCTCTGAACATTGATGATCTGGTCCGCTACGGCTCACTCAATCCCGCCTTAGTCGGTTTACTGAGAGCCATCGTGATGGCACGTCTCAACGTGATGATCTCCGGTGGAACTGGCTCCGGAAAAACTACCCTGCTCAATGCGATGTCTGCATTTATTCCGGAGCGCGAACGGATCGTCACGATCGAAGACTCCGCTGAACTGCAACTGCAGCAGCCGCACGTCGTTCGACTGGAGACACGCCAAGTCAATGTCGAGGGTCGCGGTCAAATTACCCAACGAGACTTGGTGCGCAATAGCCTCCGGATGCGCCCAGATCGAATCGTGGTAGGCGAAGTCCGCGGCGGCGAAGCGCTCGACATGCTGCAGGCGATGAACACGGGACATGACGGTTCGCTAACGACCGTCCATGCCAATTCTAGTAGAGACGCATTGAGTCGAGTGGAAACGATGGTCGCGATGACCGGTATCACGTTTCCGATCGCGGCCCTACGAAACCAGATCGCCTCCGCGATCGACGTCATCATCCATATGGAGCGCCAAGAAGATGGCTGTCGGCGCATCATAAGCGTGCAAGAAATAAACGGCATGGAAGCCGATACCATCGTCATGTCAGAGATCTTTCAGTTCTCGCGGTCGGGTGTCGATGAGAATGGCAATGTCATCGGGAGGTTTTCTGCAACGGGAATAGTTCCTGAGTTCTACGATCGAATTCGCAAACGGGGTATTAAACTGCCGATTTCTGAATTCTCCAAAGATCGCACGGAGTCACGACCATGAACGCGTCGCTAAGCATGTTTTTCGTACTCGTTTTCGTGGCAGTGTTTCTGCTGGTTTGTGCAGTGACGTCAGAAGTAAGCGCCAGACGGCAAGCGGCGCGTGACCTGCGCGGGATTCTCGATGACAGTGACGAGCCTATCCTTGAGAAAGAACTGCGAATTTTGCGAAAGCCGCGCTTGGACCGACTCTCCGCACTGCAGAGAATCCTGGAACAACGCCCGGAATTCGACAGGTTACGCGCGCTGACAGATCAGGCAGGACTGGTGCTGCCGATCTATCTGCTACTTGCATATTCGCTCACGCTCGCCGTGATCACTTTCGCGGCCTTGATGATCGCGTCCCTAGCCTGGCTGATCGCGATACCTGCGGCGGTAGGCGCCGCAATCGCACCGATCATTCTTTTGATCTGGATAAGAGCGAGGCGTATTTCGAAAATTGAAATGCAGTTAGCCGATGCTGTTGACACGGTTAAGCGTAGCCTCCGTGCAGGCAATCCGTTGGTATCGACATTCAGACTGGTAGCGACCAACATGAACGAGCCAATTGCGCGAGAGTTCGGTATTACGGCTTCCGACTTGAGCTACGGCAGCGACCCGCGTAGCGCCATGCTGGCGATGATTGAGCGTGTGCCAAGTGTCTTATTGCGGGGATTTGTCATGGCTATACTCGTACAGCGAGAGACCGGTGGGAACTTGGCCGAAGCGCTCGACCACATCTCGACTGTCATCCGCCAACGCTCTCGTTTCGATAAGAAACTGCAAACGCTGTCTGCCGAAGGTCGCTTGTCGGCGACGATCTTGATCGCGATTCCGTTCGCCCTCGCAGGAGCCCTGTTCATCACGACACCGACTTACCTTGCGCGCTTACTGGACGATCCGCGAGGCCCAACCCTGCTGGCCGGCGCGGGAATCCTGATGGTGATCGGCGTGATCTGGATCCGTCGTATCTCGCATATCGCGATATAAGGAGCAACCATGAGCGTAACGAGCTTCCTCATTCCGCTATCCACTGCGATTTTCGTTTTTTTGCTGACCTACACGGCCGCAGACTGGGTATGGGATAGACGCGACCCGGCAAGACGAGAGGTCGAGTTCCTTGCGGATGAAAGCCGACGCGATCAGTCCAGTCGCGCCTGGATCTGGGCTCGCCTATCGCCAATCGGTGAGTGGCTGTTGCCGATGCTGGGCCAGGACCGTAGTCGCGTCGCCGAAAGCTTATGCATCGCCGGGTACAGGCGCCCCACGGCCCCCGCAGTCTTCATGCTCGTAAAAGTGATGCTCGTGCTCGCCGCAGCCATCACCGTCTGGCTTCTCTGGTGGCTTCCGAGCGAGGCTACGAACGCCCAACTGCTCCTGCTCTCTACTGTGACTGGTGCGGGGGCTGTTCTTCTCCCGGATTTCTGGTTGCGAAAGACGGCGGCGCAGCGTCAAACACGTTTGCGCAACGCGTTCCCGGATGCGCTCGACATGATTGTGATCTGTGTCGAGGCGGGGCTGGGTCTCTCTGCGGCCATGGAGCGAGTCACAGACGAGCTACGGTATATGCACAAGGATCTTGCGATCGAACTGGCGGCCGTCAATGCGGAAATTCGCTCCGGTATAGACAGGGCCACCGCGCTGCGAAGCCTCAACGTAAGAACGGGTCTTCCCGAAATCAAAGGGTTCGTCAGTTTGCTCATACAAACGCTGCAACTTGGCACAGGCGTCGCGGACTCGTTGCGGATCTACGCCGACGAGTTCCGCGATCAACGGATGCAAAAAGCTGAAGAGCGTGCAGCAAAAACTGGAACAAAGATGATTTTTCCGCTGGTGTTTTGCGAGTTCCCGGCGTTTTTTCTGATCGCTATCGGACCGGCTACTTTGCGTTTGGTAGACGCCTTTGCACCGTGAATCGGGAGACTCTGGAGATCGTACGATGATACAAATAATGGGGCTGATTTCGCTGTTGTTGCTGGCCATGACGGCAGGATGCACTTCCACCGCCAGCTTGAAAACGGACCCGCAACAGAGCGACTCGGCTGTCGTTGAGGAAACCAACGCGAAAAAGCAGGAGCGCCTCGCACGGCAGAACAGACTCGAGTTGTTACTCGCGCAAGGCGACATCGCAGCGCGTGATGGCAAAATCGAGTATGCATTTTACCTCCTATTGAACGCGGAAACACTCGACCCGTCAGATGATCGCGCGATGGTTCGGGCAGGCAACCTACATCGCACGCTCGGTAATCGTGATATGGCCATCAAAGCGTGGCGGGCGGCTCTCCAACGGAACCCCAGCAACGGCCCCGTACATGAGAGCCTTGGTTTTTTGCTGTTAGAAATGGGCAACTACGGCGAGTCGGTTCAGGTGTTCGAGCAGGCAATTGTTCTCTCTGCAGAGAAAAAACGCGCCATGATCGGCTTAGGGTTGGCATGCGAGAAGCGCAGCGACTTGGCGCGCGCACTTAACATATACGAAACGGCCCTACGCGCTGACTCCTATTCCGTAGAGCTCCTAACCTATCGCGCGCGCACCCTGATGAATCTCGGTCGAATAACAGAGTCGAAGTCTGTCATCAACTCCATCATCAATAAGCCGATCCAGGCGACATGGATCGTGCGCGGGGATTTGTTCGCGATTGATGACGATTACGCATCAGCACTCAGCGCGTACTTGGAAGTTCTATCTGAGGAATGGGCTTATCAGAGACTTGGCGAGCAAGCGCTACGTCAAACGAGATTTGAACATGCCTTACGCTTTTTTCGACAAGCTTCCGCTGCGTCACCGAAGTTCTTTCCGGATGCGGAAAACGGCACCGCTGTGACACTAGAAAAGTTACGCCAGAAATAAAGAGACTGTTTTCTAACGTAACGGTGTGTTTTCACACTGATAACTGTTCAGGTTTCGTTTAACGTGGAATCCTTGAATACACCGAGGACGAGTATGGTTCCGCTCAACGAACTCGATCGTAACGAACTGCTTTTTACGCTTCCATTGGAGCTTCGTCAGAAGCTCGCAGACGGAATGGAACCCGTGAGCCTTAATGACGGTGAGATATTTCGGGAAGTTGGCGCACGCAGTTCAGACATTGTGTTTCCAATCAGTTGCATTGTTTCGATGGACTATGTGTTGAAAGATAGCTTTTCCGCCGAATTTTTGATCGTCGGACGTGAGGGAGCTATTGGCCTTGAGTCGTTGTTCGATCAGCGCCCTGGACCGGTTAGGCTGGTTGCTCTGCAAGGCGGAAGTGCATTACGGATCGGGCGCGACGAGATGCGGCGACGCTTCATTGAAGCACAAGCTATACAACAAACAATTTTTCAGTACACATACTCGCAAATACGAATGATGGCGCAGACCCTAACCTGCAACTGCCGTCATCGACTTGAACAGAGGATGTGCCGCTGGATTCTATCGGTGCAAGACCGCTCTCCTTCTCAGGTTATAAAAATTACGCATGAAATGATGTCGAGCTTTCTTGGTGTGCGGCGTGAGGCAATTACGAGTGCAGCCGGACGCCTGCAGCGCGATGGCATGGTGGAACACAGCCGCGGATATTTGACCGTTCTAAATCGAGACATGCTCGAGAGGCAAGCATGCGAGTGCTATCAGACAGGGCTTGAGGTTCTAAATCTTCGCAAGCAGAGCATGCAAGGTGGCTTTTGGGGTACGGCTATTTCGGATGCGACTACCCGGCGCGTAGCGATCCTGCAGTAATTGTTGTGCGAGAAGCAGTGACCGTCCACCAGACCTAACTCAGATTTGCAGAGAAAACCAAGCACCAGCACATCGCGCCCAAGAGCTTTTCTTGATTGATCATACAGCGACGGAATCGCCCCAACTCTATCAGCACATGCTCCTCGCCGCGTCAGATACCGAGATTGTCGTCACTCAGCCACCACTGGTTATCGGCGACGATCGGGCGTTCGTCGGGCGATATATTGCACACTCTTGCAATAGCGGGTGGCCTCAGCCCATTGAAGTGGTTAAAAAACGGCAGTGGCGATCGCGCCGCTAGAGCATCATGAAGATCTCGCCCGTGGTGACGTTACGTCGCGGCGCGCCGCGCGGGGGATAGAAAAGCCGAGACCCATCTGCCGGACGTGGTTGAGACCCAAGGTATGTGGACTCCGCCGTTGTCGAGCAGCGCGGGCGGGCTGCTCGCTTCAACCGTCCGCGCGGTGTGTCCCGTAGGCAAGCCCAAGGGTTAACTTCAGTCATTGCGCTGACAGTTATCCGAGGATAGAAACAGGCCTTTGAAATAACGCTGCGGTGATTAGGCGCGTGGCCTAAGGAGGCGTGTCTCGCACTCGGGTGGTACGTGAGCGCAGTGCGCGGCTTGGTCGACAATACCGATTTTCGGCGGCGAGCCAGCATACTCGGCGGAGAGGGCTTTATTTCCCCTGCTTTTGCAGTGCGCTCTGTATGGACTGTGCAGCGAGAGACGCCATCTTGACCGCTTCTGCTGCAGCTTCCGTTGCTCGTCGAGTTGCCTCGGCTGCCTCCGCAGCGGATTGCAGTGCTAGGTCTTCCGCTTGTCGTGCGGCCGCCTCTGCCGCGGCTGCGGACGCTGCAGCTGCCGCTGCAGCCGCTTCCATTGCAGCCTGGGCTCCTGCGGACGCAGCCTCTGCTGCCAGCTCAGCTGCCTGAACGACATTCGACTTGAGAGAAAGGCGCGCTACTTCTGCGGATTTTCTCGTGGACTCGGCGGCGAACTCGGCGGCACAACAGGCGCGCTTTGCACTTTCAGCAGACTGAGCAGTCAGGAGTTTCAACGACTCAAAAGTGGCGGCATATCGTTTTCCGACGACTAGATGCCGGTCACGAATCTGCTGGACCTCATCACGTAGTAGGCGGATTTCCGCTCTGATGTCGGTTATCTCGGAGCTCATTGGTGTCACACTGAAGAACTAGGCTGCGAGCGAACTATACCCGAGTTGGGAGCGGATTAGCGGATAGCATTCACAAGCTTTAGTTGCAAGAGCAACCGGTTGTCGCACCACGATGCAAGAGCGTTTTTGCTCGATTAGATTCAAACTCTGTAGGTGGCAAAGTGCCATCGATACGCCCTCTCTACGTATGCCGAGTATTCCGGCGATCATTTGATGACTCATCTGCACCTCATTGCGACCAGTACGTAAGAGCGTCAGCAGAACCGTTTTTGTGACTTGCTGCTCAATTGTATGATGCCGATAGCAAAAGCAGGTTTGTGTCGCATACCAGACGCTGGCGTTTGCGTAATTCAAAAGCGTTAGACGAAATTCCGGGGAGAGCGAAATCTCTCGGTGAAGAAAATCGGCGGCGATGACGATACCAAAACCTGGAGTTTGCAGGCTGCTGGTGACCGTCGAGATAGTCTTGGGCGACAACAACCACAGACCCACGATGCCTTCGTTGCCGACCAGAGTTGATTCGGCCAGACCGCCTGTCAGGGACGCGCTCGAGTACGAAAATATCGCTGTCGTAGGAAAGATAAGGCCGGGAGACTGCGCGGCAGCCATTATGGCTGATCCGCGATGCTTAAATTGGACGAGACTCGCGTGAGGGAGCCAACCAAGCCAATTGGTGGAATTCACGGCTCTGGTTATCGCATTACCTGTTTTATGACGATTTAGCGCAACCAAATTTTTTTCCACGGATCATTATAAAGTAATTTGAAGACTGGTGTCGCCCCTTAAGAGCGGACAGTTGGCTGCCGGCTGATGGAAGCAGCGGATGAACGCACGGGGTGACTTTATTAGCAGGGCTTTGTGCGTATGGTTGTAATGAGCCACCGATGCCTGCCCAGGTCGGACCGCTAACGCATACGCGATAGCGGAGGGTTTTCATGCCGAGGGCCTGGTGGGGCCGACGGTGGTTGTAGAAGCGGAGCCACTCTGCGATGACACGCGAGGCGTGTTGTTGGGTTTCGAAGCGGTGACGATGAACGCATTGCTCTTTCAACGTCCGGATGACCCGTTCGATCATGCCGTTCTGCTGCGGGCAGTGCGGGGTGATGAACTCCTGTCGAAGCCCATAGCTGCGCACGAGGCGCGTATAGGCTCGAGAGGTGAAGACCAACCCGTTGTCCGATCGCAGCAGGAACGGTGTGGGAACCTGTCCCAGCGTCCCGAACCGCACGATCAACGCCTGCTCGAGCGCCGACATCGCGGTTGTGGCTCGGCCGCTTCTCGAGAGCTGCCAGCCGAGCAACTCTCGCGTGTGGCAGTCGATCACGAGGGCCAAGGTCTGCCAGCCATCACGGCCCGCCCAGACGCGGCAGAGATCCGTCGCCCAGCGTTCGTTCGGCGTCGTTGCGACCGACGGGAGCGCCTCGATCCGTGGTCGATGCCCGATGGCTCTCTTGCGAACCTGCCAGCCCTTGAGCTGGAAGATCCGCTGAACCGTGTTCTTGTTGAACTGCAGCAGGCTCGCCACGGTTCGATACCCAAACGAAGGCTCGGCCTCGATCATTTGCTTGATCGGCTCAGCGAAACGCTCGTGGATCTTCGGCGTCGATTTAACGGGCTTGTAGTACACGGTACGGCGAGGAACCTCGAACCAACGACAGAGTTTCGTCATCGGAACCGTGAATCCGTCTTCCTTCAGGCCCTGCTGGATGTGAAGGATCATGTCTCGTCCTTCTTCCCCAACAGGGCGTCCCATTTTTTCGGGCACGTAGCTCTAACATCGCTTCACCGTACGCTTCCTGCAGCGCTTTGCACTGCGTCTCGTACTGCTCGCGGATGTCTTCCGGTTTGGCCTTCAGCGCGTTTTCCATCCCGGCTTTGGCTTGGTCAATCCAGGCCTCGATCTCCGAAGGAGGGAGATCGAACTGACGGGACTACTCGCTTAAGGTGGCCTTCCCTTGAATGATGTCCAAAACCAGAGCCGACTTCCGACGCGCCGTCCAGCGCTTGATCTCTTCGTCCATCTCGATACTCATGTGCTATCTCCTTGAGGAACATAACACCTGAGCGCGAAATCAGTGGGTCATTACACGCAGCCACACGACCTTTTGCTCAGTGGTTGTTCTGCCACCGCTGTCTCTCGACCTCTTCGCGCAGCTCGCGATAGACACACCGACATGACTGTAACGACCCAACCACACTCTCGGGGAGCCCAACCAATTGCTCTAAGCGCGCCAAGGCTTGATCTATCTCAATAAGACAACCCACATCCTCCACGTTTGACGGTCGCAAAGTCTGAATTCTACTGAGAGCCTCTAAG
>Ga0315906_10009288_pt1 | contig 11713 bp, 11 predicted proteins | sample LakEriMetagenome_4_FD_203526 | JGI IMG/M metagenome (GOLD analysis project Ga0315906, IMG submission 203526) | Freshwater fungal communities from buoy surface, Lake Erie, Ohio, United States - Buoy 2 MA122 | ecosystem: Environmental > Aquatic > Freshwater > Lake > Lake biofilm | place: USA... | reverse complement strand
TCAAGAAAGTCCAGGCCATTGCCCTGTGGCGCAAGATGCTCTCGATGCTCTTCGAGACGGGTCATCCCTGGATCACCTTCAAGGATCCCTGCAACATTCGCTCGCCGCAGCAGCATGTGGGCGTGGTGCACAGCTCCAACCTGTGTACCGAGATCACCCTGAATACCGGCGAGAGCGAGATCGCTGTGTGCAACCTGGGCTCGGTCAATCTGGTCGCCCACATGAAGGCCGACGCGCAGGGCCGCATGGTGCTCGATCATGACAAGCTGCAGGCCACCATCCACACCGCGATGCGTATGCTCGACAACGTCATCGACATCAACTATTACGCGGTCAACAAGGCACGCAATTCCAACCTGAAGCACCGCCCCGTGGGCATGGGCATCATGGGTTTCCAGGATTGCCTGCACATGATGCGCGTGCCCTACGCCAGCAACGATGCGGTCGAGTTCGCCGATCGTTCCATGGAAGCGGTCTGCTACTACGCCTACTGGGCTTCCACCGAACTTGCCGAAGAACGTGGCCGCTATGCCAGCTTCCGCGGCTCGCTCTGGGATCGTGGCATCTTGCCGCAGGATTCCCTGCGCCTTCTGGCTGAGCAACGCGGCGGCTATGTCGAGGTGGATGACAGCAGCACCATGGATTGGGATGCTCTGCGGTCTCGCATCCGCGAGCACGGTATGCGCAATTCCAACTGCATCGCGATTGCGCCGACAGCGACCATCTCCAACATCATTGGTGTGGGCGCCTGCATCGAGCCCACCTTCCAAAACCTGTACGTCAAATCCAATCTGTCGGGCGAGTTCACGGTCGTCAACGACTATCTGGTGCGTGACCTCAAGTCCCTCGGCTTGTGGGATGAAGTCATGGTGGCCGACCTCAAGTTCTTCGATGGCAGCCTGTCGCGGATCGATCGCATCCCGGCCGACCTGCGAGCGATCTACGCCACCGCATTTGAAGTCGATCCGGTCTGGCTGGTCGAATGCGCATCCCGTCGCCAGAAGTGGATTGATCAGTCCCAGTCGCTCAACATCTACATGGCAGGAGCCTCAGGCAAGAAATTGCACGAGACCTATACCCATGCCTGGTTGCGTGGACTCAAGACCACGTACTACCTGCGCACACAGGGGGCAACCCACGCTGAAAAGAGCACCACCGACCGTCTCGGGCAATTGAATGCCGTGTCGGCTGAAGGTGCTGCGGGAGGTCAGTTTTCTTATGGCAGTCCCGCGGCCTCAGGGCTCGCAGCTGCGATCTCTGATGAACCTTTGAGCCCCAAGTTCTGTGCCCTGGATGATCCTGAATGCGAGGCCTGCCAGTAAGGCTGACCCACCCCGCCGAGCCCTGTGTTGCGTTGGCATCACAGGGCTTGCGTGAAGTCAAGATTTTCAATCATCTGATTGTTGCAAACCCCCTACGGCCAACGTAAGATCGCGCTGTGAATAACTCGTGAATCTCTCGCTGGCACAAGCAGTTAAAAGACTTACCTGAAGCGAGAAATCAAATGCTGTCCTGGGACGAACCCACCCCCGCCAAAATGCCTCAGCCTGCGATGCCCGCGCCTCGCACGCCCATGATGCCCCCGCGGAGTCCGGTCCCTGCAATGCCTGTCACTGGGCGCCCGGCCGAAGCTCAGATTGAGACTTCGGTTGAGGCCTCGCATCTGCATTCCGGCACCCAGATCTCACGCGACACGCGTCGTGTTCGGGTTGAAGACAAGCGCATCATCAACGGCGCTGCCGACGTCAATCAGCTGGTGCCTTTCAAGTACAAGTGGGCCTGGGAAAAATACCTGGCAGGTTGCGCCAACCATTGGATGCCCCAGGAGATCAACATGGAGCGCGATATCGCGCTCTGGAAAAACCCCAATGGCCTCACCGAAGACGAGCGCCGCCTGGTCCGGCGCAACCTTGGGTTTTTCGTGACGGCAGACTCCCTGGCAGCCAATAACATCGTGCTGGGCACTTACCGGCATATCAGTGCGCCTGAGTGCCGACAGTTCCTTCTTCGGCAAGCCTTTGAAGAAGCGATTCACACGCATGCGTATCAGTACATCGTGGAGTCGCTGGGCCTCGATGAGGGTGAGGTCTTCAACGCTTATCACGAGGTGCAATCCATCCGTGACAAGGATGAATTCCTCATTCCCTTCATCGACACGCTGACCAACCCTGATTTCGTCACGGGCACCGTCGAGAACGATCAGAAACTGCTGCGTTCGCTGATTGTGTTTTCCTGTCTGATGGAAGGCCTCTTCTTCTATGTCGGCTTCGTGCAGATTCTTGCGCTGGGCCGTCAGAACAAGATGATCGGTGCGGCAGAGCAGTACCAGTACATCCTTCGCGATGAATCGATGCACTGCAACTTCGGCATCGATCTGGTCAACACCATCAAGCTCGAGAACCCGCATCTCTGGACGCCGGCCTTCCGCGAAGAGATCGTCGGTCTGTTCCATCAGGCCGTCGAGCTCGAGTATCGCTACGCTGAAGACACCATGCCGCGTGGTGTGCTCGGACTGAATGCATCCATCTTCAAGGAATACCTGCGATTCATCGCCAACCGGCGGGCCCAACAGATCGGCCTTGATCCGTTGTTCCCGGGCGCCGAGAATCCTTTCCCCTGGATGAGCGAGATGCTTGACCTCAAGAAAGAGCAAAATTTCTTTGAGCGTCGTGTGACCGAGTACCAGACCGGCGGTGCGCTGAGCTGGGATTGAAGATCAAGGACGATTCGCATTGGTGACTCAAGCAACCGCCCGCGCCTTGCCCGACCGACCCCGTCGAGGGCGGCAGTGGCATCGGTGTCCGAACTGCCTGGCGTTGGTCGGGCAGCAACCGGCCTCCGCCGGCGCGTTGCTCACCCCGTCGCAATCGCTCCAGGCGCCCAGCCCTTCGGCTCGGCGCCTTTTTCGTGCCCTCATGCCTGTGGCTGATCTCGCACGATCCCCCGAATTCATTAGCGTAAGCAACCGAGATTGCCTGCTTGCGCCGATGAATAGCCCGTTACCGACCTCCGCATGCGTGCGGTTCAGGCCGCGGGTTTCCTCGATCCTGTCAATCCACTAAGGAGTTCCTCATGGCCACTGCTGCCAAGAAACCCGCTGCCAAGAAACCTGCCGCCAAGAAAGCAGCGGCCAAGAAGCCCGCCGCCAAGAAAGCCGCAGCCAAGGCGCCTGCTGCCAAAAAGCCCGCCGCCAAGAAGCCCGCCGCCAAGAAGCCTGCAGCCAAGAAGCCTGCAGCCAAGAAGCCTGCCGCTAAGAAGCCCGCAGCCAAGAAAGCCGCGGCCAAGAAGCCTGCCGCTAAGAAGCCCGCAGCCAAGAAAGCCGCAGCTAAGGCACCTGCAGCCAAGAAGCCAGCAGCCAAGAAAGCCGCAGCGAAGAAGGCCGCTGCCAAGAAGCCTGCGGCCAAAAAGCCTGCAGCCAAGAAAGCGGCCAAGAAACCTGCCAAGAAAGCTGAAAAGCCTGCCGCTGCAGCCCCTGCTCCAGCAGCTAAGCCGCTCAATCCGGCAGCCGCGTGGCCTTTCCCGACGGGAAACAAGCCCTGAAGTTCTAGGGCGCCAGCCAGACCAGAAAATCAAGTTCGATTGGCCTTGTGCCAGACGCTGCGCGCCCTTCGGGGCGCGTTTTTTTTCGTGCGACAATCATCAGCGCGATGACCCAAATCCTGTGGTTACTGATCGAGACGGTGGGCGGCTTGCTGGCAATGTCTTGCCTTTTGCGGGCCTGGGCGCATCGCCAGCACTTGAATCCGCGCAATCCTCTTGGGCAGTTCGTTCATGCACTGACCGATTGGCTGGTTCTTCCACTACAGCGTGGCTTGCGACCGACCCGCACGACCGATTGGGCCTCGCTGTTGGGTGCGCTGCTGTTCGCCCTCGTCCTTGCAATGCTTCAGCCACTGATTTGGTCGGGGCGCTTTCCGCATCTTGGAGAAACGCTGCTGCGCGCGGCGTTCTGGTTGGCGCGCAGTGGAATCTATCTCGTCATGGGCCTCGTGGTCGTCCAGGCCATTTTGTCCTGGGTGAACCCCCATGCACCCATGGCGCCTGCAATTCGACAACTGAGTGAGCCGCTGCTCGCGCCATTCAGGCGTCGTCTGCCGGCGCTCGGTGGCGTTGATCTCAGCCCTCTGGTCTTGTTCCTGATTCTGCAGATTCTGTTGATCCTCATCGACCCAGCCTTTCTGGTGGGTCTGTTCCGCTAGCCTCCGCGCGAACCGTTCGCAGCTCACCAAGGGGCTGAGCCATAGGCGAGCTGATAGCGCTGCGCCACTTCCGCTCGGTTCACCGTATGGTTCTGGGGGCCCTCATGCTCGATCTTGATCGCGCCCATCACGCTGCCCAGTCGGACTGAAGTCGACCAGCCCATGCCATTGGACAGCCCATAAAGCAGGCCTCCACGATACGCATCGCCACAGCCGGTCGGGTCGATGGCTTTGTGAATGACGACGGGCGCAATCCGTTCACTCTGACCGTCTCGGTACAGGGTGGATCCTTCCGCGCCGCGGGTCACGATCATGGCCTGCACCTGCGCGGCAAGATCGTTCTCGGACAGACCCGTTCGTTCGCTCATCAGACGACATTCATAGTCATTGACCGTCAGCGCGCTGGCGTTCGCGAGCAAGGCCTTCAGTTCATCGCCATCAAAAGCCGGCAGCGCCTGGCCCGGGTCGAAGATCCAGGGAATGCCTGCAGTCGTGAACGCTTGCGCATGCGCCTGTATCGCCAGCTTGTCATTGGGAGCGACGATCCCCCAGGCTGCGGGGCCGCGGGCATCGACGCGCGCGGCTTGGCCCATCGCGCCGGGGTGAAATGCTGTGATCTGATTGTCCGAGAGATCGGTGGTGATGTAGGCCTGGGCAGTGTAGTGATCCTCACAGACCAGAATACGCGACGTGTCGATGCCCATGCCCTGGAGCCGACTCACGTAATCATGGCCATCACGACCGACCGAGGCCAGCACACAAGCCTCACCGCCGAGTCCGTGCAGCGTGTAGGCGATATTGGCTGCACACCCACCGAATTCCCGCTTGAGCCGGGGCGTGAAAAAGGACACGTTGAGCATATGGATTTGCTCGGGAAGGATGTGATCCTTGAAATGGCCATCAAACACCATGATGGTGTCGTAGGCCATTGAGCCGCTGATTAGAACGCGCGAGGACATGAAAGGTCGACTCCGTGATGAAAGGGTTAAAAAGCAGACCTCTGAGGGTGGGCGCAGGGCTGCGGGTGAGGTTGGACTCGCTCAGGGATGAAATAGAACCGCTGAATATCCGGTGACGGCGAGGCCGTCGTGCTCAAGCAGGACCTGAATCGTCCATTCGGCGCCTGCTGCCAGCCCATGGGGTCTTTGCTCTGATGAAACATAGGCTTGCGCCTCGACCACGCGACGCGAGAGCAGAACTGACTGCGCGTCTCTCAGGGTCAGTTCAATGGCGGGGAAGGCGACCGCGCGGTCGCTGCGATTGCGGATGACAGCTTCTAGCGAAAGTTTCAGAGGCTCGCTCGCTGCAACCACTTCGAAACTCTCGATCGTGAGCGCACGGGCATCAAGCGGTGGATGCAAATCCAGCCCGACTCGCTCAAAGAGCATCGCAAACAAAGGCATGGCGGTCGGCCACCGATAAGCCAATTCATGACGCCAGCCCACCAGCGCTTGCAACGTCAGGCCCAGAAGACCGATCGCAATCAGCAGCTTCAGGATGACTGAGCGCCGAGGATTGCGCTGGCTTGTTGAGGATGCAGGCAAGAGGTCGACGGATCCGGGCGTTGCCGGTTCGCCGCCGTGAGTGCTGTTTTGCGGCTCAACAACCGGCTCAACAACCGGCTCAACAACCGGCTCAACAACCGGCTCAACAACCGGCTCAACAACCGGCTCAACAACCGGCTCAACAACCGGCTCCTGTTCGGCCGATCCAAGGTCAGCCTGCCCCGGTTCACTCGAGGGCAAGGGCGTCTGCGACTCCGCAGGCTGGGAAGTCGAGGGCGTCGCGGGCTCGTCCAGATAGGTCAGGGCATCAACGCCCGAAAACACCTGATGACACCGACCACATCGAACGAGCCCTCGGCGCAGTTTCAGCTGATCGGCAACGACCCGAAAGCTTGTCTTGCAATGAGGGCAGGTGGTCGCCAGCGTCATGGCGCTTGCTTGCCCGCCAGGCAGGCCCAGCCCTCCTGGACATCCACGGCCTGCAGCCGCATGAAAGGTTCATAGGCGCTGCAGACTTCATCGATCTGCCGCTCAAGAACACCGGAGAGCACCAGCTGCCCTCCGGGTTTGACCAGACGGGTCAGGACCGGCGCCAGCAGCTTGAGTGGGCTCGACAGAATATTGGCCACCACTACGTCTGCAGGGCTGGGCGCGGCCGCATCCGTACCCAGAACCTCAACACTCACCCGATTGCGCTGCGCATTGCTCTGCGTCGAGAGTAGGGCCTGAGGGTCGATGTCCACACCCACCACATCCACCGCGCCCAGCCGTGCGGCAGCGATTGCCAGAATGCCTGAGCCGCAGCCGTAGTCGATGACCCGACAGTCGGCCAGGTGCTGACGCTCCAGCCACTGCAGGCACAACCGCGTGGTTGGATGGCTGCCCGTCCCGAAGGCCAGACCCGGGTCAAGCACGATTTCCATGCGGCCATCCGTGGCCGACGCATGCCAGCTGGGCGTGATGCGCAGGCGCGCACCAATCTCGATTGGTTCGAACTGCGACTGCGTGAGCTTGACCCAATCCTGATCATCGATCCGACGGATCGCATGGACGCGAGGCACCTCGCACCCCATGCCTAGTGCTGCATCGGCCAGAACTTTCAGGGGATCCTGCGTGGTGTCGAGCAGCGCAGCCAGCAGGGTACGCTGCCAGCCCGTCAGACGGGGCGCTGCCGCTGCGGGCATACCCGGTTCGCCATAGAGCGGCTGCTCATCGGGTGAAGCTGCATCGGCATCCTCCGCCTGCACCGAAAGGGCGCCCGCCTCCAGCAAGGCATCGCTCCAGGGCTCGGCTTCATCCCGCCCGACTTCAAGAACCAGTTCGTTCCATCCGGCCATTCAGGCTCCTGGATCAAGACATCAGTGAGGAGGAATGGCCGCAGGGCCCGCAGGTTGAATGCAACGACTGATCAGTGCTTGCGCTGGGCAAGCTTGGCTTCGAGGTAGTGAATCGAAGTGCCCCCCGCCTCGAAGCTGGAATCAGAAAAAAGTTCGCGATGCAGCGGCAGGTTGGTCTGGATCCCCTCAACCACCATTTCCGAGAGTGCGATCCGCATGCGCCGCAGCGCCTGCTCACGGGTGTCGCCGTGGGCGATCACCTTGCCGATCATCGAGTCGTAGTTCGGCGGCACGAAGTAGTTGGTGTAGGCATGCGAATCCACCCGGATGCCAGGACCTCCAGGAGGGTGCCAAGCCGTGATTCGCCCCGGCGAGGGGGTGAACTTGAAGGGGTCTTCGGCATTGATACGGCATTCGATGGCGTGGCCACGGATCTGGATGTCACGCTGGCGGAAACGCATCTTTTCACCCGCCGCGATCCGGATCTGCTCCTGAACGATATCAATGCCAGTGACTTGTTCGGTCACCGGATGCTCCACCTGCACCCGGGTATTCATCTCGATGAAGTAGAACTCATCGTTTTCAAACAGGAACTCGAAGGTTCCTGCCCCGCGGTAGCCGATCTTGCGGCAGGCCTCGGCACAGCGCGCCCCGATCCGATCGATCATGCGGCGGCTGATGCCCGGTGCGGGCGCCTCTTCAATCACCTTCTGGTGCCGGCGTTGCATCGAGCAGTCGCGCTCACCCAGGTACACCGCGTTCTTGTGGGTGTCAGCCAATACCTGAATCTCGATATGCCGCGGGTTCTCGAGAAACTTCTCAAGATAAACCGCCGGATTGCCAAAGGCTGCGCCGGCTTCAGATCGGGTGGTGGTGACGGCATTGAGCAAGGCGGCTTCGGTGTTGACCACCCGCATGCCGCGACCGCCGCCTCCGCCCGAGGCCTTGATGATCACCGGGTAGCCGACCGCGCGTGCAATCTTGACGATCTCTCGCGGGTCATCGGGCAGGGCGCCTTCGGATCCCGGCACAACCGGCACGCCGGCCGCACGCATGGCATCTTTGGCGCTGACCTTGTCGCCCATGATGCGAATCGATTCGGCTCGCGGACCAATGAAGACGAAACCGCTTTTTTCGACGCGTTCGGCAAAATCGGCGTTCTCGGACAGAAAACCATAGCCCGGATGGATCGCCTCGGCATCCGTCACCTCCGCCGCGCTGATGATGGCCGGCACATTGAGGTAGCTGTCGCGAGAGAGCGCGGGGCCAATACAAACCGACTCGTCTGCAAGCTTGACGTACTTGGCTTCGGTGTCGGCCTCGGAGTGCACGACCACGGTCTTGATGCCCAGTTCGCGACAGGCCCGTTGGATGCGCAGGGCGATCTCGCCCCGGTTGGCGATCAGGATCTTGTCGAACATGGGGTCACTCGATCACGAAGAGCGGCTGACCATACTCCACGGGCTGACCGTTCTCGACCAGGATGGCCTTGACGATACCGGCCGCATCGGACTCGATCTCATTCATCAGTTTCATGGCCTCAATGATGCACAGCGTGGCCCCGCTGGCCACGCTGCTGCCCACCTCGACGAAGGCCGGGGAGTTGGGATTGGCCGATCGGTAGAAGGTGCCCACCATGGGGGACTTGACCACATGCCCACTGCTCGCCGCCAGCACGTTGTCGGCCGCAGCCGACAGCGCCGCACCGCCCGAATTCGCAGCGGCGGACATGGCGGAGGCTGGGGTTGCCGCAGGCGCCCCCATCGCCATGGCAGGGGCTGCCATCATGGTCGGCGCCTGAGTCAGGTAAGTTGGCGCCGCAGGCGCGTTCTTGACGATTCGGACCTTGTCTTCGCCCTCGGTGATTTCGAGCTCGGAGATCCCCGATTCGGCAACGAGATCAATCAGGGTCTTGAGTTTTCGCAGATCCATGTTCAGGTTCCGTGCTGAAGCCTGTGGGCCGCATAACGCAGCGCCAGGCGGTAGCCCTCGGCACCCAGACCGGCGATGACTCCGGTTGCAATGTCCGAGAGAAAGGAGCGGTGCCGGAAGGCCTCGCGGCGATGTACGTTCGACAGATGAACTTCGATGAACGGCAGGTCGATAGCCGCCAAGGCGTCGCGAATGGCAACGCTAGTGTGGGTGTAAGCAGCAGGATTGATGATGATGAACTGAACTTGCTGACTTTTAGCCTGCTGAATGTGATCGACCAGCGCACCTTCGTGATTGCTCTGAAAGGTTTGGAGACGCAAACCAAACGACTGCGCATCCGCTTCGAGCATCTGGTTGATGTCGACGAGCGTGGTGCTGCCGTAGGTTTCAGGCTCCCGGGTTCCGAGCAGATTGAGGTTGGGCCCGTGGATGACCCAGACCAGAGGGTTGGTCACGATCGATGTGAATTCGCCGAAGATGCAGCGAATTCTGCGCGAGGTTCATCAATCTGTCCAGTAAGGGGTCGCGAGCCTCAGGTCAGCAGGTTGCGCACGGCGGCATCAAGGACGGGGAGTTTGATCCGGCCGAGGATGCGCTGGGCAATGCGGCCTTGCCGGTCCAGCAGGACAGAGAAGGGCAGCATGCCGCCTTGGTTGCCAAAGGCCCGACCCAGTTCGGTTGCGCCAAGCCCGCCTACCGCTAGGGGGTAGCTGACCGGCGTTTTCGCCTGAAATTCAGCGATTTTTGAAGGGGAATCGATACCGATCCCGAAAACACCGAAGCCTCGACGCTCATGTCGCTGATGAAGTTCAGACAACTCCGGCATTTCCTCGACGCATGGCGGGCACCAGGTTGCCCAGAAATTGAGCAACACGACCCGGTTCTTCCATGAACTCAGATCGATCGCGCGTCCTTGTGCATCGAGCCAGGGGGCATCCATCCAGGCGGGCGCAGCCTCTACGGGTGAGGGACGCGTCAATTGCCAGCCCGCCAGACCTGCGGCAACGGCCGCGGCGCCGAGGCCGCTCGCAATGAGGGTACGGCGGCCGGGAGAGCGCTGAGGGGGATGCGACATAAGGGTGGATTCCTTGGGGCCGAGGATTCGATACGGGGCGAGAGCGTAGTTCAGACGGCCTGATCGATCAGCATCTTCAGGGCTGCCCGATCACCCCGCTCCGCCGAACGGTGGGTTGCCCGAACCCCCTGACGTCGCGCATCCGTCGGATGCAAGGCGATCTGCACGGGTTCGTCGCGATACTGCAGTTCGACCGCCTCGACCGAGCCCTCATGCCCCTGGCCCAGTGCGGGCAGTTCAGCCGCATCGAACGGCAATCCGAGGTCGAGCAAGAACAGCACGACCTCTTTGGGGTCGTCATGGAAGACCTGCAGATGAATCGGCACATGCTCGGCCACGATACCTTTCCACACCGAGCCGGTGATCCAGGGGTCGAAGGCTGCCAGGCGCTCCATCAGTTCAAGGGCGACCGTCCTCATGCGTTGAACCCGTGGCGCATGATCGGGATCGAACAGATCAAGATGACTGGCCAGTGCTGCGTCGAGTTCGGCGTTGTCGGGCAGCATGCCGCGGGGGATTGCAGCGCCCTGCAACACATCTTGCGCCGCTTCGAGCTTGGCCTGTCCGTAATCCAGCCCCGACTCTGCGACCCGCTGCGCCGCCGCCGCCGCGATTTCTTGGCGCAACGCGGGTGCCCGGGTCAGTATCGATGCATCGCCGACTCCGCTCGGACGGGCGATTCGGGGCTCATCCCCGCGGCTCGTACCGGACGGGGGCTCTGGCTGGGCGCATGAGCGCGATGGGTGTTCGCAAGGCATGCGGGCAGTCTAAGGCAGGCCGGCGGGCCCGGTAGAATGGCCTGTATGCACCTTCACATCCTGGGGATTTGCGGGACCTTCATGGGCGGCCTGGCGGCACTGGCCCGAGAGGCGGGTCATCGCGTGACCGGCTGTGATGCCGGGGTCTATCCCCCCATGAGTGATCAACTGCGCGCACTCGGGATCGATCTGATCGAGGGGTTCGATGCGGACCAGCTCGACTTGCGGCCCGATGTCTGGGTGATCGGCAATGTCGTCTCGCGCGGCAATCCGCTCATGGAGGCCATCCTGGACGCCCGCCAGGTCTATCAGTCGGGGCCGCAGTGGCTGGCCGAACAGGTCCTGGCGCACCGCCATGTCATGGCGGTTGCGGGCACCCACGGCAAGACGACCACCACCGCGATGTTGGCCTGGATTCTCGAGGCCTGTGGACGAGATCCGGGCTTTCTCATTGGCGGCGTGCCGGTGGACTTTCCGTTCTCGGCGCGGCTCTCCAAACCTGACACCCCGTTCGTGATCGAAGCCGACGAGTACGACACGGCCTTTTTCGACAAGCGATCCAAGTTCGTTCATTACCGGCCTACGACCGCCATCCTGAACAATCTGGAATTCGATCATGCCGACATTTTCCCCGATCTTGCTGCGATCGAGACGCAGTTCCATCACCTGGTGCGCACCGTGCCAAGGTCGGGCCGAATCGTTGCGCAAGGATCCGAACCCGCCCTGCGGCGCGTTATCGATCGCGGCTGCTGGAGCAGTCTGGAATGGTTTGATGATCCGACTGGCTGGCATGCCGGGCCGGCCCGCGAACACCTCGCAACCCGCGAGGCCCCATTGGGCTTCAGCGAATTCGAAGTCTTCCTGGGCGATCGCCGCCTGGGGCTGAGTCGCTTGCCCCTGACCGGGG
>Ga0315906_10009265_pt1 | contig 11729 bp, 10 predicted proteins | sample LakEriMetagenome_4_FD_203526 | JGI IMG/M metagenome (GOLD analysis project Ga0315906, IMG submission 203526) | Freshwater fungal communities from buoy surface, Lake Erie, Ohio, United States - Buoy 2 MA122 | ecosystem: Environmental > Aquatic > Freshwater > Lake > Lake biofilm | place: USA... | reverse complement strand
GACACTATTGACAACGAGTTTAGCATGAATTTTGCCGACTCAATCTCTACGATGCTCAATAAACAGAAATTGTGTTATCGTAACAGTTTCGCAGAATTTATATTGTTGGATTATATTAAAATTTTAAATCATAACATTCTATGTAATAGTGGCTATAGAAGCGGATATTATTATCCGCGCTTTATTAGTAAGATTCTCACATATAATTATAAGCGAATCATTGTTAAGATTCTAGGGATTGATTTTGAAATAGAATTGAATTCTCTAAAATTAAGAAAAATTGAGGAAAATAAAAAAACCTATAAAAAAGTCGAATATATGCTGTGGAATATTGAAGATATTCTTGAATTACACAATAGTATCAAATGTGAGTAAAAGAATATTACACAAATCTTTATAAATATATATTTTTTATATTTGCAATAAATAATAAAAATTGATATGATAGGCCTTTATATTGTATATTAACTAATCTACTGATAAGCGCGATGTTCGAATGCTATATGAATGAAATTATACATGAAAGCATATATGATTATTGCGATGTGATATATGAAAATATTTGTTATAATAATAATAATTGTCATGATAATTACAATATTTTACAAAATGATTTATATAAATTTATTGAAAATGAAATTGAAAAAATGAGCATATATGATATTAACAATATCCTTATGTCTTATGGTATTGATAATGCTTATAAATATTATCTTGAAACTAATACAAATGCTCTAAATGATATTAAGAATAGTGATAGTATTACTAAAACGCTCGTTAATCATCTAATAGTATCTTCATTTGAAATAAAATAGCATACTCTATATCTTCATTACACCATTGGACATTTATTTTAATTTATATAATATTTTTTCAATGTCATTATAATATGATTCATTATAATCGCTATAATATATTCCATTAGATGTTTTTTTATCTGTCGGATATTTATGTATTTTATCGGCTCTTTTCATAGTATATTCTACAATTTCCCCTATTACTGATATGTTATTTTCAGTTAATAATATATTACCTATAGTTTTAATATATTCAGCATTCTTATAATTTTTAAGAAAATTTATCTTATTATTATATATTATATTATCTACTTGTTTCTCATTTATATTATCTAATAATATATATTTATTTTTACTTAATATATCTAATAACATCCAAGCAATTGCTTGGAGATCATCCATATAATCAATTACAAATGTTTTATGCTGCATTATAGACATATAATAAGGCGTCCCATGTAATCCCTTATATTCTTTTAAACTCCTTTCATTTATAATATTAAACACATTTGTTGATAATCCAAAATCTATAATTTTAATTTTATTTCTAGTATTATCTGTAAAAACTATATTATGTGGTTTAATATCTCTATGGACAATTGATATATTTTTATTTAAATTACAATTATGCATAGATTTTAATGCCTTCAAAATCAATATAAATATATCTCGTATAATTAATATATTTTCTTCATATTTTAATGATGTCAAATCTTTTCCTAAATATTCAGATACTAACACATATCTTTCAATGTCTCCTTCGACAAGTTCATTTATATATCCGTAAGCATATATTTTTGATACAATAGCATTAGCACAATTAATATTCAATAATTTCATAATATAATATTCTGTAGTTATTTGATACTTAATATCTATTTTTCTATATTCAAATTTATCAGGAATTTTAGGCTGTATCTTTACAACAACTTTAGAACCTTTTGTAGTCCCTTCAATCACTTCGCCAATATACAATAATGTGTCTACATTTATATATAATACATTTATTATTTTAATTTTCATCGGTTTATAATATATATCCTTCATAATTATAATATCATCTAAAAATAATTGCGACAATCTCATAATATATTTTATAATATTAGATTTTTTTTTCTTATATTTATTAATTATTTTATTTAATTTTTCTTCAAATTTATTATCTGAAACGCGTTTAGTATTAAAAGGTAAATAAACTATATCTATATCTTCATTATATATTTTCTCAATCTTTTTAGGTTTAATATAAGTTTTTTTAGATGATTTAAATGATTTTGATACTACAGATATATTTTTAGGTATATCTACAATATCATACTTTATTTCAGGTATTATGTTTGAATCGCTTTTAGAGGATTTAAATGCTTTTGATATGTGTTCAGGTTCATCTTTGTTATTTTTATGAATATTCGCATAAATATTTGTTATATTTTTCATAGATAAACATTTTAAATAATTTCTATAATTAATATTATCATAATATGTATTATTAATTATATTTAAGAAATATTCATTTGTATTATTATTGAAATGTTTGCTTAATATTTTGACATAAAATATTTTATTTTCCTTATTTAAATTTTTATCACTTAATTCATCGCCTATTTTTTGATATATTTTAACTAAGTCTTTTTTCAATAAACATAATAAATATTTATTATAATTAATTTTATCAATATTAATATTATCTATAAAATATTTTGAATTATAATTCTTAAAATGTATTATCAATAAATCTATAATATCACTTTTCTTCATAATATTATTTATAGTTCTTATTTATATATATATATTTATTGAATTATATTAGAAATAATATGCCTATTTTTAATTATTTGCCAAAAAAATTGATAGATATTTTTAACATATAAATTATCCAGATAATGGACGGCGCTCTTGTAGCCCAAATTGTATTTGCTAATGAGATAGCATTCAAAGGCATTAATGACTCCAAGAAATGTCAGATGATATACAAGGTTTGTAAGGCAGTAAAGGAAAATCAACACATTTCTGATGTAATCAGTAAAAATCGTGCAGAACTGTATGCGATTAACATATTCAACTGTTTATATCAAAAGTCTAAAAATATCCAATCAGTAGAAGAAAAGCAATCAGAAGATAATACTAAAGAGTTTGATGTTAAGATTACAAAAGAAATAATGATTATGCTTAATAAGCAGTCCGAGAAGTTTTTGTGCTATTTTGTCGATTATATAATTAGTGATTATACAGAAACACTGATTAATTGTTGGCAATACAATAATGGTCTTGGAAATATCTATAATAATAAACAACATATATCTTTCATATTATACAATTACAAGATGATTGTTAATATTCTCGGCATTAATTGCTGTATCAATTTAGAACAAAGTATAATATGTGCAAAGTTCAAAAAAATCAAAAAAACGAGGCAATCGCAAGGATGGCTTATTGATGATATTCTCAAAATGCACAATGAAATCAATATTGATTAGTCTGTATTGATTTCATATATTTGTGCGCTCATCAATGCTTTTGCAAGATACAGCATATTATATAAGATGCTTATTATATTAGTTTTATTGTATCTTCTTATGAAATTAGATAATAACATAATCTTTATCTTCTTCACATATCTCTAAACGTATTTTCTTATTATATTCATCTTTTACTTTTTCAACTGTCGTTTTATTTTCTAAATTATAAAACGTGTTCCCTATTTTAATTAATCTACAGCCATTTTTAGTCTTATATATTGGAAACTCTAAATCATAATATTTATACTTATTATTTGATAGAATTTTGGGAGTTTTTTTCATATAATCCTATTATTATAAAATATTTATAATATATAATATTTATAAAGTTATAGATAATGTGTATTTTTGCTGAATACAAAGATATTCTTGGAGTCCCAAGAGAAGGAATACATTCTATGCGTTTTTTTGATTTTGCTGTAATGGATTTTATTATGACTTTCATAGGTTCTTGTATTATAGCATACTTTTTCAAAATAAATGTATTATTTGTATTTTTATATTTATTTATATTGGGCGAATATCTTCATATTCTATTTTGTGTTGATACCAAATTTTTGTCAATTTTTTTCAATTTAAAAAAAAACACAAAAAATAATAAAAATTGATAGTCTATATAAAGATTAATTAATATATATATACAACGATGAACGTTCTCCTCCCTAAGCAATTCAATGTCGACAAGATTAAGTATTCTGAAATGAAGGTAATGAAATCAGGTGCTAAATCCGTCTATCTTAATTATCAAGGTTCAAAAATTAATATCCAAACCCCTGTTCTATCAATTCCCTATGGCGTCAATGATAATACCCAGTTTATCAAGGATGACCCTAAACGTAAGGATGAAGCACGTAAGTATGATATTACGGCATCTTTTAAGGGAAAAGATGAAAATCCAAAACTTCAGGCATTTCACGATAAGTTGATTGAACTTGAACAAAAAATCTGTGAAGACGCTAGCAAGAATAGTGTAGCATGGTTTAAGAAGAACTTTGAGGGCAATAAGGGTGCTATTGAGAATATGTTTAGTCCTATTGTACGCCGCGATAAGGATAAGGAAACTGGTATGTTTGCTGATAAATATCCGCCTAATTTCAAGGCAAAACTTCCTTATGATTCTGTTGAAGATAAATTTGAATTTGACGCATATGATATGGATAATAACGAGATTGATTTCAAGGACTATGTTGCAAATCTCAAGGGTGGAAAGGCGCAATTCATTATTCAACTTAATGGTCTATGGTTTTCGGCGGGAATGTTTGGATGTAGTTGGAAGATTATTTCTGCTAAGTTTCAAAAGATTAATACTTCAAAAATTACTTTTGTAAAAGATAGCGATGAAGAAAATGCGGAAGATGATGATGAAGATGACGAAGATATTGACATTGATACTGAAGTAATTTCTAAGGTTATTGCTACCGTCGTACCAGAAAAAGATAATAAAAAAAATCAACAAGTAGTTCCTACTCCTGTAGAGGAAGAAGATGAGGAAGAAGATGAGGAAGAAGATGAGAAAGAAGATGAGAAAGAAGATGAGAAAGAAGATGAAGAAGAAGAAGATGAAGAAGAGCCTGAGCCTGAACCAGAGCCTGTTAAGAAGGCAGTTAAAAAAGCAACTGTTCCAAAGAAAAAGTAGATAACTATATCTATAAAATAAATAGTAAAATAAATATTATAAATCCCATAAATACACGCCCTAATGGCGATGGTTCATCTGTATTAAAATCATAAACATCTATATTATTTGATATAATTTTTGCTATCATATCTAAAATTTTATATGCTACAGGAAGTGATAAAATAATAAATAATAAAAATCCATAAAATGCTGTTTTAAATTTTATTATATATGTATCTATTACATTTTTTTGTTTTTCTTCTATTACATTTAGTAAATTATTAGAACTGATAGGTGTATAAGCAAAATCGGGAGTATATTTAATATCATTCATATTACACTTTAACTATATTCTACATAATAATATAATAAAAAATTATTTGTCAATTCTGTAGCATTATTTCTATTAATTAATCCCATTAGATTTTCCAGATTAGTATTAATGCGAATATTATCACTATTATTACCTAAAAGCCAAGATGGCATATTATTGAAAAAATTGTTTGAACACAGTGCTGTTGCTTTTATAAAATTACAACATAATATATAATATTCATCATTACATTCTTTAAACATTTTAATAGCATCTTTACAAAAATCATATATTAATGTATTGGCTCTTATATCATTAAAATATTTATTACTCTCGGGTATATTACTTGAAAATAGTTTAAAATATTTTATAATTTTTAAAAAATCAGCATCATTTAATTTATTAAACCATTCTGGACTATTATAAAATCCTTTACTTTCTATTTCTAAAGATAATTCAGTAAAAGCATGCATATTATTTTCCCATAAATATTCATCTGTTTTTATTATAAGACCTTTATATTTAATAAATAATTTTAAATTTTCAATAGTATAATCATCTAATTTATCGCGATTGTATGGATTATAAGGTTCTTGCTTATTTTCAATACATTTTCTAATAAAATATTCTAATTCTACAGCATCAAAAATATATTTCTCATTTCTACTATTTTTCAATACATATAATTTATTTACTGATATATCGCATATATTTTCACCTGTAAAAAGTTCTTCATCATTCATATAGTTATCTTCGGTATTATATTTTAATATTATACTATCTTTTAGTTTATTTTTAAGATTTTTTTTAGATTTTTGTCGTATTATATTATATAGTTTGTTTAATATTTTAATACTTACACTATCATTTTCAATTTCAAAAGTTTTTTTATTAATAATATATAATAAATTATATAATTCATTTTTGCTATATTTACGATTTCCTGATATTATATTAAGTTCCTTTGCTATATTCAATAGTATTTTAAATGGTATATTTCTTAATAATTCAATATATTCCTCTTTTATATTACTTGAATTTTCTATATTATTAATATATCTATATAATGAATATAAATCATTGTTAGTTACATCATTTCTTTCTCTTAATATATCATAAAATATCTTATATATATGACCTATTTTAGTATTCTTGTGATATCTACAATATATAGAATTATCTATAATATTACGATTACATAAATTAAAATTATTATTACAACGACATATACATTTTCTTCTTATATCTTGTACATCTAATCCAATCGTGTAATCATATAAAACATTTTCCGCATTATCTAATATAATATTTTCATTAATATTATCAAAATATTGCAATATTATATTATTCATTTATATTATTATTAAAAATAAGTATATGCTTCTTATTTACTATTATTTATTATTTATATAATATATATTATACTAATAGTAATACCCCCGCATTTTTATAACTATAATAATCGTATAATTTATCATTTAATAAAACATATTTTATACCATTTTTTGATACTACCTTACCTTTTCCTATTTTAGTCTTCTCGAACATTTTATATTTAGTTATTACACTATCTTCATTTATATTTTGTGTAAATGATAACTTATCAACATTTTTATTTATAGGCCAATTATAACATTTATAACCATTATTCAATGGTTTATTTATTTCTGAATGTATTATACAATCTATTGATGACGATTTTAACATATCTAAGAAGTTTTTAATTAATTCCTCTTTTTTATTTGCCCTATCATATATATGCTCATCAGTAGATAATTCGTTATCTTTTATTCTAATTGTTGGATTTTTAATCAATTGATCTTTGGTAAATTTCATTATATATTTATAAACACCTACATTTCTATCTTCAACAGGCAATGACATATGACTACAAGTTCTAACCGCACGTCCAATAACCTGATCTATTCTCACAGAATTCCAGAAATATTCTGTAATTAATACGCGTCTAACATTCTTTAATGATATGCCTTCAGCACCAGATTGCGTAATCATCATAATTTTAACAATTTTTCCATATCTCTGTTCTAAGTTATTGCCTTTGTTAGGTAAACTATATCTTATATTATCAGGTAGATTGGCAAAATCTCCATTAAATAAATTCATTAATATATTAGTCTTTTCACGATCAGAATTAAAAACAACATATCTTTTATTATCATATTTTTCATCAAATACTTCAGCATCTTCTAGTATATATCCATATTCATCATTCTTAATTACATTAATCTCTATATATCCGTGTTTATTTAAAACTTCCTTAAATATACCTAAACCTTCCACAACGCGAAATTGTGAATATACTAAAACACTACCTGGAGATGTATTTATATCTTCTAACATTTGAGCAAATTTTGGACTGTAATAATTTTGTAAATTAATTTTTTCTAAATAATCTCCTTTTCTTAAATCTATTAATGCCTTATTTAACTTTTTATTATATTCAGCATCTATATCTTTATTTAATTTCTTTTTAGCACTTTTATCATCCTCTTTACTTCCCTTGCTATTATCATCATCTTCATTTAAAGTCAGTTCTTTTTTCTTTAATATTCTTATATCTTGCGGAAATTCACGAGGTATTTCATCAGGAAAAGCAAAATTACAAACTAATCTACTAAATGCTCTATAAACAGAACTAATTTCAACATTCCCTTTATTTCCAAATTTCTTCTTATTGTCATCCATTGCTATTTCCTTTATGCGAACATCCATATATTTTTTGATTTGATGATTAGTCATATAGATATGTCTAATTGTTTCAGGTAATAATGATGGGAATAATTCCGAACCCGTAGTCTTATAATAACTCAATATACCTAATACGCGTCTTTTAAATAAATCTTCATTAATTATCTTTATATTTTCTGGGTCTTCATCATTGATGAAAAACTTATCAAAATCCTCCTTTTTATTAGGCAATGCATAATTTTTGTCCTCAATATATTTTGTATTTAAAGAAAAATCTACATCACTAAAATTACCATGAGAATCCATTTTAACTATATCTCTAATTAATTTGTCAAATTCTTCATCTGTTATATTATCACCATCTTCATATACTAAATTTAATTTAAATTCTTTATTATCAAATATAAGTAATTTATTTATTTTCTTGATACCGCATTCTGTTAAATATTTAGTATCATCCATACAATCATTACGTAGTTTGCTTAATGTTTTGATAATCTTTTTTATATTTTCACCAATTATTTTTTTATTAATATTAGGATAGCGTGGTGCTTCCATATCTTGATTTTTCTCATATTTAATTATTTTTGCTATAGCGCGTTTTATTATAACTTCTGTTATAGTTTTAATAGGCATTAAAGAATATCCGAATATAACGTTATATTTTTCTGTTAAATAAGGTTGTGATAATAACCAATTAGGTACTGATAATCCCTGCGTTTCAAATACAATATTTCTACTTTCGCGTAAAGCATTTTCTAAATTTAAATCATTAAGCATATCACATGATTTTTTAATTCGCGGCGAACATTCTATGTTATCTACACCGGTTCTTATATCATAATATGCTTTATGAAATTCTTCTAATAATTTATCACTTGGATTCTCGTATTTTTCTAAAATACACGCTCTATTATTATTACATTCTTTATTTACTTTTTTAATTATATCTAAAATGCGTTTTTTATATTCTTTATTTTTTATTACCAAATCATCTATATTTATCTTTATATTATCAGTACTCAATTTATAATTATCAATTATATAATCTGCCATTTTTGTTTTTAATGAACCAGTTGTCCCATTTGTTACTATTAAATAAGGTTTTTTACTTTCAAATGTATTTATAACAGATTTTCTATTTTTTAAAAGACCTGAAAATTTATCCTTATTTATAGTATTTATTATATCTTTAATTATATCCTTATCTTCTTTTATCCAATCTTTTCTAACTATTACAGACGAATCATTATCTTTACGAACATAATTTTTAGGAAATAATATTATATTTACATATTTATTATCATTATATATTTCATCAATATAATCATAATGTTGCGATTTAATTAAAATATCTTTTAGTGCCTTTTTGTCGGCGATTCCTTGTAATATAGGTATTTTATAGGTTAACATTTGACCTCTCAGCAAATTTATTAAAAATGATATTTCATAAGGTTGATTAATTATTGGTGTACCCGATAATAATACTAATTTTACATCCTTAGCAATAACTATATTATTATAGATTTTCATCGCTATTTTTGAACCATTTGCTATTCTACTTATAAAATTATGTACCTCATCAACTATTATAAAAGAATTATTGAAATAATTATTATCACCCTCATTGCTTTTATTAGTAACACCCATATCATTTAACATCTTATTTGTTATCCCATTGTAATTTATAAATTTATATCTATTTCTTATTATATTTGTTATAATCTTGTTTATGTCTTCTTTGTAATTTGAACTTAAATCACTATATTTAATATTATCTATTACTATCTCCGCACCTACAATATCTTTCTTATATAAAGGAATCCATACAGTACCATCTTTTTTTATTAATTGTTTATCGATAGCATATATTTTTAAACCTTCCATCATTTTTGAATCTGTCTTTTTTACTTTAATACACGTCCACGATTTTTTAAGATTTAATCCAACAGTAGATATTTTCATTAATTCATTTTCATAATTTTGCGATAATGATGCTGGAGTCATTATAATAACATTTTTACGATTTATATATCCTTCGGCTGCTGCTATTGATGCTGCCGATTTACCAGAACCCAATTCATGATATAATAATATGCCTCTATAAGGACTATCAAATTGCATATAATCTTTGATAATTCTTTGTTGAGGAAAAAGAGATACTTTGGATACATCTAAATCACACGATTCTTTTGAACAATTACAAGCCGATATTTCCTTTTTTCTTTGATATTTTGAAGGATTAAAAGTATTATATATTTTTTTATTATAACCAACTCTATTTGGGAGAACCCAGTCGTTTGTTTTAACTTCTATATTCATACGCTTATCTAATATAATAATTCAAATAAAAAAATGTTATATTATTAGATAAACTAAAAAATAATGCATAATATTGATAAATTATTAGATAAATGCGAATCAATGACATTATTATGTACTAAGGCATCATCTCATTGGAGTTTTGTTAAGTTCTGTTTTAATATACCTCTTGTATTAACAAGTTCTACTATGTGTATTATAAATAGTATTAGTGAAGATGCTAATGCTATTAAAATTCCTAACATTATTGTTAATGCTGTTAGTGTCCTTATAATGTCACTTACAAATAGTATAAAAGCGAGCGAAAAGTTTGAAATATTTAAAAAATTATCTCAGCAATTTATGCTTTTATCTCAAGAAATAGAAGCGTGTGATGGAAATGTATCAAAAGAAACCTTTAATATTTTATCTTTGAAATATGATAATTTAATACAAGATTGTTCTTTTGAAGAAATACCTCTAAAATATAAAACAGATGTTGCTAAATGTTTTAGTGATGCTAATAGATATATTCCTATTCAATTAAATGGTATTATAGGTAATACAAATGTAGCAAAAAGACTTAGTGGAGGAAACAAGGATTCAAATGGTAGAGCATCACTTGTAAATATATCTAATATACCACCAAAAAATGATTTATCAACCGTCGTTGAAGACAATAAAATATATGGTGCTGGCGAAAATGTTTAATATATAGTAAAATAATAATGATTTTATTTATTAGATGAACTTCTAATACTTTTTTGACTAAATGTGAAATTATTTTTAGGTGATAAAAAATCAGATACTTCACGATAATTGTTTATTATTTTTTTATTTATTTTTAATACTTGATAATGACGCATATCATTAATAAATACTGAATAATTAAAACGAGAATTACTTTCCCTATTATTTTTAGATATATTATGTAATTTTTCAAAAATACGATATTTAATTTTATTTATTATATCAGCAATTTTAATATCATCTTTCAGTGTTTTTAATAATATTAAATCTAAAGATTGTTGGGATATACTTTTAACTCTATGCTTTTTATATACATATTTATATATTTTGTCAAGGGTTTTATCAACATTATTAACATCTCCTGTTTTAGCACCTAATATTATTTCTATTATTATAATTTTAAACGATTGTTTGATGTAAGATAATACCATTGTTCTTTCACTTTCCGAAGGCATACGAGAACCAACTTTTAAATGCTCCTCTAATAAATTTTGTAATCCTGCTTCTGATTCTAAATTTGTATTTAATATTCCAGCGTTTATCAATGATTCTAATTCCGCAGTATTTACAGATAACATAGATGCTATATCGTGAATTTCAAGACTTGTTTCCCCTTTATATAACATAATCAATAAATCTTTTGCTATTTTAAGATATTCTACAAACGATTTAGTACTTCTGCTAATAATATTATCACATAAATATTTACGCAATTTAGTACC
>Ga0315906_10009264_pt1 | contig 11729 bp, 11 predicted proteins | sample LakEriMetagenome_4_FD_203526 | JGI IMG/M metagenome (GOLD analysis project Ga0315906, IMG submission 203526) | Freshwater fungal communities from buoy surface, Lake Erie, Ohio, United States - Buoy 2 MA122 | ecosystem: Environmental > Aquatic > Freshwater > Lake > Lake biofilm | place: USA... | reverse complement strand
GCTTCCAAAATACTTGCCTTGCCGTAACGAATACTTTTTATTTCAGTGCCACTAAGCTGCAAGCCTGCTTGGTAAATATCTTCTAAATGATATTCAAAACGTGCTCGTTTATTTCTAATATTAAGTTCCTTTTGTGACATCTTATTACAAAGTTAAGATTTTTGATAGCTTTCGAGTTATCGAATAACCGTTAATAAAAGAGACAAAATTCATCAAATTAAAATATTGAATGCTGGAAGCAATTGTTTAAATAAATAAAATTGATAAGAATATAAAAACAATTTTCGGTTTCAATGAATTCAAAACTTTATTTTTGTCATTCAAAATTCAAAACTATGAGCAACATCGAACGCATACAATGCTTAATTATTGGATCAGGTCCTGCAGGATATACGGCCGCTATTTATGCTGCGCGTGCAGATATGAAACCTGTTCTTTATCAAGGATTGCAACCTGGCGGGCAATTAACAACTACAAACGAGGTAGAAAATTTCCCCGGATATCCAACAGGAGTTACTGGTCCTGAAATGATGGTTCAACTTGAGGAACAAGCAAAACGATTTGAAACGGACGTTCGTCCCGGATTTATTACAAAAGTTGATTTTTCAAGTGAAATTCACAAATGTTGGACAGACGATGGTAAAGAAATCCATACGGATACAGTAATCATTTCAACAGGAGCTTCTGCAAAATATTTGGGATTAGAAAGTGAACAAAAATACCTTCAACTTGGCGGCGGTGTTTCTGCTTGTGCCGTTTGTGATGGATTTTTCTACCGAGGACACGAAGTCGCAATTGTTGGAGCAGGAGATTCAGCATGCGAAGAAGCTCATTACCTTTCAAAACTTTGTAAAAAAGTTACAATGCTTGTTCGTAAAGACGAGTTCAGAGCTTCTAAAATCATGGCAGATCGTGTTAAGGCAGTCGAAAATATTGAAATTCTTTTCAATACGGAAACACTAGAAGTTTTGGGTGACGGTGAAGTTGTAACGGGTGCAAAAATTATCAATTCAGTTACAAAGGAAGAGAAGGTTGTACCTTGCACCGGATTTTTCGTTGCGATCGGACATAAACCAAATACAGATGTTTTCAAGAATTTCATAAACCTAGATGAAACTGGTTACATCAAATATGAACAACCAGGCACGAGCAAAACAAATATTGATGGTGTATTTGTTGCAGGTGATGCAGCAGATAAAACCTACAGACAAGCAATTACTGCAGCAGGAACTGGTTGTATGGCAGCTTTGGATGCTGAACGATATTTGGCTTCCAAACATTGATAAATAATAAATTGACTCTTACTTTACAAAAAAACAAGCAATTAAATATCAATAAATTAGATTTGGATTTTATTGCTTTCAAGTCTGTATATTACCATGTATTTTACAGTAAAACAAATACTTAAGGCAAGACTACAAGGTTATCATTCAGATTTCCCCATACTTTTTTGAAAGAACATTCTGGATCATTTCAAAAAAACAAAAAAAGTTGATTTCCTAGTTATTTATTTCATACTAAGGTCAAATCGTTTATTTTCAGCGGATTTATAATAATTTTTGATAAAAGATTCTTACTTGCGCCAATAGATCAATTCTTTTGTTTATTGAGTATTGATTTGATTTCTAGTTTCCTTTAAACCCAATCAAAATGAAAAAATTTACAAAATCAAACTTCTTGAAACTGAAAAACACAAGAAAAAAAATTAAAGATTACTCAAAAAATAGTAGGCGACTCATATTACAAAACAGAAAAACGAAAAATCGAGTTAAAAAACTTAGTTAGTGAGGAAAAAGTCTATTCAAATAAGGATTAGAATATGAAATAAAAAACATCCTTAATCCTTAATCCTCAAAATCAATCAATTACAAACACATTTCAATTCTTACTGTTAGTTGAAGCTTAGATATTAACATCAACTTTATTTTGAATAAGTAGAAATACGTTTTTCAATAAAAAAAATACGTTTTTCGATAGAATCCAAAAGAAAAATCTAACTCAACTTGAAACTCGAAATACTCGATAGAACGGGCATTTTCAATGTTTTTTTACAAGATTTCAACAACTCGAATAGTTGAACTATCAAGAATTGATGAGACCTAAGTTTGTGTCACAATTTATTGAATTGAAATAATAATACAAATTTTCAAAAGAAATAGATAAGTCATCTAATAAAGATTGAAAAGAATTTTGCAATGAAAAAAAACACAAACAAATTTTCAATAAAACAAGAATATAAATATCCAAAATGTCGAATTACATCCATTACGTTCTAACTTACATTCCAATTATTGGAACGCTTCTCGGTGGTTACTTTCTTTCAACTGTATTAATGAAAGAAGGTCACCAAATTAAAAAAATAATTTACCTTATTTTCATTTTTTCAGCCATCTGTTCACTTTATTCCTTCAGTATTACGAAATTTCAGAACGTCAACTCGCAATTCGTCAAACATCCATTTGATTGGTTGGAAGAGAAAATAACTTTCGTTTATCTTTCTGTGGGCACACTATCATTACTTGGTTTTTTATCGCTTATTGGGCTACTCTTTTTTGAGGTAAACTATTCGAAAGAAATATCCTTAGGAATTTTCATTTCCATTTTGGCACTTTTCAGTTCTATTTTTTCTATTCGCTCAGAGTACGTTTACCCTAGTTGGAAGTTCTACAACACCTATACGGAATTCAAAACTTCAAAAACCAAAGTACCAAATATCAATTTAAAGTATTATGAAAAGACTAGAAAATAAAATCGCGATTGTAACCGGTGCAGGATCTGGAATCGGGAAAGAAATTACTTTGCTATTCGCCAAAGAAGGATGCAAAGTAATTGCCACTGACATTTCCGAATCACGTATTTCGGATCTTGAAAAAGAAACAATTTCTTTTAATGGAAACGTTAAATTATTCCATGGAGACGTTTGTGACCCAAATCACATAGATGAACTCCTAACAAACGGTTTAAAAACGTTTGGAGCAATTGACATTCTTGTAAATAATGCAGGGATAATGGACAACTTTGAGGCGGTTGACACGGTTGATGAATCCAATTGGAACAAAGTTTTCAATATCAACATTCACGCACCTTATCGACTAATACAGCGAACGATGAAAGTTTTTCTGACGAGAAAATCAGGTAATATCATCAACATTGCATCAGTCGGAGGACTCAACGGCGGTAGAGCAGGTGCAGCTTATACAGCAAGCAAGTTTGCGCTAATTGGTCTTACCAAAAACACAGGTTATCTTTTTGCCAAAAAAGGAATTCGATGCAATGCTATTGCTCCTGGAGCCATTGAAACAAACATTTCGGATTCGATTGACTTCACCAAACTAAATGAAGAAATTAAGGATCGTATTATGCCTGGATTGGTTTTAAACCCCAGAACTGGAAAACCTATCGAAATTGCTAAAATCGCAGTATTTCTAGCTTCGGAAGACTCAAGTTTCATTAATGGCAGTGTAATTACTGCGGATGAAGGCTGGACAGCTTATTAATCTGAATTTTCAAAAAATAGTTATAAGATATATTCAAATAAATACAACAAAAAAGGAGCTGATAATCAAGAACTTTGAACAATTAATAACAACAATAAAATAAACAAAATGGAAACAAAATCAAAAGTAAAGGCGAAACCAAAAAAAGCCACAGAAGAATTCAAGATCACAGGTAACTGGGCTGAACAAGCGAAAGCTTTAAAAGTAAAGTACCCAAAACTGTCCGATGCCGACTTAAAATTTGAAACTGGAAAAGAGGATCAACTTTTAACAAAATTAGCTACGGCATTAGATAAGAATAAAGATGAAGTAATCACAATGCTTAAAAAGGGTATCACTAAATAATCTTACCACTCACTGATTTAATAAAACTGTCTGACAACAACAAACAATTAATTCAGTAAAACGACCACTAAACCCTTTTTTAATGTGAAAGTGCTCCGAAATCAACTTAGTTTAAATTCAATTTAATCGGTTGAAATAACGGTTGATTTCGGGCATTTCATAAATTATCTCAAGAAACTTTTTATTAATTAATCAAACAAAAACAAATGGAAACACCAACAAGAAACAACACAGCAACAATCATTACAGTTGCATTGGCTGGAGCCGCTGCTGGAGCGCTTTTAGGAATCTTATTCGCACCTGATAAAGGAAGTGTTACACGAAGTAGAATTAGCGGAAGAGCCAGAGAAATGGCAGGGAGTTTAACCGAAACCTTAGGTCTCAGAAGACACACAGAAGAACACGCCAAAACACCTGCCCCAGGTGTAGATCATATTTAATGTAATTGCCTGAAGGATCTTTGACTTAACATGAATCCACTATACCCTGATTGATTATTCATCAATCGCATAAATAAACTTCAGGCGATTTCTATCCCGGTATGAAAGTACCGGGATTTCTTAACCCCTAAAATGAATCAAAAGATGTCCAATTCATCCTCATTAAACGAATTTTCAGAACATTTAAAACAATATGTTCGAACGACTATCGAAATTATCAAACTCGAATTGATCGAGCGAACCGTCATTATTTGTTCTTTCATATTAATTCAAACGCTCAAATGGATTCTTTTTGCGATTGGCGTGTTTATGTTCAGCATAGCAATAGCAATTTATATTTCAGATAAATCCAGTTCGTTTGCTTTGGGATTTGGGGCTGTAGGTTTATTTTATCTTCTGCTTGCTATTCTTTTCTCTATCCTTAATCAAAAAAATATTGAGCAAGCCATTCAAAACAAAATCATTAAGCACATTTTTAGCGACGAACACCAAATTAAACTTTAATCATAATTCAAATGAAAGAGCTCAGACATCGTATCAATGCCCTTCATGCCTTGCAAAACGAACAAGAAAAGAAGTTAATCCAATCGATAGAAGGAACCATCGATTCCGTTTCACCCGCTTCATTAATCAAATCGACAATTGGAACATTTTTTAAAGATAAAGACATCAAGGAAACCTATCCAAAACTCGCCATGCGTTGGTTATTTGTAAATATCGTCGATCGATTCATCAATAAAAATTCCCCAATTAATGAGCCAGTAAAGGATTTAGTTGCAGTTAAATTGGTAAATGCCCTTTTCAATGACTCAACAATAAATGAAGTTATCCTAAAAGAACGAAATCACATCTAAAAGAAGCTTAAAATAGAAGAAGGATGGAGCGATTGAAAGTGAAAAAGGAAGGAGTTCTGCTTGAAAAAACGAATCTTTATTTTGAAAATGAAGCCGTTTTCAATCCAGCTGTTATCGAGGAAGAAGGTGTCATTCATCTTTTTTATCGCGCACTAAGCAAAGGAGACTTTTCCACAATTGGTTATTGTCAGTTAGATTCACCTCTTCACATAGCCAAAAGAAATGAATTGCCAATCCTTTTGCCACAATTCGACTACGAGAAAAAAGGTATGGAAGATCCTAGAATCGTAAGAATCGAAGGACTTTATTATCTAACATACACCGCCTTTGATGGAATAAACGCCCTTGGCGCACTTACTACTTCTCGCGATCTGAAAAAATTTGAACATTGGGGTTTAATAACGCCTTTAATGATTGAAAATGAAGATGAATCTACAAACTTTGATCGAATTGCTCATTCCTATTCGGATGAACTGGCTATCGACAATAATGTCGAGTTCGTTTGGGATAAGAATGTGTTATTTTTTCCTAAAAAAATAGACGGAAAGTTCTATTTCGTTCATCGCATAAAACCGGATATTCTTATTGTAAATGTTTCTGACCTAAAGGAAATCAATGTTTCATTTTGGGAGAATTATCTTTCCAATTTACCGAAATACCGTCTAGACTGCGATCGTGTTCACCTTGAAAAAGCAAATTACTTCGGTGCCGGCTGTCCACCAATTGAAACAAATCATGGATGGATTTTCATTTATCACGCGGCATATGAACTTAATGGAGAATTAATATATAAAGCTCATTGCATTTTGTTGGATTTGCAAAATCCGTTGAAAATAATCGCCTCCCTCCCCTATTGTCTTTTTGAACCCGAATACGAATGGGAAATCGATGGAAATGTAAAAAATGTTGTTTTCCCTACAGGATGCCTTTTGAAGGGCGATTTGATTTACATCTATTACGGAGCAGCTGATTCAAGGATCGCATGCGCTTCTTTCTCGTTGACTGAGTTATTTGAATCATTTATTTACCTCAAAAAAGAGAACGAAAATGTCAAATAAAGAACTATTTATTCAACCCGAAAATTTCACCTCCAATCCTTTCCGACTATTACATGAAACGGAACAAATGGAATTACTTTTAATCTCATCCTTTCCGGAACGCCAATGCGGAATCGCAACATTCAGCGAAGATTTCAGAAATAGCTTGCTTGAAAAATTCGGGGGAGTTTTGAAGATAAACGTTTGTGCGATCGAAAATGAACCCGTTACATCTAAACTTCATGATCCGATAACACATATTTTAGAAGCACACAATCCATCAAGTTACCTAAAACTTGGAAAAAACGTAAATTCAAACCCCAATATACGTGGTATAATCATCCAACATGAATTCGGTTTATTCGGAGGTAATTATGGGAACTACCTACTTTATTTTTTAGATAATATCGATATCCCCGTTTTTATTACCCTTCATACCGTCTTACCGAATCCCTCCAAAGAAAGACTAGAAATCGTTCAGAAAATTTCGGAACGCGCCGCCAACGTGATCGTAATGTCTGAAAACAGCGCCAATATTCTTCAGAAAGAATACCTAATAGATGCCAAAAAAATTGAGATTATCGCTCATGGCGTTCATCTAACACCATTAAAAAACCAAGACTACCTGAAATCGAAATACAAGCTCGTAAACAAAAAAGTCCTTTCCACCTTTGGACTTTTAAGCGAAGGCAAAAGCATTGAAACGGCTCTTTATGCTTTACCTGAAATAATTAAAAACCATCCTGACTGTATTTACCTCATTTTAGGAAAAACACACCCCGAAATATTTAAACGCGAAGGAGAAAAATACAGAACCTGGCTACACGAATTAGCAGATGAACTAGGCATTTCCTCGCATGTACTATTCATTAACGAGTTCATTTCTTTGGAATTGCTTCATGAATACCTTCAGTTGACAGATATATACCTTTTTACTTCCAACGATCCTTTTCAGGCCGTAAGCGGAACATTTGCCTATGCCATGGGATGCGGTTGTCCAATCATTTCAACGAAAATTCCACAAGCGAAGGATCAATTGAAATCGGCGGGAATATTAATTGAATTTCAAGACGCTTCACAACTTGCTCTAGCTGCAAATTATTTGCTTCTAAATCCGAAAAATCTTGCCCAAATGAAAATTAATGCACTTCAAAACATGCGACCTTCATCATGGCAAAATATAGCAATCCAATACATGACTTTGATTGAAGAGGAGCTCGCTTCTGAAGAAATAAAAGAGCTAAAATTCAAAATACCAGAATTCAATTTAAATCATTTTTTCAATACCACTAGTCAAATCGGCATCATTCAGTTTTCAATAGCGGAGTTACCAGATTTGGAATCCGGATACACCCTTGATGACAATGCGAGAGCTTTGATAGCCATGTCGGAATATTACGAGCTAACAAAGGATAAATCAGTGCTTGATTTAATTGATATATATTTTCGATTCGTCGAAAACTCGCAACAAAATGATGGCAAATTTTTGAATTACGTCAATCGATTTAATGAATACACCAATCAAAACTTTCAAGAAAATCTCGAAGACAGCAATGGAAGGGCAATTTATGCTTTAGGAATATTCATATCGCACCAAAAATCGCATCGACAAAAGTACTTTTCAAGGATAGAACTGTTGGTTGAAAATTCAATACCGCATCTTAAAAACTTGAAGTCGCCCAGAGCCATTGCATTTACAATAAAGGGCTTATATTATTTCAACCTTACAATTAACAATAAATCAACATCAAGAATCATTTTGGAATTGGCGGATAATTTGGTGGATTATTATACCAAACAGCGTCAACATGATTGGCATTGGTATGAAGATTCTCTAACTTACGCAAACGCGATCATACCTGAATCATTAGTTTACGCCTATTACGTTTCTAACGATTCAATTTTCAAGGAAATTGCGAAAGAATCATTTGATTTTCTCCTTGAAATATTATTTACAAAAAGACACATTTCGGTCATTTCAAATCGCACTTGGTATTCCAAAGGGAAAGAAGTTCATCCATTTGGTGAGCAACCAATCGATGTGGCTTATACAATTATCGCATTGCAAGAATTTGGAAATTGTTTTGGAGATCAAACATACCTCTCATTTATGAAAACCGCTTTCGAATGGTATCTCGGACACAATCAATTGAACCAAATCGTTTATAATCCTATTTCAGGAGGTTGTTATGATGGTTTGGAGCATGACCATGTAAATATTAATCAAGGCGCTGAGTCGACTGTCACATATTTAATGGCACGCATAAGTATCGAAAAAGAAATTCTTAAACAAGTAGAAGTTACTGAAATTCTAGAAATTGAAAACACCTAAAAAACAGACTATGTATAAAATTGAAATAAGTAACCAACGAAAAATAAAATCGATCCAAAATGAATTTTGTGAGTTCTTTCCCCATTTGAAACTAGAGTTTTATACGATGCACCCCTCTTCTATATACGAAAAGATCAAAGAATACCTGGATCACAATAAGACCCTAGACAATTGCATGGATAAAAAAAAGGATGGATTCATTTACATCGATGAAGAAATGAAAGCAAATGAATTAAAAACAACTTTGAATAATGAGTTTGGATTAAATGTGGACATTTTTCATAAAATCGGAAGAGAACAATGGTCAAACGAACCAATACCCAATAATCAACTTTTGAAAGAAATCAACTTTGAAGTTCAGTAAATAAAGAAACCAATTCATTTAAATTAATCACAATTAAACACACAATTATGGCTTTAAAATTTTACATCAAAAACATGGTCAGCAACAGATGCAAGAGTCAACTATCTCAAATTTTGGAAGATATGGGTATACCCCATCAAAATGTAGAACTCGGTTCGGTGGAAATTACAAAAGGACTTTCGCTAATTCAGGAATTGGATTTTAAGGATAAGCTGAAAAAATCAGGCTTGGAATTAATGGATGATCACAAAACCATTTTATGTGAGAAAATTAAATTAGTTATCATTGATATGATTCATTACACGGATGAAAATATCAAAGTCAATTTCTCGGTTTTCCTGAGTGAAAAACTTAATCATAATTACACCTATTTATCGAATGTTTTTCGTTCCATGACAGGAATGACCATTCAACAGTTCATTATCATCAATAAAATTGAACGTATCAAGGAATTATTACTTTATGGTGAATTGAATTTGTCCGAAATTTCCTACAAATTGAATTACAGCAGTATAGCTCACCTTTCAAATCAATTTAAGAAAATCACAGGAATTACACCATCAAGTTATAAAAACACAGAAATGGCGCAACGCATTCCACTAGAAGAAATTGGAATTGCAAAATGAAAATTAAAATGGTCTTTGCAGTTGTGAGAGTTAACTGCAAAGACCTAGCTGAGCGATTAAATCGAATAAATAATATGAGATTCGTTAATTAAACTACATTTATCAAACTTTATATTCATTTTATCGTAAATTTGAATACTGTTAAATACAATGTATTTTAGATTCTTCTTAACTAAATGTTTGTTAACAGCTGCTTTTAGTTTAGTAAGCCTGCTTGTTTTGCATTCCCAATCTTCAAATTTTGGTTGTGAAACTGGTATTCAGGGAAGTTCAGAATTTGTACCTACCTTTAATATTAATTTAAGTTCAAGTCCAAATTCTTCTGTAACTCAACCCATAACTATCCCCTCCAGTGGATTCGGAGAATGCTGTGGCCAGGGAAATAATTTCAATTGCTTTGTATTAGCTGTAACTTTAAACCCAAATGCACAAGGAATACAATTTAATCTAAGCGGTGCATCTGGAAATGCCAGTATATGGTACACAAATTGCTCCAACGGCCCTTATGACATTGGATATACGTTTTGTGTAAGTGGTGTTGGACCTCACTATTTTACCTTCTGTCGAACGGGATCTACAGATTATGGTATTATTATTCAATCGATACCTTCCCCAGGTAATTCAGGAGATATTGTAACTCAAAACGGATGTAATGATAATTTTGTTGTCTATGGAATAGAAGAATCAAGTATCTCATGGAATTCCATTTCTCCTGGTGCTCTAGGACAATATAACAGCTATCTTTCTAATATTCAAGGCGGAAATTCTGGCATAAGTGGGATATCATATACCAATCAAGATAGTGTTCGGGTGAATCCATCAGCAGGGGCTCCATCAAGTATTCAATATCAAGTCTGCGGAAACACCATTGGAACAGTTTGCGCTGCATCGATTCCATATTGCGCAACGGTCACGGCAAGTATCGTCCCTACGCTCAGTGCTACAATTACACCAGAAAATCCCGTACTTTGCACAAGTAACCCAACCCTAACTGCCAACCCTACAGGTGGTCAAGCTCCATATACCTATCTTTGGTCTGGACCATCTAATAATGGTGCAACGACCTCATCTATACTTCCTACAGTAGAAGGAACTTATTCCGTTTCAATTAGCGACGCCTCAGGTTGTCCTCCAATAACGATTTCAACAACTGTTTCTTCAGCACCGGTAACAACAGGTTCTTCAGATCAAGTAAGATGCTTAAATCAAAATTCATTAGCAACTAGTTTCATTAGTTCTGATGTTAACACAACTTTTTCATGGACTAATGATAATACGAATACAGGTATTCCTGCAAATGGATCTGGAAATTTGATTTCATATCCTTTAATTGGTACAGGTAATTCTACCATTACTGTCACACCTACCTTGTATGGTTGTGTAGGAACACCCTCCACATTTACAATTACAGTGAATGGACTTCCAATTGTAGAAGCTGGCCCAGATCAATTTCTTTGCAGTAATTCAACCACGAATGTAACTGCGACAGGCGCCTCAACCTACGCTTGGATGCCTAATGTTTTAAATGGAATTGACTTTACGGTTACAACCTCTGGAATATACACGGTTACTGGAACTGATGTAAATGGTTGTCAAAATACAGATGATTTATCTATTGTTTTTGATAATACACCACCAACAGCTTCGAATATTCCTGGACAAACATATCAATGCTTGACGAATGTTCCCGCTCCGGATGTTAACTTAGTTTCGGATGAAGCTGATAATTATGGAACACCAACTGTAGCATGGTTAAGCGACGTATTATCTGGTTCTTGCCCAAAAACGTTAACAAGAACTTATAAAGTAACAGATTCATGTGATAATTTCACAAACGTATCCCAAATTTTCACGATTTCCCCATCCACTAATCCTGTCGTCCCTGCAAATGGTGGATCTACTATAAGTTGTCCTGACCAATCTCAAATTCAACCTACAGCACCGAATGTAACTGATGTATGCGGAAATTCAATAACACCAATTGTCACAAGCTCCAACAATATTTCATGCGAAGGAACAAAAACTTGGACTTTTACTTATATAGATTGTGCTGGAAATTCAAGCACATGGAATTACATTTATACAATTGATTATTCGGGCGGGTTAATTGCACCTGCGAGTGGGAGTTCAACTGTGTCATGCCCAAATTCAGCCATAAATCCAGGCCCTCCATCAACCATAACAGATGCTTGTGGAAGAACTGTAAATGCAGCATTGATAGGTTCATCACAGAC
>Ga0315906_10009263_pt1 | contig 11729 bp, 8 predicted proteins | sample LakEriMetagenome_4_FD_203526 | JGI IMG/M metagenome (GOLD analysis project Ga0315906, IMG submission 203526) | Freshwater fungal communities from buoy surface, Lake Erie, Ohio, United States - Buoy 2 MA122 | ecosystem: Environmental > Aquatic > Freshwater > Lake > Lake biofilm | place: USA: Lake... | reverse complement strand
CACCTGGCCAGACGAGCTAAAAAAGGAACAGGTACGAGGCGAGCAGCTGGCCAACGAAAAGCGCGCCATCGAGATCCAGAAGGCCGCCGTCGAGCTGGAGAAGGCCAAGGACGAGCGGGACATTGCGCGCGGAAGGCTGCTGACCAGGGACGCCCACCGGCAGGCTGTTGGCGAGATCATCGCGGAACTGGTCGCTGGCCTGGACGGCCTGATCGGCATCGCTGCCGCGCTGGTCCCGCCCGAGCAGCAGCCGGGCACCCGGCATGCGATGGCGCAGGCTGTTGCCAAGATCAGGACGGAGATGGCGGCCAGGGTGAAGTCCGGTTGACTGAAAACCCAAGCGCACGGGATATTGACGCCGCCTCATTGCGCTATATAGCTGAGGATAACCACACTAGCGCCGATGGCGCAAGGGAAAACCATGTATAACGATGACGACCTACTTGCGTCCAATAAACGCAAGCCGATGTTCCAGCAGCCAGAGTGGAAATATATTACACCAGAATATGCTGCGTCTCTGGTCAGCGTTCAAAACAGGAAAATAAAGCCAAGCGTCGTCAAAGAATACACCAGGCTGATGAATGCCGGGCTGTGGAGGATATCACCGCATGGTATTTGCATTGGACAAGACGCGAAGTGTTCTGACGGGAATCACAGAATGACAGCACTTGCCGCTAGCTCAATAAGCGGGCTGTGGTTTTTGGTTTGTAATTGGATGGTGAAAGCGAATGATCTCCGTGTAGACAGGGGCAGCAATAGGTCACTGTCAGATTTTGCGTCTATTAACCAGAATGACGGGACCGTCCTGTGCGCATTGGGCAGCTTTCTAGGCGTTGGAAATGGCAACAGAAAGGACCCAACCGAAATGCAGCCTGTGGTCAATGCCTTTCTGCCGCTTGTAGAAAAGCTGCACGCATCGTGCAACACAATGCGCCGTGGCAGGTCAATGGCCTCCGTCAGAGCCGCGGCTGTTATATCAATGTGCGCGCAAGAGCAGAGGGCAGACGAAATAGCGTATCAATACAGAGAAATGGTACTGAACGGTCCAAACCAGATGCCTGCAACAAGGCTGCTTGGCAATGCTTTGGACACTCAAAATATGGATCAAATGGAAGTTATCGCAAAAACATACACCGCTTTTACTGAGCCACAACGAGGCAAGCTCTATGCAACACGCGACTGCATAGCTGATGCTCGGTTAATTGCACGGGCCTGGTGCCATTTGTGCAGCGCGAAATCAACAAAATGAAACAACTTATCAAATCGTGCGGAGGATCATCCGCCGTAGCGCGCATGCTCAGAGTTAACCGCACAACCGTTTGCCGATGGGCCAGCGGAAAACACAAGATGCCTGAGTTTGTCGTGCTGCACCTTGAGGATATGGCGAATCGCCATATTGCCAATCCCAAGCGCACAGGATAAGGTACTCCCGGCCGTAAGTTCCACCCCGGCGGGTGGCTGGCAGGCGGTGGCGCGTGAAAGAGAAAGAACAGGTCAACAGCGCAGCCGCAGAGCTTGCGCGCCTAAGCTGGAAAAATAGGTCCGAGGCAAGGCGTCAGGCATCGCGCGAGAACGGCAAAAAAGGCGGACGCCCGCGCACGGTCAAGCCAGCGTGATCTTATCCGAGATCACATCAGACGCCCGCGACGTAGCCAGCGCAGTCCTGGCCCCACCGCCAGCACCACGCACCATCTACGAGATGGCACACGACGTGGTGCTGGTCGGCGGCCCGCTAACCGGGTCCAAGCTAGACCCAAAGGCCGAGCGCGCCATAGACCTGTGGCTGCAGGAAATATCATCCGGCCGCCGCCGCTGGCATCTGCTGATCGCGCCATCCCAGCGCGGCAAGACCCTGTGCGGCATCGTGATCCCGCTGCTGCATGCACTGATCGAGCAGCGTGTGAACTACGGCTGGATCATGCCGAACCTGGACAAGCTCAACCAGAAGTGGGCCGGCGATTTGCAACCGACCATCGAGGCTGGCAACTTTAAGCAATTTTTCCCGCCAAAGGGTCCAGGGTCGCGCGGCGGAAGGCCAGCAGCGATGGCCGTGCGCGACCCTGTGACCGGCCAGCGCATGGCCAGCTTTTACGCCATGGCACTTGGCAAGGGCGGAAGTGAAACATCAGTGGCATCCAACCCGTGCGCGCGACTTGGCATAGACGAGGCCGACGACGCAGCCGATGCAGGTCAGATCAAGCTGGCGATGAAGCGAACCGCCAGCTATGGCGCAGCCGGCGGCGGCATAATCGCATCGACCATCAACGCCAGGGACGGCCGCGACCTGCACCCGGCGCTTGAGATCTACGAGGAAACCACCAAGACCAGGCTGGCGCACCTATGCCAGCACTGCCGCGAATATGTTGTACCAGATTTGGAAAACTTTTTGCCAGACCGCGCCGCCGTTGCCTGCCCGGTGTGTGGTGTCGTCTGGTCTGAGTCAGACCGTCACGCGGCACGCAATGCGGCAGTCTACCGCCACGGCAACGAATCGGCTGAAGTATTCGGCGTAACCTACACGGCGCTGGACTACTTCTGGGAATACTGCGACCCGGCAACCGGGAAGACGCAGCGGCTGATGGACATGCTCGCCAGCGATCACCGCTCGGCCGTGGCAGCGCGCGAGCGCGGCGACATGTCGCAATGGAACACATACCTACGGAAACAGTGGTGCCGTCCAGAATCGCAAGACGACGCAGAAATCCCAGCCACGAACGAGATGACCCAGGCAGCCAGGTGCAGCAAGTCGCAACATGATCGCGGCACCATCCCGGCTGGGTACGGCATCGTCACTGTCGGATGCGACATGGGCAAGCGCGATGCGTGGCACCTGACGCTGGCAATGAAGTCTGATCTATCGTGGGCGGTCGTAGACTGGGGCCACCGCGCAACTAGTGACCCGAAGGCAGAGCCATCGATTTCCGATCGCGTCGGCGTCATGGACAGGATCCACGAGCGCATCTTGCGCGTCGGCAAGGCTCACGCTCTCGGTATTGACGTTGGGTATACCCCGGATGTTGTCGTGCCGTGGGCAAAGTCGCACGGCTATAGGCTGATCAGAGGCGACCAGCGCCAGATGAGTGGCAAAAAGGACGAGGACCGCAACCGGACGCTCCCGTCATGGGCCGAGGACAGGCGGCAGGATGATGGCAATTTCTGGCTTTTCTTGGATGGAAAGGCCATCAAGGGCGAGATTGCGAAAGCATTGGCACGCGAGCCAGGAGAACCTGGCGCTGGCCACCTTCCGCGCGGCCAGGAGGCCGGCGACTGGCTGATACGGCATCTGTGCTCTGAGGTGTGGGACAGCAAGCACTCGGTATGGGTGAAACGGCCAGGCCGAGACAACCATCTGCTGGACTGCCTGGTTTACGCCTACGCACTGGCGGTGATCAAGCTGCGCGGAAAGCCGGCGCCATCCACCATAAAACAGCAGCACACACACAAGGATGACGACTATGGCGCAGCCGTCTGGTGACTTTTCGTGGCCAGCCGACGACCTGCCGCCGGCCCCGGCAGAGAGACGCGACCCGGAGCGCCCTGGGCCATCGCGGTGCCAGATCACCGCCGTCTGCTGCCCGGCGTGCAAGTCGCTACATGTGCTGCGCCGGTCCAGCTACACCGGGAAGCCGTACGCATGGTGGCAGTGCCAAGAGGAGGAGTGTGGGTTTATGTGGAAGGAACCATTCATGGTAGGCCGCAAAAACCGTGCATCCATCGAATAATTGTAAGCCATTACAACCGGCCAGAGATGAAGCCAGCCTCTGCATGATTATGGTTTTGCCATGACCGCCATTGCCGATTTCCAGACCGCCATGGCATCGGCGGCAACAAACCTTGCCGGCGGCGACTACAACGCCGCCCGCCGCCAGATCATCCTGGCGCGCATCTACTTGGCCCAGATCCCGAACACGACTGCAGACGGCGCATCCGCGCAGTGGCGCGAAGACCTGTCAGCGATCGAAGACAGCATCAACCGCGAATCAGGCCGCAGCACGCGCAGCGTCACGGCCACATGTGAGTTCTCGCCATGAGCAGCTACACCGGAGGCGCCAACAACAGGTTCTTTGCCGACTGGGTAACCGACATCACCGACCCAAACGACGACTACTGGCTGGACGGCGCGACCCTGGCCGCTCGGTCCTGGGACCTATGGCGCAACGACCCCTACTTCCGCGCCCTCATCGAAACCATGGTCGAGCTGGCAATCGGCCCCGATGGCCTGATCCCAAAGAGCCAGTACCAGGAAGACGACGAGCCGCAGACCGACCCGGCCGAGCAGACGATCCGCGACCAGATCGATGCCGGTCTGAAGCGCGGCCTGGCCGACGTGCGCCTTGACGCCGCCGGCATGCTCACCTATCCGGAAATGTCTGAGGTGGTCTACCGGTCGTGCAAGGTCGCCGGCGCCGGCTACGCCGTCCGCGTCTGGAAGCCTGGGCGCCCGAACGCCACGCACGGCACCGCCTGGCGCATCATCGACCCGGCGCGCGTCAGCAACCCAGGCCACGGCGCCGACACGCCGCGTATGTTCCAGGGCCACGAGCTGGACGCCGACGGCCGTGAAGTCGCCATCCACGTCCAGAAGTCGCACCCGAACATCCAGCGCATCGCACAGTCCTCCGAGTGGCAGCGCATCCCGATCTACGACGCGGACGGCATGCGTCAGGTTACGATCCGGCGCAATGGCGGCCGTCCCGAGCAGATCCGCACCGTAGGCTGTGGTGCACCGGTAATCCTGTACCTCCGCATGCTGCAGGGCACAACCGAGGCGTGGGCCATCGCCAAGCGCATCCAGGCCAGCTATGCCCTGATGATCAAGACGGAAGACCCGGCGGCGGCTGCACAGGGCGACCGATACGGCTCCGTCCTGTCTGGCAATGTTCCGATCCGCCCAGGCCAGCGGTACTACCACAACCACGAAAAGGTGGAGCCGCTCAACTGGCAGTTCCAGGGTTCCGACTACGAGATGTTCCGCAATCCAATCGTAGAGGCCGTGTGCGCTGCAGAGGGCGTGCCATATGAAATGGTGCTGAAGCGGCTCACCAAGTCGAACCTGGCCAGCAGCCGTGCTGCCCTGATGACCGCCTACCAGTTTGGTAAGCGCGAGCAAAACCGTCAGATAAAATCAACCGAATATCACTGGTCCGCATCGCTGACAATGGAAGACGTGGCGCGCGGGAATGTCTCGGTTCGCACCGAAGACCGCGACGTGATCACCAACTACAAATGGAAGCGACCGCCGCGCCCGTGGCCCGACCCACAGAAGGAAGCCAATGGGGTGCGCGCATGGATCGACATGGGCCATAGCTACTCGTCTGCCTACGACGAGGTTGGGAAGGACTTCGAGGAAGAGATCAGGCAGCGTGCCCGCGACCAGCGGCTCATTGAGGCGCAGGGCCTGGATCTGTCGAGCGAGACGCCGCCTAAGTCGCCAGAGCAAGAGCAAGAGCCAGAGCCAGAAGATGACGATGTTGAGCCGAAGGACGACGACGCCGACGAGGAAAAGGACATGAAGCCTAGCGAAATGCAAGCCATGCTTGACCGCGCCCTGCTGGCAGCAATGCCGAAGCAGTCGGCACCGCAGCCCGTGACGGTTGTCAACGAGCAGCGCATCAGCATGGACGAGGCCAGTGCTCGCGTCATGGGCGATCAGCTTGCGCGCGCCATGTCAGCCGCGCAGCCACCCACCGTCAACGTTGCCGCCCCGGTCATAAACATGGAGGCCGCCGCCGCGCCGTCCGTATCGGTAAACGTCGAGCCTGCGCCCGTGCACGTCCAGGCAGCCGCAGCGCCAGAGCAGCCGGCTCCGGTCGTCAACGTCAACCTTCCGGCTCCTGTCGTGCAGGTAGACAATCAAGTGATCGTCCCCAGCCGCACCGTCAAGGCCACGCCGCAGCGTGACGGCAGCGTACTCATGGTTCCGCAGGAGTAGCACATGCCGTTCATCGTTGACCAAGTTCACGGTTCAAGCGACGCGCCGGCATCGTCAATCACCGAAGACCTGCCTATCACGCCGCAGGTTGACGATATAATCTACGCAATCCTGACTAACGATGGCGGCGCCACAACCATTGCATCAACCGGGTACACCTCCATCGGCACGCAGGCGGCCAACCAGGGAATTCGCCAGGCCCATCTTTACAAGGTATCAGACGGCACCGAGACGCAGATTACATTCACCGGCGCAAACGATGACTGGATTTGGGACATTTACATTCTGCGAAAGGTTGACGTAAGCGGAACTCCATACGTCGCCGCCGCACGCGAAGACTGGGCAACTGCCAACTTCCGCGACTCGCAGGCTCTCGATGCAACCACCGCCGGCAACGGTGCGCTGGTCTTCTATTCCTGGGGCCAGGACACCGCCACCACGACAAACAGCTATTTCTGGATTAACCCGTCAGATGCCCACGTAACGTCGTCCCAATACAACGCGGTAGGCGGCATCAACGCGATCGTCGCCCACCGCACGCTCCCGGTTGCAGGCAACGTCCCGACGATTCGCGCATACACGCCGCTTGCAACTGACGGTGGAAATCACTGGGTCGTTGCATGGAAGGACGTGGACGCGGCAACGAACACACCAAACATGCAGTGGCAATACACCGGCATGCTGGACGTTGTTCGCATGGGCGGGAACCTTGGCCGCCTCACCGAAATTGACTTTTCCGGCGCAACCACCTTCACGGCAACCGGCGTAGCATCGACCGATGTATGGACCGCAACCGGATGGACGCCGGTTGATGGAACGCAAATCTTTTTCCGCTCGGTAACCGGCGGCGGCACAAACGTCGTAGCAACGACAACCCGATACATCGTCCGAGATTCGAGCGGCGCAACGTTCAAAATAACGAACGCAATCACCACCGGAGGCGTACCTGGCACTGCCATCGATATTACCGCCGATGTGACAGCGTCGACAGCCGTTGTTCAGACGACAACCATCACTGAGCCGGACACCATCGCTGCCACGATAGATGGGCTATCCGTTTCCGATTTGTGCGGCACATTCAGCACCGCCGCCACCTTGTCCGGCCTGTCTACATATACCGCCGAGTCTATTGCTAGCACGGTAAATACCTCCGGAAGTTGGGTTGGATGCTCAATTAATCGCGCCTCCAGCATCGACATGAGCGGCGGGAAAATACTATGCGTCGATTGGTCAACTGACGCAAACTGGACAACGGCGCGCATCGGAAGCAAGGGAGCCATCGTTGTTTTGTCTGATGGGACAAACTGGGTTGCCTACCAGTTGGCCAAAAAGTCTGCGGCAGGAAACAACGTTCGAAGTCAGACTTATATCCATCTTGGATCTGCAACTGCGCTAGACTCGTCTGGCTCGATCAATCTAGCAGCAGTGACAAATATCGGCATGATGTACCATCGTGCCGGCTCGTCTGCAACGTCGAATACGATTATCTTCCGGTGCATTGCACTGCTGAAAAAAGGAACGGTTATTGGCGGATGCGCACTGTCTCCAGCCAACAGCTACAACATGCGCGATGCTGCCGGCGCCGGATTCGAACACGTCTTCAGCAACTCAGGCGTGGCACAGTCGATCGACCGAATCAGCTATCAGGTTAGCAACGGCACCAACCCGACGTATTGGGACAGCACCAACGCATCCCAGGAAAATCCAGACACCTACGTTGCGGCATCTCGCACCAGGCGCCTGTGGAACGTCGGCAGCAACCAGACGGAAATCGAGTTCTACCCGTGCCAATACTGCACCATCAAGGCGGTATCGACAATACTTGCCGGCAAGAACGCGCAGGGCATCAAGTTCAACGCCTCGTCGTCGGCGTCTGCTACCGTAAATATGCAGGCTGCCACGATCAGCAACAAGACGTTCACGAACGCCGGCAATATCGACTTGACCAGCGTCAACTTTTCGTCGTGTCCACAGGTTGATGGCGGCTCTGCGACCTACACAAGCTGCGTGTTTTCTGGATCTACGGCAACCGGGTCGTCCGCGCTTAAGCTCGTCGATGGCGGAAAGGCTCTCGACTGTTCGTTTACCAAGGGGTCAGAGACGTACGCCATCGAGATTTCCGGCAATGGCCCCGTTGCAATTGATCTGAGCAGGGCCAGCGGAGCCGTGTTCAGCGGCTACACAAATGATCTGAACATCACCGGAACAACCGGAACGGTAACCATCACGCTTGCACTAGGCCAGTCCGTCCCCACCTACGTCACAGCCGGGGCAACCGTTGTCTTCGATCAGCCGACCGTGAGCGCAAACATCACGATCACTGGCGCCGTTTCCGGTTCGCGTCTGCTTGTGCGCAACGTCACCACTGACACGACAATCTACAACGACATCGCAACCGGATACTCGGAGAGCTATCAGGACGGCACGACGTTCACTGATGGTGATGAATATCTGGTCGTTGCGACCTACGTCAGCGGCACGGCGGCTAAGCTGGAATCCGTCTATTCTGGCATCGCGTCCGCGTCCGGTTTCACCGTCGTCGTCGCGCAGGAAGACGACACGGTGTACAATACCTGGTCCATCGACGGATCGGCACTGACCGGGATCACGTTCAACACGACGAGTATCGACGTCGACCTTGACGGCAGCATTGATCCCCTCGTATTGTGGGCCGAGGTGTATGCCAGGTACGTCTGGTCAATCCATCAGTCCTCCGGCATCCTGACGCTGATCGACGCCATGCACGCGAACGACGCGGCTAACTATCTGTTCTCGAATGCTGTTGTCATCAACAACGGCAGCGCAACCCCGGTGCGCGTCGGCGGCGACGGGTTCGCCCGCCGCTCCGATGGCGGCTCGCTGTTCGGAAGCGGAAACATCCAGATCGACAACGGGGCCGGCGCCATCGGCATCCCGGTTGGATCGGCCGTTTTGCCTGGTGACATCACTGCAATCGGCGCCGAGGTTGCCACGCGAAGCCAGGCCGGCGAGTTGCATGCCGACGTGCGCTGGGTGAACGACGTTGCGGTTGACGGCACCGGGACGGAAGGCGACCCGTGGGGGCCGGCGTAATGGCCAGCGCCTGGGGTCTATCGTGGGCTGGTTCATGGGGCGGATCGTGGGGGCAGGCAGTAACGCCGCCAGCGCCAGGCCCCACCTACATGCGCCCGGCATATGTTCCAGATGACGAGCCGGAGCGCATGACCACCATGCAAATCGTCATGCTTTCTATCGGCGCAGATCTATCAGGCCTGTCAGCATCGTCTGTTGTAGGAAATACAAAGTAAGCCAGAGACATTGCCGCGCGCCGTGGCTACGGTCTGGCCATGCGTATCCGCTTCGGATGCAAGCCGGGATCAGCCCAGTCGCGCGTTGACCGCGAAAAGCGGATCATCTACGGCGCATCGGTGATCCAGGCCGGCGAGGCGCTCGGCCATGATATGCTGATCGACGATCGCATGCTGGCCCAGACCGCCGAAGCAATCAACGCCACCGAGCCTGGCATAAAGTCGCGCTTCACCCATCCCGGCGCCTGTTCCGACTCCATGGGCAAGATGCTGGGCAAGGTCAAGAATGCGTCGGTGTGCGGCGACAAGGTGACCGCCGACCTGCACCTGGCGCAGCACGCCAGCAAGAGCCCCGAAGGCGACCTGGCCGAATACGTGATGTCGATGGCAGAGGAGTCGCCAGCAGACTTCGGCATGTCCATTGCCTTCGACGGCTCGGCCGTGTTCAAGCGTGCCGACGGCGCCGAGGTTCCAGTCAGCCAGCCGCGTCCAGCCGACGCCACCACCGCCAAGCCGTTCGCCCGACTGGGCAAGCTGCGCGCCGTCGATGTCGTCGATGAGCCGGCCGCCAACCGCGACGGGCTTTTCTCCGCGTTTGCCGGCACGACCAACCTGGACGCCGCTGAGATGTTCGCGGCCATCGACCAGGCGCGCGATGCCATGGGCTGGAGCGACGCGACCGCCACCGAGTTCCTGGGCCGCTACATCGCCGCCCGCAAACCCAAGGAAAAACGCATGGATCCGATCAAGTTCGCCGCGCTTCTGGACGCGGAGCCGGCCCACGCCGCCGCGCTCGGCAAGCTCTTTGCCGCCGGCAAGACCGAGGCCGAGATCACCGCCGCCCTGTCCGAACTGAAGCGCGACGCCGAAACGGCCGCACTCAAGGCCGACCTGGCCGCCGCCAAGGCCAACGTCGACAAGCTGACGGCCGAGCTGGCCGCCGCCAACGACGCCAAGGCCAAGGCCGAAGCCAAGCACGCCGCCCTGGCCAAGATGGCAGACGCGCCCGCCGACCCCGGCGCGACGCCGACCGGCGGCACCGCCGCCAAGACCGACGACCAGATCAAGGCCGCCTGGTCCGCCCTGCCCGACTCGGAGCGCGCTGCGTTCCTGGGCGACTTCGGCGCCTACCGCTTCCACGTCCTCAACGACAAGCCCGCCGCCAAGAGCGGCGACAAGGAGTAGCAAATGGCCGTCCTCACCGCTGATGCCGATCTGGCCCCGACCGGCGGCCAGCTCCGTCGCCTGCCCGTCGAGGTCAGCGCGAATCCCTTCGCCGGCTCGCTGATGAGCGAGGCTGCCGATGGCTATGTCCGCGAGCTGGTCGCTGGCGAGCCGTTCGCTGGCGTCTGCCGCGCGACCATCGAAACCGCCGACGTGGCGACCGCCGATGGATCGCGCACGGTCGATGTGGTGGCCGGCACCTTCACCATCACCGCCACGCTTTCCGGCGTCGCCATCGATGACGTTGCCCATGAGCGCCGTGTCTTCGCCAGCGATGACGGCACCCTGACGTTCAGCGGCGTCGGCAGCACCCTGATCGGTCGCGTTATCGGTCTGGACGGTACCAAGGCCATCATCCTGTGCGAGACCGAGCCGGCAGCCGGCATCGGCGTGCGCGGAACCGTCACCAAGGCCGCCACCGGCGCCCTGACGCTGACGCCCAACGACTGCGACAAGGTCATCATTCTGCCCAGCACCGGCGCCCAGGCCGTCACGCTGCCGGCCGCTGCTGACTGCGCCGGTCGCTCCCTGACCTTCAAGAAGACAACCGCCGACGCCGTCGCCGCGACGCTGACCCGCGCCGGCTCCGACACGATCGACGGCGCAACCACCGTGGCGACCATCGACGCCCAGAACGACACGATCACCATCGTCTCGGACGGCGGCACCGCGTGGTACATCGTGGCCCAGAAGATCGCCTAACCCCTAGAAAAAACCAAGGAACAAACCAATGGCAATCACCGATTATGGGGTCAAGGCGGCTCTTGGCCGCGCCCTGGAGCAGTCGCCCAGCAGCGACAAGCTCGCCAACCTGGCCTTCAAGGTCCAGAGCCAGCTGCCCGCCGGCGACGGCGAGAAGCTCGACTTCCTGGGCATGGTACCCGCCCTGCGCGAGTGGATCGGCCCCCGCAGCGCCAAGAAGCCGCTGGAACACCGCTACTCGATCGTGCTCAAGAAGTTCGAGAGCACCGTGCAGCTGCCGCTCGACTGGATCAACAACGACAAGACCGGCCTTGTCCAGCAGCAGATGTCGATGCTGTCGATGCGGTACAACCCGCAGTGGTACGGCAAGCGCATCGCCGCGCTTCTGAATACCGGCGCCACGGCCACCGGCTTCGACGGCAAGGCGTTCTTCGCCGACGACCACACCTGGGGCGACTCGGGCACCGTCGACAACCTGCTTGGCTACAATGCCGGCACCGCCGACGCCCCGACCGCGAACGAGGCGGCGACCGCCATCGTCGAGGCCGTCGGCGCTCTGATGGGCTTCAAGGACGACCGCGGCA
>Ga0315906_10009262_pt1 | contig 11730 bp, 8 predicted proteins | sample LakEriMetagenome_4_FD_203526 | JGI IMG/M metagenome (GOLD analysis project Ga0315906, IMG submission 203526) | Freshwater fungal communities from buoy surface, Lake Erie, Ohio, United States - Buoy 2 MA122 | ecosystem: Environmental > Aquatic > Freshwater > Lake > Lake biofilm | place: USA: Lake... | reverse complement strand
GACCACGACTCGAGCGAGTGCGCGGCGGGAACGTGCCAGAGGCACGCGGGCGACTTCGAGGTCTCGTTCGCGTAGAACGAGAGGTGCACGACTTCCTTCGCCTTCGACATCTTGGCGGCGAAGCCGAGGTCGGCGGGCGCGTCGTAGATCGGGTTGCCGCCGAGGATGACGAGCGTGTCGATCGCGCCAGACTCGAGTGCGCCTGCAAGTTGCGCGAGCTGCGCGGCTTCGCCGGCGGCGGGGCCGTCGACGTAGCTGACGGTGCGCCCGATCGAGCCGAGCTTCGCGTTGATCGCGGCTACGATCGCGATCGTGGCTGCGTCCTGCGTCGGGCCAGCCACGACGACCGCATCGGCGCCAGCGGCCTTCAGGTCGGCGACGAGTTGCGCGAGGATCTCCTTGCCGTGCGCATCGAGCATGCTGCCCGCGCGCGCGTTCGACGCAAGCGCATCGACGCCGGAAACGCCCAGCTCCTTCGCGACGACCGCGGCGAGCACTGGAATGTCGCTCTGCTTCACCGCGAGGCGGTCGTCGGCGCTCATGCCGGTGACGGTGAGCGCCTGCTCGGCCACGTACATGCGCGAGAGTTCTTGGTTCTTCGGATCGCTCGCCTCGACGCGGCGGCCACTCGCCCACGCGGCGGAGTGCGCGACGCCCATCACCGGGCAGCCGAAGAGATCGGCGCCGAGCGACACGATGACCTTCGCCTTGTCGAGGTGCGGCATCGCGATCACGCCGCCGGTCGCCTTCGCAGCGGCGACGAGATTGTCGGAAGCCATCGCGCTCCACGAACCCCACCACGCCTTCGGATAGAGCGCGGTGAAGCGCGCCTTCATGTCGCCAAGCGAGGGGCTCGACGACGTGTCGACGAGGACCGCGAGGCCCGCGCCGCCATTGGCCTTGAACTTCGTCTGGGCCTCGCCGCACCAGGCGGTGAACGCGCTCCAGGTGGTCGCCTGTCCCGACTTCGTCAGCGAGCGGCTGCGATCCGGGTCGTAGAGCTCGAGGATGCGCGACTGGATGATCGCGCTCGATCCACCGGCGAAGGGAAGCGCGGGGTTGCCCTCGAGCTTGATCGGACGGCCGTCGAAGCTCTTCGCGAGCACGGGCCACGCGATGCCACCGACCTCGACGCACGTCGCGTAGTGGACAGGAACGCCGGCGGTGCGGCCCGTCTGGGCCTGCGAGAACGCGACGATCTTCGACTCGGGCCAGCGGCGGCAGGCCGCGAGTCCGGCGAGCGCGATGCCCGCGCCCATCAGCTTGATGAAGGTGCGGCGGTCGTCGCCCGAGGCGAGTTCCTGCGCGTTCGGACCGAACTCGCGCGTCATGATCTCGCGGAATTCCGGTGTCTTCTCGAGGTCTTCGGCGCTGCGCCAATACTCGCCGCGCGGGAACGTGAGTCCCGCGTCGTTCGCGCTCTTGCTCGCGGTGTCGCAGCCGTGGCGTGATTCGTGCATCGAGGTTTCCTTCGGTCCTGTCGTTCGTGCAGTCGTTCGGAGGGAGCCGCGCGCTGGGGTGCCGCGGCCCGGCATGCGATCAGCGGTGGCAGGTCGAGCAGTCCTCGCTCGGGCTGATGTGGTACTTCTTCTTCAGCGCCTCGCGGTCCGCCGCGGTCTGGTCGGTGAGGCTGTCGAAGGCGAGGTTCGTGATCTCGCTCGTCGGGCGCAGATTGATCTCGGGATTGCGGTGGCACTCGAGGCACCAGCCCATCGACAGCGGCGACTTCTGGTAGACGACTTCCATGTTGTCGATGCGGCCGTGGCACGACACGCAGCCGATGCCGCGGTTGACGTGCGCGGAGTGGTCGAAGTACGCGAAATCAGGCAGTTTGTGGATGCGCGTCCACTCGACGGGAAGACCCGTCTCGTAGCTCTCGCGCACATCCGCGAGCTTCGGGCTCTGCGGCCGGATCTGCGTGTGGCAGTTCATGCAGGTCTGCGTCGGCGGCACGCTGGCGTGCGCGGCCTTCTCGACCGAAGTGTGGCAGTAGCGGCAGTCCATGCCGAGTTCACCCGCGTGCAGCGCATGGCTGAACGGCACGGGTTGCTTCGGCTGGTAGCCGACCTCGAGCGTCTTCGGACTGAATCCGTACGCAACGAAGAACACCGCGTAGAGCGGAATGGTGAGGGCCGCGAGGATGATGGTCGGCAACAGAAGATTCGACCATCGCGGGAAGAGGAACCTGCTCATCTCTTGAAGAGCTCCTGGGAGGGTGCGACGCGCGCGGCGGCGGACCCAAAAGGGACCCGAAAAAGGCTTGCGCGGACATCGTGCAAAATTTCACGAAGTCCATTTGGCCATGGTAGACCTTGCCACTCCACCCGTCAAACCGCCGACAGGATGCTCCGTGATCGGACGAGCGGTTCTCGGGCCATGAAAGGACGGGGCACGAAGTGGCTGCGCCTGTCTTGCGGTCGCACTATGTGAGGCGATGCTTCGATGGTTGGTCGGGCGGACCAGCGGGTCACGGAGCGATCGACGGGTGGACCCCAAAGAACCGTACCGCGTTCGCAAAAACGGCCTCACGGACCTGTGCCTCCGGCTGCCCCCGGAGCGCGGCGAGGGCCGCGGCCACGTGTAGGACGTACTTCGGCTCGTTCGGCCGAACGGTCCGGTGGGGTTCCGGAGTCAGGAACGGCGCGTCAGTCTCCACCATGATCCGGTCGAGGGGGGCGAGGCGGGCGGCCTCGTGGGTCTCGCGGGCGTTCCGGAAGGTGACCACGCCGGTGAAGGACACGTGGGCGCCGAAGTCGAGGAGGAGGCGCATTTCACGGGGGCCGGCGGTGAAACAGTGGAAGACGAAGCGCTCGGCGGGAAGGCCGCTTGCCCGCAGGACCGGGATGAGCTCGTCGAAGGCCTCTCGGCAATGGAGCACGATCGGCTTGACGAGGCTTGGTTCCTCCCGATGCCAACGGGCGATCTCGGCGAGTTGCGCCTCGAGCACCGGCCGCTGGACCTCCTGCGGCGGGTCGGCATAGTGACGGTCGAGGCCAAGTTCGCCCCAAGCCACGCATTTCGGAGAGCGGCCTGCCTCGCGCATTTCGGCCCAATCGGCCGGCTCGTCCGAGTAGAGGGGATGGACCCCGGCTGACGCCCAAAGATTGTCGTGGGCCTCGGCGAGGCGCACGGTGCGGCGCGCATCAGCGGTGGTGGTCGCGATTGTGATCGCGCCGAGGACCCCTGCAGCACGCGCATCGGCGAGGACGCCCGCGACCCGGCCCTCGTACTCCGGAAAGGTGAGGTGGCAATGCGTGTCGATCACGCCCACAGCGTACCGCAGCCGCAACGCGCACCGGACGGGTTCCGTACACTCGACTCTTCATGCAAGGCCGCGCGGGCGACCCATCCTCCCCCAACTCGAGAGGCGAATCCAGAGGCGATTCCTCCATCCTCGGGATCATGAGCTTCGGAGACCACCTCCAGGAGCTGCGGTCGCGCGTGTTCCGGGCGCTGATCGTCCCCCTGCCGCTCGCGATCGTCCTCTTCTTCTTCGCCCCCGAGATCCGCGACATCCTCATCCGGCCGCTCTTCGCCGCGCAGCGCGCGAACGGACAGCCCGAGCAGGTGCAGGCGCTCTCCCCCGCCGAGACGATCTCGACCGACATGAAGCTGGCGATCATCAGCGCGATCGCCCTCTCGGCGCCGTGGGTGCTCTTCCAACTGTGGAAGTTCATCGAACCCGGCCTCTACCGCCACGAGCGCCGCTACGTCTACTTCCTGATGCCGCTATCGGGAGTGCTGACCCTCCTCGGCATCGCGCTCTTCTACTGGGTGCTGCTGCCCTTCACGCTACTTTTCCTCGTCGGATTCGGCGCCTCGCAGCCGCGCACGGTGCCCGTGCCTGAAGCGGGCGCGCAGGTCGCGACCGAACTGCCCGAAGGCACCGCCGCGAACATCCTCGTCCTCGACGAGGATCCGCCGAACCCAAAGGCGGGCGACGTGTGGATTTCGGCGAAGAAGCAAGTGCTGCGCATCGCGGTGCCGCTCGAGAAGATCTCGCCAAACGCGCTCGTCCAGGCGACGAGCGACCTGTCGGCGACGCTCTCGGGGCAAGCCGACGCGGCGAAGACGCTCTCGATCCTCGAGGTGCCGTTGACCGTGGTCGGGGGCATCGCGCAGATGTACGCCCTGAGCGTGTACGTCTCGTTCTGTCTGATGCTGCTCCTCGGCAGCGTGGTGGCGTTCCAGTTGCCGGTCGTGATCCTCCTGCTCGGTTGGGTCGGCTTCATAACGCCAAAGTTCCTGCGCGAGAAGCGGCGCTGGGCGATTCTCATCATGGCGATCATCGCGGCGGTGGTGACGCCGCCCGATGTGATGTCGATGGTGCTCCTGCTCGGGCCGCTCTGGGCGCTCTACGAGTTCGGAATCCTGCTCCTTGTCTTCGTCCCGGCCCATAAGGTGGCCCAGGGACGCGTGTTCTCGGTCGGAGCTGGCCGTACCGGGGCGGCACAGGCCGCACAGACAGACCATTCGGACCGCACTTCGGCCGAAGATCGCCCCTCCGACTTGCGTGGGGGGCGGTTTGGCGACGATGACGACAGGGCCGAAGGCGGATCGTCGTGATCCGTCGAAGGCGTGACCGTTCCGGTGGATGGTCACAGACCGACCGCGCGGACCTCGCGTTCGAACGGATCGGTCGGAGGCGGAGACGAATGATGGACACCCTGCGCCTTGTGCGTTCCACGCACCCGGGCGTGGGCGATGTGGACGTGCGCATGATGCAGCGCGCGATCCAGCTCGCCCGCTCGGCTGCAGCTGCCGGCGAAGTGCCGATTGCCGCGGTGATCTACCGCGGTGATGAGGTGATCGCTGAAGCTGCCAACAACCGCGAGTGCGAAGCCGACCCGACCGGTCATGCCGAGATCGTGGCGATCCGTGCCGCCGGGCGGAAGCTCGGCGAATGGCGCCTCGAAGGCTGCTCGATGGCGGTGACGCTCGAACCCTGCCCGATGTGCGCGGGGGCGCTCGTGAACGCCCGACTTTCGAAGCTGGTGTATGGCGCGACCGATCCGAAGGCTGGCGCCTGCGAGACGCTCTACAGCATTCCCGGCGACACGCGGCTCAACCACCGCTGCCAGATGCATGGGGGCGTGCTTGCGCCGCAGTGCGTCGAGCTCCTGCGCGCGTTCTTCCGAGAGCGCCGCGCGGAGCAGCGTCGTGCGAAGGAGGCGACACGCGCCGCCGACGCAGCGAAGGCTGCGACGCAGGCGCGCCGCAGCGCGTGATCCCCGCCGCAGCGCGTGATCAGCGCCGCAGCGCGTGATCAGCGCTTCGTCGGACCGGAGTTCCCGCAATCGCCCGCGACGACGACGACGACCGACTCAGTACCTCTTCCTTCGAGACAACAACAAACATGGTCGCCCGTCACCCCGTCCGCCTCGTCTGCGTTGATCTCGGTGGCGTTGTGATCCGCATTCGCCGCACGCTTGAAGAAACGCTGCATGCGGTCGGAGTGCCGGGCTACATGCTTGAAGCGATCACCAACGATGAGCGTGGAACCTACCGCGCCCTCGCGGCTTCGCATCAGCGTGGCGAGCACGACTGCGAGACATTCCTCGATCGCGCGCACGACGCATTCGGCGGACGCATCGCGCGCGAGACACTGCTTGCCGCACACGACGCGATTCTCGCCGACGAGTATCCCGGCGTTGCGCATGCGCTCGGCGCGATCCGTGCCGCGGGCACGATGACCGCGTGCCTCTCGAACACCAACGACCGCCACTGGGACGCGCTCGTGCGGCTGCCGGCATTCGCGGCGATCGAGCATCGGCACGCATCGCATCTGCTGGGGCTTGAGAAGCCGGGAGAGGCGATCTACCGCGCGTTCGAGCGCGCGGTGGGCGCGTCGGGTGGCGAGATCCTGTTTCTCGACGACCTCGCGGAGAACTGTGCGGCGGCGCGCGCGTGCGGATGGCATGCGGTACGGATCGATCACGAGCGTGATACGGCGAGGCAGATCATCTCGGCGGCACGCGCGCATGGCGTTGCGGTGTGAGTTCTGTCTGGCGCTTCGTGCGTACGGTGCCCCGTACGGTGCCGGGTAGCTCGCGGGTACGTGCCGCGCGAGCCAGGCACGGACCCGGTACCGGGACGGCCGGGCGCAATTCGCTGCATGGAAGACACTTCGATCGACGCCCCGCGGTGCCGGGTGCGTGCCGGGCACGTCGTTCACCTGCGCGGTCTCTGCACGGCACGGTTCGGGAGGCGCGCGCGTCGAGCGTGGACGCACCACACCGGCGCGTTCCGTACGGTGCCGGGTAGCTCGCGGGTACGTGTCGCGCGAACCAGGCACGGACCCGGTACCGGGACAGCCGGGCGCAATTCGCTGCATGGAAGACACTTCGATCGACGCCCCGCGGTGCCGGGTGTGCGCCAGGCACATCAATCACCTGCGCGGTCTCTGCGCGGCACGGTTCGGAGGCGCGGGCGGAGATGCGGGCGGAGGTGCGGGCGCAGGCCCGCCGCTCTCAATCTCAGGGATTTCGTGCCACGCGGAAGCCAACCCCCGCGTCGATGTCGTCGGGCAGCATGAAGCCGTAGCGGGTCGACGATCGCAGGAACCATGTGACGTTCACGTAGCAGCCGCCACGCATCGCACGACCTGTTCCAGATGCTGGCCCGGTTGGGTTTACTGCGGGAGCATCGGAGAAGTCGCCAAACCAATCGCTGGTGAGCTCCCAGACGTTTCCCGCCATGTCGTGCAGGCCAAGCGCGTTCGCTGACTTCAGACCCACGATCGCAGGATGTCCGTCGGTGTTGTCCACGAACCAGCCGATGTTGTCGACGAGCGCATCGTCGTCGGTTCCCAGCGGAAAGCCCGGCATCGCATGGAACGCAAGGCGCGAGCCAGCGCGATACGCGCGCTCCCACTCGGCCTCCGTTGGAAGCCGAAGGCCGGAAGCCGAGAGGAAGCCCTGGATCGTGTTCCACGAGATGCTCTCCACCGGACGGAGCGCCTCAAGCGTCTTCGTGATCGGCGGCTGATGGAACGACGGGTTCGAGCCCATGAGATTCTGCCACTGCCGCTGCGTCACCTCGTAGCGCCCGATGTAGTAGGCGTCGGTCAGCGTCACGAGATGGACGGGGCTCTCCTGAGAGAGACAGTCGTACTCGAGTGACGGCGAGCAACCCATGTTGAAAAGATCGGGCGGCACCAACAGCATCTCGATTTCGGTGACGTTATCGACGACGCGCCACGGAAGACCAGTCGCGATGATCGCGTCGCGGAGTTGCGCATCGGGGATCACGCTCGGATCCGGCAACTGCTCGAGAATCGTCGCCCAGGCGAGGGGCGTGCAATCCACGCCCCAGTTGCCAAGCACCGCCGACAGATCCGCTCCATCGACGACACCGTCCGAGTCGACGTCGGCGGCGCAACCCGCGCACGGACCCCAGGCGCCAAGGACCTGCGCGAGATCGCCGGCGCCGATCAGGTTGTCGCTGTCGATGTCAGCGTTGCAAGCCCCGTCCGCCGCCGCGGCGCCCGCGCCGAAGCCAGCAATCAGTACGGCGACGAGCTGAGCGAGGCGGCGACCGCGAAACTCGGCGAGATTGACCGCCGGCTGAGGGATTCGGGCACTGTGCTTGTTGGGAGTCCGCATGATGAGCCTCTTCTTCGTGGGGCACGGAAAGCCGAGATTCGACGCACGCATGGACGCGACGATCCGCCGGAGGCCAAGGCCACCGATGGCATCTTGCCCATGCACCCAAAGACACAGGGAACCACGACGCGGCCCTTTAGGAAAAGCCTTCAGATGAAGGCCCACAGCCGGCACGGTGGCGGGAAACCAGTGCCGGGTGGGAACCGGTGCCGGGTAGCTCGCGGGTACGTGTCGCGCGAACCAGGCACGGACCCGGTACCGGGACGGCCGGGCGCATTTTGCTGCATGGAAGACACTTCGATCGACGCCCCGCGGTGCCGGGTGCGTGCCGGGCACGACGTTCACCTGCGCGGTCTCTGCGCGGCACGGTTCGGAGGCGCGGTTCGGAGTTCCCGCGCGTCAAGCCACGACACGCCGCGAAATCGCGGTAGTTCGCCTCGTCGCGCGCTCCATCCCATTCCACTCCATCACGTCACATCACGTCACGCCTCGCCAAGCCCGACACCCAGCAGCTCCCTGCAAAGCACCGTCGCGAACGCGCCCTTCGGGAGGTCGAAGGCTAGCCGTATGAACGCGCCGTGAAGATCGACCCCAGAGTCGATCTCCCAGTTCGTCACCTCGACGCGGAACGGCCGCCGCGCGCCAATCGGTTCAAGCGCGGGCGGAGCGAACAACCGCTCCTCAGCGCCGATCGCCGCGAGCGCAGCCTGCTCGTAACGCCGCGCCTCGCCCGTCGCTTCAACCATGGAGGGACCAAAGATGGGGCCCGTCGCCGAGATCTCGCGCACCTGCGCGCGCGCGCGCTCACGGGCGAGGTCGTCCGCGCCCACATCGGCGGGAATCGCGAACACACTCGCGGTACCCGCAAGCATCGCGACATCGCCGGCCAGAACCGTCGCGTACGAGCGATCGACGATGCGCGCGGCGAGCGTCGCGTTGTAGACGGCGCCCTGCAGCGAACTCATCCAGAAGCTCTTGATGTGCGTCGGGATCGCGCGCACGGCGCCAGCCGCGTCGCGCCCGCGCGCGAGGGCACGCATGGCGACAAGTTCCGCCGGATCATGCACCTTCCAACGACGCGCTCCCTCGTCGAAGAGACCCTTCTCGTACATCTCGCGCTGCGCAAGCTGATGCGGCGGGAATGGAGTCCCATGCGCGCCGAGCAACTCGTCGAGCAGCGCCTGCCACTCACCGCGCGTGAGGAGGAGACCGAGGAGATGCCCATTGACGCGATATCCGAAGCGCTGGTCGCCGAAATAGTCCGGGACACCCGATCGCGCAAGTTCCTCGAGCCGCTTCTTCACCGTCCGCACGGCGAGCGGATCCACGCCGCGCACGCGGATCGCGAACCGATTGCCACGCAGGTGGCCACGTCGCAACTTGTTCGTGTGCCGCATCGCCCACAGGATGCCGAGCCGATCGTGCCGCAGCTCGCCCACCGGACGATCCTGCGGCAGATGAATCGACACCGTCTGCTGCGTGATCGCGACGCGATCCTTCATGCCGGCGAAGCCGATCGCCGACTCCTCGACCTTGAAGTGCCGGCAGAGCAGCGAGAGCATCTCGCTGTGCGGCATGTTGGTCTTCTGAACACCGAGGTAGAGATGCTCGCCTTCGCCGCACGGGGCGTACAGAGGAATCTCCTCGACGATGAAGTCGTCCGGGCGCTCCTTCAACCGTCCGCCGATCGGTGGCTCGGTCGAGGCACGCGGACCGGGGCGCGGGTCCGGCCGCAGTCGCGGTCCGCCCAGCGTGATCCAGTCGCCAGGCAACGGAAATCCGCACGCCGGATGTAGCGCGACTGGTGCGTTGCGCGACGCGGGCGATCCTCCGGAGACAACCGACGCACCTTCCGACGCGCCTTCCGACGCACCTTCCGACGCGCCTTCCGCAGCGCCTTCCGCAGCACCCGCCCCCGAGACCTCTCCGGGCGTCGGCTCACTCGTCATCGTCGCCCTCGCCTGCCTCGATCGGTGGCTCGACGTTTGGGCGTTCCTCGGCGCTCTCCACGAGCACTTCTTCGGCCACCTCGATTGGGATCAGGCAACCCACCGACAGCGCGATCGCGTCGCTCGGCCGGGCATCGACCTCGATCGTCTCGCCATCGCGCACGATCACGAGGTTCGCGTAGTAGGTGCCCGACTCGAGCCGGTGGATCGTCACGCGCTCGAGCATGCCGCCAAGCGAGCGGATGACGCTCTCGAGCAGTTCATGGGTCTGCGGTCGCGGCGGCGCGATGCCACGGAGGCGGCGCTCAATCGCCATCGCTTCGGCGGTTCCGATCTTGATCGCGAAACTCCGCGGCGACCTCCCCTCGGGCGGGGCCTGCTCGGTGAGCGTGATGAACTGCTCCGACCCCGAGTCGAGGATAAGCACGCGGGAGAGTTCCATCGGGACGTTCATCGGGGCCGACGAGGATAGCGCGGCCGGGACACGAAGTCGCCGGAAGAGGCTGATCGGGGTGGAACTCGGCGGAAGCTCGAGGACCGCAGCAATCTCTGGCGCAATCTCGGGCGTAGTCTCGGGCGTGGTCTCGGACCACAGCCCGGGCGCGCGTCACCACGCGGCGAGGAAGAGCGACAGATCCGACGCACCGACGTCGCAATCGCCGTCAATGTCGGCCGGGCACGAGTCACAGTCGCCGCACGGCCCCCAGCCGGCGAGGAGGAGCGACAGATCCGCCGCATTCACCTCGCCATCCTGATTGATGTCTTCGGCCGCGAACGGCGGGACCGCGGCAAGTGCAGCCGCGGCGTCGAGCCGACCGGACCCGTAGTAGATGTCGTATCCCGGTGTGCCAAGGTCGCGAGTGGTCGAGACGAGGTACTGGCGAACCTGGTCTCGCGTGAGGTCCGGCCGGTAGCTCCAGAGCAACGCCGCGGTAGCGGTGACGTGCGGCGTGGCCATGCTCGTGCCACTCTTGAAGGTGTAGCCGTAGCCGCTGCTCGCCGCGTTGAGCGACCAGATGTTCACGCCCGGCGCGACGAGGTCAAGCTCGGGGCCGTAGTTCGACGAGATCGCACGAACGTCCCGGCTGTCGGTCGAGCCGACGGCGAGCGTTTCATCCCAACGCGCCGGAAACGCGGGCGGATTCAGGTTTGAGTTGCCCGAGGCGGCGACCATCAGCGCGCCCTGTGCGTGCGCGTACTGGACCGCTTGCAGAAGTGGTGTGCTTCCGAGGTTGAACTGCAGGCTCATGTTGATGAGCTTCGCGCCCTGATCGGCCGCCCACGTGAGGCCAGCCGCAACGTTGACCTCGAAGCCGGAGCACCCGTTCACCACGACGACCGGGAGGATCCTCGCGGTGCGCGCGATACCAGCGATCCCCGCGGAATTGTTGGTCGAAGCCGCGAGGATGCCCGCCACGTGCGTGCCGTGATTGCACTCGTCGGCGGTCGCCGTGTTGCCATCGGGCACGTTGAGTCCCGGCAGAAGGCGACCGGCAAGTTCTGGATGCGGGTCGACGCCGGAATCGAGCACGGCGATCACGAGATTCGGATCGCCCTGCGTGAACTCCCACGCCGCGGTCATGCCGATGTCGGCCCCGGCCGTGCCAGTCTGGCCGTTTACGACCTGGCCGGTGTTGCGCAGCGCGTACTGCACGAAGAAGTTCGGATCGTTCGGGATCTCGGCAAGACCACCCTCGGGATCCAGTTCCGCGCGCTCGACGCCGCGCGTCCTCGCGAGGCGCGCACGTGCGGCTTGCGCATCGGCGCCGGGCTTGAGCGTGCAGCGGTACCAGCGGTCGAGCCCGATACGCGCTGCGGTCGCCGCGTCCTTCGGTGGCTCGACGAAGATCGACTGCACGTGGGCGACGCCGGCCTCGGCGAGCGCGCGGGCCGACAGCCGGTCCGCGCGTACCCCGGTCTTCACCTGCACCAACACGTAGTCGGCCGCGAAGGCGTGCCCATCGATCACAATCGGTTCGGCGGCGACCACGTCCTCCGGCCCTTGCGCGACCCAAGCCCGCTGCCCCGATGCATCTGCGGGGACCGAGAAGATGCCGGATCCCGCCATCGCAACGAACATCGAGGCCGCGAGAATCGCGGCGGAACGGCTGCGGGAGATTGCGGGGCGAGGGCTGCGCATCGATGGCTCGGCTTCGAATCTAGCCCCCGCTTCGATG
>Ga0315906_10009261_pt1 | contig 11732 bp, 15 predicted proteins | sample LakEriMetagenome_4_FD_203526 | JGI IMG/M metagenome (GOLD analysis project Ga0315906, IMG submission 203526) | Freshwater fungal communities from buoy surface, Lake Erie, Ohio, United States - Buoy 2 MA122 | ecosystem: Environmental > Aquatic > Freshwater > Lake > Lake biofilm | place: USA... | reverse complement strand
AAATGTCGGATGGTGGTAACATTTTCAAAAACGAAAAGTACAATATAACCTATGAGGTTAGGCCATCTGCTTCCAGGTCTGATAGATGGGAAGTTGTTGAAAGTTCTCCTAAATGGGAAGAGGAAAATGTCATGACTTTTGTATCTGAAGAAGATGCCTTAAACTATGCAAAAATATCTTCCGGAGTTAAAAAAGAAAGTGATCCTGAATCTATGTTCATGAGAAGAACTGAAAGGTTTGATGATGGTGGTGAAATAGGAATAGGCATGATGGCATGGAGAGGTCGTGAGGCATATAATGTAATAGGATATGATGACTCAATGGATCGTTGGGTGTTTCAATCTACGATAAGTGGTATGCAGTATTTACCGAAAGATGAAGAGTTGAAAGAATTTGAATTTATTAAACCAAATAAAATGGCTAATGGTGGTTCAAAGTATGGAGATGGGGGTAACGCTGAAAAGATTGCCAAACTTGAAAAAGTATTGACATCTACTTTAGTTCCAGAATCAGTGAAAGAAAAGGCACGAATGGAGATTGAACGATTGAAAAGTGAGAGCTCTGAATCTACTTCTGGGCTGAGTGCTGAACAACGTGATTTCAATAAGAAAGTGCTATCAATTATTGACAGAGAAAACATTTCTCAGCCAAATCAATTTGAAGAAATCATTTCTGAAGCATTACAAGATGCTAACTTCCATACAGAGGCATATAAGTTCGCCAAGTTATCAGATCCTACTATTCAATCTAAAGAAGATTGGTATCAGTCTAAAAGATTTACAGGTGATGACCTAACAACTCAGCTCGGTATTGAAATAGCTAACAAAGCAGGTTGGAATGGAAACTATATTTCCGAAGCTATGCAGTTTGTTTTACGAATGAAAGGATATCAAAAGATTGCAGATGCTTTGAAAGGAGCAATGGAAGAAGAGGATAGATATCCGAATCGTATTGAATCAACAACTGAAAAGCAAAACTTCTTCATAAAAGAAATAGCAACAAGAACAGCAACAGATCAACGTGCGGTTACTGAGTTTGTCAAAGACAATGGATTGACCGAATCTGAAACACTAAACATAGTGCAAGGTCTTGGAATGGGCAAAATTAAACCAATGGATTTTGTAACTGCACTTATGGGTAATGTAGAGTTTGAAAATAACATTGTTTCATTTGCTAAAAGCAATGAGGCTTTCAAAACTCCAGAACAAAAGCCAAGTATTCGTACTGCTGTTGAGCCAAAAACAAAAAGCATTCGTACTGCTGTAGTTGAAACCAAGGTAGAAACACCGATGGAAACAGCAGTTGAAACTAAACAACCAGAGATTAAAGATGCCAGGTTGAAAGGCAAAAAGATTTCAGATGTTTCAACGTACATTGCACATTGGAATATTGATAGCATCACTTTTACCCTTGATGGAAAAACATACACAGTAAAAGGATCTGATATTTTTGATGGTGTCTACGTTGAGAACAAAGCCATAGGTGTTAAAGCAAAACGTACAACTAAAGCTAAACAACCTAAAGTTACCAGAACTCAGTTTGAGGAAGAAGAGTTTGAATTTGGTAAAGGGGGTAAAGCATAATTAACTAATTTAGAGGTAAAATTGAAAAAGATGAACAATTCAAATAAAGGCGGCATGGGTTGGAAACATAAAACTGGTGGTTCAACTGCAAGACAAAGAGCAAAGGTTGAAAAAGTAATGCGTGAGTTCAAAGAGGGAAAACTACACTCCGGTTCAAAAAAAGGCCCAATTGTCAAAGATAGAGATCAAGCTATTGCTATTGCACTTTCAGAGGCAGGAATGAGTAAGAAGATGGCTCTAGGCGGTGGTGTTGATAAAGACATTTTGAAAGTTGGTGGAAATTGGAATCCGAAACAAATTGCTAACATCAGCAAAATAGCTAAAAAAGTAAATGCTATTGATTTCATGGATTATTCTACCGGAGGTGGATTTGAATCTTTGGCTCTGATGTTGCCAAATAAAACAATTCTGAATTTCGATAGTGAAGATGGTTTACAAGGGAGTAAAATCACATACGAAAATTTAAAGGATGATTTTTACAATGATGAGAACTACGAGAACTATGGATGGATTCCAGATGTAAGTATATCAGAAAACTTTTCAAATGTAGATGCCATTGTTAAGGCAATCAATACACCAGAAAAATGGGTATTTGCTTATGCTCATGGCGGTGGAGTTGGTAAATATTCTATTGATGATTATGACATAGAAAGATTACAAGAGAAAGGCTTAACCATAAAACAAATGAATGATGTTTTAATGGAAAAGTTTCCAGACAGCTTTGGGTTTACGTTATATCCTATCAAGGATAATTCCCCATCAAATTATAGAAATTTGATTCCTGATACTGATGACTATTATGGTATTAAAGATGATTCTTTGAAAATATCTTTTGATAGAAATCACAATATGAGTTATCGAATATACCAAGGTGGTGAAAACACCTACTTTTACTTTATCTTAGATGGAAGTGATGGAAACGGATATATTGGTTCTTTTGGATTCAAAGATCAAGGAGATGTTCCTAAAGAGTATGTAACAAGTTTTACTGCGTTGCTCAGTAAATTATATGGTTTTCCATTTAAAGTTAGCCATGAAGTTTATGCCGATGGTGGGGGTGTTGAAAAAGGAAGAAGTGGTCGTTATCATATTCTTGGAGAGATTAAAGGTAAGCAACCCGTACTCTACGCATCAACGAATGATAAGAACAAAATTTCTGATTTAAAAATTCAAGCGAGTAAAGATTTGTTTGATTTAACAGGAGTAAAACATGAAATATTTGTAACTGATAGTTTAGAAGATAGAGAACTATATGGATTTGCAAAAGGCGGTGGTTTATCATCATTCAATCCAAGATCATTTACTTTGGATGAGCTGAAAGACTACCTATGGAAAAATGAAATTTGGATTTCTTATTTCAAAAAAGGTCAAACAGGAATAACATCTGCATCTGAAACAAAAATAATATGGGATGGAACTTCTAATGCTTCAGCTCTTAAAGAATGGAAAAATAAAAAACTCACCATCTCTGACTATGGACAATTGGAAGTGGACAAAGGTTATGAAAATATGTATATGACACTTGTTGTATATGAATTAGATGGTTCAGATGATCCTTATGAAATTCGCATTTACTCTAAAGATAATCATGCGGAACTTCGAAAGTTTGCTAATTATTTGATTGAGAAATTCAAAACAGGCGGTTCAACGTACGCTGGTGGGGGTAACATAAAAGAAGGAGAACGTATTTCTTTTACTGACGTTCATGGTAAATTTGGATTAGGTTATTACCATTTAGATTCTAATGGAAAAGTACAAGTTCTTGACTATAAATTAGATCCAATTGAAGTAAAATTAGATTCTATAAAAAGTGAAAAACTTAAACATGATAGTGAGCTATGGAATAGAACATTTCAAGGAACAGGAATAGAATATCATGTACCCTTTACTTTTGACCAGTTTTTAAAAATGATGCGTCAAAATAGAAATAATTGGAAAACATCTCTTTATTCAGGTAAACATCAGATTTTTGACGAAAGAAATTATGGTGTACTTATGGGATATTTTGATGCTTACAATAATATGCTTTATATTATATCTGAAAAAGGTGAACAAGGCAGGATAGATCGAAGTAAAGGTATTGAACCGCTTACAAAATGGTTAAAAGATAACATGGGAATAGATTATCGAAATTATCGTAATAAAAATTTTAACCCTAAAGGAGAATATTATGCTCGTGGAGGTAAAGTTTCTGAATCAGACATCACACCTGGAACAAAGTTCAAGGCGAAATCCGGAGTTGTATTCATTGTAGATGAGGTGAAAGATGGAATGGTTCATTCTTCATTAGAGGGTGGTGAAAAAGGCAACTATCGTGATCCTATTGGTGGTTTTGTTGATTTCATGAATGAAATGGAAGCTACACGAGTAATTGATCAAGGCGGTGTTATTACTAAATCTGATGTTTCAAAAATGCAAAAAATAAACATTAGAGGTTTCGAAGCCTATATGCCTGGAATTAGGACAATCTATTTTGACCAAAATTCTGGAAAATTCTTTTATCCTTTTGATGAGAGTGAATTTTTTGAACTAAAGAATGACTATACTTTAGGAAAACTCAATTCATTTTTGAAAGAAAAGAACATTACACTAAAAACAAAAATGGCTCAAGGCGGTTCAATGTACGCTGGTGGTGGATGGGTTCAAAGACCTATTAAAATAAAAAAAGATGTTTACAAATTTGAAGATAATCGTGGTTACTCAGGTTGGAAACATAAAATGGCAAAAGGAGCTAAACTTAAAGTAGAAGAACAATATCATCCAAGCAAATATCTTACAAAAGAACAATGGGAAAAATGGAATGAATGGGTTAAGACCGGAAAGATTGATGGCAAGAAAGAAAATAATATTTTTGCTGTTGCTCGTTGGGTTGGTGCATCCAGTTCTAATATAAATGCTTATGAAATAGAACAAAGAGCCAAGAAACTAAAGTGAATTTTGTAAATTTGTTCAAACAAAAAATATAGTATGGATTTACAGTATAAAAAAGAACTTGAGAAAAATGGTTTAACTGTTTCAGAGTTGCCAGAAGATGCTCAAACCGGGATTGATCAAATCAACGATGTATTAAAAGCCTTTAGGATGCTTGAACGGAAAGGTCAAAAACCTACTGCCAAAGCATTGAAAAAACTAAAAGCAATGGATAAGTGGGTTACCTATGAAATCCTGGATTATTTGCACGATACCGACAAGAATGATGATGAGATACCTTTTGATGCAGAAGATGTATTAGATGGTGATCAAAATGAGCCGAAAGATGACAAGGGTGATAGTAATGTGGATGTAGATCCTATCGGATTGAAAATAGATGCAGAACTGGAACAACTTTACGCATCTGGTAAAACAGTTTATTCCATTGAAGAGCTTGGTAGCAATGCTAAAGAAACTTACAATGTTCTTTTTGAATCCTATGAAGATGGTGAAGAGAATGGAGTTGTAACAAGCCGATTTTCACTACTTGAGGGAGCAGATAAAAAATTCACTTTAAAAACAAAATAAGATGATAAAACATTTTAACACAGCAATGAGTGCAGGTTCTTCTTCAGGATCTGGAAAAGGTGGTAGTGGCATGGGTACTATCATTTGGGTTGCACTTATCGGTGCAGCTGTGTACTTTGGATACAAGTACCTTACTCGCAATAATCAACCAGTAGTTACAAGAGATGAAGATTAGTACAGGTGTAACACCAGCTATTGATGCCATACAAGATGTAAAAATAAAAATACTTATTGTGGGCATCAGCTTGATTGGAGCAACAGTTGCGATACTTATTTATCTTGATCAGAAAAAGCACAATAAAGTGCAACAGAATATTTTTGAACTTGATAAAGAAATCAAAATGTTGCAGTTGAAAAATCTGAAAAATGGTCAAAGTTCAGGTATGTGATTTAACACATACTTGTTAATAACTATTTTTTTTGAATTGTTAATTACTTTCTTTCTTGTTGTAAGTTTGTTTCGTAACAAATAAAATAAATAAGTATGTGTGCTACAAGAAAAAAAGATGGTAAGGATTCTAAATGCCCTCATTGTGGGGCTAATATGTACATTCATGGACATAGAATATCCAAAGGTTTAGTAAACAGCCTAATTAAGTTCAAACAAGCTGTTATAAAGAATCAGAAAAACTCAGTTCATCTCCAAACCGAGCTTTCCTTGACAAAAAATCAATACAACAATTTCCAGAAACTTCGCTATCATGGATTAGTTGCAAAATGCAATGATCCGGAAACCAAAGAAAGGATGGGTGGGTATTGGTTACTTACCAAGAGAGGAAATGATTTTATTAAAAATAACATTGACCTTCCTCATACTGTTTATACTTTCAGAAATAAGATAGTTGACAGACACCCGGAAAGATTGCGTATGAGTGACATTTTGAAAGATACAGATATGCCAATATGGGATACAGATTTTATCTGTGACTATGCCGACATTCATGACATTGAAGAAATCAAGTTTGATGTAAATGGTCAAGGCTTGTTATTTTCGTAATATTTACTCAAATTTGGGGAATCAATCCACCAAAAAAAGTTATTAAATGGAGATTATAATTTATAACTATTCTGGCTTCGAAACTGAGTTTGAAGTAGCTGTATTACATAAGGGAAAGATTGACTTTGCTTTCTATGTTACAGATATTAAAACTATTTTGTCGTTGGATGAAGATGCTCGTGGTAAAGTCAAGATTGAAAGCATCACTTGTATTACCTATAATAGTAAAGATGAGCCAAAACCTTATATTCTAAATGAAGAACTGATTTGGATGTTGGAAAAGGAACTACCTGAGTATATCAATTGGAATGAATGGGTAGACCACAACTCACAGAAAGACGATGGCTATGAGGAAAGGAGATTAGACCAATTGGATTAACCAAAAGGTAAATTTGTACAAAATAAAATGAAAGGGCTTTGAGGTGATCGTAGCCCTTTTTTATTTCTTATAGAGTGATGTTAATTGACCACTCAGTTGAAGAGACAGGTTGAAGAACAAACCCAAATCCTGTAGCTCCTGGACCTGAAACAGTACCAACTTGTGAACCTATTTTTTGAGTAAGTGCAGCGGGAACAAATGATAATGTATTTAAACCACCAGTAATGATGTTTACAAATATCTTAGTTCCATATACTCCACCAAAGATTGCAAGATTAGGAAGATTCAATGTTAAATCTCCCGCTGACATATCAATCTCAATGTATTGTTCTGGAATAACTTTACCATTGTTATCAAATGGTGCAACATCCCAGGTTTCTCCTGCTATATTTACAACAGTTATAGTTTTAGTAACTACCGCTTGTGTACTTGGCATGACGCTTTAGATTAAAGTGATACGATTGCAGACCAAGCCAATGTAGAAACCGGAGTCAAAATTGCATTTGTACCATCACCAGACAAAGTCAAAGTTGCATTAGAACCAATAAGGTCAGATCCTGCACAAACGATATCTACATCATTTGTAGCTCCTGTAGTTGCAACAATTTTGATAGCTGTATTATAAACACCACCAAAGTTCACAATTTCTGGCAAGTTCAATGTAACAACTCCAAGTGTACTGTCTACTTCAACAATTAAAAATTGTTCCGCTTTACCTGCTGCATCGAAAGGAACAAGATCATAAGTGTCATCCAAAGCAACTCCTGTTGCAACAACGTTTTTAAAGTTAATTCCACTAATTGTAGGCATTTTATTTGATTTTAAATTATTACTATTTACTAATTTTCTTTTCGGATATCAAGAACACTTGCCGTAGTGTACCATCTGTCATGTTTCTTTCTTGAAGAAATATAAAATCTGGCGGTTATTTTTTCTCCCAATTTATGTTGCCTACATAGGTCATCAAACTGGTGTCGTTTCATTGTAAGATTAACCATTCTTGGGTTTTCATGCCCTACCTTTAATGTTAAACTACAAAACTCATCACCCTCATTGATTTCCTCAATAAGACCTCTAACTTGGTTAAAAACCATTTGTTTATCACTACGAATCAAAGATTCTTGCATACCATTTATTTTTTCAAAAATACAAAAGGATAATTAGTATTGTTAATACTCTTTCCGGGTAAGTTGATTTATTGTACAATATTTTTGTATATTTTTGTCCAAATTCAATGAGAATGTGATGAGTGACAAAACAGAAATTGAAAATCTACTTAAAAACATACAAGAGGGTTTAAAAAACTACTCTGTTAAAGAACTGAACGAAGCAATAATAGATTTCATAAATAAAAAGGATGATAAAACCGAAGAGATAGACTATGTTTTTCAGATTGTGTGTGATGAATATAAGACATCTCCCAGGATCCTAAAAAAGAACAATGTTAGGGGTGTGCTGCATGAAGCCAAACAAATAATATACTGCATACTCCATTTCAATTTAGGTTTGTCAACTCGGTTTATTGCGGATAGGGTATTTAACAATTGGCACAATTCAGTGCATAGTGGGATAAAGAAATATAAGCTCTGTGATCCAGCGATAAAACAAGACAGAATATTTTTAGAAAAATATAGTCTTTTGTCAGCCAAATTCATCGAAACATTTACCAAAGAAAAAATAGAAGAATGAGCATAAAGATTTACGCCAAGAAAGGTGGTAGGAACTACAAAGAACAAAAAATCCTAAGAGAGATAAAACCTATCATTGAAGAAAAGATAAGACAGAATCCTGATCTTGCCGAAAGTTTCAGACCTGCAAATAACTTTGAAGAGCTCCAGGCACTGCATAGGCAATATTTTTCGGAAGAGGCAGAATATGAAGAATTAACAAATAACAACCAGAGTATGAGTGAAGAAAAAACAGAAAATGACGATTTCTTTAAACAAATAGAAGAGTCAGATGATGCGGCAGATTTCGTTGATCCGTTCAACCGAGAAGAACCAATAGTTCGTGATTACGTTCAGGGCGGTGGTCTTAGAGAGTCATCAGATATTGATAGACCTACAAGAACGACATTTGATGAACCAGTAACATTTGAAGATGCTTTTGAACTTCCATCAGATGAGGTAGATGTTGAGTCAAAAGAAAAGACATCCAAAAGTAGTGAGCCTAAGAAAGAGAAACAAAGTAGACCTACAAAACAAGAGCCTATCAATCCATCATTTGATGAGATGTCTGGGGCAAAGAAAAAGAAATCTACAAAGAAGTTTGCCAAATATATCATTGAGGCTATCTGTGCTTTGTCAGAGAAAGGTTTTGAATGGTATGCAAACAAAGATATCACTGAGGCAAAACTAAGCGAGTATGAGCTTAATGGGGAAATGGATTTGTCCATACTTGTAACACTTAGTAATGGTCAACAGGCAACAGTAAAACAATTCTTTGCTCAACAAAGATATACTGCCGAACAGATTGGAAAGTTTGAGGATGAAGAAAAGCAAGATATGTCAGATGCACTTGCCGAAGTATTCCTTGAAAAAGGTATTGCTCCAACGGCAACACAAGAGGCACTAATCGTTATTGGAGGTGTTTTTGTAAAAAAAGGCATTATGTTGATGTCTTTGAAAACAGAAACAAACTCATTACTTGCTCAACTACGTGCTATGGGTGGTACAGAAAACCAATACCAGCAACCATACTATGAGCCACAACCAACTCCGGCACCTGGACCAGTAGATGTCACACAAGATGAACCTCAAGGTGAAATGCCTACCTTTGATTTTTCTTCACTTGACGAAGCAGCAAGTGATTTAGAAATTGAACAAGTAGTGGAAACTAAAGAATAATCTATGAGTACAGATAAGGCAGAGAAAGATTTAAAGAAAGAACGTGAGGCAGGGATGATGGTCATTGCCGGTGTTCAAGGGGTTGGTAAAACATATCTGAACATGAGGATCATTGCAGATTACGTTAAAGACAAGTTTTACAATAAGGTAAGGGGTAGAAAGTGCCTTATATTAGATACCAATGGTGAATATACCCAAGCACAATTTGCAAGAAATGATGTTGCGGATTTCAAACCTAAACTCATTGCCCTAAAAGATATACCAGATTGGTCAAAAACCGCAGGAGGTGAATGCCGTAGGGTTGATATGTCCAACATCGGATTAAAGGAAAAAAAGGATATTATTGAATATACACTTCGTTATTTTCGCAATGGTATGCTTGTCCTTGAAGATATCAACACCTATATCTTGAACGTAACGCACATGGAAGAGATTGTTGGTGGATTGGTAAACCTTCGGCATAGGGCGTGTGATGTTTTGATAAGCTACCAGTCACTTCGACCTGTTGAACCAAGGATGTGGCAAAATGCTCGTTGGGTACGTATGCACTATCAGGCCGACAACGTAAATGATATTAAAGGCAAACTTACCAACCCTACACTTTATAAGATTGCACAACTTTTGGTGAACACAAGGTATCACAATGGAGATAAAAGGTTTTATGTCTACATCCACAACTTTGCAAATAAGATAGAGGGTAAGTTCACAAAGAAAGAGTTTTTGGAGGCGTGTCAGAAATTCATTAACCAGGAAAGCAAAGAGAAGAAAGAATATAAAAAGATGCACAACTGCTCAGATGAAGAGGCTGTGAAAGGTCTTTGCAAACAATACTACGATCAATATTACGGAAACTCAAATAAATAAGTATGCTGGTTTTAATCAAAGAAATAATAATGCTCTTTGCCTTACTGAATATCATTGGGATAATGCTCATAATACTAAGACCGGACAGGAATATTATATTGAAAGATTTGAAAAAGATGTTCATAGTGAAAAGGGTATATCTGTTTTTCACAACTCTTATTTTGGTGTACTTTGTAATGATACCTATATCTATTCCTTTTTCGGTTATTCAAATTATGAATGGTGGAGATGATTATTGATTACAATATTGAAAATGATCTCAATTACCTCAACCAGATTCAGCAATATGTTGAATGCCTGGAGCTGCGACTTGCTTTGATAGGTCAGAACAAATCGTGCAAAACAGAATATGAAAAAAATGAAGATGATATTTTGTCTATCAAAACACAGATGGAACTATCAAAATACAGAGCAATAGTGCATCAAAAGAGCTTTGATATTATTGACAATTTGAAAACATTAGAACGTGAGCACCATGGATGAGGTAGGGATTTGTGTGGTAGTACATAACAATTATTTTACTACTCGGTATGCTTTGGAAAACCTATTGGATAAAACCAAGGTAAAAACTCGGTTGTATATCGTAGATATAGCAAGTGAAGAAAAACATCTTTCTGATTTTTGCATGAACCTATGTAGTAAGACCGGAGGATATTATAAACTGCTAACTGAAAAACAAACCTATTCTCAGGCATTAAACAAAATACTTTCAATTGTGACACAAAAGTATGTAGTGGTATTTCCAGTAAATGCCATAGTGCATCACAATTGGCTTGAGGATTTATTATATTATCAAAATATCATTCCAACTGTAGGTATAAATTCAATACGCTCTACCTTTGATAATTTACATTGGATGCCATTGATACACCATTGCGATAGTATGCCAGAGGATGAGTTAAAAAATGTATGGATCACAGAGAATAACTCAGTTGAGGGCATCATGTGTTTTGAAAAAGACAGATGTTATCAGATTGGGTTGTTTGATGAAAAATTACAACACCAAGGATTTGAACAGGCAGAGTTTTGCTTTCGTATGGCATCACTTGGTTTGAATAATATTTATATTCGGAAACAAACTTTTGTAAAAGCATTGCTAGGAGATGAGGTGTTATTTCCAAAGAAAACAAAGGAAGGAATGGCAGAGTTTAAGACAAATGTTGATTGGATGATTAAAAACCAAATGTTCAAGAAATAATGGAGGTAAAGGAGTACGATATTGAAAAGAGGTGGGAGTCAAAACGTGAAAGTATATATAGTTTAGGAGGCAATATTGAAAGGTTGAAAAGGACTGTACGTGCAGATCTTGATTCATCTGATGAAGCTACAAAATTGACAGCCGTAGTTATTAGGATAATGATGTCAACCAGTGAACGAATAGGCAATGAAGAAAGTGCCAGGAATGGTCATTTTGGTATTACCGGGTTTAAGAAAAAACATATTTCAGTTAATGGAAATAAAATAAATCTTGACTACGTAGGTAAAAGTGGTGTTGAGCATGAGAAATGTTTTTCGGATGAGAAAGTTGCTTCAATATTGAAAAGGCTACTCAAAAGAAAAAGTGA
>Ga0315906_10009259_pt1 | contig 11733 bp, 7 predicted proteins | sample LakEriMetagenome_4_FD_203526 | JGI IMG/M metagenome (GOLD analysis project Ga0315906, IMG submission 203526) | Freshwater fungal communities from buoy surface, Lake Erie, Ohio, United States - Buoy 2 MA122 | ecosystem: Environmental > Aquatic > Freshwater > Lake > Lake biofilm | place: USA: Lake... | reverse complement strand
CCACGCCTCCCGCCGGCGTCGACCTCCTCGTCGTCGGCCGCGACGGCGCGCGTGTCGTCGAGGACGAGCTTGGGTCGCGGCGTGCCCGACTCGATGCGCCAGCCCGTCCACGACGGGAGGACGAGGCGCGGGACGTCGGCCAGCGTCGCCAGCCGCTCCACGAGCCCGTCCACCTGGCTGCCGGCGAGTTCGATCGGGCCGCGGCGCTCGAATTGATGCAGCCACCCGGTCACGGTGGACGCGGCGGCCGAGTCGCCGGCCGCCAGCCTCCCGACCCGGTCGGAGAACACCACCAGCCCGCAGCGGAGGATCGCCTTCGGATCCCGAACGTCCCGGCGCTCGCTGCCCCGCACGAGCATCCCCCGGAGGACCGCCTTGCCCGGCCTGGGAAGCGGGCGCCGCCCGTCGTCCTCGGCCAATTCGCGCAGCGTCTCGCCACGGAACGAGGGGAGGTCCTCCGGTTCGAGCACGAGCGCGAACTCCCACGGCCGGCCGGAATCCCATGCCAGGGGCACGACATGGTCCGGATTGCGGCGCGGTTCGGGCTGCATCACGAGGCGGCCCTGCTCGCAGAGCAGGGCCAATTGCTCGGCCGCCGACTGCGCGCTCACGGCGATGCGCGACACCGTGCGTCGCTCGAGCGGCTCCGGCACACCCCCTTCGCCGAGCGGCACCGTACCGACGAGGCGCGAGAGGATGGCCCGCTCCTGCGCGTCGAGGTGGTCCCATTCGGAGTCGGCCGACTGCCCAGGGCCGATGACGACCGGACGCGGCCGGCCCGTGGCGTGGCCGGCGACGTCGACCTGCATCCGGCAGGGGCAGAGCACGGCCGCAGCGGAATCGGTCGATGCGGCGAGATCGAGGAGGAACACGAGCGTGCCCGAGGCCCGGCGGGCGTCGGCCACGGTGACCGACCGCGTGCGGGCCGCGGGCTCCACCAACCGGCGCCGCTCGTCGAGATCGATGGCCCAGGCCGGCAGCCGCGTCGGGGACCGGCGCACCGGGGCGGGAGCCGGCGTCTCCGGTCCGGCGGCCGCCGCGTCCGATGCCCCGGCCGGAGCGCCGTCCTCCTCACCGCCTTCGTGCTCCGGGGTGTCGTTCGGAGGGTCCGCGGCGACGATGTCGAGGGTGATCGGCGTATTGGCGTGGATGCCGGAGAGGAGCCCGCGCCGATCGACCTCGAGGAGCACCGCGGCGAGCGCCGCACAGGCCCTTCCCATACGGCCGGGCCCGCTCGAACACCGCGCCTCGAGCGTCATTCCCCCCCGTCGACAGGCCGAGAGTTCGAGGGAGACGGTGTGCGGACCCTGCCCGTCGACCCCGGCGACGGTCCCGCTCACCTTTCCCACGCGGGGGCAGCTGACCTGCACCGCGGTCGCCGACCGCGCCGCCTCCAGATCGGCGGCGTCGAAGAGATGAAAGAGACGCTGTTCGAGGGTCGCCATGCAGCAGTCCACGGGTGGGGATCGGGGGCTGCGCGCGACACGGACACCGGAGGGGTCTCCGTCGCGGGGGGATCGGCGGCGCGCAACACGCCTTTGTAACCCGGAAGCGTCGGCCGTGGCGAGGGGTCGGGCGCGGAAGACCCGTTCAGCGTCCCGCGGCCTTCACCGTGGCGACGAGCTCGAGGACGTTTTCCACGGGGGTTTGCGGATGGACGCCGTGGCCCAGGTTGAACACGTGCCCGGGGCGGCCTCCGGCCGCCGCCAGGATCTCGAGCGCCCGCTCGCGGACGGTGTCACGATCGCCGAGGAGGACGGCGGGATCGAGATTCCCCTGGATCGCGCGATCGGGCCCGATCGCGCGCCAGGCGTCGTCGAGTCCGATCCTCCAATCGACGCCGATCACCGTGCCACCGGCCTCGGCCAGGAGGGGGACCAGGGAGGGATTGCCGGTGGCGAAATGGATCACCGGCGCCCGCTGCGCCGCCGCGGCCAGCGCCGTGCGGCTGTGCCGGAGCACGTAGCGGCGGTAGTCGTCCGGGGAGAGGCAACCGACCCAACTGTCGAAAAGTTGGACGCACTGGGCGCCGGCGTCGATTTGGGCGACCAGGTAGCGGCTCACGGCGCGGGCGATGCGGTCCATCAGGTCGTGCCAGGCGCCGGGGGCCCGGTACATCAGCGACTTGGAATGGAGCCAGGCTTTGCTCGTCCCCCCTTCGATGCAGTACCCGGCGAGCGTGAAGGGGGCGCCGGCGAAGCCGATGACCGGGATCGAGTCGGGGAGTCCGGCGCGGGTGGCGCGCACCGTCTCGAAGACGAATCCCAGGGCGTCGAGATCGGTCAGTTCCCCGACCCGCGCCACGTCGGCGGCCTCGCGGACCGGGTTGTGGATCACCGGCCCCTCGCCGGCGGCGAACTCCAGGTCCATCCCCATCGGCTCGAGGATCGGAAGCAGGTCGCTGAAGATGATGGCGGCGTCGACCCCGAGGCGATCGACGGTGGCGAGCATCACCTCGGCGGCGAGCGCCGGGTTCTTGCACAACTCCATGAAACCGACGCGCCCGCGCACCGCCCGGTACTCCGGCAGGTAGCGCCCGGCCTGACGCATGAGCCAGATCGGCGTCCGCTCCACCGGTTCGCGGCGACAGGCGCGGAGGAAGAGGGCGTCGGAACGGGGATCGGCGGCCGGAGACGGGGAATTGACCATGGGGGCAGTATAGGAGTCGCGACCGGGGCGTGCCGGGGACGGCAGCCGCCGGGACCGGGCTACAATTGACCCGGTCCCCGCACTCCCCCGCCGCCATGACCGATTTCATCTCCCGCATCTCGGTGGTCTGCTTCGCCGCCAGCTACCTGGTGGCGCTCGCCTGCGAGGCATCGAGGCTCGTCTTCCGTTCCGGAATCCGCGGAGCGGTGATGGTCGGCTTCGCCGCCGCGGGCCTGATCGCCCACACCCTGTACCTCGGTTGGCGGGCCACCCACGAGCCCGCGGTGCCCCTCTCGAGCCCCTACGACTGGTACCTCCTCGCCGCCTGGCTCCTGGCCTGTGCCTCGCTCTGGCTCACCGTGGCCAATCCGCGCACGCCCGTGGGGCTGTTCATGCTCCCTCTGGTGCTCGGGCTGATCGGGGCGGCGCAGCTCTCCAGCCGCGACCCCTTCCCGCAGACCCCGGCGACGCAGGTGTGGGGGGCGATCCATGGGAGCTTCAACCTCGCCGCCAGCGTGGCCGTGGCCTTCGGGGCGATCTCGGCGCTCATGTGGCTGATCCAGGCCGGCCGTCTGGCCCGCAAACGGGCCCCGGCACGCGGCCTGCGGATGCCGAGCCTGGAGAAGCTCGCCGGTTTCACCGGTCGCTCGGCCCGGGTCGCCGCGTGGGCGGCCTCCGCCGGATTCGCCTCCGGTCTGGTCCTCAACGCCGTCAACACCAGTCACGGGCTCCTCGAGACGGTCCCCTGGAACGATCCGGTGGTCCTCCGCATGGGGCTGCTCGTCGCCTGGCTCGTGGCCGCGGCGCTCGCGGAGCGGGCCACGGCCGGTCGTCCATCCGGTGCCAGGACCGCCGCGCTGCTGTCGCTGGTGAGCCTCGGGGTGCTCGCCGCCTCGATCGTGTGGGGGCTCGTGGGCACCAGCCGCCACGGCGTCCCCCCCGCCGCCGCGGTGGTCCGGGAGGCGTTGCGATGATGCTCGCCTTCGTCGGGGGTTCGCACCGCACCGTGCCGATGGCGCTGCGCGAACGGCTCGCCTTCTCCGCCGAGCAGGCGGCCGAGGCGCTGGCCCGGTTCCGCGACCGCTTCCCGGGACGGGAGGGGGTGCTGCTCTCCACCTGCAACCGTGTGGAACTCTACGCGGCGGGGGAGGATGGCGCCGTGCCGCCCGCGCCGGGACAACTCGTCGAGTTCCTCGCCGAGTGCCGCGGCATCGACATGGAGGTCCTCCAGCCGGTGCTCTCCCGCGAGGCCGACGACGCGGCGGTGCGGCACCTGTTCACCGTCGCCGCGGGCCTCGACAGCATGGTGCTCGGCGAACCGCAGATCGTCGCCCAGGTGAAACAGGCGTGGGCCCTGGCGCGGGAGAACGAGACGGCCGGACCGCTGACGGGGGGCATGTTCCAGGCAGCGCTGCGGACGGCGAAGCGCGTCGCCACGGAGACGGCGATCGGCCGCGAACGGCTCTCGATCCCCAGCGTGGCGGTGGCCGACTTCGCCCGGGGCGTCTTCGAGCGCTTCGACGACAAGCGCGTGCTCCTCATCGGTGCCGGGAAGATGGCCCACGAGACGCTCCGCTACCTCCGCGACGCGGGGGCCCGCGACGTCGTCATCGTCAACCGCTCGGCGACCAGGGCCGAGGAACTCGGGCGCAGGCTCGGCGCCCGGGTGGCACCGATGGAGGAACTCGTCGGGGAATTGGCGGCGGCCGACCTCGTGGTCAGCACGACCGGCGCCACCGAACACGTGGTGACGCTCGAGCGGTTCACGGCCGCGGAGAGCCGGCGGAAGGGGCGGACCCTGCTCGTCCTCGATCTGGCGATGCCCCGGGACTTCGACCCGCGTGTCGGCGAGCGCCCCGGGGTGTGGCTCTATTCGATCGACGACCTCGGCGCCGCGTGCGATGCCAACCGCCGCTCGCGTCAGCGCGAGCTCCCCGGGGCGATGGCGATCATCGACGAGGAGACCCGTCGCTTCATGGGCGACCTGCACCACCGCTCCTCCGCGCCGGTCATCGAGCGGCTCCGGGCGGAGTGGACGGGCACCGGGGAAGCCGAACTCGATCGGCTCTTCCGCCGCCTCCCCGATCTCGACGACACGGCCCGGGCAGAGATCCGGCAGTCGTTCGAGCGCTACGCCGCCAAGCTCCTCCACCTGCCGATGACGTCGCTGCGGCAGGAGAGCCACGCCGGCCCTCCCCACGGCCTCCTCGACGCGCTGCGCCGACTGTTCGCCCTCGAGGACTGATGGGGCACCGCGGCCTCAGGGGGCGGGGGCCGGCTCGGGCTTCGCGTGCGCGAGCGCCAGGAGGGCGTAGGCGGTGACGAGATTGGGGTCGTTCTCCATCCAGCGGGCGTTGGCGTTCACCCAGGAGCCGTCCTCGCGCTGGCGGGCGATCACGGCCTGGGCGAGTTCCCCGCGCCAGTGGTGGGCGGTGCCGGCGGCGTCGGTGAACACCTCGTCGCCGAGGACGTCGAGGGCCTTGGCCATGGTGTGGTAGTAATAGAAGAGTCCCGCGTCCCCCATGCCCGGGTTCTCCTCGAAGCTGTAGTGCTTGGCGAGCCACTCGAGCGCCGCCCGGACACGCGGGTCGTCCTTGTCGAGGCCGGCGAAGATCATGCTCTTGAGCCCGGCGTAGGTCATCGAGGCGTAGCTCCTCAGGCCCCCCTCGGGCGTCGTGCCCGCCATGCTCTCGCCGCCGTTGGCCGGCGTGTAATAGAAGCCGCCGTCCGGGTTCTTCGCCGGGTGCGGCAGGTCGTTGTGGGGCCCGGGCAGGTTCTGCGTCCGCGAGACGAACACGAGCGCCCGCTGGATCGCCTCGTCGTCGGCGGCCGCCCCGGCGTTGCGCAGCGCCTCGACCAGGAAGGCGGTGTTGGAGAGGTCGGGGCGACCCTTCTTGCCGTATCCCGCGCCGCCGTAATTGGGATCGGCGGGGGTGAGACCCTCCGACTCGTCCCACTGCAGCCCCGCGAGGAAGGCCTCCGCCGCCGCGATCTCCCCGTCGAAGCGGCCGTCCCGGTTGCAAGCGGCCAGAGCGAGGAGGGCGATCGCGGTCTCGTAGTTGCCGATCGCCGACTCGTCGGTGTGGATGCCCCCCGACTCGCGCCGGAAGGAGAGCAGGTAGGCGAGCCCGCGCCGCAGCACCGGGTCGTCGATCGGCGTGCCGCTCTCGGCCAGCGCCGCCACGACGAGCGCCGTCACCGCCGGACCGGAGGCCGCGGAGAAGCTCCCGTCGGCGGCCTGCCCCTTCTCGGCGAGATACCGGGAGCCGCGGAGGATCGCCTGCTCGACCGGCGTGGGCTCGGCCGCGGCGAGCCCGCCCGGGGCGAGCCCGACGCCGAGGAGCGCCAGGACCGGGACCAAGGCTCGGAGATGGCGACGGAACGGGCGGACGGACGGCATGGCACGACTCCCCGGGAGGCGGGGGTGGCCGGCTCGGCCCCCTCGGCAGGAAGGATACGGTGGAGGGGCGGCCGGGCAAACCACCGCGCCCGGTGAATCGGTCGCCGCGGCGCGGGGAAACCTCCGTCGCCGCGGCGGAAATCCCGGCGACGTCGCGGGGGCGGATCAGACCGGGGCGGTGGGCAGGGCCCGCGGATGACGCGGCACCTGCCGGGGAGGCGGCTCGCGGCCCTCCTCGTGGCTCCACTGCTCCCGCTCGGCGTCGCTGGCGTAGTAGGTGAGCCAGACGGTCGGATCCTCGCCGTCGGTGGCGCTGCAATCCCAGTGGATGAAGTTGTCGGGCAGATCGACCCGCTTCAACGACGTGGGAAGGATGTCGCGCCGCACGAGTGAGTAGAGCTCGCGGTCGGAGAGGTGGTCGGTGAAGTCGAGGACGACGCGTTTCTCGAACAGCCTCTCGATCGTCTCCCAGAGCCGCTCGTGGACCTGATCGTCGTCGAGGGTGCAGGCCGGTTGCATCGCCAGGGGCGGATCGAACCAGCGGGCGATCGGCTCGTAGACGGCCCGCTCCCACGCGATCATCGACTCGAGGAACCTGTTCTCGGCCTCGGTGGGGAGGGAGCGGAAGTCGATCTCGAGGATCGCCTCGTCGAGATAGGGCTCGATCGCATCGCGCAATTCGGCGTTGCGGAGGAGACAGTCGACTTCGGCCGGCTCGGGGTGGCGGGCGATGGGCATGCCGGGGAGGTCCCAGGGGTGCGGAATCCGCTCGCGGCGGGCGGTTTCCCTGGGACGACGATACCAACGCCAGAGGGCGGTTCAACGCATCGGAATGGCGTTTCGGGGGCGTTTTTCCCGGGGGCGCCGGCACGATCGGTACGAGCGATCGAGTTTCCGCCGCCGCCCGGGACCGCTCCGTTTGCCGTGGACGCCCCACCCGCCCCGGCGCGGTTCAAACGGGGCAGGGGGGGAAGACCGTGCGGCCGCCGCCCCTCACGCCAGGATGCCCTGGACGACGTGCCCGTGGATGTCGGTGAGCCGGAACTGCCGCCCCTGGTAGCGGTGGACCAGCCGGGTGTGGTCGATCCCCAGGAGCCAGAGCATCGTGGCCTGCATGTCGTGGACATGGACCGGATCGGCGGTGATGTTCCAGGCGAAGTCGTCGGTGGCACCGTGGACATGGCCGCCACGGACGCCGCCCCCCGCCAGCCACCAGGAATAGGCCCGCCCGAAGTGGTCGCGCCCCTTGGGATTGGCCGGATCCCCCTGTCCGAACGGCGTGCGTCCGAACTCACCCCCCCAGGCGACGAGCGTCTCGTCGAGGAGTCCGCGTTCCTTGAGGTCGAGGACGAGGGCCGCCGACGGGCCCTCCGTGTCGCGGCACTGCTCCTCGAGCTGCGTGAAAAGGTTGTTGTGCTGGTCCCATCCGGCGTGCATCAGCTGCACGAAACGGGTCCCGCGCTCGATGAGGCGCCGGGCGACGAGGCAGTTGGAGGCGAAGCTCCCCTTCACGTGCACATCGGGGCCGTAACGCTCGAGGACGCGGGCCGGCTCGGAGGAGAAGTCGGTGAGCTCCGGCACGCTCGCCTGCATGCGGAAGGCCATCTCGTACTGCGCGATGCGCGTATCGATCTCCGGGTCGCCGTAGTCGGCGAGGTGCTCCGCGTTCATCTCGGCGATGCCGTCGAGCAGCGCCCGCCGGGCCTCGCGGCTGACACCGGCCGGATTGGCCAGGTAGGGGACCGGGTCGCCGACGTTGCGGAACCTCACCCCCTGGTAACGGCTGGGGAGGAAACCGCTGCCCCAGTAGTAGTCGAAGAACAACTGGCCGCAGGTCTTCCCCTTGTCGGAGGAGGTCATGACGACGAACGCCGGAAGTTCGTCGGTGTCGCACCCGAGGCCATACGTCGCCCAGGCCCCCATGCTCGGGCGCCCCGGCACCTGCGCGCCGGTCATGAACAGCGTCACGCCCGGGGCATGGTTCACCGCCTCGGTGTGCATGCTGCGGACGACGCAGATCTCGTCGGCGAGGGCCCCGACGTTGGGGAGCAACTCGCTGAGCTCGATCCCGGAGGCCCCGTAGCGGCGGAAGGGCTTGATGGCCGGCTGCGTCGGCCACTTCGCGTAGCCGCTCGACATCGTCGACAAGCGCGTCGTGCCGCGCACGCTGTCGGGGATGTCCTGCCCCTTGTGGCGCTCCATCGCCGGCTTGGGATCGAAGAGGTCGACGTGCGACGGCCCGCCCCCCTGCCAGAGCATCACCACGCGCTTGGCGCGCGGCGGATGGTGCGGGAGACCGGCCAGCCCGGGGAGACCGCCGGCACCCGCCTCGCGCGACATCATCGCCGACAGAGCCACCGAGCCGATGCCGAGGCCGGCGGACCCGAAGAGGCGGCGGCGCGACACGCGCCGGCGGTTCTCCTCCAGGGCTTGGGCGACGTCGTCGGTCCGCTGATCGTGTCCCGGCATCGCGGTCACTCCCTCGTCAGGGCCTCGTCCAGGTTGAGGATCGCCAGGCAGGTGGCGGCCAGCGCCGCATGCTCGACCGCGTCGAGCCCCTCCGCCTTCGGCGCCTCCCCGACGGCGACGAGCGCCGCCGCGGCGGCCGTGTCGGCGGCGTAGACGTCGCGCTGGCGGGCGTGGATCCGCCGCAGGGAAGCGATGTCGCGATCGGTGGGCACGCGCCCCACCACGCGCCGGAACGCGGCGGCGAGCCGCGCGTCGCCGTCGGCGGAGCCGCGCATCACCACCGCGGCGAGGACACGTGCCGCCTCGACCCAGGTGGGGTCGTTGAGCGTGGTGAGCGCGTGGAGGGGGGTGCAGGTGGTCGTCGACCGCACCCGGCAGGTCTGCCGGTTGGCGACGTCGAACATGTTCGCCGGGCTCACCGTGCGCCGCCAGAAGGTGTAGAGGCTGCGCCGCCACAGATCCGCCCCCCGGGACTGCGGGTAGGTGAAGTCGCGTTCCTTGGTGATCGCGAGCGCCTCCCAGATCTGGTCGGGCTGGTAGGGATAGACGGGCGGTCCGCCGAGGCGGCCGTCGAGGAGCCCGCTGGCGGCCAGCGCCGTGTCGCGGAGCACCGGCGCCGGCATGCGGAACCGGGCCGCCCGGCCGAACAGGCGGTTCTCCGGGTCGGCCGCCAGATCGCCGGGTCGGATCCGGCTCGACTGCCGGTAGGTGGCGCTCGAGACGATGAGCCGGTGCATCGCCTTCTGGCTCCAGCCACGGTCGCGGAACTCGAGCGCCAGCCAGTCGAGGAGCGGCAGATGGAGGGGGTATTCGCTCTGCACGCCCAGATCCTCGGCCGTCTTCACGAGCCCGATGCCGAAGAAGTGCTGCCACATCCGATTCACCTGCACCCGCGCCGTGAGGGGGTGATCGGGGCGGAACAGCCACCTCGCGAAACCGAGCCGGTTCGTCGGTGCCCCCTCCTCGAGCGGCGGCAGCACCGCCGGCGGGGCGAACCCGACCGGGTCACCGATCGGGGTGAGGTAGTCGCCCCGGTCGAGGATCCGCGTCTCGCGCGGCCGCTCGTCGCTCATCACCATCACGCGCGGGATCTGGTCGGCCCGGTAGTCGCCCAGCTGGCGGCGGAGGGTGGCGGCACGCTCCACCGGCGCCGCCTTGCCGGCGACGTCGGCCTGCACCTTCTCCCCGAAATGCTTCCGCAGCCCGGCGTCGACGGCGACCTTCTCCTCGTCGCTCCGCTCCCCTTCCGGTTTCCGCAGCTTTTCGAGCAGGTCCGCCGGCAGCCCCGCGGCCTCGCCGGGAGCGCCGGAGGCGAGCAGCCCCTTCCTCCATCCCTGGAACGCCGCCTCGATCACCGGCGCCGCCTCGGCGTCGGCGGCCGCGATCTTCGCCTCGAAGTCGGCGACGCGGGCGCGGTTCTCCTCGGTGGGCAGCTCGAGGATCGGTGGCGCCACCCGGATCCGCGACGAGAAGTACTGCGGCGCCCCGCTCTCGGGTACACGGTTGAAGACATCGAGGAGACCGTAGTAGTCGCGCCGCGTGAGCGGGTCGTACTTGTGATCGTGGCACTGGCAGCAGGCGAGCGTCAGCCCCAGCCAGGTGGTGCTCGTGGTGTCGACACGGTCGAAGAGGTTGTTGAAACGCTGCTCCTCCGCGATCGCCCCCCCCTCGCCGTTGAGGAGATGGTTGCGATTGAAGGCGCTCGCGATCCGCTGCGCTTCCGTCGCCCGCGGATCGTCCGGCACCTCGGGCAGGAGGTCGCCGGCGATCTGCTCGATCGAGAAGCGGTCGAAGGGCATGTCGGCGTTGAGCGCCCGCACCACCCAGTCGCGCCACATCCACTGCCAGGTGTCGCCGTCCTGCTGGAAGCCGTTGGAATCGGCGTAGCGGGCGGCGTCGAGCCAGGGGAGCGCCATCCGCTCGCCGTACCGCGGGCTCGCCAGGAGGCGGTCGACGAGCCGCTCGTAGGCGTCCGGGGCGGGATCGGCGACGAAGGCGTCGACCTCCTCCGGCGTCGGCGGGATCCCCACGAGATCGGCCGAAAGACGGCGGATGAGCGTGGTCCGGTCGGCCTCCGGCGCCGGCTGCAGGCCGGCCGCCTCGAGCCTGGCGAGGACGAAGACGTCGATGCCGTTCTTCACCCATCCCCCCCGGTTCACCGCCGGCGGCTCCGGGCGGACCGGCGACTCGAAGGCCCAGTGCCTCCGGTACTCCGCCCCGGAGGCGATCCAGCGGCGGAGCAGGTCGCGCTGTTCCGGGGTGAGGTGCCGGTTCGACGACGGCGGTGGCATGACGACCTCGGCGTCGGTCGAATCGACGCGCTCGAGAAGGCCGCTGGCCCCGGGATCGCCGGGGACGATGGCCCGGGCGGCGATCGCCGCATCGCGGTCGTCGAGGCGCAGATCGGCCTGCCGCTTGGCCCCGTCCTGGCCGTGGCAGTAGAAGCAGTTCTCGGAGAGGATCGGCCGGATGTCGCGGTTGAAGTCGATGGGTCCGTCCGCCGCGGTGGCGATCCTCGCCGTCACCAGGGCGAGGACCATCCCGCCGGCGACCAGGCGGCGGCGAAGCCGGGGGGTGTGACGGACCGCGGGAGTCATGGGGGAAGACGGGCCGGGGCGGAGAGTGGCAGCGGCACCGGGACGGACCACCACGCCCGAACCGCTTTCCCAGGAGGTAAAGTCCACCCCATGATTCTACCCCGAGAAAACGAGCCGTTGCACGCCGCGGGGGGGGGCGGAACGATTCCCGCGGAGGCCGACCTGGCGATCGTGGGGGCCGGGGCGGCGGGTCTTTTTGCCGCGATCCATGCCGGACGGGCCGCTCTGGCGGCCGGGCGGTCGCTCTCGATCGTCGCCCTCGACGGCGCGAGGAAACTCGGCGCGAAGGTCCTGGTCTCGGGGGGGGGCCGCTGCAACGTGACGAACGTCCGCGTCGCCGAGCACGACTACGCCGGGAGCACCGCGCCCGCGATCCGTCGCGTGCTGGGCCGCTTCCCCGTCGAGCGGACCGTCTCCTTCTTCCGCGATGCCGGAGTGCCGTTCTACGAGGAGCCGGACAACGGCAAGCTCTTCCCCACCACCGATTCGGCTCGCACGATCCTCGACGCCCTCCTCCGCGAGGCGACGTCGGCCGGCGTCCGGCTCCTCCATCCGGCGCGGGTGACAGGGATCGTCCGCGGCGAGGACCGCTTCCGCGTGGAGAGCGATGCCGGCCCC
>Ga0315906_10009255_pt1 | contig 11739 bp, 18 predicted proteins | sample LakEriMetagenome_4_FD_203526 | JGI IMG/M metagenome (GOLD analysis project Ga0315906, IMG submission 203526) | Freshwater fungal communities from buoy surface, Lake Erie, Ohio, United States - Buoy 2 MA122 | ecosystem: Environmental > Aquatic > Freshwater > Lake > Lake biofilm | place: USA... | reverse complement strand
CCTATTGGATATGATTGAATTGTGATTGCCATTATTTACCAAATATTTCTAAATTAAACTTTGCGCCTTTACCGAATTGCTCTTCAAGTGATACGGATAATTCTTTTTCAAATGTGCTTAGATGCTTACTAAACCAGCGTGTCCCTTCAAATCCTTCTTCATGTATCTTTCGTGAAATTGCAAATGACAATGATTTATTTGCTTGTGCCGCTGTAAGTTTACGAGTATAAGTTTTAATCGTTCCGTTTTTCAATTTATACTTACCTTTTATTTCCATTCCACTTGAAGGAACTAATTTTTTTTGTGCAATCCATCCACCAGCTTTACCGGTATCAAATGCCAAAGCTTTTCGTAATGCGCCATTACCACTACTTGAAGTTTCATTTCTGCCTGTATCAGTTGCTCCATAATACTTAGGTAGTATTAATTTTATATAAACACGTTTTCCTAATGTTGTAAACTCCCACCCATCTAATAACGATTGATAAAGTTCACCACTTGCAATGTGTTTATTTTGAGTTAAAGAATCACGCCAAATGTCCGCCCACTTATTAATAAAGTCAGTTAGCGTATCATTCTTTTGAAAGTTTAAAACGCTTTCACCAACTTGATTGGTTAGATAATCTCTTATCGCCTCGCTGAAATCCGCCGTTCCTGTTCCTTTCTGTGCCATTCTAATTCTTTCTCTTTTATTCTATAAAACTGTAATACATTCAAAAATTTGTATGCTGTCCAACTCATGTACTCATCCCACACCAAAGGGTTTGAATTGCTGAGATTGTCTAAAATATAATACCATGTCAGGTTGCTTGTTGGTTTAGCTTTTCTACTTTGTTCATTGTCTTCTGAAGAAACTCGTCTGCTTGATTCAAATAATCCTTTATACCCTCGAATAAAATCGGATAAAGATTGCAAAAAAAAACCACCAGCGGATAAATTACGCTGACTGGGCAATCCTTCATTAAGTCCTGTTTTCTTTCATCAGTCATTTTAGACTTTATAAAAAATCTTTGTGGCACACAATAGATAGCCATTAGTTTATTTGCATTTTCAAATATCTTTTCACTATCCTTTGTAAGTTCGTAATGATTTATAAATTGCTGTGCGGTTAATTCTTTCAAATCAAAATTGACTTTCCAATAATAACCTTTGTGATAAAACTTTCTTACTACCTCAGTCTTTGGTAATTCACTTAAAAATTTTATTTTACTAATTTCTTCTTGTAACTTATTAAGCGGAATCTGTTCATATTCGCTGTAAGGTATGCCAGTAAACAACGAAAGTATTAATAATGAACGTGTTATGTCAGGATAAATTTCTTTATCTATTGACTTATCGTTCCTAATTGCTTCTATTTCAATTAGTTGTTTTAAACTTACATCATTCCAGTTCTTTGGTGTTTTCATGTGTCTATTTATAAAGTGTTATTAGATTAAGTTTTGTACCCTATTTTTAGCGGAAAGTTGAAGACAAATAAGTTTTCTCAGCTTGTCTATATGACTGATAAGCAATTGCCAAACTCATAACGCCATCATCATGGAAGCCAAATGGCGCAGAATATTTCACGCTTCTTGTTTTCGGATTGTATTCATAAGAGAATACCTCCAACTCTTTTAACAACCATTCGTTTTGTAGAACTTTTAAAGTTTTGTCTTGGTTTGCCACTATAAGATTTTCTATTATATCCTGTTTGCTTTTTGAAGTAGTTACAAATGGCGCAATATAAACGGAAGGTATTTCGTTTCTCAGCATTTCAAATACCGCATCACCAACTGAGTTAACCTCAATCAATGTATCGGGATTGTATTTCTCTAATTGCTGTTTTATCTTTTGGACAATTTCTGTCCAGTCCATTTGCCTCCAACGGTCGCAATAAACCATTTCTGATTTATTGTTAATGATAGTCAGCACCGTATAATCGTCTGCCCTTCCAACATCTATACCAGCGTAATATCTTCCTGTCATTTCAGGCATGTTGTTTATTTGAACATCCTTAAACATTCCAGCTCCCCCATCAATAAACTCCGCTAAATACTCCTGTCTAAATACATGGTCAGGAAGCGTTTGCTTTGCATCATCAATTTCAGATGGTATAATTATAGGATTGTCATAAGAAGTCATTGTAAAGCTTTTGTACTGCGGATTATACCCATCCATTTGATAAAGCTTATAAAAATGATTTCTTCCTTTAGGAGTTGATATTAAAAGTACCTTTCTACCTTTAACCAATACAGTTGCTCTCAATACTTCAGTCCATGCCTGTTCACTCATAAAAGCAAACTCATCACAAACTAAATATTCAAAAGTAAAACCACGAATGTTATCGTATCTCTCAGCACTAAAGAATTGAATCGTAGAACCGGAAGCATATTCCAACAATAATTCACTTCGGTTAACAGTCCTATAAATCTCAGGTCTTTTCTGAAATGCTTTATACATTTCATCAAATACTTTCTTGCTTTGTTTATAGGTAGGTGAAACCCATGCGCACTTAACATTCTTATTGTTTAATGCCCAATATAATAATTGATTTGTAGCCAGTAAGGTTTTACCAAACTGCCTACCGATGTTCAGAATGTAATACTTCTCACTCCCCCAATTGATGGCTTGATGTATCTTGTCCTGATTCTTGTGTGGTGTGTATAGTATCGCCTTTGCCAAAGTCTGCTCGGAAAACCATGTTTCCTTTTATTTCTAAATTGTTTTGCTCAATGTAACCCCTCTTTTTTCCTTTGCACTTTAAATAAAATATAGTCGATAATGGATTGCCTTTTTGTATTTGCTTTAACAGTTGTGATTCTGCAAAGTCAAGAGCAGCATTCTCCATATCTTTTACAGCCCTTCTATATTCCGCATCTTCTTTCAGCCATTTATAGTGCATCGGTCTACTTATTCCAATAGCTTTACAAGCATTAGTAACAATACCTAAGTTTTGCTCTAAAGCTAAAATCATTCTTTGTTTTGTTTCTTCAGGTAGCATAATATAATCCCTCCTCTTTTAAATGGTCTATTAATGTTTCAATAATCATTGGAATACAACCGCCACAACTTCCAGTTGGTGGATGTCCTATGTCATGGTATAACTCACGCATCTGCCTTATCGTTTCATTTGTTGGCATTATGGATTTATATTGGTCATAAATCATTAACTGATTCTTAAATCCTTCTAATCTTTTGCGTTGCTCTATTGTCATATTATTTTAATTAAACGTAATAAATGATAAATCAGTACAGCAATAAATCCGGCAACTAATCCTTTGCAAATTGCAAACCATATAGGTTCATGCGCCAAAAAATAAGAATGTAACCCAACAAACCAAAATGATAAGCACAACTCACAATCAAATGGTTTAATGCTTTTCTTTTTAAACGCCCATTTAAACCGCTGAGGTATTCCGGTCAGATGCGCCCATGTTACTGATGCTATTATGATATAAAGTTCAATCATATTACATTCCTCTCATTGTAAATACTACACTTTTGCTTATGTTATCTGAATAATATTCAGAATAAATACCGGGATCAGTCAACTTTAATTCTAATTGATTTAATATAATTGTTGCTGCTGATTGGTCTTGTCTATGAAATAAAAATCTTTTGTCTTTTGATTGATTATCATGTAACCTGCTTCCATCAAATACATTATCTTTTGCAGCTTTCAACCATCTTTCAATAAACTTTTTTCCTAGTTCATTGTCAGTATTAAATCCAAACATTGATGTGCTACAATCTTGATATTTCTCTGCTTCATCTCTTGAAATATCAAAATATTCTAGGCACTTATCAGAACAACATTGAGCTGCATTATAACCTGACCGCCAAAAATAATAACCATGTTCATTTATAACATCAAATATTTCATTTGGATTTCTAATGGCCCAAACAGAGCAATCAAGCCATAACACATGAGTGTATTTTCTTTTTAATACTTCTGTTATTGCTGAAGCTTTAATATTGTATGGATTCTGTTTATTGTATTCATCATTTGGGAAATTGTCAAATGTAATTATATCACCATTAAATCCATGATAAATCAAAGATTCTTTTAATCGTTTTGTTCCTAATGGATACCAACCTGCACCATTAGAAGCATTAACAATACAATGTTTAATATTAGAGTCCATATTTAGTAGTGGGATTTTCGTATTTATAATTGTAGAAATATAAAAACTCATCAATAAATACTTCAGTTGATAAATGTTTTTTTAATCTCATACTATATTCATAATCTTCACCAAAAGATTTATTTGGAAACATACATTTTAGTGCTATTTCTTTTTTAACTGGTGTTTTATGATAAATCGACCTAACATATCTAAAGCCATCTACATTCTCAGACCATTGATATTTATTTGAACTTGATGCAATTTCTTTAACACCTTCCATGTCGCACATTATTTTAAAACCAACACAATCGGGTTTGCTTTCAATTGCATTTAATATTAATTCAATATATTCATTAGATACATTATCATCATCATCAACAAAACAAATGTATTGACCTTTTGATTTATTAATAAGGTCATTTCTTTTTTGTCCTATTGTAACACTTCCCTTTGGCCTGTCATCAAATAAAATCTCAACTTCTTTGTTTAATGCTAAATCTTTTAATTTATTAAATAATACATCAAACTTTTCTTTTCTCTGAGGTATAGTGCATATCAAAACAGATAACTTCATAATGCCATTATAATGTTTTCATGATTAAATAAAACTGATTTCATTCCAAATTTTTCACAATACTCAATATATTTATCAATGTTTTTACCATTATGTTCAACACAAACCATTTGAGTTTTTGTCTGTTTTAAATTTATTTGTTTTAATATTTCTAAGTCAAGACCTTCAGCATCTATTGTTATAAAATCAAACTTTCTTACTTTACGCATTATTTTAAAATCATTCCAAGTAAGAACATTTACTTCTGTTTCTGTAAAAGTTTCTTTGGTCCATCTTTTTGTTTCCTCAAAATTTAATGAACTTAATAAAGCATAATCTCCGTTACCTAAATGTTCTCCGGATTCATAAAACTTTGCTCGTTCTGTTTTAATACCAATTGCGCAGTTTTCTACTTTTACTTTTTTAAAGTCCTTGTAATTTTCAAGACATTTATTGTAAGATTTTAAAGATGGTTCAACAAGTATTCCCTTCCATCCTAATTCTGCTAATGCTCTGACATTAGATAGTGTAACACCATCGTTTGCACCTATATCCAAAAAAGTTCCCTTCTTTCCTGAGAAGTAGTTTAGTATTATTTGTTCCTCGTTGTTCTGTGAATACATAATTATAAATAAAAGTTTTTTGCTGCTCTGTTGATATATGTTTGTCTGTCTTTTTCATATGTTACGTGATGTTCTGTTTTAGCATACTGTGCATCCATTTGCCCTTTACCCCATGCTGGATGTTCATGGTTGAAGATATGTTTGTTTACTAACTTATAGCAACCTCTAAGCTTTGCCACGTCTTGTGCTTCATTATCGCAATAAACTGATTCATAGTTTGGATTATAAATATACCCATCCCTTAAATAATACTTTCTTCCAATAATACTCATCGTTGCTAAATCACCTTGATTGCCATCAGGGAAATGCAGAAACATATCGGTATCATTATCCATGTTGTTTACAATATCCAAATCAAAGTTTTTAGAAATAAATACTTGGTCGTCTGAAACATTAATAAGTACATCCCACCATTGGTCAACCAAATCCATATCTCGGTTAATTGCATCAATCTTATTCTTTGATGTGCCGATAATCTTTTCATGTACCGGTGAAATCATTTTAAAATACTCCGCTAATGTGGAATCATCTTCATCTAAGCTTAATTGAATAAAGTAATCACAATCGGCACTAACATTACTAACAATGCTGTCAATTGTTTTTTTCATTCTTTGCGGTCGGCTTCTGCTCGTGCATTTAAAAAATAGTTTCATAAATATTTTATTTCGATTGATTTTATTTTATTTGAAACAAACACTAAATCTGCATTTAATGATTTTTTTATAATTAGTAAACTATCTTCATTCCAACAATTTAAATTTATTATAATTACTTTTTTATAACCTAAGAACTTTATTATTTTATCTTTCATCTCTTAAACTTTTTATATGTTGGTTGTTCGTTTAATTCTCTTTGAAATACTTTGATGTTACTTTCAAATCCTTTGCGCTTTGCTATATCACTTACGCTACTTTCGATATTACCTTCATAATCTAAGGCTCTAAGCATTGTTGTAAGTTTCTCAGGCATTAAGTATGGCGCACTATTTAAACCAGCTTTGTGTATTCTATTACTCCACCCAGCGTGTTCAAATCCCCATCCCGAATACTCGGAATCCATGTAGCCTATTTCATTTAACGCTTTACTTGTATATGCCAAGAATACCCCACCACATTCTTTGTAGGTTTTAATTCCAACGTGCTTATTACTTTCAATCGGTTGGTGCATCTTATCATTTAAAAATAGAAAATGATTCTCGCCTGTGTAGTCAAAACAGTCAATCATATATTCCAACCAATCACTTGAAATCGGAAAACAATCATCATCAAATACAAAGTTGTAAGTGTTGAACCTAAGATTATAAAAGCACATGTTCTTAGAATAAGCCACGCCACGATAACTTGTATCGTTATGAATATATAGGTTTGCAACCTTAGTGTATTTTTTTAAATACTTCAAGCTTTCTTTGAAGATAGCTTCTCTATTTGGTGTAGTGGTTATTCCTATTCCTACGTTCATTTTAATAAGTCTAAATAAACTTGGTATCTCGTTAACGCCCATTCTTTGGCATCATATTCTTTTGCTACATATTCCTTTAAATTATTTGCGTAATCTTCACGCATCCTTTTCTCTTTATTCAAATGTTTAATTGCTTTGTACCAACCTTTCTTGTTATCCCATGTAGGCACAGCGTAATAAGTGTTTGTTGGAAATACATTGTATGGTTGAACCTCTGAAGCTATTACAGCGCATCCCTTTGCAGCAGCTTCCAACATTTTAAGCGGTGATTTGCAGTTATTAAATAAGTTATTCCTTAATGGTACTAATGCAACATCTATGTTATCGTAAATCATTCCGTAGAAATTATAATCTAGTCCTTTTATCCTTCTGTATTTTTCTTTCGCTCTTCCGTTAGATGACATCATTAATTCAATACTTCTATACTCAGGATTGTCATTCCAACCACCCAAACAAATGTTGTAGTTTTGTACTGAGTTATCTGAATACAAATAATTAAATGAATCTTCCATTAGTGCAATATCTTCTTTGTGCCATACACCTCCAACCCATCCATATCTCACTGATTCGCTTTGTTCTTTTTCGCTTTGCCATTGGTTTTGCATTAAGTCAATGCAGTTAGCCAAAACCCGAACATTTCTATTGAATGGCTTTATTATCTTACCGAAGAACTTAGTTGTAGTTGTAACCATGTCAACCGCCTCAATAGCTTCGATAGTATTAATCTCAAAAAATGGCGGTCTATACCTAAACATTCCATGGTCCGATGGCAAGTTCCAATAGTCATCAATGTCAAGAATAACTTTGCATCCGTTCTTATGGCATCTCTTTACAACCTCAGCACTTTTTCTCGTCATTGATATTGCACGAAGAAATATAACTATTTGCTGCTCTTTTAACTTTTCATCCGGGTACATATCAAAATTACCGGTTGAAGTTACATTGATTGCATTGCCTCCAGTTATTGAATCTAGTACCACATGAGGTGATATTTGCCTGTGGTATTGAAGTCCGGTGTTATCCGTTATGACAAGTAGTATGTTCATTAATTTGTTTTAACAGTTCTTTTTTAAATTCTTGCAAGGTTTCGCGAACGTTGCTCAAAGGTATTTTGGTTTGCTTTGCCACACCTCGATAGTTCCCAACTTCCAAATAAATTTTAAATAATTTCTTTTTGTAATCGTCTCTGAACGTATCATTTCTACTCGGTTCAAGTAAGGTATAGAGTAAATCGGATGGGAGTAACTCGTAACTGAACGCTGCAAGTGAGCCAATGTTTTCGGTAGATAGGTTGTTTGAGTCAACCCTATTGAAGTTGTAGCCGTACTTTTTTGATATTTTGTACTCATTGATAGTCCTATAGGCAAAAGCAAAAAAGTAATGAAATAAATCTTTTATTTCTAAAAGATTATCTCCTTTTTCAATTATTTTAATTACAACCTCCGAATGTAAATCCTCAGCATATTGATACCCATATTTAGAACAAATATTTTTAGTTAACTTTTTATATTTACTTTCTGTGTACAGTTGTATAATAATTTTATTATTCAAAATATTTAATTACTTTTCCAGCGTTGTATTCGCTTTAATTCCTCAACTATAAAGTTTCTTTTGTTTTGAAGATTGTGTTTTTTCCATGGAACTGGCCTGCCATGGTTAAAATCTTCATTTAAAATATCCCGATGCGTTTTCTCAGGTAAGTTTAATAAATGGATTAAGTTAGCTTCATACTCATCCATAATTTTGCGTTGTGCGTCTGTGATTGTTTTCATATTATTTTTTATCTATTTGTTTTAATTTCCTCTGGGCCCATTCAATGCCTTCATCACCACCCCATGCTAACCACATTAATCTTCCACATCCATCCCCAAGTTCTTTTTGGCTATTCTGCCTATGTCGTTCAAACCCTGCCATGCGAGATATTGTATCTCTACTTATTGATTCACCTTTAGCTAATTGGTTGGCCCTAGTTTTACCAACCGGAGTTCCACATGAACCCCATCCATTTTCCTCTGCCCATCTCAAAGCTATCTTTGCGTTTTCTGTTGCCGCCTTTGGATAATCATTGTAAGTCTTTTCAAAATTTGAATCAATAGTAATAACCTTTGCTTTTTCCATTTTCGATTCCTTCCAGTTGCTATAACAGATAGCAGCCGCCTGTTCTTTGTCTTTGCCCTCGCCAACTAAAAAGGCTATGCAGGTTGAAATATATTCGTTTTCGGTTTGGTCTTTGGTTGGTTTTGGTATCGGCATGGCTTTCTATTTTATATATGTTAAATTTGTAACTCTTTTTTTACAAAATTAATTATACTTTAAATTTAAAATTTATGTTACATTTTATTTATTAACATTTATTTGTTAATAATACTTATTTATTTTTTTTAATAAACACAAAATAATTTAATTACATTTGCTCCCGAAGACCTGATGAAACACATTAAAAATATTACTAGTCCAACAATGCCAAATGCAGTTTCTAATAAACTTCTGCGGTCGGGTCTTCCATTGTTGGCTAGTTTTATTTATTTATGATTTACAAAAACTTTAATGAAGCTATTGATGAATGTATCAATGTTTCGAAATCGTGGAAGATTACCACTTATTTGGTATATGATATTCAATTAGAGAATTGGATATGTGGTGTACTTAAACCGCCAATTAGTAAAAGGTTTAAAATATATAATACTTATAAGCCATGAAAGACCCAGCATTTTTATTTTATAGTTCTGATTTTTTAACCGGAACAAGTTTATTAAATGATGAACAGGTTGGTAAATATATTAGAATTTTATGTCATCAACATCAAAGAGGTCATTTATCAGAAAAAGATATGAAAAAGATATGTAATGGATATGATGAAGATATATTTTGCAAATTTCAAAAAGATTCTGATGGTAATTTTTTTAATCAACGTCTTGAAGATGAGATAAATAAACGTAAAAATTATTCAGAAAGTAGAAGACAAAATAGATTAAAAAAGGAAAAAGATATGAATAACATATCTAAATCATATGATAAACATATGGAAAATGAAAATGAAAATGAAATTATAAATGTAATTAATAATAAAAATAAAGTATCAAAAAATTTAAAACCAACTTTGGAAGAAGTTAGGCAGTATTGTGCTGAAAGAAATCGTGGTATTGATGCCGAAAAGTTTTTTAACTATTACGAATCAAATGGTTGGAAAGTAGGCAAGAACTCAATGAAGAACTGGAAAGCTGCTATTCATACTTGGGAGAAAAACAATGTTCAACCAACTAAATCAAAACTTGTGTTATGACATTTTCAGAATACGGAATTACAATACCTGCACATAAACATTCAGGTGAGATAACAACTATTTGCCCGAAGTGTTCGCCTGAACGTAAGAAAAAGAATATCAAGTGCTTAAGCGTAAATTTAGACAAATCAGTTTGGCATTGTCACCATTGCGGTTGGAACGGATTCTTAAAGTCAGAAACAATTGAAAAGAAAGTTTACGTTAAACCTGAGTGGAAGAACAAAACAGAATTAAGCAACCAAGTTGTAAAGTGGTTTGAAGGCAGAGGAATAAACCAAGAAACATTAAAGTTTTGGAATATTAGCGAAGGATTAGAGTTTATGCCGCAAGTTGGCAAAGAAGTCAACACGATTCAGTTCAATTATTTCAATTACCAAAACGAACTGATAAATGTTAAATATCGGGATGGCGCAAAGAATTTTAAACTACACAAGGGTTCTCAACTTATATTTTATGGTTTAAACGCATTTAAAAGCGATTTAAGAACGTTTCTATGCGAAGGTGAGGTTGACCTACTATCATTGTATCAAAGTGGCTATAAAAACGTTTTAAGCGTTCCGAACGGAGCGAACCTAAAAAACAATAATTTAGAGTATTTGGATGAGGTTGCCGATAAGTTTATGAACGTACCGGAATTTTACCTTTGCTTTGATAACGATAATGCAGGTAGAAGATTACGTGATGAAATTGCTGAAAGACTTGGTAAAGAAAGATGTAAATACATAGAGTTTAAAGACTGCAAAGATGCTAATGAATGTTTACAAAAGTATGGCATTCAAGGTATTATTGAATCAGTAAGTCAACCTAAAGAGTTTCCACTTGAAGGAGTATTTACGGTTAAAGATATTGAAAACGAAATTGATGATATTTATATTAACGGACTTGAACCGGGATTAAAAATAGGGCATCCAAACTTTGATAATCATTTAACTTTTGTACCGGGATATATTACTACAATAACTGGCATTCCTGGTCATGGTAAATCTGACTTTTTAGATGAAATAATTTTAAGACTACATTTTAAACATGGATGGCGTAATGCTTATTATTCACCTGAAAATAAACCAACTGAATTGCATTTTAGTAAACTTGCTAGAAAAGTATTAGGTAAATCATTTGAAGGCAAAGATAAAATGAGTATGCAAGAACTAAGGCAAGTAAAGGAAGCATTGAATAATAAAGTTTGGTTTGTAAAGCCTGAGAAGGATTTTACTTTGGATTCAATACTTAATCATGTAAAGAGTTTAAAGTTTCGATTTGGTTTGGATAGCTTTGTAATTGATGCGTGGAATAAATTAGAACATAAATTTGGGCAAAGTGAAACGAAGTATATTGGTGAAAGTATGGATAAACTTGGAATGTTTTGTGAAAATTATAAATTGCATTGTTTTTTAGTGGCGCATCCAACTAAGATTATGAAGGATAAGCAAACTGGAAAATATGAAGTTCCAAACCTTTATAACATTTCAGGCTCAGCAAACTTTTTTAATAAGACTGATAATGGAATAACTGTTTATCGTGACTTTATTGATAATCTAACAACCGTACATATTCAAAAAGTAAAGTTTAATCATTGGGGAAAAGTCGGGTATTCAGATTTTCAATATCATTTAAATAGCGGAAGATACATTGAAAATGGAATTGGATATTCTTCAGATTCATGGATTCAATTAATTCAATCAGAATTTGAATACAGCAATGAATTTATAAATGACA
>Ga0315906_10009252_pt1 | contig 11743 bp, 12 predicted proteins | sample LakEriMetagenome_4_FD_203526 | JGI IMG/M metagenome (GOLD analysis project Ga0315906, IMG submission 203526) | Freshwater fungal communities from buoy surface, Lake Erie, Ohio, United States - Buoy 2 MA122 | ecosystem: Environmental > Aquatic > Freshwater > Lake > Lake biofilm | place: USA... | reverse complement strand
CGCCGTCACCCACCACCGGCCGGCCCTGCAAATCGGTCAGCACACCCTCGGCGTTGACTTCCAGGGCACCAGCCCGCGTGTAGGCCTCAGTGCCATCCAGAGCCTGCACGGCCAGCCAGCTGTTGCCCTTGACAGCCACGTCCAGCGGCCGCCCGGTGGTCTGCACCGTGCCGGGCGCGTTGCTGTAGCCCACGGTGGACTCCAACGCGTACACCCGGCTGCTGGCGCCGTCGCCCCGCACCGGTACGGCACGGAACGCGGCCAACTCGGCCCGAAAGCCATTGGTCGACACATTGGCCAGGTTGTGGGAGACCACCTCCTGACGGTGCATGGTGGCCTTTGCCGCCGCCATGGACAGGTAAATCATCCGGTCCATCAGACCCTCTCAGCTCTTGTTGCTCAACCCGCAGCGCGTGAGCCCGATATCAGCGCATGTTCAGGAAGGTCTGCGTGACCTGGTCCTGCGTCTTGATGGACTGTGCGTTGGCCTGGTAGGTGCGCTGCGCGGTGATGAGGTTCACCAGCTCGGCGGTGAGGTCCACATTGCTCTCCTCCACCGCGCCGGCCACGATGTCGCCCAGGTTGCCGGTACCCGGTACGTCCATCACCTTGGAACCGACTGCCTGGGTCTCCTTCCAGGCGTTGCCCCCCACGGACTGCAGGCCCTGCGGGTTGCGGAAGCTGGCGATGGCCAGCTGGCCGGTGGGCCGGTCCTGACCGTTGGTGTACTTGGCCGTCAGGACACCCCGCTCATCAAACGAGAAGCCGCTCAGGGAACCCACACCATACCCGTTCTGCTCCAGCTTGCTGATCGTGTAGTCGCCGGCTTGCTGGCTGGCGCCACTCAAATTCAGTGTGATATTGGCGAAGTTGTAAGTCAGCCCCTTGGCCGCCACATCGGCAGTGTTCAGGGCGTGCTTCAGGAAGGGCCCGGCAATAGACAGCCGAGACAGTTCACTGGCGGATTCCCCCGGCTTCACCTGCCATGTGGGAGGTACCGTGTTTGGCACCACTTCTATCACTTCCTTAGGGGGTTGGGCGCCATCCGCACTGTCGAAGCGGATGGTGCTGATCGGCCGAGGGTGCGCGACCGGTGTTGGGAGCAAGACTGGATTGCCATTCCCGTCAAGTTTCGGGGAACCGTCAGCATTGATATCGAGGTTGTTGGACGGTACGTTCTGACCGTTGGCCGTGACGTACACACTCCATGTATTCACGTCGACCTTCTTGTAGAAGGTGCTGACTTCCACGGATTGGCCCGCCTCGTCAAAGACCTTGACGGACGCGGAGTAGTTGAAGCTGTTGCCGTCGTTCTGATTGAAGTTGGCGACAGACTTCTTCTTATCCGACCCATCCAGGTTGACGGACAGCGTGATCTCCTCCGTCTGCTTCTGTGCCAATCGTGCATCGGGAATCTTCAGTTCCTGCAACTGGCCCTTGCGAATCGCCCCGGTCTCGTCGGCGCCGAAACCCAGCAGCCGCGCGCCATCGTTGGTCACAATCCAGCCATCCCGGTCGGTCTTGAACTGGCCGTTGCGGGTGTAGAGCGTGGTCTTGGTGGCCTCCTGGCCGCTCTCCTGGTTCGACACCTGGATCTGGAAGTAGCCGTCGCCATTGATGGCCAAGTCCAAGTTGCGGCCCGTGGTGGAAATGCTGCCCTGGGTATGGTCCTGGGTCACCGCCGCCAGACTGGATCCGATGCCAGCGCTGCGCTGACCGCCGGCAGCTTCCGCGTACAGGTCCGAGAACTCGGCCCGAGAGGACTTGGCGCCGATGGTGTTGGCGTTGGAGATGTTATTGGCAATCACCTCCAAGTTGGTGGCGGCGGCACTCAGGCCAGACAAACCTTGCTGAAAGCTCATGGTGGTTCCTTGTGTAGGGTAGTGGCGAGGGGTTTCGGGTCGGCGTCACCGCCGACTCAGGATGAAATCGGCTTGGAAGGTCAGGACCAGGCCTTGACGTTGTTCACGGGCGTGGTGCCCTGGCGGGCAAGCTGCAGCACCAGACCGTCAGGCCCGGCGGTGACCGCCATCACCCGGTCGGCCGACTGGGGGCTGGCCTGGATCACCTGCTTTCCGGACAACGCGTTGACACGGAAGCTCAGGCCCGAAGGGTTCGTACCCTCGGGCACAGTCCACTGGAAGGTCCTGCGGCCCGAGGCCTGCGCCCCCAGGTCCACCTTGCCGATCACCGTGCCGCCAGCCGAGAGCACGTCCACGCTCACGGCGCTGGCCGCGCGGGGAAGGTCGAAGGCCCCGACGCCCTTGCCGCCCTCAACAGAGAGGGCAGTGCCGCCAGTCCAGACCTGACGGCCCACCATGGTGGCCCCCTGCAGCGTCTGGGACTGCAGAAGCTGGGCTGACAACTTGTCGGTCATCTTGCTCATGGAGGTGTTGAGCTTCTCGATGCCCGCCACCGTGTTGATCTGCGCCATCTGGCTGGTCAACTGGGCGTTGTCCATGGGGTTCATGGGGTCCTGGTTCTTCAGCTGGGTCACCAGCAGCTTCAGGAACCGGTCGCCCGATTCCTCGTTGCTGGTGGCGATCGAACTGGCAGCCACGCTGGAACCGGCAGGTGCAGCAGCGGAAGGGGAGACGGCAGGCACGGTGCTCATGAGGTTCCTAGGTCGGGTTCAGGGATCGGGATCGAACGTAAGTGGAAGTCAGTCGTGGTGAGCGCCTTACTGCCCCATCTGCAGCGTCTTGAGCAGCAGGCTCTTGGCCGTGTTCATGACTTCGACGTTGTTCTGGTAAGAGCGAGAGGCCGAGATCATGTTCACCATCTCTTCCACCGCGCTCACGTTGCTGAAGGTCACGTAGCCCTCGGCATCAGCGGCGGGGTGCTTGGGATCGTGCACGCGTCGTCCTGGCGACTGGTCCTCTCGCACCGTGCTGACCCTCACACCGGCAGAACTTTCCGGGCCCAGCGCGCCGCCTGCCCCCATCAGTTCGGTCTGGAACACCACCTGACGCGCCTTGTAGGCCTTGCCGTCAGGGCCGGCCACGGTGTCGGCGTTGGCCAGGTTGGATGCCACCACGTTCAGACGCTGGCTCTGCGCGCTGACCGCGCTGCCGGCCACATCGAAAATGCGAAACATGCTCATGCTTCAGTCTCCTCAGCCCGCGTTGTGGCTCTTCATCGAATCGAGCATGGTGCGCACACTGCCGTTGATGAACCGCAGCGTGGACTCGTACTTGATCGTGTTGTCGGCAAAGCTGGCGCGCTCGCGGTCCATGTCCACCGAGTTGCCGTCCAGGTTGGTCTGGGCAGGCAGTGCATAGCGCAGCATGGCGCCCGAGCGCCGGCTGGCGTCTGCACCAGAACGCTGGGAGGTCGCTTCCTGCAGCGCCTTGCCGAAGTCGAAGTCCCGCGCCACGTAGCCAGGGGTGTCGGCATTGGCGATGTTGCTGGCGATCATGCGCTGCCGCTCGGCACGCATGACGAGAGCTTCGGTCTGGAAATTCAGCGAATCAGTCAGTCGTCGGATCATGTTGTGGCCCCCATCAGCATGGGCTTTGGTGTTGGCGATTCTCGGCAGGCACCGCGCCATGCATGCGCGGAAAAGGAGCCCGCTTCACGGTCATTTCCAAGCCTTGCAACGCGGTGCCCGACCTATATTGCCCACCGTGAAGTTCCGATACCTACCCCTCTTGGCGCTGCTGGCCTGGTCCAACGCAGCGCACTGCAACCAAGCTCCAGGTCAGATGCTGGACCCGGCCTGGGCGCAGCGCGCCCAGCAGCTTGCCAACGACGCCGCCCGCATGGCCTTCGGCGACCAGATCCCCGTACGCGTGGAGGTCGTTCCTGGCCAATTGGATCCCCGGCTGAGCCTGGCGCCTTGCCAGAAGGTCGACGTCTTCATGCCAGCCGGTCAGCGCGCCTGGGGGCGCACGCGCATTGGCCTGAGATGCCTTCAGGGTCCCGTGGCCTGGAACGTGACCCTGCCCTTGACCGTTCGCCTGTGGGCGCCAGCCCTGGTTGCCGCCGGTCCCCTGCCGGCCGGTACCGTACTGTCACCCTTGCACCTGCGCCTGTCGGAGGTGGACTGGGCTGAGCGTGACTCGCCTGTCCTCTTTGCGGAGGATGCCGCTGTCGGGCGCACGCTTGCCACGACGCTGTCGCCCGGCGCACCATTGCGGCAGGAGCACCTGCGCAAGCGCCAGTGGTTCGACGCCGGAGACACCGTGCGCGTGAACGCCGTCGGTCCCGGGTTCACCATCCAGGGTGAGGGGGTGGCCATCACGCCGGGTATCGAAGGGCAAAGTGCCCGTATCCGTACGGAGTCTGGACGCACCATCACGGGCAAGCCTGTGGGGCAGCGACTGGCAGAGGTGCAGTTATGAGCGACCGCATGACTTTTCGGATATCCAAGCCCGGATCAGGGCTAAAGTTCAGCTGTCCAGTGACCGATACAGCGACACAAGGGGTAGCGGATCCTCCCGCCCTCTCAAGGAGCACACCATGAAGATCGGCCCCTCAGAACCCAGGATCGTCCCGGCGCCCATCGCAGGTGAGCGCAAGGCCGGTGCAGCCGCCACGGCACAGCAGTCACGAAGCAGTGCGGAGGTGAGCTTGTCTTCCATGGCGGACTTGAAGGTGGACCCGCACGGCGAAGGCTCGTTCGATGCTGCCAAGGTGGAGCGGATCACCCAGGCCATCCGCGACGGCACCTTCAGCGTCAATGCCGGTGCCATTGCAGACCAGTTGATCGCCAATGCCCAGGAACTGCTCGACAGGACCCCGCGGCCATGAGGCACCTGCCAGCCCCGACTGAACTGGAAGCGCCTGTGCTTCTGGTGGAGCAGCATCTGTCGGACCTGCACCAGGCGCTTCAAGCGGACGACGCCCGCGCCCTGGAACTGGCCGCTTCTGCATTGCACAGATCACTGTCAGGCGCGGTGGCACATTTGCGGGAAGCCGCCCAACGTGGCACCCTGCCCTCTCCGCTGCGCGACCGTCTCGCTGTAGCCAGCGCTCGTGTGGCGGCGCAGCGGCAGGCGCTGGCCCGCGCCACCGCCTCGCTGGACCGCGCCATTGATGTGCTGCTGCCCGAGCACAGCACCACGTACGCAGCCTCCGGTATGAATTCGAGGCTCAGGTCCGCAGGCGCCATCAGCGCCTGATCTGGCAGGCACCCAAACAAAAGGCCGGCAATTTGCCGGCCTTTTTTGCATGTTGCGGTCTGCCTGCCACCTTCCCGCCACCCCTACGCCGCGAACTCGGCGCTGGGCATCCCGGGCGGCCTCCTTCACCACTTCCGCATGCGGGTACGCAAGCGCGCAATGGACTGGCTGTGAAGCTGGCACACGCGGGACTCCGTCACGCCAAGGACAGCCGCAATCTCCTTGAGGTTCATGTCATGTTCGTAGTACATGCTCATGACGTACTGCTCCCGCTGCGGCAGGTTCTCTATGGCGGCCACCAGCGCCTCACGCATCCTGCGGTCTGACAGCCGCCCCAAAGGATTGGCCTCGGCGTCCACCATGTGGCGGTCCAGAAAATCCTCGTCGCCCTCATCGCCTGACATGTCCTCCAGGTAAACCAGCTGGGTGCCGCGCACCTTGCCCAGCAATTCCTGATACTCGCTCAGCGTCATGCCCATCTCGGCAGCAATCTCGGATTCGGCAGGCGCGCGCCCGAGCTTTTGCTCCAGCTTGTGCACCGCCGTCTCGATCATCCGCTGATGCCTGCGGTCGCTGCGGCTCATCCAGTCGCTGCCGCGCAGTTCGTCCAGCATGGCCCCACGGATGCGCTGCGTCGCGAAGGTCTCGAACTGCACCCCCTGTGCCGGGTCGAACCGGCACAAGGCATCGTTCAGGCCGATCATCCCGGCTTGGATCAGGTCGTCGATCTCCACGTTGGGGGGCAGCTTCGCAATCAGCTGGTGGGCCAGTCGCCGCACCAGGGGGCTGTACTGCTTGAGCAGGGCGCCGGGATCGAGCCGGCCTTTGGCGGTGTACATGGTGTGCTCCCGACCGATCAGGACCGCGGTCCACTGGTGGTAAGGCCTACGGCGGTATCCCGCTGCCATGAAGCAGCAGCGCCCCGGCTCTCGGCATGGAAGTGGGCCGCGACCAGACGACGCAGCGCGGCACCTGGCGGCTGCTGAGGTGGGGCCAGTTCATCAACCCCAGCCCAGTCGTGCAGGCTGGCGCCCACGAATTGATCGGCGCACTCGCCAAGCGTGGAGGCGATGGACGCCATTCGTTCGGAGCGGTCAGGCCCCATCATCACGAGGTCAAAGCTTTTCCAGCCGCTGCGCTGCACCAGCAGCTTCATGCCGGCATAGGCGTGCTTGACGCTCTCGGTATCCTCGCTGCTGAGCACCATGGGGCGCAGGGCCCGGCCTGTGCACAACCTCACCAGATCGGCAGCGCTGGCGTGCAGCAGCACGGCCTGTGCGTCAGGCACCAGTCGGGTCAGTTCGTCCAGCAGGTGCGCAGCCGATCCGCGCGTGTCCACGAAGCGGCGTGGCAGTCCCCTGGCCGCCAGGTAAGCGATGGTGGGCGACAGGTGCTCGATACAGGGCGCCAGGCCCAGCACCGACGCTTCGTCCGGTGGCGGTGAGGTCTCCCCTGCATCCACCACCAGGGTCTTGCGACCCTGCAGGGCCAGCACGGCCGTCAGCCGTTCCACCGCGACGCCGCTGCCTTGGACATGCGGGTTGGACACCAGCGCCAGGACCACGCAACCGGTGCGCGCGAACAATCGGCGCAAGCCATCGGCCTGATCCACCGTCCAGGCGCCGTCGCCGTCGATGACGCTGCTCATCCGTTGTCCTCCTCAGTGGGTGCCGGTAGCGACACTCGCCACCTGGGCCCCGGCGAACACCAGATTCACGTCTGAAGAATCCATGCGCCAGGCCGCAGTCCCGGCGGCGCGCAGAGCACGCTGCACCAGAGTGGCGGAGGACAGACGGTGCCAGTCCTCGGGCACCCTCTGGCCGTTGGCCACCGCCACCACCTTCATGCGGTGGCGGATCAGGGCGTCCAGCGCAGGGGCCAGCTTCACCGCTTCGTCCACCTTGGTCAGCACCACGCCTTTGCACGCCGCGGGGCTGTAGGCCTTGACCACGTCTTCGATGGTTTCGCCCTGGGCCGAGGCGTTGACCACCAGCAGGCGCTGGATCGACGGGTGCGACAGCATTTCCATGAGTTCGGCGGTGCGGCTGTCACGCTGGGCAATGCCAGCGGTGTCGATCAGCACCATCTTCTTGCCGGCCAGCAGTTCCAGCAGGTCCTCCAGTGAGGCGCGGTCGTGCGCGGTGTGCACCGGAACGCCCAGAATCCGACCGTAGGCCCGCAACTGCTCCTGTGCGCCCATGCGGTAGGCGTCCAGCGTGATGAGCCCGAGGTGGCCGGCTCCGTGGCGAGAGGCAAAGGCAGCAGCCAGCTTGGCGGTGCTGGTGGTCTTGCCCACGCCCGTGGAGCCCACCAGGGCCCACACGCCGCCTTGGTCTTCCAAGGCAGCTTCGCGTTCGGCGGTCTGCAGATTGCGTTCGAGCACCGAAGCTGCCCAAGCCGCCTCGTCGGTGTTGGCGGGAAGACTGCCCACGAGCTTGCGCGTCAACGCCGGGGAGAAGCCGCTGTCCAGCAGCTTCTGGGACAGGTGCGCTTGGCGGGGTTGCCTTTGCAGCTTCTCCATGAAGGCCAGGGCGCCAAAACGCTCTTCGATCAGGCCCTTCATGGAGCGGATCTCGTTGACCATCTCCGTCCGCTCACGGGCCAGGGCCACGACCGCCTGCGGGTCGGCCGCAGCGGGCGGCATGACGTGAACCCCCTGGGGTGCCGCCACGCTGGCTGGAGCGGCGGGCCGGGCGGCCGATGCAGAGCGGGCAGCGGGAGACGACTGCGGCTGCATCGCCGCTTCGGACAGGCTGCGCCGGCTTGTGTCCGGGTCAGCCTCGGTCGCCGCCGAAGGTGCGTTGGCCGCCCCCACGGTTCCCTGCGCAGCCTCCAGTTCCTGCTTGCGGCGGCGCAGCATGCGCTCTCGAACGTAGTCCTGGAACGACAGCGTGCTCATGGAGAGTGTCTGCACATCGTCTTCCACGGCCTGGGCCGCAGGCGCCGCAGTTCTGTCCTCATCCCATGTGGGGTCCAGCCGTTGGCGCAGGGCTGCGGTGGCTCGGCTCCAGGCACCAGGCTTCTCCACGTTGCGTGCCGGTGCTGGGGCGGTAGCCTCCTGCCATGCGGGCCTCTCGGGCTGCGGATTGGCGGGTACGGCCACACGCTCGAACTCGTGCATTGCATCGGGTGCCATGGCCAGCACCTCTACGCCATCGGCGCAAGGCCGCGTGGACAGCACCACCGCGTCTCGCCCGAAAGCCAGGCGGACCTGCTTGAGAGCGTCGCGGGAATTAGGGGCGGTGAAGCGCTTGACGTTCATGCCGGGGCTCCGATGATGGATGCGATACGGATGGAATGGGTTTCAGGGATCTCGCTGTGCGAGATCACACGCAGGCGGGGCGCGACGCGGCGCAGCAAGCGGGCCACGGCGGCGCGAATGGGGTCAGGCACCAGCAGGCAGGCCGGCATCCCCAGGTCTTCCTGGCGGCGTGCGGTGTCGGCAGCACTGCGGGTCAGCGTATCGGCCACGCCGGGGTCCAGTGCTGCGCCGTGCGGCGAGGTCAGCGCCTGGGTGACCAACCGCTCGAGCTCGGGCTCCAGGGCAATCACCTCCAGCTCCTTCACCGGGCCGTAGATCTGCTGCACGATGGCCGGGGCCAGGTGCACGCGCACCCGCTGGGCCAGATCGGTCGGATCGGTCACGGTGGCCGCATGCTCGGACAGCGACTCCACGATGGAGCGCATGTCGCGGATGTGCACGCCCTCTTCCAGCAACAGCTGTAGCACCTTCTGCAAGGTGGTGACGCTGACCATCTTCGGGATCACGTCTTCGATGAGGTTGGGGGCAAGCTTCTTCACGTGGTCGACCAGGGACTGGGTCTCGGTTCGGCCCAGCAATCGGGCCGCGTTCACTTGCATCAAGTGTGAGAGATGCGTGGCCACCACGGTCGCGCAATCAACGACCGTAAAACCTGCCATCTGTGCTGTCTCGCGGTGGAGAACCTCGATCCACACCGCCGGCAAGCCGAAGGCGGGGTCCGTGGTCATGGTGCCCGGCAGTTGCTGCGTGGCGCCACCGGGGTTGATGGCCAGCAGCATGCCGGGGTAGGCCTCGCCCTCGCCGACGACGGCGCCTCGCAGCGTTACGCGGTACATCCCGGGCTTGAGGTCCGCCAGGTTGTCCCGGATGTGAACGGCCGGGGGCAGGAAGCCCACGTCCTGCGCGAACTTCTTGCGCACGCCCTTGATGCGGCCCAGCAACTCGCCGTTGCGTGCCTTGTCCACCAGGGCGATCAGGCGGTAGCCCACTTCCAGCCCCAGGGAGTCCACAGGGGTCAGGTCATCCCAGGTGGCCTCGGTGTTGGCGCTCGGAATCTCGTTGGCATCTGCGCTGCGCGCGGGCTCTGCGGGCTTGCGCTGCCTGCGCATCGTCGCCCAGGCCAGGACCCCCAGGCCCGAGGCGATGAACAGGAACACGAAGTGCGGCATGCCCGGCACCAGCCCCAGTGCACCCACGATGCCGGCTGTGACACCGATGGCCTGTGGTGAATCGAAGACCTGGTTGCGGATCTGGGTACCCACATCCTGCTCTTTACCCACGCGGGAGATGACCATCGCCGCGGACACCGAGATCAGCAGCGCCGGAATCTGCGCCACCAGTGCGTCACCCACGGCCAGAAGGATGTAGCTGCGGGCTGCTTCGCCAGCGGAGAGGTCATGCTGCAGCATCCCGATGAGGAAGCCGCCGACCACGCTGATGAACAGGATCAGCAGGCCGGCCACGGCGTCGCCGCGCACGTACTTGCTGGCGCCGTCCATGGAGCCAAAGAACTCTGCCTCGTCGCCCACTTCGGCGCGGCGGCGCTTGGCTTCCTTCTCATCGATGATGCCGGCGTTCAGGTCGGCATCGATGGCCATCTGCTTGCCGGGCATGGCATCCAGGGTGAAGCGCGCCCCCACCTCAGCAATCCGCTCGGCGCCCTTGGTCACCACGATGAAGTTGATGACCACCAGGATGGCGAACACCAGCAAGCCCACCGCGAAGTTGCCGCCGATGAGGAAGTGGCCGAAGGATTCAATCACCTGACCTGCCGCACCCGGGCCGGTGTGGCCCTCCATCAGCACCACCCGCGTGGAAGCCACGTTCAGGCTCAGGCGCAGCAGCGTGGTGACCAGCAGCACGGCGGGCAGCGCGGCGAAGTCCAGCGGGCGCTTCATGGTGGCGGCCACCATCATCACGATCAGCGACAACGCGATGTTGAAGGTGAACAGCAGGTCCAGCGCAAGGGGCGGCAGCGGCAGCACCATCATCGCGAGGATCATCACGATGAACAGCGGCGCGGTCATCGCCTTGAGGATGCCGGCATCGGGCCCGAGCAGGCCCTGGATCTTGGCCATCCAGGGGTTAGCGGTCAGGCTTGCAGAGCTCATGCTTCATCCTTTGCCGGCGCGCTGGTGACGGCCGGCTGGTTCTTGGGGTCGAGTTCGGGCGGTACTTGCAAGTCGGGCAGATCACCGGGCGCCCTGCCCTTGCCTGCCATGGCGGCGCGCAGTTGGAACACCCAGGCCAGCACCTGCGCCACGGCCGAGAACAGCGCCGCTGGAATCTCGCGGTCCAGCTCAGCGTGGGCATACAGGGCGCGTGCCAGCGGCGGGGCCTCCAGCACGGGGACCTGCGCAGCGCGGGCAGCATCACGGATGCGAAACGCCATCAGGTCAGCCCCCTTGGCCACCACCACGGGCGCAGCCATCCGGCCGTCGTCGTAGCGCAGCGCCACGGCAAAGTGGGTGGGGTTCATGACCACCACGCTGGCCGTCGGCACGGCCGCGACCATGCGGCGGTTCGCAGCCTCGCGCATCTGCGCCTTCTGCTTGCCCTTGATCTCGGCGTTGCCCTCAATCTCCTTGAATTCCTGCTTCACTTCCTGATGGCTCATGCGCAGCCCGCGCAACCACACGAACCTCTGAAGGGGAACGTCCACCAGCGCGAACGCACCCACGGCCACCAGCAGCAACAGCAGGCCGGCCCACACGGTGCCTGCGGCGTGGTTCAGTGCCGCAGGCAGCGGCACGGCCATTGAATGCAGGAAGCGGCCCATGTTGGCCTGCACGAACAAGGCGCCAATCAAACCCAACACCAAAGCCAACAAGCAGGCCTTGAGCGTCATCCCGATCTGCGAGCCTGAGAACAGACGCGCCACGCCGGAGATCGGGTCAAGCTTGCTGAACTTGGGCTCGATCGCCTTCCAGGAGAAGTTCCAGCCTCCGCAGGCCACGCCGGCCACCACGCCCATGCCCATCATCAGCAGACCCATGGGCAGCACCACCAGCATCAGTTCCACACCAGAGTCCGCCAGGCGATCGGCCATGCGCTCGGGCTGGAACACCGTCACGGCATCGAAGCTCAGGCCGCGGGCCAGCAGTCGCTGCAGCCAGCCGGTCAGTTGAGTGGACATTGCCGCCAGCGTCAGGGTGGCGGCAAGCAGCGCCGCGAAATGCCCCAGGTCACGCGAACGCGCGACTTGCCCCTCCTCGCGGGCCTTGAAGATTCTCCGCGCGGTGGCGGGTAAGGTACGGTCTTGTGCGCTGTCGGACATGGCGAAGGGGGCCCTGGAGAGGCCTTGCCATGGTGCCGCGGCGGCGCAAAGACTTGAGCGGGATAAGAGGGGCGAAAACCC
>Ga0315906_10009247_pt1 | contig 11745 bp, 13 predicted proteins | sample LakEriMetagenome_4_FD_203526 | JGI IMG/M metagenome (GOLD analysis project Ga0315906, IMG submission 203526) | Freshwater fungal communities from buoy surface, Lake Erie, Ohio, United States - Buoy 2 MA122 | ecosystem: Environmental > Aquatic > Freshwater > Lake > Lake biofilm | place: USA... | reverse complement strand
TTGGCAAAAACCTGCCGCCGCACAGCAGCCTCGAGAGCCTTGTCAGGGAAAGTGGCAACCGGCTTTGGCGGTGCGGGAGGCGTGTTTGCAGCCTCAGCAGGCTTGTTTTCAACCTTGGCAGCTGGTGGCGGTGTGACAGGCTTTGGTGCAGGTGCGGCAGCTTTGGCCGGTGTGGCTGCGGGTTTGGCTGGGGCCGGATTGGCATCAGGCTTTGGCACAGCGGATTTTGGAGCTTGAGCAAAGGCGCTTAGGGAAAGCAGGGAGTGGACGATGAGGATGGGGAGGGGTTTCATGGTGGTCTCTCGGCAGTCGGTAAAGCCATGTACGCTGATGGAAGGTTGCATGTTGAGGAAAAATCGCCTCTGTCACTCTACCTCATGGTCAATGTCATCGTCCTACTTGAAGTCGATCCACAGCAGATTGACAGCTTTATCTCCCTTGCTCTCGAAAACGCAGCCGCCTCCCGCCAAGAGCCGGGTTGCCTGCGCTTCGAAGTAAGCCGTGATGCCAGCCAGGCCAATCTTTTTGCCCTGAGCGAAAGCTACCGCGACCCAGCAGCCATGGAGGCACACTATATGACGCCGCATGTGGCCAAATGGCGTGAGAATGCGCCAAAATTCGTGCTCAAACGCTGGGCGGCAAAGGGCGAGGTGCTCAGCTAGGCCTTTCCCGGCTTGCCAAGGCATTCTGCCGCGTGCTTCATGCCCCTCCCCCATGTTGACCAAACGAATTATCCCCTGCCTCGACGTGAAGGAGGGGCGTGTCGTGAAAGGCACCCAATTTCTCCAGCTTCGTGACGCAGGAGACCCTGTGCAGTGCGCCCAAGTGTACAATCAACAGGGCGCTGATGAACTCGTCTTCCTCGACATCACGGCCAGCCACGAGGAGCGCAAGACCATGGTCGATGTGGTCGAGCGAACTGCGGCGAGCTGTTTCATGCCCCTCACCGTTGGCGGCGGTATCCGGACTGTTGCCGACATGCGTGAGATGTTGCTTGCTGGTGCGGACAAGGTTGGCATCAACACCGCTGCCGTAAAGACACCGCACGTCATTGACGAAGCGGCGCAGGCCTTTGGCTGTCAGTGCCTTGTCGTGGCCATCGACGCGAAGCGGAATGACAAGGGCTCTTGGACAGTTTACACTCACGGAGGGCGACATCCGACAGAACTCGATGCTGTGGAATGGGCCGTCGAGGTCTGCCGCCGCGGCGCCGGCGAGATTTTGCTCACCAGCATGGATGCGGATGGAACGAAGAATGGGTATGACATCGCGTTGACTCGCGCGGTCAGCGAGGCGGTGACCATTCCTGTCATCGCTAGCGGTGGCGCAGGAAAGGTGGACCATATGGTCGACGTCCTACGTGATGGCAAAGCCGACGCGGTGCTTGCGGCGAGCATTTTCCATTTTGGCGAATACACTGTAGGCGATGTGAAGCGCTACCTCAGTGAGCACGGCGTGCCCGTTCGGCTCTGAGGGAAATACGCCAGTTTCCAAACATAAAAAACCCGCCATCGGAAATGGCGGGTTTTTTGTGTGGAACGGTTGAGGCTGGTTTTAGGGGGCAAAATCAACTGGCAGAAGAAGCCACGGCGTCAGAACCACGCTCGCCTGTGCGAATGCGGATGGCATCGAGCACGGCACTTACAAAGATCTTGCCGTCACCAATCTTGCCGGTGTTGGCAGCCTTTTGGATGGCTGAAACCACGTCATCGCTGCGACTGTCGTCCACAACGACTTCGATCTTCACTTTCGGGAGAAAGTCCACGGTGTATTCGCTGCCGCGGTAAATCTCGGTGTGACCCTTCTGGCGGCCAAATCCCTTGACCTCCACGACAGTCATGCCTTCGACGCCGACCTCAGCGAGGGCTTCTTTCACATCCTCCAATTTGAAGGGCTTGATGATTGCTTCGATTTTTTTCATGGTTAACAGCAATTAGATATGTGGTTTCAGGGATTGCAACGATGAGGGCCGACAGAAGATCAAATTCCCGGCTGACCGGTGCGTTTATTTCACTAAGCGGGAAGCGTGCCAAGTTCCAACTGGATTTTTTGAGCTTCTATTGTTCAAAAGCAGCGGGGTGGAGGGCGGAACGGGCTTTGCACTCACTTTTTCTTCCCTTTGCCCTTCTTCTTCCCGCCTTCGCCGGACTTTGTATCGAGCGTGTAGGGCGGCAGCTCAAACGGCACCGGATCCTGCGTGACACGTGGATCGCCGACGGCTTTGAGCTTCGCCATCAGCTCGGCGGCCATTTCGGCCTTCTTCGCGGCATGCGCGGGCTCGGCGGCGATGTTGACGGTGGCATCGGGATCTTGGCGGAGATCATAGAGCTCCTCTTGCGGCCGTTTGGCAAAGGCGTAGTCGAAGTGCCACTTGTACTGCGAGTCGTTGCGATGCGTGATGAGCCACGCTTTGGCCGGTGAGCTGTCCATATCCGGAAAAGCCTCGTAGGTGTTGTTTTCGAGGCTGTCCTGATCGGGCGTGAAGCTGTCGGTGAGGTTCTTATAATCGCCCATCGGCATTCGTTCTGGCTTGAAGTTATGAATGTAGAGCCAGCCTTCCTTGCGCAGTGCCCGCTGCGGATAGGGCAGGTTACCTTCGCGCGCGATGCTCACATGACGCTCGCGGCCGGTGATGACATAATCGCGCTCGGGATCAATCCGGCCGCTTTTGCCGCTCTGCATGATCGAAACGAGGCTCTTGCCGTTAACCCCGGGCGGAATGGTCGCACTGCCGACCTCCATGAAGGTCGGGGCGAGGTCCATTAAATTGACGAAGTCCTCGATATAGCGTCCGCCCGGCTGTCCGGGCCAACGAATGGCCAGTGTCACGTTTACCCCGAAGTCATAGAGATTGTATTTCCCGCCGGGGAAGCCCGGGGCGCCGTGATCGCCACTAACGACGATGATCGTGTTGTCGAGTTCGCCCTCTTCTTCGAGCCGTTTCACCAGAACACCGACTTGTGCATCGAAGGCCTGAATTTCACCGAGGTAGCTACCAAAATCTTCTCGGAACTCGGGCACGTCAGGCAGATGTTTTGGCAGCTTGCCCTTCAATTCGTCCGGCCGGATGCCCCAAAGCGCCTCGCCACTGCCTTTGACCCACTTGCGATGCACGTTCGTCGGCCCATGCCAGAACAAGAAGGGTGCACCTTTTGGTCGCGCTTTGAGGAAGTCGTCAAAATTGCCGCGCACCTCGGCATAGAGCTCGTTTTTTGCATTCTCAACCGTTTGGCCCGCCGCGACCCTCTTTGTGACCTCTTCAGAGAAGTTGTTGAAGCGTCCGCCATGTTTCTGATACGCGTGCGCCTGGCCGCCGAAGGGCGCATCGCCCGGCTCGCCGGGGCTCCACACTTTGAAGGCCTTGCCGATGTGGTAGCCCTTGTCTTTCAGTGTGAGTGCAAAGCTCGGAATGGCCGGGTCCCACACCGCGCCGTTGAGGATCGCTGCGCGACCGCAGTTGAAGAAATAGCGACCTGAGTTCAGCGCACTGCGGCACGGTGTGCACGACGGCGCGTTCACATACGCCCGGCTGAAAAGCGCTCCCTCGCGAGCGATGCGGTCGATGTTCGGCGTTTTGACCACCTGATTCGGCGACGGGAACTTCTCATGCTCCGCGTAGATGCTCGCATAGCGCCCCCAATCGTCCGCGAAGCAAAACAGGATGTTCAAAGGCTTCTCCGCCGCGACGGCGGAGGCTGCGAAGGCGAGAAAACAAATCAGGGAGCGCATGGAGGCCCTTCAACGTCCGCCCCGCGGCCAAACCTTCGCCAAATTGCCTGCGCAAAAAATCTGTAACCGCCCCGGCCTGCCCGTCATTCGGCCTCATGAGCGGCACACGCCGCGAAAAAACAAAACCCCGTTATTCCAACACTCCATCCCTCCATGAAAACCATCCTTCCCGTCCTCATCCTCGGCTTCAGCCTCAGCACCGCCACGGCGCGTGATTTTGGCCGCACCTCCAGCGTCACCACCGGTCGTGGCACGGCCACGCGTGCCATCAATGGCAATGTCACCAAAGGCCAGGGTGCCGCACGCAGCGCCACCACCACCGGAGCCCAGGGCAAGGCCGTCACGACCACTCAGCAAATCGTGCGCAATGCCTCTGGCAACGGCCGAACCACCAGCGGCAGCGCCACCGGCCCGCAGGGCCAGACGGCCACGACGAGCGGCTCCGTGACCCGCGCCGAAGGCGTCCGCACCGCCGTGCGCAGTATCACCACGCCCGCTGGCGAAACCAAATCCGTCACCAACACCACAACCAAGAAATAACTCCTCACTCCACTACTCCAAAACCCCACCACTCCACTCACCATGAAACGCATTCTGACCTTCCTCGTCATCGCCGCTGGCGTCACCGGCATCGGATTCGCCGCCAGCTCGTCCTCCGATACGCTGCTGCCGGAAAAACACGGCAACGCCATGCGCGAGATCGTTCGCACGGCCGTGCGGCACGTCTTGAACTTCCGCAAGGAATCGCCTCTCAGCGCCGAGCAACGCGCCAGCGTGCAGAAGATCCTCGAATCGCATCGCGATGAAATCCGTGCACAGATGACCCAGGGCCGCGACGCCCGTCGCGCGATGGCCGACGCCGCGAAAAAGGACGCGAACAGCGCCGCCACCCGCGCCGCTGCGGAAAAAATCGGCGATGTCACCCGCGACCGCGCCCTGCTCATCGCGAAGATCGGCGCGGAAGTGCGTCCCTTGCTCACCCCTCAGCAACAGAAGCACATCGAAACCGCTCGCGGCGAGCTCGAATCGCTCGTCGATGCCGCGCTGAATCAGATCGGTGGCTGAAGCATGCTCCACCGACGGCAACGAGGCGGCTGCAAGGCTGCCTCGTTGCCACATTCCCGCTTCCGTGCCTAATACCATGCGCCCATGCCTGCCACGTCACACGTTGAACCTCCGCCGGATGACGATCTCGTCCACGTCCGGCGGGCGCAGGCAGGTGATCTTGATGCCTTTGATGAACTTGTGCGCCGCCATCAATCCGTCATCACCGCCATGCTGCATCGCTTCGCAGGCAATCGCGCCGACCTCGAAGACATGGTGCAGGAAACTTTCGTCCGCGCCTGGCGCTCGCTCGGTGGCTGGAAGCCTGACAAACCCTTCGTCCACTGGCTCAAACGCATCGCGGCCAACATGGGCCTCGAATTCTGCCGCAAACACCATCGCACGCCTTTTGCGCGACTCGCCGAACGCGATGACGAGCATGATCCGCTCGAAAATCTGGCACACACACCCGCGCAGCGCGATCTCGGCGAGGCGCAGTTTCTTCTCTCGCATCTCCCGGCAGACGATCGTGCGCTGCTCACCCTGCTGCATCTGGAAGAGATGCCGCTCGCAGAGATCGCCGCGCATTTCGGCTGGAGCCGCGTGAAGGCCAAAGTAAAGGCCTTCCGCGCCCGCCAGCGTCTCAAAACCATCCTCACGCAACATGGCTACTCCCTCACCTGAACCCCAAAAATCGTGGCAGCGCCTCACCACGTCCGCCCGCGATGCCGCCGCGCCTGCGGACCTCGATGTGCGCGTGGCGGTGCGTGCGCAAATCAGCGCGATGAAGCCCTCCATAGTCGAAACGAGCCTCTTTGACGAAGTTCTCGCTCTTTTCGGTCAGCGCTGGCTTCAGGCCGGATTCGCCGTTTTGGCCGCGGGAGCCTTTTGGGCCTGTCGCGACGGTTTCGACGTCGTGAACGAGCTCGCGTTCCTTTGGCAACTGCAAGGTCCGGTCATCCAAGGCATCTGATTTCATCATGAACGACGCATCTTCATCTCCCAAAAGCTCACGCTGGAAGGCCGTGCTGCTGCTCGGGCTCGTTTTTGTGCTCGGGGCTGGCTGCGGCATCGGCGGCGGTCTGCTCGTGCTGCGCCGCATGGTTCACCGTGCCATCGCCGATCCGCAAAGCGAGCACACACCGGTCGATCTCGTCATCGCCGCCCTCGAACGCGACGTTTTAGCCGAACTCGACCTCGATGACGCGCAGCGGAAACAACTTCACGAAAGCCTCCAAATCACCGCACAGGACTTCAAAGGCCTGCGCATCGAAATCTGGCAAAAAGCCCGCGAAAAGACCCGCGAATCCCTCGACCGCATCGCCAGCCAACTCCCGCCCGAAAAGGCCGCGAAGCTCCGCGAGCGTGCCACGAGCCGTTTGAAGCCCTGGGGCCTGCTGGAGTGATCCACGCAAGAATCGCACGAACAAGGTCATCGACTCAGCTGTGCTTTCAGGCACCGTGAGGCATGATTCACGCCCTTCTCGATGCCACCCAGGTCCTAGGCCGTGTTTGAAAACCCTCAACAGCCATAGCGAAGCCAGTCGATGACCGATGCAAACTGGATCAGCGCGAGGAAGTGAACGGCAAGTTTGTCACGACGCGTGCTTGCTGAAGCCCAGCGTTTCAGGCGGCAGAAGTAGTTCTCCACCTTGTAGCGCTGACGATAGAGCTTCTTGTTGAGCCTGCGCTTCTTGTGCCGGTTCGACCTGCTGGGGATGCAATGAGAGGCTCCAAGCTGCTCGAGTTGTTGACGCAGAGGATCGCTGTCGAAGCCCTTGTCTCCCACCAGCATCAGCCCCTCAGGCGCTTCGAGCAGCGGGATGACGTGTTTACCTTCGTAAGCCTGGCCTTCGATAAGCAACAGCTTCACTGGCAGCCCCCGACCGTCGGTCAGCGCCATGATCTTCGTGTTGCGTCCGCCACGCGTGCGGCCCATCGCCTGCTTCTGCGCTCCTCCGGCGGGATTGGCGGCACATTGATGCACCACCACATGGGTGCCATCGACCAGTCGGATCCTGCTTTTGGAGCGGCACGCCAATCGACGCAGCAGTCGCTCCCAGATACCCTGCCGGGCCAGTCGCTGATACCAGCCATAGATCGTGCGCCACGGACCGAAGCCCTCAGGCAGGTCTCTCCAAGGTCCTGCATTTCTCAGGCGGAAGAACAGCGCATCGAGCACCATGTCCAATCCTGCTGGCGGTCTGCCTCCCGGCTTCAGAGCACCATTTTTTTGAGCCGCTCTTTGAGCGGCCCCCACCATGCAAAGCGTTGTGTTTTCATCGACCTCGTCCTCTACTCCATCACCACTGTTTTGCCTATCATCAGGTTTTCAAACACGGCCTAGGCACTATCCAAATCGATGGTGTCACCCACGAAGTCTGCGCCGAGGCCATCGCGAATCATGATCGCCGCTCGAACCAGCTCACTGTGAACCTTCGCGCCTTCCTGCGTAGCGAGCAGCAGGATCACATTGGCGAGCAAAGCACACCTGCGTGGCTTCCCGCATCGCAAAACGTCACCGAGCACGTCGAGGCCGAAGAAGCTCACGCGATGGCGAGCGATATCTTCGCGAGCTGGAAGCGGAAAGTGGCGGCGGCGATGCCGCTCAACCACGGATGAGCCACACGGCAGCGAAGGCGGTCATCCAGAAGAGGACGTTTTCGAAAAGCTTCTGCGGCAGTCTTTTCAAAATCCACCAGCCGAGGAAGACGCCGAGCACCACGCCGGGCATGAGTGCGAGGTTGGTCAGGAGCGACTTTGTGTTGATGATGCCTAGATCGGTGCTGAAGGGTACTTTGAAGAGATTCACAAAGAGAAAGTAGCGGCTGAAGACACCGAGGTGGTCCTTCTTCTCCAAATGCTGCGCAAGGAGGTAAACAGTCATCACTGGCCCGGCGGCATTCGCTAGCATGGTGACGACGCCGGCAGTGAAGCCCATTGTCCAAGTGAAACCCTGATGCTCGGTGAGTGTGATGAAGTCCTGACGGCGTTTGTTGAGCAGCCAGTTGAAGGCCAGCAGCAACAGGATGATCCAGCCGATGACGATGCGAGCCATGGCGTTGTCAAATTTGCCAAGCAGCACCCAACCGACGACGACGCCCGCGATCGCGGGTGGGAGGATTGGCACGATGCGCCGCCAGGAGCCACCTTTACGGTTGATGAAGTAGCCCATGAAGTCCGCTGCGATGAGCATGGGCAGGATCACTCCAACGGATTCTTTCGCTCCGAAGATCTTCGCCATGAGCACGACATTGAGCGTGGAGGTGCCGGAAAGCCCCGCCTTGGACATGCCGATGCACATCGCCCCAAGTGTGGCGAGCACGAGCATCCAGGTCTCGCCGGGAAGGAGGGTGTGTTCGGTGATCCAATTCATTACTGTTGGTGATAGCGCATGCCTTCGCCGCTTCAAACGATTCGCCAGTGACAGTCTGCCATGCTAACGCTAGCGTCGTACGATGAATGAAGCTACTGAACTCGACCTGCTCACGCTGTCGCAATTGAAGCAGATCGCCTCGATGCAGCCGCAGCCTTACCGCTTGCATGCACAGGTGGAGCAGAAGTCGGAAAAAACAACTGGTGGAGGGGCGCCGTATCTGGAGCTGAGGCTGGTGGACGCGAGTGATTGGATGGTTTGGCGCGTTTTTGACAGCAACCCTGTGTTTATGGAGGCTGGGCAACTCACACGTGGTGTCTTCATCGAGTTGGCGGCGCAGTGGATCGATACGGGAAAATATGGTTTGGAGCCGAAGCAACCGCAAATGCGGCTTTTGACCGAAGAAGAAAAGCAGACGCTGCTGAATGGAGATCCGGAGTTGGCATCCCGGCAGGCGGCGGACTTCGATGCCATTTGCTCTTTCGCGTCTGAAATCTGTGATCCGCGTCTAAAAGTGCTTTGCTGCCTGTTTTTGGAAAAACATAGCGAGAGGTTCAAACGGACTGCAGCGGCACGTCGGAACCATCATGCTCGTCGTGGCGGCCTAGTGGAACATGTGGCACAGATGATGCGCTGCGCGGCCACCATTTGCGGGGTTTATCCCATGCTGAACCGTGATCTCATGATTGCGGGCGTGCTATTTCATGATTGCGGCAAGCTCTGGGAGAATGTGCATGCAGAGAACAGCTTTGCTCAGCCTTACAATCTCACGGCGGAGATGCTTGGACATATTCCGTTGGGGCTGGAGGTCGTGAACAAGCTCTGGCGTGAACTGATGGAGCGTCCCGAAGCCGTGGATTGGCTGCATCTGGAGCCGCCGTCCGACTCGGTGAGACTGCATCTGTTGCATTTGATCGCAGCGCATCATGGGGCACTGGAGTTTGGTTCGCCGGTGTTGCCGAAAACACCGGAGGCAGTGGCCCTGCATCACGTGGACAACATTGACGCGAAGCTGGAGATGTTCCGCAAGGCCTACGAGGCCGGGAAGGAGCTGGCGCCGGGCATCATTGAGAAGTTTGCACCGTGGCCCGTGAACATTGTGGCACCCCTACCAATGGTGGCGCCAGTTCCGCCGCTGGGAGAGTGATCACGGCTTTGCCTGCTTCGCGGGGTCGAAGTAGATACGCACATCGGCGTCTTTGATGCCGAGAATGTCCTGAGCACGTTGCAGGGCGTGGCGGGTGGAAAGATTGGGATTGGTCGGGCTAGCGAGGAAGATGTTGTCCCGTCCGACAAACTCGACGAGACCAGAATTTTTTAGCACGCGATACACATCCTTGCTGGCACCACTGATAATGAGGTGGCGATCATCAGCCCGTAGCGCCCGTAGAAGCTCTTCGAGGGCCAAAACGCTAGTGGCATCGAGATGGCGTGCGTTTTTGAGGCGTAGGATGATGATGCGCAGGTTTGGGTCGGCGAGGGTTCGCTGCATTTGCGTGCGGAATAGCTCGGCAGCGCCGAAGAAAAGCTCACCCTCGACATGAACGATGGAGATCGAAGGATGTTGGCGGCCCTTGCTAGCTTCGGCTAGATTTCCCTCTTCATTGAAAGAGTATTCGATGAGCTGAGGTCGGCTGGCCTTGCGCAGGTAGAGGATGACCGAGACGGCCACTCCAAGAAAAATGGCCACATGAAGCGGCAGCATGCAGGTGGCGGCGAGCGTGATGACGAAGACCAGCGCGTCCGAATGGGTGGCCTGAAGGCAGATCTGGATGTGGCGCTTGTTGAAGAGGGATACGGAGACGCACACAACGAGCGCGGCCAGTGCTGCGCGCGGGATGTAGGCGACTGCGGAGCCGAGCGTGACAGCACCAGTCAGGCAGAAGAAGCCGTTCCACATGCTGGCAAAGGCCGTCCGGGCTCCGCTGAGAAAATTCAGGGCTGAGCGTGTGAGCGAGCATGAGGCCGGCATGCCGCTAAGATAGGCACAGGCGAGATTGGCGGCGCCCAAGCTTAGCATATCTTGATTTTGATCCACGCGATGGCCGGTGCGGCTGGACAGCGTGCGACCCATGACGCTCATCTCCATGGTGGTGAGGAAAGCGATGGCAAGTGCAAGACCAAAGAGGCGGCTCGATTCGGTCAGAGCATTCGCGGACACAAAATCAGGGAATACAGGCAATAGCTCCCGCCAAGTGAAGGTGGCATCGGCGAAGGTGGCGACATGGATGCCAAAGCCGGCGAGCAACCAGAAGCTGAGTGATAGGGTGATGAGCGTGATGGCAAACACCGGCCAGCGCGGGCGTAGCTTCCTCACAACAAAATATAGGATGAGCGTGAAAGCAGCACACAGCACGCTCACCCAGTGGGCCTTCGGCAAGTGCATGATGATGCGGTAAAGATGGCCAGGCAGGGTGATGGCGGGCGTGAGCCCTTCATTAAGCACCTCTTTAGGGATGCCGATCAGTGCGGGTAACTGGCTGGCGCTGATCAGCACCGCGGCGCCGGTCATATAAGCAACGACAACAGTGCGGCTGATGTATTGTGTGAGATCTGCCACACGTAAGAATGCCCCGGCTAGCAGCAGTGCCGCAGTCATGAAGACGAGCAACGGCATCGCGCTGAGACGTTCAAGCTGCGGGTAAGCGGAGAAGTAGGAAAAGACCATGAACGCTGTCGCGTTTGTGGGACCTATGATGGTCTGCCTCGAACTGGCGAGCAGCGGGGCAACGATTGAGGCAACTGCTGAGCAAGTGATGCCATAATGCAGCGGCAGTCCGGCAATGAGGGCGTAGGCCATCCCTTGTGGAATGTCGATCATCGCCACAGTGAGCCCGGCGTGAAGATCCGACCTGAAGGTGCGCCTGCCATACCCGAGCAGTGAACGGCGTAGCGGAAACGGATCGAGAGCGCTGTCTGAAACCACCGAACGCCCGAGCGAGATGATCCGCCCCGTGCTGTGAAGCACGCTTTGCAGCCAGGAGCGGAGTGCGTTCATAATGACAGCCGCGTCACGCGGCGGGGGATGGAGCATCAAACCAGCGGTCGTGCTCCTGGATGAGGTCAATGAGCCGCTCGACGGCCTCCTCCTCGGGGATGTTGAACTTCACCGCGGTCTTGCCGACGTAGAGATTGATCTTGCCGGGAGCTCCGCCGACGTAGCCGAAGTCCGCGTCCGCCATTTCGCCGGGGCCGTTGACGATGCAGCCCATGACGGCGATGCGCACGCCTTTGAGATGGCCGGTGGCAGCGCGAATTTTCTGCGTGGTTGTTTGCAAGTTGAAGAGCGTGCGGCCGCAGCTCGGGCAGGCGACGTAATCCGTTTTGAAAATGCGCACGCCGGCGGCTTGCAGGATGTTGTAGCTGATGCGCAGGCTTTGGCCGGGGGCGGCCTCACCATTGACGATGACGGCATCACCGATGCCATCGCAAAGCAGCGAGCCGATGTGCGTGGCGGCGGTGAGGAGATTTTTGGTGAAGTCATCGCCACTGGAGGCTTGCAGCGTGTCCTTGAGCAGGATGGGATGCTTTTTGTCGAGCTTGGCCGCGAGCAGGCGGAAGGCGGCGATGACACCAATGTTCAGATCGTCTTTGGC
>Ga0315906_10009246_pt1 | contig 11745 bp, 10 predicted proteins | sample LakEriMetagenome_4_FD_203526 | JGI IMG/M metagenome (GOLD analysis project Ga0315906, IMG submission 203526) | Freshwater fungal communities from buoy surface, Lake Erie, Ohio, United States - Buoy 2 MA122 | ecosystem: Environmental > Aquatic > Freshwater > Lake > Lake biofilm | place: USA... | reverse complement strand
GCAACAGACAAGGCAAATGTGTATGTTGTTGAAAAACAATGATTTTAAAAAATCGTTGAGATTCCCGCTATTGATCAGGGCCTTTGCGAGTCAAAAATATCTCCATGCTAGGATTTTGAAAAACCAACTCATTCAGGTAAGCCAACGTGTCAATCGTGTCCTTTGAATCTAATCCCCCTTTCAGTCGAAGTCGGTAATGATCCACTTCAGCCAAATACATCTTTTGACCAATGGAATCCACCAGATGTATGAAATGCAAATGTGTTCCATTGGTGGCACGATAGCTCAATGCCGGCACCCACATGCCCTCCGTATTATACGCAACATGGATTACAGCATCTGACGCCGTATGTTTTCCAATCCATTCAAAACCCTCGCGCATGGCCGAATCATAATTCCGCTTACTGTCTATTATGCCATCCAAATAACGATCCCAGCAATTGTATAAAGCCACCACCAGCGCTATAGCGCCCAAAGATGTTATCACGACTTTCCGCCGCACTGAAAAATAAACCTTCATATCCTCAACCATCAAACAGATCCAAATTCCCATAGGAACTACATAAAAATACATCACCCGTTCAGGATACAGAAGCTCTGATAACGGAAGCACCCAGTAACCTGTATTGATGATCAAAACGAAAAGCAGCAAGGCTATTCCTAAAACCATTCCCAAGCCATGGAATCTTTTTCGGAACAACATCCACATTAAACAGATCGATGCTGCTATTACGGTCAGGTCCGACAAACCGAACTTCAACTCGCCAAGCAAATGAAATGCATTCGTAAAAAAATCGCCGCCGCCAACGTAGTTCATCATCCGGTGTTGCCAATTCCAAATCATCTTCGACAACTCAGGTGATGTATTGCCATCCATTCTCAACACAAATGGCATCAGACAAATTGATGCTACCAACGCAGCAATTCCCAAAGTTTTCACAAGGAAAATCCACGATGGCCTAAAAAGCCAAATCCAATAACCAACAAGTCCCACACACAAATAAAGCCCTGTATAAGCAGGAATTAGGTGTGTTAGAACAGCCGAACACCATGAGACGGTTCCCATGATAAAAAACAAATAAGATCTCTCACGTAAGGCATAACCGATGAATGCGATGGCGCAAAAAACCAAGCCCAAGGATAAGACGCTTGGTGTGCCTCCCCAGTTAACCACATATTGCAATGAACGGTGAAACCAGAAAACTACCATGGCAACCACAAAGGCCGTTCGAGCAGACGCAAAAAGTGTCAAGAAAAAAGCTAAACCACAAATAGCGACGAGATATGAAATTGCCGTTGCGATTGAAAGGCCCTCCATCAACCAATCCGGGTTGAACATTGCACATGTAGCCGATATAAAATGGAACCCTGCACTATATGAACCAAACTGTTCAACCGGAAGCAATGGATTGTATGTTCCTGGCAACCCTTGTTGCTCCATTATCAACCTGGTTACATATCCATGCATGGCAATGTCGCACCCTGGAAGCATCTGCGAAAACACGTAGCCCGAAAAATATGGAAGCGAACAAACTCCGATCAACAACCAATCTGTTTTAGCAAGTCGGGGTTTTTTGAAACCTGATTTGAAAGCATATACCAATAAAAAAATGCAAGCCAAAGACAGGGCCCATTTAGCCGGCAATTTAAAAAGTGCTGCTAGATAAAACAGGCATATCCAACAAGCTAGTGCAAAAGTTGATGCTGCAAATCCCTTGGTTAGAACATCCTTGCCCGGGACTTTATCCCACAAATAAATTGCCAGCAAAACAATTCCAAGAAACGCAACAAGAAAGGGTATTACCTTGGCTATTAACATTGGTTTCCAACGGTATTCATGGTTGTGAAATTAGGAAACTGCCAGATACCTCATCCATATAATGCGCTAACTAGGTCGAATCACATAGATATCCTCGAAAGCCCCACGGTGCACACAAATCCCATGAGCAACCGCTTTTCTGCATCTTGAACTGAAAAATTCGGAAAAGACTTCATTTTTCCATACCTTGCAGGCTGATTACCAATGTCGTGGCACCTTGCTGTACCCGCCACACATTACAACTGCTGCAACATGAAACGTTTAGCCCTATGGTTGGCAATGATGCTACCTTTCATAGCATCCGCCCAAACGACCCTAACTACCGGCGACCTTGCCGTAATCGCCCACAATAACGATAACACCGACCAAATAGTGCTCGTTTCTATGGCACCTATTGCTCAAGGAACCGTTATCTATTTAACCGACAACGCCTGGACAGGCAGTGCGCTCTCCAATGTGGAAGGCACCTGGACCTACACCTTCCCTGCCAACTTGAATGCCGGCACACGCATCAGCATCACCCCTACATCCGTTGGCTTAACCTCGGTTGGAACTTGGGATCTCTCCACTTCCGGCGACCAGATTTTCATTTATCAAGGCTCGGCAACCAGCCCATCCTTCATTTATGGTTTCAGCAGCCGGGCATGGGTAAGCAGCAGTCCAAACCTGAATACCTCCCTGCTGCCTTCTACCCTTACGAATGGAAAAACAGCGCGCGACTTCTCCACCGAAATCGATAACGGCTACTACAACGCCACTTCAACATCCGGTACCAAGGATTTCATCCTGACACAAATCGGCACCACCACCAAATGGACGCGTAGCAACAACCGCTACTCATCGTTCCCGAATATCACATTCAGCGTTTCTGTGGTAACCAATTCGGGCGAACCAACCACACAGCCTACCAACTTCAGTTCATCATCCGTTCTCACTTGGTCGTATAACGTGAATTGGACAGCCGCTTTTCCTGCATGTGATGGCTATTTGGTGCTACGCTCCGACAATGGCTCAGCGGTAAGCGGTTCTCCAGTTGATGGCGTGAATTATGCCATCGGCGATCAATTAGGAAACGCCAAGGTGGCCTACGTAGGCGGCGCTAACGGCTTCAACCAAAAAGGCGGTGTGGTGGCGTCTAGCAACTACACCTACGCCGTGTTCGCCTACAATGGCACAGGTGCGTCACGCAACTACAGGCAAACATCGCCCCTAACAGGCGGCGTAAGCACACCAGCCACCGGAGAGGGCTCTTACTACATCAACATCAATCCTAGCGCCACTAGCTTCATTTCCGACCTACAAAACCGTATCCGAAATCCATACACCATTGTTGACTACGCCCTATTCGACGAAACCATGGTGGCCAACTTCGCTTTCACAGATACAACGGCCGGCAAAAAAATGGCAACATGTGTTTATTCGGGGGAGCGTGTTTTGTATACTCCACCATTTGCCTGGACACCCAACACACCTTTCAGTCGAGAGCATACCTGGTGTCAGAGCTGGATGCCTTCTACCAGTAGTTTGTTGCCAGAATATGCAGACCAACACCATCTGTTTGTGGTAAACCAAAACCTAGCCAATGCCGTTCGCAGCAATCACCCATTGGGTGAAGTGGTGAATGTAACTTCGTCATACCTGCAAGGTTCATATGGTTCAGATGCGGGTGGAAACCTCGTTTATGAGCCTCGTGAATCACATAAAGGCAATGCCGCACGTTCTTTGTTATACATGTCGCTTCGATACAATGGTGTGAATGGGCTTGATTGGACGTTCAACCGACTGAACAACTTTATCCTGCCATCATTGAACGAAGATCCGCAAGATTTGCAATTGCTTTTGCAATGGCACCTACAAGATCCGCCTGATGCCGAGGAAATCGCTCGCAATGATTACATCCAAAGCATACAAGGCAACCGCAATCCGTTCATTGATCGTCCAACCTGGATCAACTTCATCGACTTCACTAATCTGAGCTACATTTCGGGAAACCTCACTTCACTGAACGAAAACAGCCAAGTTGAATCCGTACAATTGCATATTTCACCCATGCCGTTTGCAAGTTCGTTCGATGCACAATTGTTATCCGATACCCGTACAGCTGCACAAATGCGATTGGTGGCTTATAACGGTCAGGTTGTTTGGAGCCGCAACATGGAATTAAATCCTGGCATGAACCGGCTTTCGGTTTCAGATTTGGAAATTGCCGACGGACTTTATATCTTGGTGGTGGAAGCTAATGGACGCGCCTACACACAAAGGCTCGTCAAGGCGCAACCCCGTTAAAGATGTTACTACGCGAAATATCCACTACCGACCAGTCGAGAACCACCATTCTCATACGCCTAGTGGTAGGGGCCGTTTTTCTTTCTGAGGGTATTCAAAAATTCCTATTCGAAGAGTTGCGTGGCTCGGGCAGGTTTGAAAAAATCGGCTTGCCCTCTCCAGAGTTATTAGGTCCATTCGTAGGCGGCACCGAAATCGTTTGTGGCATTTTGATACTGCTCGGGCTTTACACGCGTTTAGCGGTTATTCCCATCATCATCATCATGTTGGTGGCCTTTTTCACAACCAAATCACAACTGTTGGCCGAGAAGGGATTTTGGGAGATGCTCCATGGCAGTCGAACCGATTGGTCGATGCTTCTATGTGGCATTTTCCTTTTGGTAAAAGGCAGCGGAGGTCTTTCTGTAGACCACAGCCGTATGCGAACAAGGTTTTGATTTTTCCGTCAATCAAAGCTGCAGTGATGCCGCCCAGTTCTTGATTTTATCTCGTACTTCACGGAAACCTTGCCATACATGATCTTCGCTCCCTGTCAATTTCGCAGGGTCTGTAAATGGTTGATGGATTTTTGTGGTGCCTCCAGGAAAAACCGGACAGCGATCGGCAGCGTGATCGCAAACCGTTACTACCAAATCGAAGAAGATATGTGCATACTCGTCCACATGATTCGAGGTATGATGCGAGATATCGATGCCGTCCTCCAGCAGTACTTGTACAGCGCGCGGGTTGAGTCCATGGGTTTCTACACCAGCACTGAAAACCTGTGCATGGTTTCCATGATAATGGCGCACATAAGCCTCAGCCATCTGACTACGGCAACTGTTACCTGTGCACAGGATCAAAACGTTTTTCATGCGTGATACCATTTTTGTTTCATCCACAACGCGGCACGCACCAGCAGTATAAGCGCTGGCACTTCCACCAACGGGCCGATCACTCCTGTGAATGCCTGTGGTGATGCAATGCCGAACACTGCGATGGATACAGCTATAGCCAACTCAAAGTTATTGCCGGTGGCAGTAAAAGCGATGGCGGTGTTTTTATCGTAAGACAATCCGCTCCATTTGCCGATAGCGAACGAAATGAAGAACATGAGTATGAAGTAAATCATCAATGGAATGGCAATCATCAAAACATCCATCGGCAACTGAATGATCATGTCTCCCTTAAGACTGAACATGTATACGATGGTAAACAACAATGCATACAACGTAATCGGCGAGATGGCTGGCACGAAAACGCGGTTGTACCATTCGATTCCCTTTTGGGAGATGAGCCATTTGCGGCTGAAAAACCCCATGGCAAATGGAAAACCCAAATAGATGAGCACGCTGGTGGCGATGTCGGATACCGATACTTGTATGTCGATGGATTGCATGCCCATCCACGAGGGAACCACATTCAGGAAAAACCAGGCATACGCGCTATACGTTAGAATCTGGAAAAGGCTATTCATGGCTACCAGCATGGCACCTTGTTCGCGGTTGCCCCCTGCCAAATCATTCCAAACGATCACCATGGCAATACATCGTGCAATGCCAATCAGAATCAGACCCGACATATAACCAGGATGGTCGTGCAGAAACACAACAGCCAACACGAACATCAGCAGCGGCCCCGCCACCCAATTAAGTAAAATGGAAAGCCACATGGTTTTACTGTCGCGGAAAGCTGCAGGAAGCAGCGAATAGTCGACCTTGGCCAAGGGTGGAAACATCATCAAAATCAATCCTGCAGCCAATGGTATGTTGGTGGTTCCCATGGTTACGCTTTCACTGATGACGTGGATACCCGGGAATAGATAGCCCAACAATACTCCTAGCGCCATGGCGAGAAAGATCCAAAGCGTAAGGTAGCGGTCGAGGAACTTAAGCCGTGGTTTCATACGAATCAGCAGCAGCCACCACCTGGTGTACAACAGGAATTTGATCCTCCCAAATCAGCCATGGCGATTTTGGTTTTCGTTTCCGGGATGCCGCAGCTGTTGGGTGCCAAGCAATCTGTTTGTAATGGTTGGAGATGAAAGTACCGGCCATCGAATGAAAGGCCGAAAATTCCAATAGTAGATTCCTGGTATTCGAATTCCACATCCAAATCCGCCTTCAAGATATTCGATTCATAGCCTTCAATGATGGATAGTAGTTTTTCGGATGTAAGTCGATGATCGAAGTCCTGTGCCACCCAAACTTGGAAGGTGATCCGTTCTTCTTTGCGCAAGGTTCCGCCACAATCGACAAACGTTTTAACCTTGTGTCCCGCCTCCGTGATGTGGTAATGTGAGGGGATGGGATTACCATCCAGATGCAAGATAACCGGGTGCGTGGTTAGTGCGAGTGCTTTTTTGAATTCAGATAGTATCATGGTTTTAGTTTTAACAACATTTTTGGTCTTGTCGCTCCAGCTGTCCTGAGACCTTGTCAAGGAAAGCCATTAATTGTCGAATCGATTTTCGGTCGATGCAGTAACAGGTCGCGGTTCCTTCGACGGTACCGATAATGACACCTGCGTTTCCCATGGCTTTGAGGTGTTGCGATACGGTAGATTGCGCCAGTGGTAACTCGCTCACCAGCTCGCCGCACTGACAGGTGTCGGACTTGGCCAGCTGTTCAATAATGGCTATTCGAGCAGGGTGGGCCAAGGCTTGAAACAAAGCGGCTACCCGTAAAGTCTTTTCGGTGTAATCTTCGGTTTTGGTGGAGCCCATGGATTTTTATTCATCGTAATATTACGATATTTTAATCCGATTTCCAAATCCTAACGAAAAAAGGCCGCAGGAAGTGTTCCTGCGGCCTCGATTTTGAAAAAAGTGAGCGTTTTTTATCTGCTAACAGCTACCTTAGTGGAGTGCATGGTGCCATCCGATTGCATGAGTACAACTTGATACAATCCAGCATTCATATCCGTTAGGCTTACGCGCTGATTTTGGTTTGCTGAGAAATCCAATCCCTGAATCTCCTTCACTACACGACCTGCGATATCGATGACCATCAATCGGCCAGATTTGGTCTCGGAATTCAACATTCGCACATTTATATAATCACCTGCTGGATTAGGTGCTAAGGACAGCATTGACACCTGCTCTTCGGATACGCGTGCAGACGATGAACACGACCCCAAAGTAGCTCCACTTGCCAGGTAATTGGTGAGTTGGGTTTGATTGATGCACTCGGTTACACCGTTGTTACAAACACTAACCAATAGGTTACCGCACGAATAGTCGGTTTCGTATATGGAAATCGAGCCACTGATCTCATTCGAAACCAAGAGCAAATTTTTGCCATTGGGACTCTCGGCTGCTTGTATAAACAATAAGCCCTCTGGACCCAAATCAGCAGGATAAGCAGCAGCAGGGGTTATGGCGAAATCACGGGTGTTGATATAATCAACAAACACAGGAGCATAAGGATCGGTTATATCGAAAATCATGACACCACCGATACGTTCCAATCCAAGAAACAAATAGGTGCGACCAAGAATCCTAGCCAAGGTCAAACCTTCGGGCTCGGGACCTTTGTCATCACTGCGGTTTTTAAACGTGTTGTTGCTGTTGGATGCGTTGAAGCGCGTGGGATACATTGCGGCTGTGTATTGCTCAATCATATCGCCACTGTCGAACACCAGTTGTCCTGCTGCATTCCAAATAGAAAACGACCTTGCGCCGAAACTGTACAATTCATCATAATCGCCATCTCCATCGGTGTCGCCCATGGATTTGGAAATATTCAGGCGACCCAATTGTGCATCGGTTCTCAAGGTAGCACGATTGGGGAAAGTAACCGAGTCAAGAGTAATGGAATTCATCCGAGCCGCCTCAACAAAGGTGGTGTATTCGCGTGCATCACCTTCGTTGGCAGTTACGATGAATGGCTGACCCAAATAGTTGTAAGAGACAGCTGCATCGGGTTGATACATTCCTTTTACTGGCCAGGTGTTGATCAAAACAGATCCCGAGCGGTCGGATGCATCCATTCCGTTGCCAGCCACATTATGGTCTTTGAAACCAAGCGGCCAAACCCTTACGATGCGTTTAGTGGCGAGATTTACTTCCGCCATGGCATTGTTCTCTTGTAAAGTAACCCATGCCTTTTGGCTGTTCTTGGAAACCGCAACATACTCGGGCTCCATATCCTGAGCAAAGTTGGCATTTGGACCATATGCTCTTACTCCAGAAACTCCGGTTGTGTTGTATGCTGAAAAATCCAACAAAGTGACATGCGTTTGATTCAATGTCGCAATCTGTTGTACGGAATCAATAACGGCTATAACACCTATAGGGTCTATTGTATAGTCGGCGCTTGGCTCACCCTCGCATGCCACTACCAACTTGCTGCCGTTTGGAGTAAAAGTCAACATATCAGGCAGGGCTCCTACCGTGACTTGGTTCATGTAATTTCCGTTCGCATCAAAAAAAATGACCTTGCCGTTATCGGTTTTAACCAATCCTTCAACAGCAGCAGCCAAAGTTCCGTTTTTGAAATCAACGCTATTGGCTTTACCGCCAAATGATGTCATACTAATGGAAGAAATTAATGATGGAGTCGAAGGGTCCGAAAGGTTAATGATGTCAATATTTCCATTGCTTCCGTTTACCGAAAAAAGGCGTTGCGAAACCGGATCGTAACAAGCGATTTCAGTTGCGCCTTGGTCGAATGATCCGGTATAGTATCGGCCAATGAAGCGAAGGTCGACCGGTTGCTGTGCAAATGATGGGCCTGCAGCACATAGGGATGCGATCAATACCGCGTTTTTAAAGATGTTTCTCATAATCAGTATGGGTTATAATAGATTGGTAAGTAACCCCGAACAGTTTAACCAAACACTATCTGTGTTTTAGGAAAAGGTTAAGGTAAGGCCTTTACTACCTTGAAGGGCCGGCTAGGGTAACGGCCGACTATTCGAATAAAATAAGTTCCTGCGGCCCAAGCCGACGCATCAATAATGCCACTGTCAACATTATTCAGAATCACCCTCCCCTGAAAATCCAATACTTGAACATCCCCTTTGGAACCAGCGTTTAGATAAAACCTATCGTAAAAAGGATTTGGATACGCGTAAGAGCTCGCTGACTGGCCGAGCTGCACAATTCCAAGATTATCCATACAACCTATCGTTTGGAATACAGAAGAGTCGCCATTTATGAAAGCCTGTTGATCTGAAAAATCATACGCACACACTTCATTATCGATAGTGTAAAACCTTAGGTTGAAAACCGTTGATCCCGGAGTTATACCCGAAGGGAGATATGAAGTTACCCGCCAAATAGAATCATTTGGGTTCAAATAATACAAGTACTGCAATCCACTTATGATATTGGTCAAACTATCGAATGTGATCCGATTCGTATTAAAACGGATTGCCATGTCTACAGCAAAGACCGTAGCGCTGGAATTTATAATTACCGGCACTTCCACATAGCTGCCATCGAAGTAGCTTTGATTTATATCCAGTTTTACCGTATCGCCTGAAGAAAACAGGTCCTGAGCCGTTGTGGTGTGAACGAAAAACGACCACAAGAAAACCACCCAATGGACAGGTCTGGATATTTTAAACAATTATACAGGAATTAAAACCGACAACATGAATCGGTTGTAAAAATAACAAAACGTAGCAATCGTTTTACGAGCAGCTACGCATTCTCATGGTAAGCGTACCAGGGAAAGGCTCTCTTGTTTTCCGTCTTTGTTTTCTACGGTAAGCAAATAAGTTGCTGCAGGAAGGAATTCCATATCAACTACCGAACTCATCCCTGATCCAACAGCTACCCAAGGTAATACTGTACGACCGCTCAAATCACCTAGCCGATACCTCGAACCGTATGGAAGGCCTATGATGTTCACAAGTCCACTAGTGGGATTTGGTCCTATTGTTACTCCTTTCAAAAACGACTCTTCTACCAAGGAGGATGTACAATCTATTTTCTTGGATGTGCAAATATCCCCGTTCAATAGGGAATTAACTGCACTCAAATCCCCAGAGCAAAGCGCACCCGGTTGCAGTATATCAAACCGAACCTTGAACAACAAACTGTCATTGGGATAAAACAACGTGTTGGTAAACGAGGTCAAGCGGACCGTAGAGTCATTTGAGTTGTAAAAAGAAAGGGCATCAAGGTAATTGGCCAACTTGATAATGGTATCATATTCCAACTTGGCTTGATTGTATTTGAAGTTGAAGTCCAATGCAACGATTTGGTCGTCGGAGCGGTAATACACGGGGAATTCCACCTTAGTACCGGTAACAACCGCTGATTGAAGATCAAAAAACACCGTATCGAACTGATCGATGGTCAAGAGGGCGGGTTGCAACTCTTGTGATCTCGCTTGAATATTGCATAAAGCGAAAATGAAGGTCAGAACGGTTAGGTGTTTTTTCATGAGTCTCATATGTTAAGGCACTAAAGTATCGCTACAGCTCAAATTAATTAACCTTGAGGTTTTAAGATTTGGTAAAGGTTATGTTACCCTGAAAACGCATTTATGTTAAATGAAAAAGGGGCGGAATGATTCCGCCCCGTCTAATGGATATAAAAACTAATTACTTCTTAACGGAGATCTTGCTCACGTTAACAGAGCCATTGTTGTAAACCTTCAACACATAAACGCCGTTGGCCATCATGTCAGTTGAGATGCGGATGTTCTCATAAGCGCTAACAGTAGTTCCGGCAGCAATAACCTTGCCTTGAACGTCAGTCAAAACATAAGAAGCGTCTTCAGAAGCTACGATGTTGATGACATTGCTTGCAGGATTTGGGAATACGTTAACCGTCATTGACTGTGCATTTGAACCTGTTCCGATTTCAGCATTAACACGCTGACCATTGATGTATGCTTCCAAATTGGTAAGATCGGCAGCTGTGATTTCAGAGCCATTGAAACGAACGTATACTACTGGAGTAGCTGTGTTGTATGAATCAAGGCTGTTAGAAGTAACGCGCAAAGCATCTGTATTTCCAACAACCATCTCCATGTTGTTACCATTGTTAACAACCGTATTGAAGGAAACCTTGTTGCTGTTGTAGTTCATGCTGAAGTCAACTGAATTGACAACCTCATCGGCACTAACCAATACTGGAACGTCGATGTTGTTGCCGTTAACTTTGGCGTTTTCAAGGTCGAACACAAGCTTGCTGCCTCCGTTGCGGATCGTAGCACTGGCGGATGCGGTAGCGTAGTTTCCGTTTACATCTCCCAACAATATACCAGTATAGGTCTCAAGTCCGAAGCTGGTACAACCGTTGCTGCTGAGTGCTGGTACATTCTGGCAGAAAGATACGTTTGGAACGTTGTTCTTGCTATATCCGATCCCATCACTCAATGGGTAGGTAGCGGAAATCTGGTAAGCGGTGTTTGTAGCGAGTGTGGTTCCATCAATGAACAACCAATCTTTGGAAGCCTGACCGTTAGATACACCACCCGCAGAGTAGTTCCAATCTTGACGGAACTCACCAAGAGCCAATACGGCACGCTGGTTGATTTGTGAAAGGTCACCAGCAGAAATTACACCATCAGTATTAACATCCATAGCGATGATTTGATATACGGTTGGGATAAATGCTGGATCGTTGATCAAAACGCGACGGGTCAAGAAGGCATCGAAACCGTTAACAACCGACTGTACGCTAGTGGTGTTGGCAACATCAC